>ERZ810275.170-NODE-170-length-19146-cov-10.0801_pt1 | contig 19146 bp, 9 predicted proteins | sample MGYA00520273_ERZ810275 | MGnify/ENA primary metagenome ERZ810275 (study PRJEB31588, sample SAMN03399013) | human gut metagenome | study: EMG produced TPA metagenomics assembly of the PRJNA231909 data set (A prospective, longitudinal analysis of the... | reverse complement strand
ATTGAAAGTACTGAAAATGCCCTTGCGGAATTGAAGAAGCAGCGGACCAAGACACTGACCGCCGCCATTTCCGTCTCTTTCCTTGGCGTCGCCCTCATGGGCCTCCTCCTCTACCTGGTACATATCATCGTGGCCGTTCCGGAAGATCCCCCCATGGTCGCCTACGCCACCCAGGAAGGCGACAACCCGGACATCGACACACCGGAAGTCACCCAGACCACCCAGCGCCCCAGCAGTTCCTCCACCTCCGCGCAGGTGAAGGTCATCGCCGCCGTCGCCACGGCGGACGTCGCGGTGGTCAACCCGGATATTGAGGTGGACGTCCCCTCGGAAGAACTCTCCATGGGCATTGACATCGGCGACGGCTTCGGCACCGGCACGGGCGACGGAGACGGGGGAGGCATTCCCGGCATCATCTCCAAGCGCTGCGATTTGAACGACCGCATGAAGCGCATCACGGAAAACGGGGGCACTCCGCAGTGTGAGGAAGCTGTAGTCAAATCCCTCCGCTGGCTGAAAAAACAGCAGAATAAAGACGGTTCCTGGGGCGGGGCTCCTCATAATTACAAATGCGCCATGACGGGCATGGCTCTCCTCTCCTACCTTGCCCACTGCGAAACGCCTCTTTCCGAAGAATTCGGGGAAACTGTCCTGAAGGGCATCTCTTTCCTGGTGGATCAGGGCATGAAAAATCCCGTTCTCTCCCTGGTTCCCCAGAGGAACGAAGTCAGCTATGACCACGCGGTAGCCACCTATGCCTTATGCGAAGCCTACACCTTCTGCAAGCAGATGGACATCCCCTCCATCTCCAATCTGGAAAAGGTCGTCATAAAAGCCGTTGATAAGATTGTGGACAATCAAAATACCGACGGCGGCTGGGCCTACAATTACAACACGAAGGCGGGCGCTCATACGGACCTTTCCGTCACCGGATGGAACGTGCAGGCCCTCAAGGCCGCCGAACACGGCGGCATCCGCCCCTCCAAAGGCGAAATACGCACGGCCCTGCGCAAAGCCGCGGCCTATTGCCAGAAATGCGGCAAGCCCGACGGCCTCTTCACCTACATGCAGAAAGGCAGGGAAGATGCCGCAGCACGTCCCTCCCTGGTGGGCGTAGGCGTTCTTTCCCTTCAAATGTGCGGCAACGGTTCGGACAGCGCCGCCCGCAAGGGACTGGACTGGATGCTCAAGAACACCAACCAGCCGTTCAACTGGAAGGCGAACAATACTTCCTCCAACCTCTACCAGCACTATTACGGGGTACAGGCCGCCATGAACCGAGGAGGGGATGTATGGAAAGCGTACAACAAGGCCTTCCGTGATTCCACCCTCGGAGCCCAGGCCACCGATGGAAGCTTCACCCCGAACGGATTCCCGGGACCGGGGGGGCTCGTGAACAGCAATGGAGGTTCCATCAACGACAAGATTTACCGCCAGTGCCTCGCTACTCTGATGCTGGAGGTATATTACCGCTTCCTTCCCGGCACGGGGGAAGGCACCAGGAATTCCTAATCTGATTGACAGACAGGCGTGTCTGGCTTTAGTACGCTGCCAGCCTTGTAAACAGGCAGGCCAGCAATACATACCTGTACAGGGCAATTCTCCCCATTTTTCAGAAATGCGGGAGTTTTTGCCTTGATGCCAACCAGACACCTCCCTCTATGAGTCTCCACATTGAAAGTACTGAAAATGCCCTTGCGGAATTGAAGAAGCAGCGGACCAAGACACTGACCGCCGCCATTTCCGTCTCTTTCCTTGGCGTCGCCCTCATGGGCCTCCTCCTCTACCTGGTACATATCATCGTGGCCGTTCCGGAAGATCCCCCCATGGTCGCCTACGCCACCCAGGAAGGCGACAACCCGGACATCGACACACCGGAAGTCACCCAGACCACCCAGCGCCCCAGCAGTTCCTCCACCTCCGCGCAGGTGAAGGTCATCGCCGCCGTCGCCACGGCGGACGTCGCGGTGGTCAACCCGGATATTGAGGTGGACGTCCCCTCGGAAGAACTCTCCATGGGCATTGACATCGGCGACGGCTTCGGCACCGGCACGGGCGACGGAGACGGGGGAGGCATTCCCGGCATCATCTCCAAGCGCTGCGATTTGAACGACCGCATGAAGCGCATCACGGAAAACGGGGGCACCCCGCAGTGCGAGGAAGCCGTAGTCAAATCCCTCCGCTGGCTGAAAAAACAGCAGAACGGCAACGGCTCCTGGGGTGAAGGGCAATTCCGCGCTTCCATGACCGGCATTTCCCTGCTGGCCTACCTGGCCCACTGTGAAACCCCTCTTTCCGAGGAATTCGGAGAAAACGTCCTGAAAGGCATTTCCTTCCTGGTGGACTTAGGCATGAAAAACCCCGTCCTTTCGGAACAGCCCGCCCTGAAGGAAATCTGTTATGACCACGCGGTAGCCACCTATGCCCTGTGCGAAGCCTATACCTTCTGCAAACAGATGGACATCCCCTCCATCTCCAATCTGGAAAAGGTCGTCGTAAAAGCCGTGGACAGGATTATTGACGCCCAGTGTCCCAACGGGGGCTGGGGCTACAGCTACAACAACAAGATTAATCCGGACATCGACCTTTCCGTCACCGGGTGGAACGTGCAGGCTCTCAAGGCTGCCGAACACGGCGGCATCAAGCCTACCAAAGGGGAAATCCGCTCTACGCTGCGCAAGGCCTCAAGCTACGTGCGCAAGAACGTCATGCCGGACGGCAAATTTTCCTATAAGGAAAACGGTAATATGCCCCGTTCCTCCCTGGTAGGCGTAGGCGTGCTTTCTCTGCAAATGACGGGCGACGGCTCCGGCGGTGCAGCCCGCAAGGGATTGGACTGGATTAAGAACAACGTCAAGACCCTCCAGTGGGGCCAGGGAAGCGGCACGGAAAATGTCAAGAGTAATCTCTACATGCATTACTACTGCGTGCAGGCTGCCATGAACCGCGGAGGAGACGTATGGACCTCTTACAACAAAGCATTCCGGGACGCCGTGCTCAGCGGCCAGAATGCGGACGGCAGTTTCCGGAAAAATGACGTAGGATACGTTTCCGGCATGAGCAATAAATCTGAAAACATCTACCGCCAGTGCCTGGCAACGCTGATGCTGGAAACCTATTACCGTTTCCTGCCCGGTACGGGGGAAGGCACCAAGAACTCCTGAGGCATCCCTCCGAATAACGAAAAGAGCGCCGCGGGAAAAGGTTCTGCATGCGAGAAAACGAACCTTCTTCCGGCGGCGCGCAAATTAAATCCTGACTTGACCGCAGAGGTTTCTCTTGTTATTCATATGGTTTCCATTTTCTAACGACGTGAATAACAATTCTTCCATCCTTTTCGGCCTTTTTGATGAATTTCTTTGGGTCCGGTGTTCCGGACGCGGAAGTTTTGCCAATAGTCCGACTGTCAAATCCCTGGGGGACGATTACATCGCTTCCGGAGGGCGTCTGATCGTCATTGATCTGGAAACTTGCTCCGGCATTGACTCCACCTTCATGGGCACTCTTGCGGGCCTGTCCCGACGGCTGCTTCCCATCGGGGGATCCGTCCAAATCGCTTCCCCGAGCGAACGCTGCCTGAGCGCCCTGGAAAGCCTGGGGCTGGACGCCCTGCTCAGCATTGAACCGCCCACAGCCCCCTGGAGGGGAAAAGTAGAGCAGATACGTGCCGCCCTGGGTACTGAAAATGCCCCTTCCGTTCACTTGGATGCCAAGGAGCAAACTCTCCACGTTCTCAACTCCCATTTGACCCTGAGCGAAATGAGCGAAGAGAACGAAGAAAAATTCCGCAACGTAACCGACTGCCTGAAAGAAGAATTGGAACGGCAGAAAGATCAATAAAAATACCTCCCCTCCACATGGACCTGCGCTCCATGGCCTCCCTGTATGAGGAAGCCCTTTCCGCAGCAAGGGAAGAAGGGCCGTCCGCCGTCAGGGAACATTCCGTTTCCAATCATTCCGCCCTTCCGGACGAGCGGACTCTTCAGCTTCTTCTTCTGGAAGGAGTATTTGGAACCTCTTTTACGGATGATTCAGGCAGGGACGTTCACATTCTGGATTTCGGGAACTGGAATAAATCCGCCGGACCGGACTTTCTAAACGCCAGGATATGCATTAATGGCGTCCCGCAATCGGGAGATATCGAACTGGATCCCACGCCGGAAGACTGGGAACGCCACGGGCACGGTTCCAACCCGGGGTTTAACGGCGTCATCCTGCACCTCGCCTGCGCGCCCAGCCGTAGGAAATGGTTCACCCGCAATGCCAGGCATGAACGCGTTCCTCTGGCTGTCATTCCCCCCGCTGCGCTGGCGCGGTCAGGAACATCCCCTTCCGGCAGCGCCCCGGTACGCCACTGCCGCCACTCCGGACTGCTGGCATCCATGGCTCCGGAGTTTCTGGAAACACTCCTCCAATCAGCGGCAGCCTACAGGTTCCGGAACAAGCACCGCCGCCATGCGGAACGCGCCAAATACGCAGGAGAGGAACAGGCCCTTTTTGAAAACCTGGCGGAAACGCTGGGCTATCACGCCAACAAAACCGCCATGCGCCACCTGGCCCTGCGGGCGCCCCTGCGTTCCATCCGGAACTGTCCGGAAGCCCTGCTTTTCGGTACGGCGGGCTTCCTCCTTCCCGTTCTTCCGGCCTCCTGCACACCGGAAGCCGTAGAACTCCACAAAAAACTCTGGGCTCAATGGTGGCCCCTGCGGGCGCAATTTGAACTGGCGCCGGACCGCTCCTTTCCCTGGACGTATTCCGGCAACAGGCCGGCCAACCATCCGCAGAGGCGCGTAGGGGCTCTGGCCGTCATCGCAGCAGATTTTGATGCGTTTAAGCGCCTTTGCCTTGCCGGACATACGGAAGAGCTGACGAAGTACCTCTCCTCCCTTACACACCCCTACTGGAGCACCCATGTAACGCTTCCTTCCCCACCGTCTCCCCGCCCCATGGCCCTGATGGGCCGGGATAGAATTCTGGACTTCATCATCAACCACCTTCTTCCGATGAAAGATGACGAACATGCATGGAAGCATTATCTTTCCCTCCGGGCCGGACAGGCGGGAACAAAAGTCCTCTCCGTCCACCAATCCCTGCTGGGCGGCAGGCCGGATGCACACGCCTTTCTTGCGAAAGCCTGGCACCACCAGGCATTGCTTCAAATTCACGAAGACCTGTGTTCCCTCCATTCCTGCGCCATTTGCTCCCTGCTCAGGCAGATGGAAAAGAAATGAGAGCGCAGCCCTTCTTTCCTTAAGACGGGGCGAAGGACCGCCCCTTGCGAAAACCCTTCCCAATCTTTACATCCCGAGAGGAATTCCTTCTTTCGGAACGCGCCATTCAGCAAGCTCCTCCTTTGAAACAAATACCGTCCCTTCCGCAAAGGTCCAGGATAAAAAAGGCTCCCAGCCCTAACGAAAGGACTGGAAGCCATGACTATTTTTAGTTCCAGAATTAAAACCGGATCATGGATTTCCTTTTTTACCGGGCCGCGGACGGCGAAGATTCCGTTCCCGATTTCAGCGGCAGGGTTTTCATGCGGGTCATCTTCCCGTTGACGCGCACGGGCAACACCTTGGGTTGGGCGGAATACAACTTCACGTTGCTTACCTTGCCGTCCTTCCAGGAAAAATCCACCGTGACGTTTCCCCGGGCTTTCAGCCCCTTCACGGAGCCTTCAGGCCACGCTTCCACGGGAGAGGGCATGATGTCTAGGCCCCCGGCATGGGATTGCACCAACATTTCACAAATGCCGCCTACAATGCCGAAGTTGCCGTCCATCTGCATAGGGGGATGAGTAGTCAGCATATTCGGCAAAGTGTTGAATTTCAAGAGTCCCTGAACCATTTCATGAGCCTTGTTCCCCTCGCCCAGGCGGGCCCACAGAGCCGTGCGCCACGGCCACGTCCAGGAACGGCGGCTGTCTCCGGTCGTGCCGCGCCATTCTAGGGAAAGGCGGGCGGCTTCCGCCAGCTTGGGCGTCTTGAGCTTGCTGATCTGGTTGCCGGGGAAAACAGCAAAAAGGTGGGACGTATGGCGGTGGTCCGTCTTGGGAATGCGGTCAATCATCCATTCCTGAAGATTTCCTTCCTTGCCTATCTTGTTGCCGGCCAGCCTTTTCAGCTTGCCCTCCAGGCTCTTGGCCCAGGCGGCGTCCTTGCCCAGAATGCGGGCGGCTTTGATGGTATTGGAGAAAAGCTCCGCAATGAGCTGCTGGTCATGCATCACACCGTCTTCACGCGGCCCATGTTCGGGAGACCAGCCATTGGGAGCCACCAGAGTTCCAGCTTTCACATCGGCCAGATCCTTCTTCTCCTCTTCGCTCGGATCCTTGCCGTTTGTCTTGAACCCTTCGCCCCCGGCTCCCAGTTCCTTCAAATGGTCTTCCCAGAAATGACAGATTTCCTTCATCAGGGGATACGCCTGTTTTTCCAGATACTTTCTATCACCGGTAAATGCATAATGTTCCCATATATGCAGCGCATACCAGGCCGCACCGGGGATGTTCCACTGCCAGCCGTTGCCACCGAAGATATTCTGGGAGGTGCGCACCGTCCAGCCGCGCACGGGTTTGCCGTCCTTGGTATTGAACCCCTTGTTCGCCTGGGAAGCGTCCCGGCAGCCGGGGGCCATTGCCTCCACATAATTGACCAGGGCCTCATGGCATTCGGAAAGATTGGCGGGTTCCGCCCCCCAATACGCCATCTGGACGTTGATGTTGTTATGGTAGTCGCAGGCCCACGGCGGTTTGACATAATCATTCCACAACCCTTGCAGGTTGGCCGGTAGCGTACCGGGCCGGGAACTGGACAGCAGCAGATAGCGGCCGAACTGGAACATGGTTTCCTCCAGATCGGGGTCTGCCGGATTTTTCTTATAGGCCTCCAGACGCTTTGGCGTAGGCAGCTTGGCTACATCCTCCTCCGTTTTTCCGAAGTTGACCTTCACCCGGTCAAACATGGACTTGTACTGGGAAATGTGGGCCTGTTTCAGGGCGGCATAATCCGCAGAAGCGGCTTTGGCCGCATAACGGTCCAGCTTCCTGGAGGGAGATTCACCCTTCCAGTCCTTTTTATAATCCATCAGGTAATCCGTCTCCATGGCGATGACGACCATGCAGGAATCCGCATTTTTCACGGAAATTTTATCTCCTGCGGCGGAAAGCGTACCGCCTTTGGGACGGATCAAAACGCGGCCTTCATAATTCATGCCGTTTTTCAACATCCCCTTCCAGGTGATGACGGGGCCTTTGGCGGAAATATCTGCTCCAAGCTGGCTGTTAACGGAAAAATCCGCGCTGAACTGGCCGGGCTTGCTGGCTTTATAGTTCAGCACCAATACGTTGGCAGGCGTGCTGGAGAATGCTTCCCGGTCATACGTTACGCCGTCCGCCTTGTAATTCACTTTATGAATGCCGTCCCGGAGATCCAGGGCGCGCGTAAAATCTTCCACAGACAGGGAAGCCGGCTGGTCGCCTTTTTTAAAGTCCACAAACAAATCCCCGAAAGGAAGATAGTTGCCGAACTGGTTCGTCCCGGCATCAGGCCCGTAACCGTACCCTCCCCCCGGATTGGCGCCTCCGGACCAAAGGCTGATTTCATTCAGGGCCAGCCGCTCGCGGCCGGGAGCGCTGAAAATCATGGCTCCAACGCGACCGTTGCCAATGGGATACCCCTCCGCTTCCCAAACAGAGGCTGGCTTCCTGTACTTGCCAAAACTGCCCTGGGAATTCTTGTCTTCCTGCGGATAGACAACTACGGCCGGTTCATCAGACCAGATCAAATTGGAGGCGGAAGGCTTATCCAGAGCCCCCCACCCGAAAGAAACGGCACTTACCGCCACGGCAGATAAATATAGAGATTGGAAATGCATGCTTTAATAAACAATGTCACATATTTACTGCCTTCGCAACCTCTATCTTTCAGCCATTCCGAACTTATCGGCCGCCACATGACGGATTCTTTCCCCCATTATTTCCCTCCCGGCCCAGGGACGCTTCCTCCAATGGCGGCGAGAACAGTAAATTTCCTTGTCTTTAAAAATGACGCCCCTACTTTGGCATGTATGTTGAAACGACTTCTCTCCGCATTTTTTTCTCTGTTCTTTCTGGGAGCGGCCTTCGGTACATCCTTTGCGGAAGTCACCGTTCCGGACGCCCTGAAAGACCGGATTGCCCTGAAAAAAACGGCCCGGCAGCTTAATATCGTTTATTTTCTGGGCAGTGATACGGAACCCGTTCCGGATTATGAACGGCGCCTCAGCGAACTGCTCCTTTACCTCCAACAGTTTTACGGCAAGGAAATGCAGCGGCACGGCTATGGCGCGCGTTCCTTCGGCCTGGACATCAAATCCCCAGGCCGCGTGAACATCATTGAATACAAGGCCAAAAACCCGGCGGCCCATTATCCTTATGAAAACGGAGGCGGCTGGAAAGCGGCCCAGGAACTTGACGAATTTTTCAAAGCCCATCCGGACAGGAAAAAAAGCCAGCATACCCTTATCATCATGCCTACATGGAATGACGAAAAGAACGGCCCCGACAATCCCGGCGGAGTTCCCTTTTACGGCATGGGGCGCAACTGCTTCGCCCTGGATTATCCGGCCTTCGACATCAAACACCTGGGGCAGAAAACCAGGGAAGGAAGGCTGCTGACCAAATGGTATGGAGGCATGGCTCACGAATTGGGGCACGGCCTTAACCTGCCGCACAACCACCAGACCGCCTCGGACGGTAAAAAATACGGCACAGCCCTGATGGGTTCGGGCAATTACACGTTCGGGACCAGTCCCACGTTCCTGACTCCGGCCAGCTGCGCCCTGCTGGACGCCTGTGAAGTATTCTCCGTCACCCCGGCCCAGCAATTCTACGAAGGCAGGCCGGAAGTGGAAGTCAAGGACGTAGCCATCTCCTTCAAAGGAGACCAGATTCTGGTTTCCGGCAATTATACAAGCCCCCAGACCGTTAAAGCTCTGAACGTTTACATCCAGGATCCTCCTTATGCGGTCAACCAGGACTATGACGCCGTTTCCTTCTCCCGGCGCCTTGGAAAAAAGAGCGGGAAATTCTCCATGAAAATTGACAAAAAAGAGCTGGAAGGATTGAACAATAACGAATTCCGCATTTCCCTCATGTTCATTCTCGCCAACGGGCTGCACATGCAGAAGCACTTCACGTTCCATTGGGACGCACTCCAGGATTACAGGGACGGAAGCAAATCCTGAACGCATTTTCCGTGCGCGGGCGGAGGCCGCCAAAATCACGGCCTCCGCACCTTGCGGGGGCCTTATTCCTTCAAACTGGTGCGCCAGCCGGAAGCGTGCTGATAGTAATAAACCGCTTCCCTTTCCAGCTCTTTCATCCGCCCGTCCGGCTCAACGGCCTCTCCGTCCCGGAAAAATTCCACTCCGCGCTGGGGTTTGAGCACTACCATGTCTTTCCCCTTCAAATAGCCGATATATTGGTAATTGCTCACAAAATACCGGGATTGATAGGAAGGCTTCAAGGCATCCTTCCCATAAAAGGCCGCATCATACGGCCAGTTCAACAGCCCCAGCAGGGTGGGCAGCACGTCAATCTGGCTCACGGGAGTGTCCCGCCGTTCCGGCTTCAGCAAAGCCGGAGCGTAGAAAATGGAAAAAATGCGGTGCGTTTCCGGATTGAGGGCCTGCTTTCCCGCGCTCCCGGCGCCGTGGTCTCCTACGAACACGAACAGCGTGTTGTCAAACCAGGGTTTGGTTCTGGCCTCCTCCACAAAGGCGCCTACCGCATAATCCGCGTATTTCACGGCCCCCATGCGCCCCGTGTGGGAAGGAATGTCAATGCGCCCTTCCGGATACGTGTAGGGGCGGTGGTTGGACGTGGTAAACACCACCTGCAAAAACGGCTTGCCGCGTCCGCAGGATTCATCCGCCTCCCGTACGGCGCGGCGGAACAAATCTTCATCGCAAACGCCCCAAATAGTGGAATGGGTCACCTCGGAATCATCCATGGAATTACGGTCCAGAACCTGAAACCCGTTGTTCCCGAAAAAATAATTCATGTTGTCAAAATACCCGTAGCCGCCGTAAATCCATTTGAGATCATATCCCTTGTCCCTGAATATGGAACCTATGGTCTGCAAATGCTCATTTCCTTCCTGGCGAAGGATGGACATGCCGGGAAGCGGCGGCAGGGATGTGCTGATTGCTTCCAGCCCGCGTACGGAACGGGTGCCCGTGGCATAAGTATTCGGGAAAAAAATGCCTTCCTTTCCCAGACGGCTCAGGCACGGAGTGACGTCAGCCCCGTCTTCCCGGCACTCGTTCAAAAATTCCGCTCCCATACTCTCCATGACCACAACCACGACATTCGGGCGGATAGCCACCCCGGAAGGACGCACCTGCCTCTTTACGCTGCCGGACGAAGCCTCCGGCACGGACGTGTCATCCGCCGTGAACTCCCGGGCCAGAAACGCCGCCGCTTCCGCATCCGGCAGCGTCCGGTAATAGGCGCGGTAATCCAGTTCATTCCTGAGAAAGGCGCTGAACAGGCTGTAAAGGCCATCCTTGGCCATTTCCGAATTATAACGGTTGTTCACGGCATCCGCATCCTTGATATCCACCAGCCAATATCCCCCCGTGACGCAGGCCAGCAGGAACAGCACCACACAGCCTCGTTTCCATCCGGCGGGAACCGCCCCGTTCCTGGGAAGCAGGAACCTCTTCATTCCCCAGACGGCCAGAACGGACGCCGCCAGAATGCCGCCCAGAATAGGAATGATGGGATAGGACTCGTAAATATTCCCGATGACCTCCTTGGTGTAAACCAGGTAGTCTACCGCAATGAAATTAAAGCTTGCCTCAAACTCGTTCCAGAAAAAGGCTTCCGCCACATCTTCAAACAGATTGGCGAGCACAAACAGGAAAAACCACGCGGAGGTGAGCCACCTGTCCGCCTTCCCTCCCGCCTTCCCGCGCGGCAGAATCCACAAATAAACGGCATAGGGTATAAGCCAGTAGCACATGGTGACGGCAAACTCCGTCACAAAAACGTACGCCGTTTTCAGGAGGGGAAGCAACCCGAAATCCATGTTGCGGTATTCGAACAATACCGTAAATAGATTTTCCACCGCCTCAACGCCGAACGCAAACAGGAGGAACGGCCAAAACCTCCCCCAATAATAACGAATCATCGCTACCGGAAATATGACAGCCGGAGCATGCCGTCAATGCTCCATCACAACATCACGGTGATATGAATGTCATTCCGGAGAAATGAGACGGGAGAAGATTCTCCTACACTACATCCAGAGCGGCATCCCAGTCTTTCCAGACAGGTTCCAGCCCGGCATTCCGTATGGCTCCGACCACCTGCTCCGGTGTGCGCTGGTCGGAAATCTCAAACTGCTCCGTCGCCTTGCAATTCCCTTTTCGGTCATCGGGAAGATCCACCCGGTTGCCCCGCACCGTCAAATGGGCGGCAGCCGTTCCCACGCCCGTGTAGCCCCCCGGTTCCGTGCGCGCAATGGCGGACATGTGGGTCATGCCCAAATGCATCAGGGCATTTCTCATCGGCGCGGGCTCACGGGTGCTGATGGACATGCCTATTTTGGGGAAGCAGATGCGCAGGGCGGCCATGAGCTGGACAAAATGGCGGTCATCCAGCATCAAGTCCGGATCAGGTTCATACTCGTAATTCCCGGCGTAGGGACGCATGCGCGGAAACGCCACGGAAAGCGCGGATTTCCAGCAATGCTTCTGCAGGTAATCCAGATGGACGGCAAGAGCCATGGCCTCCCGCCGCCACGGCGAAAGCCCGAACAGGGCTCCTATCTGAATGCGGCGGAAACCGCCCTGGTAGGCGCGTTCCGGGCAGTCCAGCCTCCAGTTGAAATTTTTCTTCATCCCTGCCGTATGCAGGGTTTCATACACTTCCCGGTTATAGGTTTCCTGATACACGGCCAATTGTTCCGCCCCGTGACGGACGATCTCCGCATAGCGGTCGTCCGGCAACGGCCCTATCTCCAGCCCCAGGGACGGAATAAAAGAATGCAGGGCGTCCAGGCATTCCTGCATATACCCGTCGGAAACGAACTTGGGATGCTCCCCGGCCACCAGCAGGATGCTGCGCAGCCCCAGGCCGTGCAGGTAGCGGGCCTCCTGCACCACTTCATCCACCGTAAGCGTGGTGCGGATAATGGGATTATCCCGGGAAAAACCGCAGTACTTGCAATTATTGATGCATTCGTTGGACAGGTAAATGGGGGCGAACAGGCGAATGGTCCGGCCGAAATGCAGCCGCGTCAGACGCCGGCTCTCCTGCGCCATCGCCTCCAGGCGGGCGTCGTCAACCGGTTCCAGCAACGCCATGAAACGGCGCACCAGGGGAGTGGGACAATCCATCAAACCGTTTAATTCTTCAGAAAAAGACATACGTGAACTAAGTAAAATTGTGAGAGCGCCGGCTGCATTTCCATTCCTGAACCGGAAAGCTCCAATTTGCTCCCTCCCTTGCAAAAGATACCATCTTTTACCGTGTCATTTCCCGGAGAGGCGCGTTCCATGAAGGCCGGGGAGCCTGCGAATCGTCGTGACAGACGGCCTCTTATGGACTAATCTGGCTTTATCCTCCCATGAGCGCTACACCGAACAGCCTTTTCCGCCATTATCTTGATTCCCTGATCCAGCAGGGAACAACGCGAACGAGCCTGACGGATGAAGCCAGAAACGTTCTCAGAACATGGTACGTGGCTTCCAGACAGGGAGGCCGTCCCGCCGCATCAGCACCCGCTTCTCCGGAACCGCCGCCCCTGCAGGCGGCCGTTCCTGTCTCCGCACCTGCCGGAAAGCCGGAACCGCCGGAGCTGTTTCCGCAAAACAGGGAACCGGCCTCTGCCATTACCCTCCCGGAAGGGACAATGGAAGACAAGCTGCAATACCTCCGTAATCTGGCGCAAAACTGGAAACCGGCGCGGGAACTCAACTCCCTGCGGGACACCATGGTCTTTGCCACGGGCAATCCCCATACGAAACTCATGCTCATCGGGGAAGCTCCCGGATATTATGAAGAAGTGCAGCAGGAGCCCTTTGTGGGCCGTGCCGGGGAAAAACTCAACCAGATATTAAGGGCTATGGGGCTCTCCAGAGACATGGTTTACATTTCCAACATCGTCAAATTCCGCCCGGCCCTGCCCAACCAGCGAACCAATAACCGCGCCCCCACGCCGGAAGAAATTGAAGCGTGCCTGCCCATCATCATGCATGAAATCCGGGTCATCCGGCCGAAAATGATTATAGCCCTGGGCGGTACCGCCGCCGTAGGCCTGTTGGGGGAACAGGGTTCCGTCAGCTCCATGAGAGGCAGGTTCCACGACCTTAACGGCATTCCCGTACGCGTCACTTACCATCCCAGCTACCTGCTCAGATCAGACAGTCCGCGGGAAAAACGCAAGGTATGGGAAGACATGCTGGCCGTTATGGAACGCCTGGACATGCCCATCTCAGAAAAACAGCGCGGCTACTTCCTGCCCAGGGAATAAGCCGGGGACTTCTTCATGCCTCATTTTCAGCTGAAGCAGGGAAAAATCCCTGAACCATTTGGCGTGACAGGAAACATCAGTATGTCTCCGTGCATCTGCATTCTATTCTCCAAAGCGGTTGTACCACCCCATCCCGCTTTTTCCCGGAGCAACCTCTAACGCATCGGCTAATTGGGAGGATAGAACAGGCCGTCCCCCTGCCCCGTATCCCGCCAGGAGCCGCCGAAGCACAGCATGAACGGAGACATTCAGAATTCCTCCCTTTTTACTGGTCCGGGACCTTACGAAATTCCCCTCTCCATCAAATCCTCATCACCGCCCGGCCCTTGTAACGCTACCTGTGGGATGCAAACATAACCTCCTGAAAATGAGTGCCATGTTCCGGCGTCAGTTCCCGGACCGGAAATTTTTTCAATTCCGGACACCTCCGCATCAAAACTCCGGTGAAATACCTGATACCGCGCCGTGTCGTGAGGCGAAGATCCCGTTTCGCCTTCAACGGTTCCTCAGCGCCTCCGATCAAAAGCGAAATCCATCGGGTTTCAGATACCTGAGGAAGAATATCTGGATATCCTCCAACGGTTCAGAATCCGATGCTGGGAAATTTGCCGCCGTTACCGGAAAAGCGGAGGCGCCGGCATAAAAACATACCTGGGCAATGCAACCGTTTTTGAGCCGGAACGCTATTTGCGCGAGAGGAACCGGAAGAAGAGGCTGCTGCTGCGGGAAGCCCGTCCTCTTGAATATGAGAATGGCCGGGAAATTGATGCTGATGAGCATTCGGAATTCCTTTCCGGGCTGATGTTCCGGGAAGACTTCGAGCGGGAAATGGAATCCCTGGAGCCGCAGGAAAGGGAGCTGGTTGAGGCATTGATTGACGCTGAAGGGAATTTGTCACGGGCAGCCAGAAGCATTCATCTGGAGGAAAGCAGGGCGCGCCGCCTCCGGAAACGTCTCCGGGAAGAAAAATTCACTTTTTTAAGAAATGGGCGGCGAATTTCCGGAAACGCGGCAAGCAATCATTGTGAAGGGTCTAAATCGACCTACTCGTCGTCCATAGACGTCGCACTCAAACCACAACCATCACACCATGTATACCAACGAACAACCAAACGACGCCCCCTCGTTGAACAGGGGTTCCGCCAACAAGATGAACACCAACCCCGCCGCCGGACCTCCCGGGGCGGCCAGCCAGCCTGGCGCGCCGGGCGCCGCGACATCCCTCCACGCCATGTCCCCTCCCATCCAGCCCTACGGCGCGGATACCGTCATTTATGAAAAATCCGACAACTTCGTTCAGACGTCTGCCGGCGCCGACGTCTTCATGACCCCGGTCAACGACACCTTCAGCGTCCCGGAAGGCGGGGCCACGGCCGTGGCCAGCCTGACGGTGGACGACTGGGGCAAGCTGACCATCTCCGGCCCGGGCGGCACCTTCGAACTGGACCTGACCCCTGACGCCGATGAACCCGGAAAACTGGGGGGCCACCAGGAATGGACCAAATCAGGCTCCTTTGAACTCTCCGAAGGAACGTACGCCCTCTCCATCACGCACCAGAACATCGACATACCGCACAACGAATACAACCAATCCGTATGCCGCTATTCCGTGACGGTGACTGCCCATGGAAGCCCCGGCGGTTCCTCCAGCTCCTCCAGCAGCTCATCTTCGGACATGCCGCCGGAAGAAAAGGAAATCTGCTGCCGTTGCGGTACGTGCACGGACGCGGAAGGCAACGAATACACCATTGCGGCGGAAAAACTGCCGGGTGACCCCGGCGTGGAAATCTGCATGTCCCAGGCCGAATTCCTGGCCAAGGGAGGGGCTTCGGCTCCCTCTCCCGCGACCTTCAGCCTCCGCGCCGCGGAAAACGCCCGTGAAACGACGGAAGCCTGCGGCGGCCTGAAATACGTAAGCCCGTGGGCCTGGCGCGCCCATCTGGACGAAACGTCCGGCCTCATCACCATCGTGCCGCCGGCGGGCGCCGCGCTTTACTTCAACGTGCAGGCCGGTTCCGATGCGGCCCTCCCCGCGGGCATCTCCCGCAAGCGCGACTTCAGGGTGCAGCTGCTGGACGAAACCCTGGCGCCTGCCGCTTCCGGCGCCCCCGCCTACCTTTCCCTGGTGGACGCGGACGGGCAAAACATCCGCTTCTCCGCGGAAACCGGCGCCGTGGTCGCCATGACCTCCGCCTCCGGCAAAGTGCTCCTGGCGGAAGACTACTTCCGCAATGTAAACAATACGTATGATCCTGCGGGCAACCTGGTAAGCAGCTACAGCGCCGCGGAGGGGCTGATGCGCACCCGGACCGGAGCGGACGGAGAACTCGTCCTGGAATGGTACGCTCCCGCCGCCGTCACGGCTCTGGCCGACGGAACATACGAAGTAACGGGAGAACCCTATAAAACCTCCTCCTACCTGTCCTCGGAAGAAAACGGCGTGCGGACCACCGTCATCACGCGCCAGCAGCGCGGACTGCCGGCCCACACCATCACCCGTACGGAAGAACCCGGCAGAGTCAGCATCGCCAAAGGCCAGGGGGACGACATCATCATCCGCACCATTGAAACCAACCGCCTCTACGGAGGCCTCTCGGAACGCATCGAAACCGTCAGAGGCATCAACGACGCCGAGCCGGTCGCCTGCAACCGCAGCGTCAGGCAATACACGGACGGCGGCTGGCTGCTGGTAAGCGAAACGGAAGCCTTCAACACGCCGCTGGCGCGGACGACCTCCTACGAATACAACAGCCAGTACCGCGTCTCCCGCATCAACCGTCCGGACGGCGGCTACACGCGCTATGAATACGACGGCGAAGGACGGGTCACGCTTGAGGCGGAACCCTGGGCCGGAGGAGGAGAACAGATAACCCGGACCGAATACGCCGGCCTGCGCTTCTACGACAACCGTCCGGCGCGCGTCGCCGAATCCCGGGCGTTGTCCGACGGCACGGAAATCGAACTGACGGCCGCCGCTTACGCCTATGAGCGCTCCCCCCTCATGGAACGGGTGACCAAAACCGTGACTGCCGCCGGTTCCGGCCAGGAACAGACAAGCGTGGAAGAAACGTATGGAGAAGCCGCCGCCTATCCCTATGCCGCCGGGCAAACCAAATTCACCCGGGACATTGCCGGCGTGGAAACCTTCTATAACTATGAGGCGGCTGCGGAACACGGCGCCGCGCACAAAAAGACGGCCGTTACCAGGGTCGGCGGCGAACTGGCGGCCGGACAGAGCCGCAAGACGGAATCATTCCTTGCCGCCAACGACACGGTGCTTGTTGAACAGGAAAGCGTCTGGGATGGCGACAACTGGCTGCTGCTCTCAAGCGGCGCCCATGAATACGACGAAGAAGGCCGCCGCACGAAAACGACCCGGGGCAACGGCCGCGTCAGCGCCACGTCCTGGATGTGCTGCGGCAAGCTCTCGGAAACGGACGAAGACGGAATCCTGACGTCGTACGGCTACAACAGCGCCCACCAGCTGGTGGAAACCATCCGTTCGGAAATCAGCGACGGAAACACGGTCATTACCCCGGAAACCATCACCACCTACACCCGGGACGCCGCCGGGCGCGTCCTGCAGACGCGCCGGGACAGGGGAGCCATGACCACGACGGAAAGCGTGGAATACGACAGGCTCGGCCGTATCGTCAGGCAAACCGATGTGCTGGGCCGCGTGACGGCGACAGCCTACAGCGAAAACGGCCTGACGGAAACCGTCACGACGCCCGCCGGCGCCACCCTCGTCACCGAACGTCACCCCGACGGCTCCGTACTCCATGAATACGGCACGGGACAGCGCGAACGCCGCCATGTCTATGACATCGGCGATAACTGCCTGAGGGAAACCGTTACCCTGGCCGGCCAGACCACCATCCTCTCCCGGACCCTGGTCAACGGCTTCGGACAAAGCGTCCTGCAAGTGACGCCCACGACTGCCGGGTTCCTGTATGACCGTTCCGAATATAATGCACAGGGGCGCCTCATCCGCACATGGAGGGATGCGGGAACGCAGGAGGGGGCCGCCGCCATGGCGCCCACGCTCTACGAATACGACGCCTTCGGCAACATGACCAGGGAAACGCTCGCCCTGGCGGAGCAGCCCGCACCGGACAACAGCCCCATCCGGGAATATGCCTTCAGCGTGGAAAACGCGGAGGACGGCATCTATATGGTGACGGCGCAAACCCGCTACAATGCTGAGGGGCAGCCGCTTGTCTCCGTACGGAAGCAGCTCCTGTCCGAACTCTCCGGAGTTCTGGAAACAAAAGCGGTCATCATTGACGAACGCGGCTTGACTTCGGCGGAATGGACGGAGTATGCTGAAAATACGAAAAGAATCCAAAAGAGCGTTATCCCCTCTTCCAGCGTCACGGCTCAAACGGTGGCGGCGGACGGCCTGATGCTCTCGCAGCAGAACCACGCGGGCATCACGGAAACGGCCGCCCGCGCCTATACGGCCACGGGCGTGACCCTGACCCGCACGGACGGCCGCGGCAACACAACGACGATCCGGACCGACCTGGCCGGTCGGGCCGTCAGCGTGACAGACGCCGCCGGGAATGAAACCGTGACGCAATACGACGCCTGCCACGACCTGGCCGCCATGGTGACGGACGCGCTGGGAAATACGGTGTGCGCCGGATACGACGCCAGAGGCCGGAAAACGGCCGAATGGGGAACGGGGACGCAGCCCCTGCTGATGGGCTACGACGAGGCGGACCGCCTGGTGAGCCTGACCACCTTCCGCGCGGCGCAGGAAGGAGACATCGCGGAAGACCCCACCGGCCGCGCGGACGGCGACACCACCGCCTGGAGCTATGACGACGCCACGGGGCTGGAAACGCGCAAAACGTATGCCGACGGAACGCACGTGGACAAAACCTGGGACGCCTTCAACAGGCTTGCCACGGAAACGAACGCCCGCGGCATCGTGAAGACCTGCACTTACGAACAGGCCCGCGGGCTGCTGGCGGGCATCAGCTACTCGGACGCCACGCCCGGCCAGAGCTTCGCCTACAACCACCTCGGTCAATTGACGCAAATCACGGATGCCGCCGGAACGCGGACCTTCGCCTGCAATCCCTACGGAGAACCGGAAACCGACAGCCTTGAGGCAAACGGCCTCGCCTGGCAGGTCTCCGAGCTCTATGACGGGCTCGGCCGTCCGGCCGGGTACGAATTAAGCGCGGGCGGACGCCGCGTCCAGCAGGCGCGCCTGTCCTATGACGGCAAAGGCCGCCTCTCCGCCCTCGCGGCGGAAGGCATGGAAACGCCCTTCTCCTGGACTTACTGCGAACAGGGAGGGCTTGTGGAACAACTCGCCTACCCCAACGGCATGACCCGGGTCAACACCTATGAAAGCAGCCGCGACCTCCTCTCGGTCATCGACTACCGGAGGCCCGGAAGCGCCAACCCGCCGGCGAGGCACGAATACGACTACGACGCGCTGGGCCGTCCGACCCGGCGCAGGGACACGTGGAACACGGCGGCGCCCAAAACGACGCGTTTGTTCACCTACAACAGCCGCGGCGAACTGGTCGGAGACCAGCTCAGGCCCGGAGGGCGCTTCGGCTACCAGTACGACAACATCGGCAACCGGAAGGAAGCCTTCGAATTCGGCAACACG
>ERZ810275.85-NODE-85-length-31538-cov-41.9152_pt1 | contig 31538 bp, 40 predicted proteins | sample MGYA00520273_ERZ810275 | MGnify/ENA primary metagenome ERZ810275 (study PRJEB31588, sample SAMN03399013) | human gut metagenome | study: EMG produced TPA metagenomics assembly of the PRJNA231909 data set (A prospective, longitudinal analysis of the... | reverse complement strand
TTATATATTATATATTCATATATTATTTATATATATAATATGGTATTTTGTTCCTCTTCTTTTTCCCTAATGTTTTATGGTATCAATTCTTTGCGGCCGGCTTCCGGCAGCTTTTTGTATTTGGTATCAAAAAGGCGTTCTTCAGAACATATCGAGCATGATAATTCGGTATCATTTCATCATGCCATGTTTGCCCATCAGTGCCGGAACTCCGAAAAGTACGGTATCAATTTCTTTCCCTATAGTTCTTATTGGGTTAGACAACAAGACGCATTAAAATGTATTCTCAAAGTGAGAATGTATTTTAATTTGCGTCACGTTTCCGCTTCTGCAATGCTTACTAAAGTGGAGTTACCTAAAAGGTAGTAGAACTTTACTAAGGATTGCAGAAGGGATAAAGAAACATACCTTAGAAGGGTGGGTGGGTTTACCGATAGCAAAACTATTGGAGCGTAACAAAGTGAAGCGATTAAGCCTTTTTGGTTCTTTTTTGGCGTTTGAAAAAAGAACTCCCCCCCAATAAGGGGGGAAGGAACCTTTAAGCAACCTTTGTATTTTTCTCTTCTTCAACTTCTTCCACATCTAGCCTTATATTTAGATGCTGGGCTATGAATTTACTACCTTTAATAGCATCTGCCAATACAGTAAATAAAAATTTAGGTTCTTCTTTTATTGCTTTGCACCATGATTTTAAATAAGCCGCATTTTCTTCTCTGACGGTTACAGAAATACCCAAATATACACCAGACAAAGCCGATATTAATTCTGCTACAAGTTCTTCACGCCCATAATTGAATTTATCATTTTCATAAAATCCTTTTCGATTTAGTCTATTTTTAACACCTGTACTATGTCCCATTTCATGTAATTCTGTACCATAAAAACTTTCTCCGTCCTTAAATTGGCTCTTTAAAGGTAAAGTAATGCTATCATTTGATATTGAATAAAACGCACTATCACTAGAAACCGTTTGAATAGGACATACCCAATTTTGATTCTTATTCATTTCATCAAGTATTGGATTTACATACATTTCTTTCTCTTCTTGTGGCTGTTCCTCTCCTGAAAATTTAGCCTTTAATATATCCCATCTATTGGGATATTTTTCCGCAAAGTTTGTTTGGTCTAAATTAAAAACTTGGAAATATTTTGTATAAGCTGCTAAACGGTATTCTTTTTGTTCTTCTTCCGATAATTTGTTATATTCATCATATGAAATTTTTTCATTTGTCTGACGATGATAAGCACAAAATAATGTATAATAAACAGGAAAAGCAACAGCACCTTTTAGAACATTAATACCTTCGTTTCGTGCTTGATTGAATGTCAAAAAAACAGGAGTTTGATAATTATATTTTTCACACAAAAAATAAAGTAAAAAAGCGTTTCCACCACTATAAGTACGACCTGTTAAATTTTGTGGTAAAAAGTTCTGTTTAGAGTTGACTTTAGAGAACCAAGGTTTTTGCCAATTCATAGACAAACTTTCAATTTTTTCAACCATAAGGTTTACAAACTTCTCTGCATTTTTATCAAAAGTAGATTTCATAATTTTGTTTGCTGTTCTTTATACTGGCAGCCAAACCAGCTTTAAAGTTTATTTATCTCTTTATTTTCAATACTCAAAGATAGTAATTTTCTATAAATGTCGCAAATAATAAGACAATTATTTTTGTTAAAAATAGTTTATAACTGGCTGATTTTTAACGTATTATCTTTTCCCTAAAGTTTTATATATTTTGGGTGAGAGATAAGGTTTTATAAACGGAATATTCCCTTTAGGGAACATGAAGTCTATAAAACCGAATATCCAATGCCTTGCTTTTGTAGGTGCTTCATAGAAGCGGTGAAAAAAGCAAGGCATTGGATATACCTTAGAAGGGTGGGTGGGAAAATGCGTTAGGGATTGCAGCGGAAAGCCCACAGCGTAGCGAGGACTTGCAGCGAAAAGCCCGACCTGAAAGGTAACGCCCTATTTATTTCTTCTATTCATCAATCTTACTTTTTCATAACGTAAATACCTATACAAAGTAGCCTTACTTCCAATGTGTAAAATTCTACATATTTCATCTATAGAATAATCCCGATTTTCATATAAACGCTTTGCTGCTATAGCTTTTCTCTTTGCATCTTCCGATAACCCTATAGGTCGTCCCGTAAGTTTCCCTCGTTCTTTTGCAGCTTGTAATCCAGCCCTAGTTCGTTCTACTATTATTTCACGTTCATATTCAGCCAATGAAGCAAAAATTCCAAATTGACATCTTCCTAGAGCACTATTAGTATCAATACCATCAACTATGCTTTTGAATGCAACTTTTCTTTTCTGCAAACAATCAACTATATAAACTAAATCTTTCAAAGAACGTCCTAATCTATCTAGCTTCCAGATAACAAAAGTATCACCTTCTCGCAAATATGCAAGGGCTTTATCTAATTCGGGTCTATCCTTTACTCCTGATACTTTTTCCTCAAATATAAGTTTGCATCCGGCTTCTTTTAAAGCATCTAGCTGCAAATCTAAATTCTGTTCCCTCGTTGAAACACGAGCGTAGCCTATTATCTCCATTTTATTTAAATCCAAGTTTCATAAATTCAACTATTCGCGAAACTATTTTAAACTAGGGCTTTTTCCCCTGTTATTACCTCTAGTACTATTATAAATCAAAAGTACAGAAAAAGGGTCGATTAATGAAACTTTTAAATTTAAGAATATGAGTTATTCACAATTTATCATGGCTGTATTTGCCATTTATGTAGTTTACTACGCTGCAAACATCCTGTATGATGCTTTCCTAAAGCAAAGCAAAACCAATACAGAGGAAAAAGAAGAAATTGTTTCAATAGGGGAGGAGGAAGAAGAAATACCTCACAAAGTTGTAGATGAAGATTTTGAAACAGGCTCATACGAAAAAGAGGATGAAAAAAAAGAATCTGAACAGAATTATGTATCTGTAAATGAATCTATTGAAATGGAAGTTGAAACACAAGGTATTCCAATGGAACAACTTCTTGCTAAAGGGAAAAGCATGTTTTCACACGTAAATTTTAACAAATAAACAACTAATTTTTATTCAAATGAAAAAGTTTTTTTCAAAAATTGCTCAAAGAGCATTCGCTTTAGCCATTAGCATAATGGTAGTAACTAACACTTTTGCACAAGGTGCTGCGGGAATTGATGCAGCTAGTTCTGAACTTGCAACCTACATGGACCCCCTAGGAAACATGATGATGATACTAGGAGGTATAATAGGATTAATTGGGGCAGTGCGAGTTTATTTAAAATGGAACTCTGGTGACCAAGATGTACAAAAGGCTGTTATGGGCTGGATGGGGTCATGTATCTTCCTCGTTGTATCAGGTGTTGTCGTAAAAGCATTCTTCGGAATCTAATATGTCAAAAGAGCATCTTAGTTACAATGTATATAAGGGGCTACAAAAGCCCCTTATTTTCAAAGGATTTAAAGGCAAGTTCATTTATATCGGTGGAGCTTGTATTATTAGTGCTTTACTTTTATGTGCTATTGTTTCTACTCTAGCTTCTTTCATGTGGGGAGGCATAACGCTTGTAATAGTTATGTTTGGAGGGTTAGGAATAACATCAAAATTACAAAGAAAAGGACTTCACAAGAAAGATAAACGAAAAGGCATATATATAGTATCACGCACTTTTGTAAGAGATAGAAAAAAATAAAGCTTATGAAAAAGAAAAGTGAATTTGAAGCTCCTTATATTGGTATTGAAACAATAGACAATACTCCTATATTTTATAACCGAAGGGGCGACTATTCTGTTATCATTAAATGTGAAAATCCTATAATACAGTATTCAGCAGATATGGATGCTTACTATGATTTTCACCACTTATTTACTAATATCCTCAAAGTATTAGGAACTGGATATACAATACAAAAACAGGATATTCTATGTAAAAAATCATTTTTACCACCCCAGAATAGGAAGAACGACTATTTATCAAATCGTTATTTTGAACATTTTAAAGGACGAATATATACTGATATTTCTACTTATCTTGTTATTACAGGAGAAGTAGAAAGGTCTAAATTCTTTTCTTTTGACCCTCGAAGGTTTGATACTTTTATTAGAAACATCACAAAAGTATTAGGACTATTCGCTAATAGAGGAATAAGAGCTAAACTATTAAATGAAAATGAAATAGAAATATATATAAAAAGATTTCTATCTATCAATTTCAATCAGCAAACAGTAAGCCTAAAAAATATCAAAGCAAGAGAAGAAAATCTTATAATTGGAGAAAAAAACGTACAGTGCATTTCTCTTGTAGATATTGACGAAGTTAATTTTCCTTCTATTATAAAACCATATAAAGAGGTCAATATTGGGCTAAGATTTCCTGTTGACTTACTCTCTTTTTTGCATGATACACCAAGTATAGACACAATTATCTATAATCAAGTAATAAATATTCCAGACCAACGAAACGAAGCAAACAAATTAGAAGGCAAAAAGAAAAAACATAAAGGAATGCCTGACCCTGCAAATGATTTATGTGTAGAAGACATAGAACGAGTGCAGTCGGATATTGCCAGAGAAGGGCAAATGCTTGTATATGCACATTATAATATCATTCTTGCTGGTCTTGATGATATTAGTAAGGCTATCAACTATGTTGAAACATCTCTTTTTGATTGTGGCATTATTATTAATAAACAATGCTTCAACCAATTAGAATTATTCGAATGTGCACTGCCAGGAAACGCAATCAACCTAAACAGTTATGACAAATTTCTAACAACTTCCAATGCTGCAATTTGTCTTTTATTTAAGGAAAAATTACAAGTAACAGAAAACAGCCCTTTTCTTACCTATTTTACTGACAGACAAGGATTGCCTGTTGGAATAGATATGTCCGGGAAAGAAGGTGAGAAAAAATATACAAATAACTCCAACTTCTTTGTTTTAGGTCCAAGTGGTTCTGGTAAGTCTTTCTATGTCAACTCCAAAGTAAGACAATGGGTTTTAGATAACACTGATATTGTATTGGTAGATACAGGGCATAGTTATTCAGGAATGTGCGAATACTATCATGGCAAATACATTACTTATTCAGAAAGCAAGCCAATATCTATGAATCCTTTCCGAATTACTGAAGAAGAGTATAATGTAGAAAAGAAAAACTTTCTTAAATCATTAATTTTCCTGATATGGAAAGGTGCAAATGGTGAGGTCAAAAAGCAAGAAGAAGAAATTATGGATATTACCATAGAAAAATACTATTCTTTCTACTTTCATCCCTTTAATGGTTATTCAGATGCGGAAAAAGAAGCCATACGTGAAAATTTACTACTCGAATTTCAAGTCAATGAAGAAGAATTTGAAAACGAAAGGGAAAAAGAAGAACGCAAGATACTTTCCGAAAAAATAGAGAAATTACAGCAACTAGTAGAAAAAGGAGAAGGCGGAGAAAAAACCAACGCAGAAAAAGCGATACAAAACATTCTCATCGAAAAAGGCTTTACACGACAAGAGCTTGATAATCCTGAAACTAGATTACTTTCTATAATAGAAAGACGAATCCAGAAGAAGGAAGATATATTGAAAGAAATAAAAGTTGAAAGCTTATCTTTTAACTCTTTCTACGAATTTTCCCTACGCATTATACCTATCATTTGCAAAGAGAACAAAATTGATTTTGATATTACTAACTATAAGTTTCTATTAAAAAAATTCTATAAAGGAGGACAGTTAGAAAAAACTCTTAATGAGGATTTTGACACTTCCCTTTTTGAAGAACCCTTTATAGTTTTTGAAATTGATGCAATTAAAGATGACCCTGAATTATTTCCAATAGTAACCTTAATTATTATGGACGTTTTTATTCAAAAAATGAGATTAAAAAAGAACAGAAAGGCATTAATAATTGAAGAAGCTTGGAAGGCCATAGCCAGCCCTATGATGGCAGGATACATACTCTATTTGTATAAAACAGTACGCAAATTTTGGGGTATGGCAATGGTTGTTACTCAGGAACTGGAAGACATAATTAGTAATCCAGTAGTCAAAAACTCTATAATCAGCAACTCCGATATTATATGCCTATTAGACCAAAGTAAATTTATAGACAAATATCAAGAAATAGCAAATCTTTTATCCCTAACGGAAGTAAATCAAAAGCAAATATTTACCATAAATCAACTTCCCAATAAAGAAAACCGTAATCGGTTTAATGAAGTATTTATAAAAAGAGGAAATTATGGAAATGTATTTGGAGTAGAGGTTTCTCTACACGAATATTTCACATTTACTACAGAACGAATTGAAAAAGATGCTGTTGGATATTATCATATCATTTACGATAGTTTTCAAACAGGGTTGGATAATTTTATAATAGACCTAAAAGCTTCCAAATTAAAAAATATGGATTGGGTTTTACAAGTCAATAAGGTACTAGGGTATCACTCCGATGAAGGAAGCCTAAAAGATATACTTAACATCATAGGGCAACAGCCATTATATAAGTATATCCCAGATAAATACAAATGGCTTACAAACCGTTAAAGATAAATGTCATGACAAAGATCCTATTTATTTTAGTGGTAGCATCCACTTTAACCCAATTTGCATATTCGCAAAAGGCAGTATTGGATATAACCTGCATGGAAACACTTATAGCTAATCATAAGGTGCAACATACTTCTTTCTCTAAAGTGAAAGATAATGAAACTCAAATAAGCCTTATACAAAAGCAAATCAGTGAAAAAATGGTTCAGATTGAATTTTTCCAAAGCAAATTTTACAATAGCCTAAAATCTGTAGAAGCCATCATAAAAACAGGAAAAGATATTATCTACTGCACTGATATTGCAGCAGATATTGGAAAATATCAAAAACAAATGGTTGAACTTGCTGTAGGTGACCCGGCTTTATTATTGGTGTCAGCAAAAACACAATTAGAATTAGTTAATCGTACTGCGGATTTGACACAATACATTTATCAGGTCGCCATTGTCGGGACTGATGTAAACCTTATGGATAATAAGCAAAGAATAGACTTGCTTAAGTATGTTATTAATGAACTAAGAAACATGAGAGGTATTGCATACTCTGTATGCCGACAAATGAGAACAGCAAAAAGAAATGGAGTATTACAAACATTAGCTCCGGGAGTATTTAAATACAAAGACAATCGTTCAAAATTAGTTGATGATTTATTACAGAATTATAAAGTAAAACCTAAAAGATAATATGAAAAGAGTGCTTTTATTTTTTTCCCTAATGTTGATTATTGGTACTTCTAATGTCTTTTCCCAAATGCCAGTAAAGGATAAGGGAAAATGGAGTGTGCTTAATAACATGGAGTTTATGGATAGGGTACGGCTACAACCGGAATACTATCATTACTGGATATGGTATAAAAAAGTCTTAGGCATTAAAATTCCTTTAGTCGGTTTAGGATTACACGACAAATACGGGAAACAGGATAGGCGTAACTTTCAGCTACAAGAAGTTCCAATGATGGCAGTCGTAAAATATAATAAATCCGTAACCGAAAAAGAAGGCTCTAAAGTTGATACCATTTATAAACAGGAACTTTTCAAATTTGGCGATAAAACGATTGATTATCAGTACACTTTAACAAAGAATCGAAGAAATGATATTCTCAATGATATAAACAAAAAGCTCGTTGAATATTCTTCTACTAACGGTAATAAAGAACATATCAAAGTTATAACCGATGAAGTTACTAGAATAAAAAAGAACATAGAGATAATCCATGATTCACATATGAGTAACTCCAAAAAGAGAGAAGCCTATTTAGATTTTGATAAAGAGCTAATAGAGGTTCTTTCACTAATAACAAGATTGAATAATATAAATAAAACAATAATGAACCATGAATGAATTAATAGATCAATACTTATTTGAATTATTTGATGGACTAAGAGATAAGACAACTGTCCTATTTGGAGAGTTCATAGCAGATGCACAGGCATTAGCAGCAATCTTTATGTTACTATATTTTGGAGTGGAAAGTTTCAAAATGATGAGTGGGGACAAAAAATTAGAGATTATTCCATTATTGCGCCCATTCGCACTAGGATTAGTTCTTATGTTCTGGATTCCTTTTATTAACTTGATAAGTTATCCCGGAGAAGTACTTACAGCACAAAGTAAGGCAATGTTTACAAATCAGCTAGATGAAGTAGAGTTACTCTCTCGTAATAGGTATGCACTTATTGATAGCGTTGCTGTAGAATTATTACATACCTCAATTCTTGTTGAAAGAGCCGAAAATGAAGTTCAGGATAAAAAATGGTATGATTTTAGCATAGACTTTTCAGCTATTGGAGATAAGATAGCTGGATTATATGTGTATGTAGTCGCTAAGGCCAAAATGATAATGTTTAATATCATTGAATTTATTGTTGTTACGTTTTGGCAAGTATGTACCTATTTTGTCTTTTTCCTACAAATTATATTCACAGGAATACTAGTTATCCTTGGTCCACTAGCTTTTGCATTCTCTGTTTTACCAGCATTTCGGGATGCTTATATACAATGGATTGCTCGTTTTGTCAGTGTTAGTTTATATTCATGTATTGCATATATAGTACTATCAATTTCCTTAGTAGTAATGCAATATGGGATAGAAAGAGAAATTAAAATTTTAGAATATGCGCTTGGAAATGAAGCTGCATTTGTTATGTATGTCGGAATGACTTCCGGAGGTGTCAATAGCTTCCTTCTCACAGCATTACTTGGAGCATTTGCCATGCTTACAATACCTTTTGTTTCTACATGGATTGTAAGTACAACTGGAGTAGGGCAAGCGGTAGGAGGTATGGTTGGAGGAGCAGCAATTGCAACCAAAGCCATAGCAGCTCCGGCTACAGGTGGAGCAAGTGCAGCGATGTAAAAAAATTCATAAACTTTTAAACACACGTAATCATGATTATTAAAAACTTAGAAAATAAAATTAAACTAGCCGGAATTTTATCTATTGGCTGTTTTGCAACTAGTATAGTTATTTCCGGTATGGTACTAGCTTTTTGTTTCTCTTTAGTAAAAGCGGAAAGAAAGAAAATATATGTCTTGGATAATGATGTACCTGTATTAGTGAAACAAACAGGTACAGAAGTCAACTTGGAAGTAGAATGTAAAAGCCACATAAATCTATTCCACACTTTATTTTTCACATTACCACCAGACGATGAATTTATAAAATACAACATGGAAAAAGCCATGTATCTAATTGATGATAGTGGATTAAAACAATATAACAACTTAAAAGAAAAAGGATATTTCAACACTATTTTAGCAAGTTCTGCAACTGTAACAATCATGACAGATAGTATTAAGATAGATATGAACAACCTATCTTTTAAATACTATGGCATCCAACGTATAGAACGAGAAACATCCATTCTAAAAAGGCAACTTGTAACTACAGGGAAATTAAGACAAATTCCACGTACTGAAAATAATCCTCATGGGCTTATTATCACAGATTGGAAAACGATACTCAATAAAGACCTAGATTATAAAGTAAAAAAGAATTTCTAATGAAACTGTTTAAACATAAAAAGAATGATAGAAAAGAAAAGATCAAGACTAAAGCCGAACAAGCTACAGTTATTCTTCTTACTAAAATATTTCAAAGATTCGGAGTTAATAACGCTTGTGAACGCTTATTAGCATGGGCAGACATACACCGCAAAGTAATGTTTGGAATTACGATTTCATTTCTTTCTTTAGTTACATTTCTATCAATAGTAATGCGTCCAGAAAGAAAGCCAATGCAAGTTTTCAACGAAGAAAAGAACAAAAGACAAATTAGCATTGACAGCCGCCTACAAAAAAAACAAATAGGAGTTGGCGATTTGTTAGAAGTAATTAAAATGCAAAATGAAATTAATGAACTAAGAAAGAATGGGAAATTAACTCCAGAAGACACTTTGCGAATAAAAGATTTATATAATAAATTAAATAAATAGCGTATGAAACAGATTGATATTAAAAAGCCCAAGTACATCATTCCTATACTCATCCTACCTTTTATTCTAGGAATAGGATGGTTAATTAAGGATATGGTAAACTCTGCCCCAGCAGAGGAAACTACATTAGTAGAAACGGAAGAATTAAATCTTGATATTCCTGATGCTAATTTAGAAAAGAGAGAGATAAAAAGTAAATTTGAATCACTTAAAGGAGCTTTCAAAAAATCTTCTGATTATTCATCCATACAAACCATAGATAAAGAAGAAGAAGTTAGTGAAATAGAAAGTTATGGTTCTCTTTACTCCAATGATGAAATAAGGCAAATTGACAGTTTAAATCAGGCTTCTAAAATCCGAGAAAAGGAATTGGAGCAACAAATCAAAGGGCTTCCTACTATAGATGAATCAAGTCAAACAGAAACAAGGAAAGCCCCTGAAAAATCCAAGATGCAAGAAGAAATGGAACTGTTTAAAATGCAAATGGCTTATATAGATTCATTGCAAAATCCACGTCCTAGAACACCTCAAAAAAAACAAGATGAAAAGCCAAAAGAAAAGGCTATAGAAGTTGTAAAAGCGAAAAATCCCGCAGAAGTATATTTCAATACTGTAGGGAAAGAACAAAAAACTTCACTAATCACAGCCATATTAGATGAAACTTTAAAAGTAACAGATGGCAGCCGAGTACGCATACGGCTTCTAGATGATATAATGATTAATGACGCTCTTTTAACTAAAGGAACTTACCTATATGGGAATGTATCTGGCTTTAAGGCTCAAAGAGTACACATTAATATTTCCTCTATAATGGTTGATGGTAAACAAATGAAAGTAGATTTATCTGTATATGATAATGACGGACAAGAAGGCTTCTTTGTTCCTTCATCAGCTTTTAGAGATTTAAGTAAAGATGTTGGGTCGCAAATAGGTAGCCAAACAATACAAATGAATAGTCAATCAGAAGGAGTAGAACAGTTTGCTTTAGGTGCTTTACAAGATGTTTACCGTAGTACAACCCAAGCTCTTTCTAAAAACATCAAAAAAAACAAAGCCAAATTAAAATATAATACACAAGTTTTTTTAGTAAATAACAAAGATAAAGAACAATAATATGAGAAAGATTTTTATTGCATTATGCACAATGGTTTCTGTTATTACAGGAAATGCACAGAACACCCCTATTGGAGAAAATATCGAGCTTGCAGGTGAGAACCCAGAAGAACTAAAGGTTATATACATCAACAAAGATGTTTCAACGCATTTTATAGCAATGGAAGATATAAAATACGTTGATATATCGGTCAATGATATTGTTGGCGATATTCCTACTGGTAACTCTCTTAGAATAAAGCCCACAAAAGAAGGAGCCAGTGGAGTTATCACCATTGTTACAGAAAGATTTTTTGTACAATATATGTTAGTATATAGTAGCGACTTAGCGAAAGCATACACTCGATTTAATATCCCTTATGCTGATTTACGTAGCTATATGAATCCAGAAGTGAATTTAACCAAAGCACAAATGTATGATTACGCACATAGAATGTTTATTTCAAAAAATAAATTCTATGATGTTTCCAGCACAAGTAACCTAATGAAAATTGTGCTAAACAATATCTACACATTAGACAAGTATTTCTTTATTGATATTTCTATGATTAATAAAACAAAAATACGATATGATATAGACCAAATACGCTTTAAAATCGAAGATAAAAAACAAACAAAGGCTACTAATTTTCAATCTATAGAAATACTTCCATTGATGCAAGTTAATAAGAATCTTGTTTTCAAGAAAAATTATCGGAATATTTTTGTATTTGAAAAATTTACTTTTCCAGACGAAAAAGTCCTTACCATAGAAATATCTGAAAAACAGATTTCAGGACGTACTATAACATTAAGAATTGATTATGCAGACATTCTTCATGCAGATGCTTTTACCGAATAAATAAAAACAGGAATTAATATGGAAACAAACTCACGCCCAGAGGCAACCGCTTCCCCCGTTAAGCAGGGACAGTACAGCCCACGGAAAAGGAAAGACACCACGCCGAAAGTAAACCCGCAGCTTGCGGTAGAACTGGTATATCAAGAATTGAAACGTGTCGAAGCCTATACAAAGCGCATAGAAAATGCTATGGAAAAAGGCAGCCAACTTGAGATGTCTATAGAAGAACTAATAAAAACATTAAAAGAAGAATCCAAGAAGCGAGAAGAATATTACATTTTAAAGCGAGGTATTTTGTTAACACAGATACTCCTTCTCGGTTTTTTAATTTTAATTGCTATATATAAATTCTGGTTTTAATAATTAAAAATAAAACATATGAATATTCTCAATGAGAAAAAAGAAGTAACTCCAATTATAACCCCAAGTCTTGGTTATAAATTACGTTCCATTAACTGGAACGAGGATTTCTATTTTGACAACCCCATTGATAAAGAGAAAATAAATAGTATTCCCAAAGCTATAGAAATATCCAAAGATATATTTCTTGCTATTGAGAAGAGTGGAATGCAGTATAGAGAAACTTATAAATGGGATGAATATTTATACTTCAAAATGACAGCGGAAAATATTTTTGCAGCAACCATATACTATTACTGCAAACACTATCCTAAAGAATATTGTAATCTTGCTTACATCATAGCAACCGTATGTAATCCTGATATAAGTATTTTGTCAGAAATGCTAAAGCGTGATAGGGAAACTGAAATATTTATAAGAGGATTGAATGAGTGTCATACCTTAAATGTTGGTTCGGAATTCACTGGAATCAAAAATGAATTAACCACATATTTAGGAAGGCTATATACTAAAGAATTCTTCTATTTGTTCACAGAAGGAAAATATTCCCCTAATACATCCCAATTTATCCTACTTCACTATTTCGATAATGTAATATGGCAAGTGGAACAATTACAGAAAAATGGTTTTTTGTTCTTGGAATCGAATATAAAAAAAGAGAATGATGAAGAATCCTTATATGATAGTTATGATGATGGCATTCCTATAAAATTTCTAATAAACAAAGGGCGTCTTGATTTTTCGAAAATCATGTATGAATCCACAGAAAAAAATGAAACTAACAATATTAAATAATAACACAATGAAGAAAATTATATTTCTTATTATGATTTCATTTATTTCCCTAAAGTCAATGGCTGGTGATGGTGATAAGTTTTTTAATATTTCAGGAGGTTGGCAATGGAAAAATACCGTCAATGCAGTTGTAGGGCTGGAGTTTGAAGGTAAATATCACAATGCTTATGAACTATATATTGATTTAGCTACAGCATATGATAAATGCCCGGTATGTAATAAGGTATGCTCTGATAGTTTCTGGAGCTATAAAACATTCGGCATAGGTGCAGCATATAAACCTACAATCTCACGAGGCAAAAACAGTAATTTAAGATGGAGGTTTGGAGCAGATTTAGGAGCTAACAGAAAAGGGTTTCAGGCTTCCATTGATATAGGTTTAGAATATAGCTATTCATTTAGAAATGGAATGCAAGTCTTTGTAATGCAAAAAAATGATTTTGTATTTTGGACACGTGACCATTTCCGAAATGGATTATTAGTAGGTGTCAAATTTCTAATAAATAAATAAGTATGAAAAAAATATATATAATTCTATTATCCATTATAGGGGTAATATCATCATGTACAAAACACGAAGATATTATAGACACATCATTACAGCCGGGTAGTATCTTATGTAGTGATGGAAGTATAGTGCATCCCTCGCTTTTTTCACCCAGTGAAAAAGAAGCCATTGGAGTTGTATTTTGGTGTAATGATGGGAATAATCCAAATATAAAAGAAACCGCTTATGCCGTTTCATTAGAAGATTTAGAAGAAAATCCTTTAATAGACACAGACGAGGATATAGCTAATGTTTCGGAAGATGAAAACAGCTTTGATGGAGCAGCTAATACTGCCGCAATAATGAACTTTGCTATAAAGGATAGCTTAGCTTATCCAGCAGCTCAAAAAGCTATAGAATATGCGCCAAAAGGTGTTACAGGTTGGTTTATTGGCTCTATCGCACAAAACAAAGCAATCTCTAATAATCTTGAAAAGGTATATTCTTCTTTCTCAATCATTGGAGGAACGCACTTTGATGGTTGGTACTGGAGTTCTACAGAAGATGGAGCAGGAAAAGATACTCCTAAAGTGTTTGCACTAATTTCTTCATTAACAAAAGGAAGAGCAACCAGTACAAGCAAAAGAAATTCATTTAAAATCAGACCTATTATAGCAATAAGATAATCATGAAAAAGAAAATAATTATACTAGCAGCCTTCGTTATTACATTTTTTACCGCATGTACTTCAACGCATATGATAACTTTCAGTAACGCTGAACTAAGCGACAAAGAAAAAGACATGATAGAAAATAATAGCAACTATTCAACCGCTTCAATAGTTGGTGGAAGTGCAAAATTAGTTAAGGAAGAAAGAGATAAAGCTATCCAAGAAAAGATAGAAGCTAGAAGAAATAAACTAAAAGCTATTGATGGCTTATCAATCTCCAGCTATAAGGATAAAAATGGGAAAGAACAGTTTAAAGCAACAGCTCAAAGTGAAATCTTATTCAAATTTGATTCATATGAATTAAATGAAGAAGCTCAAAAAATGCTTTCTAACCTATGTAATATCATTACTGAAATACCCAATACTAAGATTAAAATAATTGGGCATACAGACAATATAGGAGAAAAACAATACAATATCATACTTTCTAAAAATAGAGCAGCAGCAGTAGGGAATTACCTTAGAACCGCTGGCATAGAAACAAACAACATAACAGAAGACGGGAAAGGATATAGCGAACCCATTGCAGACAATACAAGTGAAGCTGGGCGTGCTAAAAATAGGAGAGTAGAAATATTTATCACAAATGATGAATATTAAAAAAAGAGATTTCTATTAACAAAGACCGGGAGATAAAACTCTCGGTCTTTGTTTTATAGTCTGAAAAGAAATTGATACCGTACTTTTCAGAGTTCCGGCACTGATGGGCAAACATAGCATGATGAAATGATACCGAATTATCATGCTCGATATGTTCTGAAGAACGCCTTTTTGATACCAAATACAAAAAGCTGCCGGAAGCCGGCCGCAAAGAATTGATACCATAAAACATTAGGGAAAAAGAAGAGGAACAAAATACCATATTATATATATAAATAATATATGAATATATAATATATAAACAAATAATATATAATATGTGATTAACACGCTTCACTTCCAGAGTTCCAGAAAGAGCAACACGAAAAATCTTCTTTTCCCTAAAGTTCCTTGTGTCGTTTCTCTCTATACCTGAATACAGGAAAACGGCTGCATCATAAAAGAAAAGACACCGACACCATTCAGGAACTACCGCCCATCGGCAAAAGGATTGCATCTAATTGATACCTTTTCTGCCTGCACTGGAGAGAAACCGGGAAGGTATTTGATACCGTACTTTTCCGGGTTCTGCCCGGCATGGACGATAAGAGAACATTATTATGATACCAAAAAACTTTAGGGAAAAATAAAACTTCGGCAGTCTATAAACCTAAAACTATTTTTAACAAAAATAATTGTCCTATTATTTGCGACATTTATAGAAAATCACTATCTTTGAGTATTGAAAATAAAGAGATAAACAAACCTTTAAAGCTGGTTTGGCTGCCAGTATAAAGAACAGCAAACAAAATCATGAATATCTTAAGATTTCTTTTAAGTAGCCTTTTATGGGCTATTGGTGGGGTTCTTGTATTAGCAATCTATGCGTATAGTGAACTAGTCTATTTGATTTTTATTTGCATTGCAATACTAGGATTAACCATCTACTACAGAAAATCCATAATAAAAATGTACGCAGAAATCTTTAATGAGCTAGGAATCAATAAGTATGTTATACAAATTAAAAATCTAAAGAAATACAAAGAACCTATTTACAAACTAATCAATACAATAGGTCTATGATAATTGTTTTTTCTCTATCTTTGCTAAATACATCAGCAAGATAGCTATATAAAATTAGAAAATAAATAGTTATGGAAACTAATCAAACATATCAAAATGAACTTGGTTCGGCTATGCTCCCATTTGTTATGAGAGAATTGGTTGATACAGTCATGAAAAGAAAAACGCTACCTTTAGAAGATGCGTTATACTATATATATTCTTCCAATTTGTATAAGGCATTATTGGACGAGAATACAAAACTTTGGTATTCAAGTACATTATCACTTTATGAAGCATTAGAAAAAGAGAAAACAGAACAGAAGAGAGTACAAAAGGACAATCCAAAGATTTTGCTTTTTCAAATGTTTTGTGCTGAAAATTATAGGGAAACTAAAAATATAAGTGCTAAAGAAACTCTTTTGCTGTTTTCCAATCATGGCGTTTTTGAATTTCTATATGAAAATTTTGAAATGCTGCACACACAAGATACAGAGTATATATTAGATACTATAATAACTTATATCAATAAAAAGGCATGAAACTATATCACGGCTCAACAGTTACCGTCAAATCCCCTAATATACAGAAAGGGCGTAAAGCTACTGACTTTGGAAAAGGATTCTATACGACAACTAATTTTGAACAGGCTAAGAAGTGGGCAATACTCAAAAGGAATCGGGAACATGGTAAAAAAGCTGTCGTTTCAGTTTATGAAGTCCCCGATAATATTCTTGATAGAGAGTTTTCAGTCCTTCGGTTTGAGGGTGCTACAAAAGAGTGGCTGGAGTTTGTAGTTAACAACCGTAGAGGGAAAGGAAAAAACAGCTATGATTTAATAATGGGACCCGTTGCCAATGACCAGTTATATGCAACAATCCGGCTTTATGAACAAGGTGTTGTTACGGCTGATGCAGCGATTGAAATGCTAAAGACCCATAAGCTTTTTAACCAACTTTCATTTCATACAGTGAAAGTTATTCCATTATTAAAATTCACAGAATCTATTGAAGTATAAATCATAAAACTATAATGAACCATGAATAAAGAAATGAGTTTGGATGTTGCACTTGATATTATCGGGACGCTCCGCATGATGAAAATGAAAGAAATTACAGCAGAAACAGATAAAGCTAAACACGCCCAATTATACAAAGAATTGGATATGCTTACCACAGAAGAAAAAATAGCAAACGGACTCTTGCAGTTTGAAGTTTCTGAAAATGTACGCTTATCGGTCATGGATAAGATACAAAACTATTACGCACCCAAATTAAAGGCATATTATGCAACGCTATGAAGTAGAAGCTATTTTTGAACGAGAAAAAGAAAAGTTCTTTAGAGGTAATATATTCTCTAAAGAACCATGTGCTATAATTTTAGGTGGGCAACCAGCGTGCGGAAAAAGCACTCTTATAAATGTTGCAAAGAAAGACCATCCTAATTTAGATTTTCTCACTGTTAACGGTGATTTATATAGAGAATTTCATCCTGAAAAGGATAAATTAATAAAAGACCCTATTAAATACCCTATTGAAACCCAGATTTTTTCTAGCGTTTTTACAGAGAAACTAATAGAAGAAGCCATTAAACGGAAATGCAATATTATTATAGAAGGAACTATGAGAAATCCAGATGTACCTTTAAAGACAGCACAAAAATTTAAAGATGCAGGATTTAGAGTTGAAGCATATATTATTGCAGCCCCCAAGGAGTTTACCCAACTGGGACTTTACAACAGGTATCAAGAAGAAGTACTAAGTAAAGGACAAGGACGATTAGCCGACATTGATTCACATAACAAAGCCGTAAATGGACTAATGAAATCCGCAAACCAATTATACAGTGACAAGGCTGTAGATAAGATTTCTATCCACACCTACTTAGCGAAAGAAAGAATTAAAGATTTTAACCTAGTAAATGATGAATGGAGTTGTAAAAGTATGCCATCTATTTTTATAGATGAAAGTCGTGCAAAACAGATGAAGAATAAAGAAATACTTAAGACTAACATTCAAACAGGAAAAGAACTTATTGAATCCGTCACGAATCCTGAAGTAAAAAAAGGAATGAAAGAAGCTCTGTCACAACTTCAATCTTCATTAGAAAAAGTTCAAAGACAAGAAAAAGGATTAAAAAAAGGTTTCTTCTGATTCTTCAAATAAAAAGAGAGGACTGGATTTTCCAATCCTCTCTTTTTATTTACTTGCGTCTTAACTCATTATCTATTTGCTGTGAAATTTGTCCTTTAACGGTTCTGATTACCTCATTAATATAATCAAGAATTGGCTTAGGGTCTATAGTCTTATCTTTGTATTCCATTTGAAAATGTAAGTGTTCTCCTGTACTGCGCCCAGTACTTCCACTAATACCTATTGGTTGCCCAGCTTCAACAGCTTGTTTCGCATTTACAAGCACACTGTATAAATGCCCATAGATAGAAGTAAAATCACCATGACGCACTTCTACATAATTGCCCAACCCTTTATTTTTTCCTGTTTTTACAACCATTCCCGGCATTATCGAATAAACATAGTCGTTGTTGCCTTTAAGGTCTATCCCTCTATGATTTGCTACTTTTCCAGTAAATGGGTCTTTTCTTTTACCATAATGGGAAGTTATCACCATTGAATCAATGGGCAAAGATAAATACCTTCTTTGCTTCCAGTATGCAAGTCGTTCTGTAGTCAAAGCATCATTGACGACAACAGCCTTTTCTTTTTCTTCTATCAATTTATTTTCTGTCGTTGCTAATACAGGTTCCGCTTTAGGAATATCCTTTTTCTGTAATACCGTATTAAACTGACAGTAGCCATTCACTGAAAAAAACAATGAATAAGCAAAAAACATGATAAATTTATTCTTCATATTGATATTTTTATTACTTTTGGGCAAAAATATACATTACATGGATAAAAAGCAAGCTATTTTTAATGAAAATGATATTCCATATAAAGAATTAGAACTAATAGGAATATCAAAAAAACAGATATGGTCTTTGGATAAGGCAAATATCACAGCTCTATTATCTGGAAAGAGAACCAGTTTACTAGACCTTTCTTTTCACGATAATAATGGAGAAGAAATAAGTATGAAAGGAAAAATAAGTTTGTACTGGAAAGACAGCAACAATGCTGGCGTTAAAGTTCATCCAGTCAGACCAGAAATAATGAATGATATAAACCTTAAACCAAAGGAGTTAGAACGACTTCAAGATAACGAGATAATAACAAAAACTATTAACAATGAAAAATATCTCGTACAATTAGACCCTGAAACAAACGAATTGCTTAAAACAAAAATCAAAAGTATTTCAATACCTTCAAACATAAAAGGTGTTGAGCTGGATAAGCAACAAAAGGAAACTCTAAAATCAGGTAAGGAATTAATTTTGAATGTTGACAAAGAAAAAATTGTCATAAGATTAGATTTAAATAATCCAAGAGGAATAAAATTCCTAGACTTCGAGCAGCAACAGAAAATAGCTTATGACCGGCATAACCCACAAATTATAGGAACTATTCATACTGATAAAAACAGAAATGAATATATAGAATACATGAAAGGACAAAAAACAGCACTTGGAAATGAATCGCAATCTAAAGTAGAACATAAATTCAAATTATAAAATGGAAGAAAAGAAAAAATTTGAAGCTTTGCAATATAGTTATGAAAATGCCGGACAATTCCGAGCAATAGCAGCAATTCTTGGATATTCAGAAGAATATCGGAATGGTGATATTACCTTTTCCAAAGGTAATGAAACATATACTTATCCACTGAATACACTTAAACTTGGCAATTTAGGAGATAATAGAGAATCTTTATTAGAGCAATCTAAAGAAAGAATAATCAGTTTCTTTGATAAAGAACAAGCTAGCAATAATTTCCAAGAATATAGCCAATATTTACGAAAAAACCACAATGTTGCAATTATAAAATGGGATGATATAAAACAAGGTACTAACAAGAATGAAGGATATAAAGACGGATTTACAGTCATTGACCTTGAAAATAAAATTGCATATAAAGGAGAAGACCTTTATCGATATGCTTATGAACAAAACCAAACCCTAGATGGTAAAGGTTCATATGTTGATATAGACTGGAACAAGTTTAATGAAGTAGGAGTTAAACCGGAAAATTTAAGCCCCGAAGATGTTGCAAACATCAAAAATGGGAAAAAAACAGGTATGCTAAATTTTTCCATTGAAGATACTCCCGGTAATAGAACACTTCTAGACAATGAAAAAGTGTCTTATAAAACAGAAAATGGAAAACTCCATTTTGAAGGGAAAGCAACAACTCTTAAATATATAACAGCCGAGAATACACCTGAAAATAAATCTAAATTAAAAGCCAACGAAATTGATTTCAAAGAAGAAGGTAAACGCATCAAAATTGATGGTATCAATGCTAGAAAACTAGCAATCGCAGCTATTACAGTAGTTTACCCAATCGCTGGGATTGCTATCTTGCTCATTCCTAAACGACAAGAAATAAAAAATGATTTATCCTTTACTAAGGATGAAATAAAAGCCCTAAAAGCTGATAATGTCGTAGTAAAGACTAATTCAAAAGGAGAAAGAACATTGCACCAACGTGACAAAGATACTAATGAGATAGTATCAATAAAAGCAAAAGACATTCATATTCCCCAAAAACTTGGAGGAATAGAGCTTACTCCTATGCAGCAAGAAAATCTCAAAAATGGAAAAGAAATTACCATTGTAAACGAGGAACTAAACAAAGCTGCAAAAGTAAAACTAGATTTGAATGCCAGAAATGGATTATCAATCAAAGATGCAAATACTATAGAAATTAAAGCGACTGAAAAGAAAGAACAAACAATAGGGAAAGAAAGATATATATCTGATAAAGAAAGATTAGAGTTTGTAGCCCAAAAAGGAGCTAAAGGGATTGATGAAATTTTTAAAGATAAACCCACCGAAATGGCTGCCTTTTTAGAGAAACATAAACTTTCTAAAGATTATGCTTCTTACAAGGAAGTAGAAAAAACATATTCCAGCTCTAGGGAAGCTACTAAACAAACTGTCGGAGAACAAATATCTACCCAAATGGATAAAATAGATAGTTCTATTAAAGCAACAGCGAAGCAAGAAGCATCTATTCTCGGATATGGTAGAACCTACGGAAAAAATAATGATACTCCAACAATGAAACTATAATATTATGCTAACATTTGACGATTATAAGGCTAAAATATCCATCATTCAAATACTTGAAGATTTAGGATATAAACAAGACATTAGCAAAGGAAAGGTTTCGCCTGTTTTTAAACTGACAGACGGAGCAGGTAACAAGTTGGATGAAATCATCATCAAGAATCCTCATAGTGTACAAGAACACTACTATGATAGGAATTATAAAGGTGGAGATTTAATTCAGTTCATCAAAAATCATATTAACGACTTCCCACAATTCCAACATCAAAATACATTTGTGCGAATCAATATGATTTTAGGACATTACGCAAATGAGCCTTATAGTCCTAAATATGAAGCATTCAAAGTTGTAAAAGCAGAAAACAAATCTTTTGACAGAGATAGATATAAAGAATTTCCTACTACACTCGCTGATTTAAGATTTCTCACAAATGAAAGAAATATAAATCATCAAGTCGTAGAAAAGTTTCTACCATTTATCACAAGGGTTAAAGACTTACAAGGAAACGGCAATTATTATAATATAGGTTTTCCCTATATTAATCCAAAAGATAAAGACAACAAAGTAACAAATTACGAATTAAGAAACTATGGATTCAAAGGAATGGCTGCCGGAGGTGATAAAAGTAACTCGCTTTGGATTGCTGATTTTTGCCCACACCCCCAAATGGCAAAACATATATACTTTGCAGAATCCGCTTTAGATGCTATGAGCTTCTATCAGCTCAATGCTAACAAAATCAAATTAGAAGAAAGTGTTTTTTGTAGTGTAGGAGGGTACATTTCAGTTAATCAAATAAAAAACACTTTATTGCGATACCCACAAGCTAAAGTACATACCTGTTTTGATAATGATTTAAACGGTAATTTGTATGACATTAAAGTGTCTGGAATCATTAGTAATACAGAAATGACAATAAAAGAAAATAAAGATGATGTGCTGTTTAAAACTAAGGGTAGAGAATTCACTATTAACAAAAATGACGTTTCACTAGAAAGTTTTAGGGAAAAAAGCAAAATAATAGCTCCTATGATTTCTCATAAAGCAGAAAAAGCAAAAGATTTCAATGAAATTCTAATGAAACAACATGAACAAAAAAAAAGTATTAAGTTATGAATGATGGAACAAACATAGCTTCTGATGATATTATATTAAAGCCTAAATTCCGATATTGGTTAATGAAGAATTTCCTTTTAATCACATTAGCGATTTTCGTATTCATTTTTAGTAAATATATAAGAGAACATGAATTATTAAAATTTATCAGTGGAACGATATTAGTATTGTTGATATTTATAATTTTCTACAGATATATTTCAATGTTACTTTGTACAAAATGGATTATAACTAGAGAGCAAATAAAAATATATCAAGGAGTGCTTTCAAAAAGGATTAACTACATAGAATTATATCGGGTATATGATTATGAAGAAAAGCAAAGTTTTATCCAGTCTTTAATAAACAACACCAATATCTACATTTATTCTGGCGATAAATCAACACCAGAACTACTGATGAATGGTCTTAAAGCTAATAGTGATATAATTCAAACCATCAGAAATAGAGTAGAAGAACAAAAAAAGAAAAAAGGAATATATGAATTTACAAACAGATAATGATATGAAAAGAGTGCTTTTATTTTTTTCCCTAATGTTACTGTTAGGCAACATAAAAGGACTAGCACAATCTATTGTCATTGACCCGGTAATGATTGGAACATTGGTTTATTCCCATCAGGAGCAACAAGGTGTATTGAAAGACATACAAAGTGAGGAAACAAAAATCCGCAACTTTCAAATTTTAATCCAACAAAAAATGAATCAAATTCAATCCTTACAGGAGAAGACATACAACTATCTTTCTACAGTTAATGCAGTTGTGAAAAATGGAAAAGATATTATTTATGCTTCAACCTTAGCTAGAGACATAGCTAAATACCAATCCGAAGCAGCTAAATATGCAGTTGGAGACCCTAAATTATTAACCATAATTGCAAAAACAGAGTATGAGCTTATCAGTCGAAGTGTAGATTTAATGATATACATAAACAATATAGCATTGCAAGGCGGTGAAAAAAATCTTATGGATAATAAGCAAAGGATAGATTTATGTATTCATGTGGTCAATGAACTTAGACGAATGCGAGGACTTGCATACGCTGTATGCCGACAAATGAAATTCGCTAAAAGGGCTGGAGTACTAAAAACACTTGTACCCGGACAATTTAAATATGTAAATAGTGGGAAACAAAAAGTAGATAATATTTTAAACGGTATTAAATGGATTAGTAAAGGAGGATATTAAATGGATAATGATACAATCAAAGATTTAGGCTTATGCCCTATTTGCCAGAAAGGACACATAATGAAAGGTAGTTTAGGATATTCCTGTAATTACTTCAAAAACATGAATGACAAATGTACATTTAATATTTATCATTCATATTGGGGAAAAGAGATTACAGAAGAAATAGCCAGGCAATTAATAACAACAGGGAAAACAGATATATTTCATGACTTCCATAATAAAAAAGGAGTTCCTTTTTCTGCATATCTGACTATCGAAAATGGAATCGTTATTCCTTCTTTCGTAAATGAAGTATTAGAAACTCCGTGTCCTGTGTGTGGTAGAGAAATTGAAATTTTACTAAATGGATATGCTTGTAAAGGGTATTCGCAAAAGGACAAGGACAACAACAGAGTTTGTAACCTCTATATACCCAAAACTATTGCACAAAGAGAAATACCATTGGAAGCAGCAGAAATACTTGCCAGAGGAAAAAAAACACCGTTTATGACTGGATTTAAATCAAGAGAAGGAAATGATTTTTCTTCACGGCTGGTTCTAACAGAGAACTTAGATATTTCTTTTGACAATACATTGTGTAAGTGTCCTAAGTGTGGAGGAAACTTATATATAAACAAAAAAGCCTATAATTGTTCCAACTATAGAAATGAAGCCATAAAATGTGATTTTGTCATTTGGCGTGAAATGTCAGGACGTTCTATAACTCCCGAAGAAGCAATAGAACTTTGCGAGAAAAAAGAAACACCTGTGTTAACTGGATTTCATGATAAAAACGGGCAACCGATGGAAAGAAAGCTTGTACTGAACGATGATTTTAAAATAAAACTAATATGAAAATAGAATTTATAATTTATAGCCATTTTTTTAAAGAGAGAGGAATGAAGGTAAAGGGTGATTGGAATTTTCCGCATCTTCCAAGGATAGGCGAAGAAATTTCACCTCACATTATAATGTTTCAGAATGAATTTACCTATCAAAATTTATTAGAATATCTAACAGATGAAGCTAAAAGTGATTTTAATAAATTCAATGATGGTGAGGATGATTTAGAAGGAAATTTTAAAGCATGGGTATATGATGTTATCTGTGAGGTCAATATAGTTGAATCAATACATTATAGACCAGATACAGAAGACTATACCCAAATTATTCCTGAAATTTGTTTAAGTGATTTAAGTAATTAAATATTATTGATATGCAAATGAATAAGACTGATTTAATCAAAATGGTTGCTGAAAAGGCAAATAAACCAACAAAAGAAGTAGCAGAAATAATTGATAGTTTTTTCAAAGAATTATCTCAAAATCTAAGAGAAAAAGATGTTTCTATAAAAGATTTTGGTACTTTCAAAAAGATTATTCAGCCAGCTCGGATAGCTAGAAATCCGGCAACTGGAGAACCTGTAGAAGTTCCAGAAAAGGAAGTTGTTAAATTTAAGCCGTCCAAAAATATACTAAACATGAAATGGCTATGATAGAAATAAACATCCACATTCCTATAGATGGTGTGAACAATATTTCTATACCAATCCAATTACCTGTAGTTCCAAGGGTTGGAGAAAAGATTTATCTATCTGACAAACAAATAAATAATTTGATAAGTCTATTAGAAGAAGAATATTACCACAATCCACAAACAGAAGAATGGAAAGAATCAATAAGACGGTTCACCAATATTGAGGAAGTAGCATATAATGCTGCAAATGGAACGATACACATTGAATTATCAACTATTTAAAAGAAACAATATGAAAAAGTATTTATCATTAGTAATGATTGGTTTAAGCCTTATGTTGTCTGGATGCAATAAAGACGATAACAACGACCCTAATACTCCACCTACAGGAGATACAGGAAAAGTACGTTATGAAGCTACCGTAAGCGACCCAGAAAATTTCAAACTTCTAATACATTATACAGTAGGAGTAGATATTTCTTCCGAAGCTCCCGACGAAGCTGCCAAAGAAATTATTGTAGAAAGTCCATTCACATTTGAGCAAGAAGCCAAACAAGGAACATATTTATGGCTATCTGCCTACCCTATACCTAAAGATGAAGAAAACCTTGAAAATTTACAGCTACCTAAGACAGTCGAAGTAAAAATTTTTATTGATGATAAGCTGCATAAGTCTAACAGTGGTGAAAATTATGCAATGGTTCAACATATATTCGGACAAGAAAATTACCAGTAGAATTGATACCTTTTCTACCTGCACTGGAGAGAAACCGGGAAGGTATTTGATACCGTACTTTTCCGGGTTCTGCCCGGCATGGACGATAAGAGAACATTATTATGATACCAAAAAATAAAAACCAATACCACTCTCACTGCATAAAAGAGTGGTATTTTCATTTGAATTAATAAAATGAAAGACCAAAAAAGATTATTACACAAGTGCCTATTAGAAGACATTCCAGCTTTTGTAATATGCGGAACAGATATTTGTTCCGTCCAAGCAATGGAAGCATATTACCAGATAGCAGTAGAAAAAGGTTGCAATAGCAATTTTTTAGAAGACTTGAAATTAGCTATAGAAGATTTCAAGGCTTTTCAATGTGAGGAACCTGAAAAAGTTAAAATACCCGATTAAATCATGGAAGAAAGCAAAGAATTACAAAAACTATATGGATTCATGCAAGCATTCATTTATATAACTGTTTGCATAGAGATTCTACTATTTGTTCATTTTCCCTTTAGTGAACAAATTATACCCTTATTATCAAAAATGGCAAAAATTCCTATCTATTCTAATATTCTTTATAGTAAACTATTTACATTCTTTATTATAATGGTTACTTGCATTGGAACACGTTCAAAAAAGGATTTAGAATTAGACCCGACTAAACAAATCATTTTTCCTTTAATCTTTGGATTCATAATGTTCTTTGGAAGTATATGCTTTCTTTTCTTTAAAGAAAAAGGAGAAACTAGTTTAGAATGGTATAATATAGCTTACATTATACTATCAATAATTGGAGCGACATTAATAAATTCAGCTCTAGATAACATTTCCAAACGTATTAAATCAAACTTTATGAAAGATAGATTTAATATAGAGAATGAAAGCTTTGAACAATCTAAAGACAAGGTAGAAACAGAATTCTCTGTCAATATTCCGATGAAGTTTTTCTACAATAGAAAGTGGCATAATGGGTGGCTGAATATATGCAACTGTTTTCGTGGAACTTTCGTAATAGGAACGCCTGGAAGTGGTAAATCTTTTTCTGTTATAAATTCTTTTATAAGACAACATTCAGCTAAAGGATTTGCAGAAGTTGTTTACGACTTCAAATTTCCTGAACTTGCCAAAATTGCATATTATAATTATCAAAAGAACAAGCAATTAGGAAAAATACCAAGTAATTTCAAGTTCAATGTCATTAATTTTTCTGATATTGAATATAGTAGAAGAATAAACCCATTGAAACGAGAATATATAGAAATCCTAGCAGATGCAACAGAAACGGCAGAAGCATTATATGAGAGTTTACAAAAAGGCGACAAAGGAAGTGGAGGTAATAGCGATTTTTTTAAAACATCAGCAGTAAACTTGTTAGCAGCTTCTATTTATTTTTGGTCTAGATACGAGAATGGCAAATATTCAGATTTACCGCATGTACTGGCTTTCCTTAATCAAGAATATGACGTACTTTTTAAAGTCCTCTTTTCCGAACCTGAATTAAAATCACTAGTTTCCCCATTTGAAGCTGCATATAAATCAGGAGCAGTGGACCAATTAGAAGGACAGATGGCAAGTCTAAAAGTACAGTTATCAAGACTAGCAACTAAAGAATCTTTTTGGGTATTTAGTGGCAATGATTTCAATTTAAAAGTATCAGATAAAAAAGACCCTAGTTATCTTATCATTGCAAATAACCCTAAAACACAAAGCATGAATAGTGCTTTAAATGCACTTATCATTAACCGATTAACTAGACTTGTCAATACAAAAGGTAACTACCCTACTTCAATCATAGTAGATGAATGTCCCACATTATATTTTTATCAACTTGCAACACTACTTTCTACTGCACGTAGCAATAAGGTTTCAATTTGTTTGGGATTACAGGAACTACCGCAATTAGAAGAACAATACGGCAAAGCTACCGCAAAAACTATAACTTCTATTATAGGTAACACTTTATCCGGGCAAGCTAAAGCTCCTGAAACTTTAGATTGGCTACAAAAACTATTTGGAAAAGTTAAGCAAGTAAAAGAAGGTGTTACTATCAGAAGAAACGAAACAACAATTAATATGAATGAACAAATGGATTTTGTTATCCCGGCATCCAAAATATCTTCATTACAAGCTGGTACATTAGTAGGGCAAGTTGCATTAGATTTTGGACAAGAAGATAATTTTCCAACAGCGATGTACCATTGCAAAACCAATTTAGATTTAAAAAAAATTAAGAAAGAAGAAGAAGCCTACAAAGAACTGCCAAAAGTATATAACTTTGGGACAGCAGATAATAGAGAGAAATTACTGCAAAAAAACTTTAAGAGAATATACGACGAAGTAGAAACAGTAATAGAACAATATGTATAACATTACATTACCAATTTTAGGCACAAGGTTAAAGCAAATCCGAGAGCATATAGGATATTCCCAAGCTCAATTAGCAGAACAGCTAAACTGTAAACAAAATGCGATTTCAAATCTTGAACTAGGAAAAGGGGGCAGCCTAAAACTTTTATTTCAAGTGCTGAATTTTTATTCTAACTATGTTTTTATAGATTTAATATTTAGTGAAAAGTTTTATCTGATTTCTAATACAGAAGAAGATGAAGCACAAAAAGCCAATTATAATTCTGTTATAATAGAAATTATAAGACAATCAGAAAAAAACTATGAGGATGCTATGTCAAACGCTAAAAAAGAGCTAGAAGCTAATCTTCAAAAAGCCATCAATTTATTACAGCCTTAATAAAATAAAAGAGAGTACAAAATACTCTCTTTTATTTTCAATATTACTTTAAAGAATTTGTGATACCGTACTTTTCGGAGTTCCGGCACTGATGGGCAAACATGGCATGATGAAATGATACCGAATTATCATTCCTGGCACACCCTGCAGAACGACCTTTTGATACCAAATACAAAAAGCAGCCGGAAGTCGGCCGCAAAAAATTGATACCATAAAACAAAAAAAGAAAAGTGTTTTCTAAACTAGCCTAACCAAAATCTTTTGTTTCACAAAACGACCCTTTTTCTGTACTAAAGAAAACGGTTCTTTTTTTGCTTAATCAAAGAACTTATGTCGCTACGGTGTTTAGTTAACCAATCTTCCAAAATAAACGAAACTAAAGATGAAATAGGTATTTTGGCTTTAGCTTTGAGCAACCCAAACACCTCTTTTACATCTGTATCAACATATAGAACTTCCTTGCAATTATAATTTTTTCCTTTAATGTACTCTAATAAGTCCGTCAAATCCATTTCACTAGAGCCATTAAAATTAAAAACTTCCGAAGAAGTTGTTTCCATTTCTACATGAAGTGGTTCTTTCTCCTCTTCAACTTCATATTTAGCTTCTTGAATAGGAGCTTCATTTATACTACTCCCATGCAATTCTTCACCTCTTATCATTTTAGCTATTTCCAGAACACTAGAAATACCTTCATTTTGCTTTTTCCTTAATTTATCAGCCATGTGCAAATATATACAATAAATGAATAACTTTATAACAAATATCTATTAAAAGAATATTTTATTTTATTGCTCCTTCTTGAATGATATAATCATAAGCATTCTTCACCTTATCAATACACTCATTACTAATTGCTAATGTATTTATACGTTCCATAGCAACAGAAGCTGGTATTTCATCTGTAACAAAACCAACTTGCTTAAGAATATCAACTACCTGTTCTTTTGTTTCATATCTTACCGCAGTTCTCATATTGTTAGGTAAAAAGAATATTTTGGCTTTTACATTTAAATACTGTAACACTTGGATAAAAAAACCTGTACTATCCATTGTAAATTTATCGTATTTAAATGGGCATATTATTATATCCGCAGCTTTAAGAATAGTTCCCAGAGCATCATCATCAATCTTACCAGGCAAATCTATTAATAGATTTCCTTGCTCAACCTTAGTAAAATCACTAATAATTTTAGCAACATTAGATATATCGGTTTGTATAACCTCATATTTAGGTTCATTATCATAGGTCGCAATATCTTCTTTTCTTCTATCCGATAATGAACGCTGAAAATCTAAATCCAATACTAGAACTTCTTTTCCTTTTTCTACTAGATAGTTGGCAAATTGTATGCAATTAGTCGTTTTACCACAACCGCCTTTCTGATTCCCAAATAATATTATCATATCTTATTATATTTATTAATTTTGTTGCTGTCCTCTTTTCTTTTTCCTATTAGGAGATTTATCTTGCTGTACATTTATATGCTGGCTAAGAATATCACAAATAGCATCAATCAGATTAAATCCCCTTGCCAGTTCTGAATCTTGTTCAACATTTATTCTTTCCATCTTATCAAGAGTAACTAGAGTAATCCTATCTTTACTATAGCCATCTTTTATAATATTGATTCCTAAATCATCAGTACTTACGATTACTTTATTCTTTTTATCTATTAGATAAACTAAATTATCATCTTCAACAAAAAGAATTCCTTTTTCTCTTAATGTAGAATGTAAATCTGAACTATGAGCCAAATAACTATTTATCATATCAGAATAGACAGTATTTTTTTTATCCATATGCTCTTGAATCAAAATATCATCTTTTTTCACATGATAAATTCTACTTAACAACTCGGCTTCTTTAAGTGTAGCAACATTAAATTTATTTGCTTCATACACTCTGCTATTATATCTAAGTTCTTTCAACAGTTTTTTATCAAGAACCAATAAAGCCTTATCATCACCATTTATAAATATTGTGCCATTCATTGAAAACCTATAACCGTAATCTAACATTAATTTCTTGAAACTATCCATTGTATATTTTGTTCCATCTTTCAAAAGAAGATTAATTATACTATTACAGTGTTCAACTTTTGCTTGTTTATTAGGCTCTACTAAAAGTTCCTTCAAATCCATAACTTCCCCACCTTTCAAAACTCTCTTATTTCTATAATCAATTAATGTATATCCATAAGGTTTAGTATGTCCTTTTCCTGTATGAAAGACTAAATTTATACCAAACTTATCTTTCATCAAAGTTTGAAGTTCTGTATAGGAAAGTCCTTGCTTATATTTAAATAAAAGAGCTGTTATCTGTTTTCTTCTTTCTTCATCAGGTGTATATTGTTTAGCTTTATCTTTTATCTGCTCTAATTGAATTGAAGCGTGCTTTTCACCACCCTTATACAAAATTAATAATCCATCCTTTTCTCTTAATTTCCATCCTGATTGTTCAAGTAACAACTTATATTGCTGCACTGTAGAAAAAGAAAACTCCATGTATTTTGAAATGTCATCTTTAGCCTTCAAAGCTAAATCAACATTCATTATTTGATTTATGACTTTCTGTGAGCGCACAGCTTCCATATTATCTTTTACCTTCTGTCCGTTCTTCTGTACTCGTGTAGAAACAATATGTACATGATTATTTTCTGTATCAGAATGAAAATATATCATATAAGGATTATTTCCATAACCCATTTTATTTATATATTGCAAAGCTACATTTTTCAAATCCTCTGCCGAATATTCACGCCCCTTACATGAAATCACTGCATGAAATTGTTTTGCCTTGACCGCTGGATTAGTCCTACAGACAGATTCCATATAAGCTATATAATCCGACTTCTTCAAATTATCTGGATTCATAGCAAAATTTTCTGCAACAAGAAGTTCACTCTTGCCTTCCTCATTCTTTCGCTCATTATAATCAATACCAGCGAAAGAAGTTGCCGCTTTTAAAACTACTACTACCATATTTATAACTTCACACCGCAAATATACAAACAAATATTCAATAAAAGAATATTTCAATATAATTTATTCATATAATAAATATACAAATATTATATATTCATATATTATTTATATATATAATATTTTTCCCTAAAGTTTTTTGGTATCATAATAATGTTCTCTTATCGTCCATGCCGGGCAGAACCCGGAA
>ERZ810275.38-NODE-38-length-46399-cov-10.659_pt1 | contig 46399 bp, 38 predicted proteins | sample MGYA00520273_ERZ810275 | MGnify/ENA primary metagenome ERZ810275 (study PRJEB31588, sample SAMN03399013) | human gut metagenome | study: EMG produced TPA metagenomics assembly of the PRJNA231909 data set (A prospective, longitudinal analysis of the... | reverse complement strand
TTCTGGTTCAGCCATTCTTGGTTCGAGTCCAGGCATCCCAGCCAATGACCCTCGCAGATGCGAGGGTTTTTTGTTTTTCGCAAGCATGTCTGCCAGTACAACATAGTCCAAGAAAATTGCACTACCCTAGGAAGCATGACTGAATTGCAGAACGCAGCAAAAGCCGCCGCCACGCGACCGCGCATCCAACCGGCGGAAGAAGGCGACGATCGCCCGCTTTCCGTATCCGCGCGACTGGGACGATTGCAATTCCACCAATCCGGCAAATTCCGCGTTCTGCAGCTTGCCGACATTCAAGACGGGCCGAAAGTCAGCAAAGACACCGTCAAACTCATCGAAGCGTCACTGGATGCCACAAGGCCGGATATCGTCATCTTCACCGGCAATCAGATCGCAGGATATGATCCCGCATACGCGCAAACCACGCGCAAACGTCGTTGGAGCGCTGCCGCGGGGATTTCCTCCAAAACCGCTTCATCCAAGTCTTCCGAAGCGTCAGAACGGTTCGAAGCTGCGCTGGAACGCACCTGCGCATCCGTGCGCGCCACTGTCGAACAGCTCGTGCGTCCGCTTGCCGATCGCGGCATTCCGTGGGCGGTGACATTCGGCAACCACGATTTTCAATGCGGGCTCAGCAATGCGGAAATCGAAAGCATTTGCAGGGAATTTCCCGGATGCGTGAACCCTGAGCCTACGGGAGGCGAGAGCGGCCTCGGGGGCGCAAATTCTGCAAATTCTGTGGGAAGCATGGATTCTGCGGAAGATGCAGGTTTCGTGCAACTCCGGGCGGAATCGTATTTGCCGAATCAGCGCGTATTCGCTTGCGAGCCGGGCACCTTCGCATTGCCGGTTGCCGATGTGGACCATACGATGTCCGTGCTGGGCTTGGTATTGCTGGATTCAGGCGATTACGCACGTTCCGGCGGGTACGGAAGCCCGTCCGCGGAGGCGTTGCGATTTCTTGCCGAAGTGCCGGAAATGATGGCCACGCAATCTCAGAAACAGGCAGGATCGCACGAAACCGCGCAATCGCAGGAAAAGGCAGTGCCGTGCATGGTATTTCAGCATTTTCCGGTGCAACAGTATTACCAACTGTTGAAGCCGACTGCGGCGAATGCGGCGCGTGCGATTGAAGGCTACCGCAATTTCGCTGGAAAACATTACGTTTTGGATGAGGAAAAAACGCTTCCCGGCAGTTATCTGGGGGAGGGTGTCAGCTGCCCGGATGCCGACAGCGGTGAATTCGCGATATTGGAACAGCATGACTATTTTGCGATTTCCGCGGGGCATGATCACCGCAACGCATTCGTTGGAACAGTGCCGGTTTCGCGAGAAATGGCCTCGGCTGATGCGCAGACGGCGGCTTCGCCAGGCAAGGTTGGCGGTCTGACGATGATCGCGTCGCCCACCAGCGGTTTCGGATCGTATGGTCCGGTGCCGCAGAAGCGGGCCGCGCGGCTGATCGAGTTCGACATCCGCCATCCGTACGAGCCGCGTACGCAGCTGCTTGAATACGGCGAATTAGTGGGCAAACCGAGCGCGGGCAAGGCGTACGCGTACGGCATGACCAGTGAATCGAAGCCCGAATCCGAAGGCGTGGATCTGCTGCATCGGCCGACATGGTGGAGCAAACTGTTGACTTGGCTGCGTAAGAAGTAGCTGAAAAGAGCGAAATGACAAATCCTGCAAGGAAATGGCAAAACTTGCGGAAGGCAGGAAATAGCAAAACCGTGTCCTGCATGCATCGCGGAACACGGTTGAGAGGCTGTATATTGCCCGTCAGCGACCGGAAGAAGCCTTAATCAAGGCGTCGGTCAAATACTTGCCGGCAGCCATAACCAGCGGGGCGTAACGGCGTCCGGGATTGGACCCCATACGACCGTCCGGGCCGGAAATCGAAATTGCGGCAATCACCTGACCGGAAGCATTGCGAATCGGCGCGGAAATCGAGCATACGCCCTCATCGCGCTCGTTGACCGACTCGGCCCAACCGCGCTTGCGCACGGCGGTAAGCTTGGCCGCGGTGAACTTGGCGTGACGCAACCCCTGATGCAGGCGTTCGGAATCCTCCCAAGCCAGCAAAATCTGGGCCGCGGAACCGGCCTCCATCGACAGCATCGCACCGACCGGAATGGAATCACGCAAACCGGAAGCGCGCTCCACGGCGGCGATGCACACGCGCATATCGCCCTGACGGCGGTAAATCTGCGCGGATTCGCCAGTGCGATCCAGCAACGTCTGCAAAATCGGCGCGGCTGCGGTCAGCAAACGATCCTCGCCGGCAGCAGCGGCCAATTCCGCAAAACGCGAGCCAAGCACGAAACGACCATGCTGATCACGCAACACAAAACGGTGACGCTCCAACGCAATCGCCAGTCGATGCGCGGTCGGTCGGGCCAAGCCCGTCGAGGAAACCAGCTGTCCGAGCGTTGCCGGACCGGATTCAAGCGCGTCAAGGATTTTGACGGTCTTGTCAAGCACACCCACACCGGAATGAATCTCATTGCTTTGAGAAGACGTCGTGTGGTGGGTCTCAGCTGGAAGCTCAGTCTCATCCGACTGCGATTCAGGCATGGTGGTGCTTGTATTCGAAGAAGTCATAAGAGGGATTATGCCATCTCACATATTGAAATGCAAAATGTACGCAATGTCGGACTGCGGTAGAGCAGGTATTTTAATCTTTACTCAGTTATGGAAAAAGCTGGAAAAAAATCTGAATTTTCAACGATTTTGTAGGTACATACGGGGAGATATGCCACAATCGCGGCGATTTTGACATGATCTGGAGTGAACTTGGCGCATATGTGATGTGTGCGTTGCATGCAAGTATCTCATATACCGGCATAAACGCGTTCGAACCAGGCTCGAACACCATAGGCTTATAGCACGAACAACGCGGGTTGGCAATACCGCGAGGAAAAAGCGAGGAAAAATTCGAGGAGGTCCCACAATGGGAACGACATTGGCCGAGAAGGTCTGGGCCGATCATTTGGTACGCAAGGGTAGCGATGGGGCTCCCGACTTGCTGTACATTGATCTGATGCTCATGCACGAAGTCACCAGTCCGCAGGCGTTCGAAGGCTTGCGACTGGCCGGACGCAAGCCACGTCACCTTGACCAGCTGATCGCAACGGAAGATCACAACACGCCGACTGCCGACATCGACCGCCCGAATCCGGATAAGATCTCCGCGCTGCAGCTAAGCACGCTCGAAAAGAACTGCAAGGATTTCGGCGTACGTCTGTGCCCGCTGGGAGACGCCGATCAGGGCGTGGTGCACGCGTTCGCGCCGGTGCTGGGCCTGACGCAGCCGGGCATGACGATCGTGTGCGGTGACTCGCACACCTCCACGCACGGCGCGTTCGGTGCCATGGCCATCGGCATCGGCACCTCCGAAGTCGAACATGTTATGGCAACGCAGACCCTGAGCCTGAAGCCGTTCAAGACCATGGCCGTGAATATCGAAGGTGAACTGCCGAAGGGCGTCACCGCAAAAGACATTATTCTTGCGATTATCGCGAAGATCGGCACCGGTGGCGGCCAAGGGCACGTCATTGAATATCGTGGTGAGGCCATCAAGAAACTGTCGATGGACGCACGCATGACCATCTGCAACATGTCGATCGAAGCGGGCGCTCGCGCCGGCATGATCGCGCCGGACGAAGTGACGTTCGAATATCTGAAGGGACGCCCGCACGCGCCGGAAGGTGAAATGTGGGACAAGGCCATCGAATACTGGAAGACGCTGAAAACCGATGACGACGCCGTATTCGACAAGGAAGTGACCATCAAGGCCGAAGATCTCGAGCCGTATGTGACGTGGGGCACCAACCCGGGTCAGGGCATCAAGATTTCCGGCGTGGTGCCGGATCCGGCTTCGTTCAACGATGAAACCGAGCGCACCGCGGCCGAGCGTGCCATTGCCTACATGGGCTTGACGCCGGGCATGCGCATCAAAGACATTGCCGTGGATACCGTGTTCATCGGCTCCTGCACCAACGGACGTCTCGAGGATCTGCGTGTGGCCGCTTCCATTATGAAGGGGCATCACAAGGCCGAAAACATTCACCGCGTGCTCGTGGTGCCGGCCTCCTCTCGCGTGCGTTTGCAGGCGGAAAAGGAAGGACTTGACAAGATCTTCAAGGACTTCGGTGCCGAATGGCGTAACGCAGGCTGCTCCATGTGCCTGGGCATGAACCCCGACAAGATGGTGGCCCGCGAACGTTCCATCTCCACTTCGAACCGCAATTTCGAAGGTCGACAGGGCAAGGGGTCGCGTACGCATCTGGCGTCGCCGGCGGTCGCCGCCGCAACGGCCATCCGCGGTACCATCTCGTCTCCGGCTGATCTGTGAATCGTTGAGAATGCTTGAAAACCTGAGAAATCTTGGATTTCCGGCATTCTGTGAATCGTTACATCGAAAGAAATAGTGAAATGGAAAAACTGACTACTCTTACCGGCGTGGCCGTGCCGCTTCGCCGTTCCAATGTCGATACTGACCAGATTATTCCAGCCGTGTTCTTGAAGCGCGTGCAGAAGTCCGGTTTCGACGACGCGCTGTTCTATGCGTGGCGTCGCGATCCGGAATTCGTGCTCAACCAGCCGGAATACAAGCGGGGCAAGATTCTCGTTGCCGGACCGGATTTCGGTATCGGATCTTCTCGTGAACATGCCGTGTGGGCATTGCATGATTACGGCTTCCGCGTGGTGATTTCGTCTCGTTTCGCCGACATTTTCTACGGCAACACCGCGAAGAACGGCGTGCTGGCTGCGATTATGCCGCAGGAGTCCGTTGAGTTGCTGTGGAAGCTGCTTGACGAGGAGCCGGGCCGTGATATGACGGTGAGCCTGGAGGATCGCACGGTGACGTGCGGCGACGTGACGCTGCCGTTCGAAGTGAACGACTATACCCGTTGGCGCCTGATGAACGGCTATGACGATATCGATCTGACGTTGCAGTATGAAGACGATATTGTGACATACGAGAAGATGCGTGCCGAAAAGTTCCCGTTCAAGCCGAAGACGCTGCCGGCGAAGCGTGAGCCGGAGCAGTTGATCGCGTCCGCGCGCGAAGGCGAATACCCGGATTGGCAGGGCCCGCTTGCCGATCGCGGCATCATCTGAGTTGGCGTCTGGCTAGGTGCGCGGGCTGTTTGCGGGGTGATTCCTCCAGTGGGTGGAAGGAACACCCCGCTTGCGTTGTTGCGCGGGCTGTTTGCGGGAGGATTTTTCCAGTGGGTGGAAGAATTGGGACGTCGGGATGATTGTTTGCGGGAGGATTCTTCCAGTGACTGGAAGGATTGGGATGTTATGTGATGCGTGAGCGGGAGGATTCTTCCAGTAGGTGGATGTTTTTGGACTTTGAGACGGTCCGTAGCGGGGTGATTCCTCCACTGGGTGGAGGTTTTGGGACGATTAGGGGACTCATATTGTCCGGATTCTTCCAGTGACTGGAAGGATTGGGACGTTGGGATTGCTGATTATGTGAGATTTGCGCGGGTTTTGCATATGAGACGCGCTATGGTGGGCTTATTGTTTCGTGCTTTCGTAGCTTTCGGAGAGAAAAATGAGCCAGGGTTTTGCGCCGTTTTATGATGTCAATCGCACGTATGAAGACAACTATTTGCAAGGGCCGTTCGGCGCGTTTGCCGAAGTGTTGCGGGCTGATGCGTCCGATTCTGCGGGATCGGTCACGTCTGTTGTTGCTGAGGTTGCGTCCGATTCCTCCAGTGAGGTTCAGGGCGTTCAGACCATTCAGGCCGCTCAAGCGCAGGAATTCCTTGGTTTTCGTGTGAATCTGCCGTTCGGTATTCCAGCTGGTCCGCTGCTGAATGAGCGTTTCACCACGGCCGCTTTCCGTATGGGCTTCGATCTGGCGGTATACAAGACGGTTCGTTCCCGCGCATGGGGCTGCAATGCGTTCCCGAACGTGCTGGCCGTGCATCCGCGGAATGCCGATGGTTCGCTGGTTCCGGGCAGTGCCGAACTTGACGAGGGTGTGCTTGCCGATACCCGTTATGAGCTTCCGATTTCGATTTCCAACAGTTTCGGCGTTCCCTCCCGTGATCCCGACGAATGGCAGCCGGACATGCAGAAGGCGATCGCCGCAGCCGGTGACGGCCAGCTGCTGGTGCCGAGCTTCCAAGGCTCCCGCGTGGAGGGCATGGATCGTGAAGCGTATATCGCCGATCATGTCACCACCGCGCATTTGGTTGCCGAAACTGGCGCTGGCCTGATGGAAATGAACACCAGCTGCCCGAATGAGGGACATAATCGTCTGTTGTGCCACGATCCGCATTTGGTCGGCGAGATTACGGAAGCGGTGAAGAACGAAATCGGCGATCGTCCGCTGATCGTGAAGCTCGCATACATTCCGAATGATGCCGATCTGGAAATCATGGTGAAGGAAACCGCCGGCCATGGCGCGGTGCAGGGTTTCTCCACCATTAACACAATCTCCGCGAAGCTGGTGGATGCGAACGGCAATCAGGCATTGCCAGGCGCGGGGCGTGACCGTTCGGGCGTATGTGGCAATGCGATTCGTGGTGCAGGTCTCGATATGGTTGGCCGCCTGAATGCGATTCGCGAGAAGCTGGGTCTTGATTTTGCGATCGTTGGCGTGGGCGGTGTGATTCGTCCGGAAGATTACAAGGCGTACCGCGAGGCTGGCGCAAACGCGGTGATGAGCGCTACGGGTGCCATGTGGAACGCCCGTTTGGCGCAAGACATTAAAGCCGCACTGTAGTCACAGGTTCAATTGCGCCTGATTTGCGCTCTGTTGCGTTTCACCGTCCATTTTTCCCATTCGCTGGAAGGATTAGTGCAGCACGGGGGTAGCTGTCCGTCCTGATTCTTCCAGTGACTGGAGGGTTTTGCCCGCTGAGATGCAGTTTGGTGGGATGATTCTTCCAGTGACTGGAGGTTTTTGGACGGTGGAGGGGCTTGTATCGGGAGGATTCTTCCACCGACTGGAAGTTTTTGCCCGCTGGGATGCGGTTTGGCGGGTGGATTGTTCCAGTGGCTGGGAATTTTGGTCGAAAGTCGAACGAAATTGGGAGACACTGCGCTGAACGCGGCATTTCACGAGCCCACTACATGCCTTATGGCAAACTGAGGGTTAGTGTGTTTCAAGCTTGAACCGTATAAGGGAAGCGAAAGAGGTTGAGCGTGTCTGACAACAACAACGACATTCTGCACGTCGAAGGTGGCAAGCCGCTGAACGGCACCATCAAGGTGCGTGGCGCGAAGAACTTCGTGAGCAAGGCCATGGTGGCGGCGCTGCTCGCCCCGGGTACGTCCGTGTTGAAGAATGTTCCGGAGATTCGCGACGTGCATGTGGTCTCCGACTTGCTGCGTCTGCATGGCGTGGACGTTACGGTGGATGGCGATCACGGCGTGGTCACGATCGACGCCACGAATGTGCAGCTTGCCGATGTGGCCGACGTGGATACGCTGTCTGGTTCGTCGCGTATTCCGATTCTGTTCTCCGGCCCGCTGCTGCACCGTTTGGGTGAGGCGTTCATTCCGGCTCTCGGCGGATGCAATATTGGCGGTCGTCCGATCGATTTCCACCTGGAAACGTTGCGCAAGTTGGGTGCCAACGTCGATAAGGAACATAAGGACGGCATTCATATCACCGCTCCGAACGGTTTGCATGGCGCGAAGATTCACCTGCCGTACCCGTCGGTGGGCGCTACCGAGCAGACGTTGCTTGCCGCCGTGCTTGCTGAGGGCAAGACGGAGCTTTCCGGCGCTGCCACCGAACCTGAAATCATGGATTTGGTGTGCGTGCTGCAGAAGATGGGCGCGATCATTTCCGTGGATGTGGACCGTACGTTCCGCATCGAGGGTGTGAAGGAGCTGAAGGGCTACACGCACACTTCGCTGACCGACCGCATCGAGGCCGCTTCCTGGGCTTCCGCGGCATTGGCCACGCATGGCGACATTTTCGTCAAGGGTGCTACGCAGCCTGAAATGATGACGTTCCTGAACGTGTTCCGCAAGATTGGTGGTGAGTTCGACATCACCGATAACGGCATTCGTTTCTGGCATCCGGGCGGCGATTTGAAGCCGGTCGCGATCGAAACCGACGTGCATCCGGGCTTCATGACCGACTGGCAGCAGCCGCTGGTGGTGGCGTTGACGCAGGCGAAGGGCCTGTCGATCGTGCACGAAACGGTGTATGAGAATCGTTTCGGTTTCACGAAGCCACTGGTGCAGATGGGTGCCACGATTCAGCTGTATCGCGAATGCCTCGGATCGCTGCCATGCCGTTTCCAGCAGCGCAATTACAAGCATTCCGCGGTTATTTTCGGACCGACCCCGCTGACCGGCCGCGATATTGACGTGCCGGATCTGCGTGGCGGCTTCAGCCATCTGATTGCCGCGTTGGCGGCAAAGGGCCCGTCCAATGTGCAGGGCATTTCGCTGATTGACCGCGGTTATGCCGATTTCCGTGGCAAGCTCGAAGCTCTCGGCGCAGATTTCGACTGATTTGTTGCTTGATTTATCGCTGATATAGCTTGATTGGCTTGGTAAGGCCGGTGTTCACAACAGTGGGCACCGGCTTTTTGCTTACATATTGCCGTTGCTCGTTCTCAAAAACTTAGTAATTCAGTGTATAAATTATTGAACTTAATTTAGGGGGTTATGGCGCATAATAGTGATGCAAAAAGTTTTATTGTTTTTGAAAATAATGTCGATTTTCGGCAGAGATTCTTTCGGAATGGCATTATGATTGTCGATATCGAATGGCGTTTGCAACGAGGTGAACAGCCGAAGATATAAGGGTTTCCCTCATCGTTATTGTGTTTACTGCATGTCCAGACGGATTCTAGGGATAGTCGCAACATCTTCGTCGTCAATCGTCCTCCAGCCTATCCACCAGTTCCGCCTTTTTCGTATATTCCGTGTTTTTGTATTTCGTGTGTGCGTCGTGCATGAGCGCAATCGTTCCAACCAAGCGGAATGGGTGGTGGCAGAATGGAACGCATGGCATCCAAAGGAAAACCCTCGCCGCGTTCCGCGGTCAAACCGTTAAGCGACGAACAAGTCGCAAAGCTCGCACAGCGTCACCATCTCGTTGACCCAACCCACGACTTTCCATGCGGGCCGCGCAAAGCCAATGAAGCCGAAATCGCGGCGCAGAATCCGAAAGCGACCCATCGTCTGCTCACCGGATGCGACATCGTATTCCGCAACCGCACCAAACTCAAGGCGTGGGGCATCGAACACGTGCCGGAAACCGGTCCGTTCATCACCGCGGCCACGCACGTCACCATGTTTGACGTGTTCGTGCCCATGATCTCCATGTTCCATCAAGGCCGCCGTCCGCGCTACATGGCCAAAGCCGAAATGGCCTCGTGGCCGCTGATCGGCAAATGGTTCCAACTGGTAGGCATGCAGCCCGTGCAACGCCGTTCGGGCAAGGCGAAAGCCATCGAGGAAACCTCCGTGGAAATCCTTACCTCCGGCCGACCCCTAACCGTATGGCCGGAAGGCACGGTAACGCGCGATCCGCAGAAATGGCCGATGAGCATGAAAAACGGCGTGGGCATGATCGCGCTTGAGGCTTCGCGCCGACTCGGCTACCAGATTCCGCTGTATTGCGCGGTAACGTGGGGCGCGGCAAGCATCAACCATTGGTGGCCGTGGCCGCGTAAAAACGTGGTCATGTGCTACGACGAGGCGCTTGATTATGCGGATCTGCTCGCCGATTGCGATTCCTGGGGTGAGGAAGTGCCGGAGGATCTCGCCAACGAACTTACCCGACGCATCCGCGTGCGTATGACCGAAGTCATGGCCGAAATCCGCGGCGAACAAGCCCCCGATGGATATTGGGATTATCGTACGATGAGCCGAGTGAAGGACTGAATCGAAGAAGGCCGAATCGAAAAAGACCGCACACGCGATTGCTGAAATGCGGTAATCGAAATACTGCCAGCCGATTGCGCATACGTATGGCGCGTATTGCGGCATATATCGCGGTGTGCGTAGCCGGCGGTAGCATAGGAAAAGCAATTTTTGAGCCAAGACTCCGGGTTATGAATGATGCCCGGAGTAATGCAAGGAGCAAATATGACGAACGTGACGGTACTGGGCGCAGGAGCTTGGGGAACCGCTTTCGGTCAGGTGCTTGCCGATGCAGGCAACAATGTGACTATGTGGGCCATCGAACCGGAGATTGTGGAAGGCATTCGCGACCACCATCACAACGGTGTTCGCCTGCCCAGCGTGAAAGTGCTGCCAAGCAACATGACCGCCACCGGCGACCGTGCCGAAGCCGTAGCCAACGCCGACATTGTGATCGTGGCCATCGCCGCACAGTTCGCCCGCGTCGCGCTCGTCGAATTCAAGGACCTGATTCCCGAAACCGCACTCGTCGCCTCGCTGATGAAAGGCATCGAACGCACCACCGGCAAGCGCATGGATGAAGTCGTTATGGAAACGCTTGACCTGCCGGCCGACCGCTTCGCCGCGATTTCCGGACCGAACCTGAGCAAGCAGATCGCTGACCGCGAGCCGGCCGCAACCGTGGTCGCCTGCGAAAATCTCGACAATGCGCGCAAGATCGCAGCCGCTTGCACCACCGACTATTTCCGTGCGTTCGTAACCCGCGACGTGATCGGCTTGGAAATGTGTGGATCGCTGAAGAATGTGGTCGCGCTGGCCGTGGGCATGGCCCGCGGCGCCGGCTACGGCGAAAATACCGCCGCCATGATCGAAACCCGTGGCCTGGCCGAACTGACCGCCCTGGGCGAGGCGGCAGGCGCCGATCCGAAGACGTTCGCCGGTTTGGCTGGCGTGGGCGACCTGATCGCCACCTGCGGATCCCCGTTGAGCCGCAACTACACGTTCGGATCCAACTTGGGCAAGGGATTGAGCGTTGAGGAAGCCACCAAGGTGAGCAACGGCGTGGCCGAAGGCGTGCCGACCACCGATGCGGTGGTGGCGCTCGGCAAGCAGTACGGCGTGCCCACGCCGCTCGCCACGGCCATGAGCCACGTGCTTTCCGATGGCATCTCCTGCGCGCAGATGCTGTCCGAACTTTTCGGCGAAGGCATCAGCGAAGAATAAGCTTTCCGCAACATCGCGATTGCAGATAAGACCGCACTTTCAGGTGCGGTCTTTTTATTTTTCGAGGCATGCGATTGCGTAAAACGTCAATCGGAATGTGTCAATCGTCAATCGCCATATATTTCGGCAATAATAGTAAATCTGTATAAAAATAGTCTAATCGTGATTAGACAAAGCGATTAAGCTCGGTTTTTTCAGGTTGCAATCGCATCATTCCAACGTTTGATTCCGTATTCTATGATTCATGAAAATAGGACATGAGTGACGGGCGTGTGTAATTATGGTTCGTCGTGTGTGGGCTGTGGGGTGCGGTTTGTATACTGAACTGCGATATTGCGAATGCGTGGTATCGCGGGCGAACAGAAGTGCGAACCGGCGCGATATTGCGAAGACAGACAGTACAGACAGTATTGGCAGACGGTATTGGGCGCGCGTGCGTTCAACGGACCAACTGATGGAGCATAAGACAAAGATGGCAAAACAGCGCATTGTGGTGATGTATGGCGGCAAAGCCGACGAGCATTCGATTTCCTGCATCTCTGCGGCGGGCGTGCTGCGCGCGTTGGATACTGACAAGTTCGAAGCCATTGAGGTGGGAATCACCAAGAACGGCGAGTGGATCGTAGGCGGCGAGGATCCACGCAAGTGGAACATGAGCGAAGGCCTGCCGATGGTGGAGAAGACGGATTCCTCCAAAGATGTGGTGCTGGATGTGGCACTCGGCCAGGATGGTTTCTTCGCTCGTGAAGATGACGGCACGCTGACTTCGCTTGGCCACGTGGACGCCGTGCTTCCGGTATTGCATGGTCCGTACGGTGAGGATGGCACGATTCAGGGCCTGTTCGAAATGATGAACGTGCCGTACGTTGGCTGCGGTGTGCTCGCTTCCGCCGCTTGCATGGACAAGCATTATACGAAGGTATTGCTGGCTGCGGCCGGTATTCCCGTGGCTCCAGGCATCACGTTGGATGTGCGCGATTATGATGCCGCTTCCGAATTCGCCGCCGAGGCGGACGAGATGCTTGCCGCGGTGCAGCAGGCCGGATTGCAGTACCCGCTGTTCGTGAAGCCGTCCCGCGCCGGTTCCAGCTTCGGCGTGACCAAGGTCGAACATGAGGGCGATGCGGCCGAGCTTGCCGCCGCAGTGTTCGAAGCGTCCCACCATGATTGGCGTGTGCTCGTGGAACAGGGCATCGACGCGCGCGAAATCGAATGCGCCGTGCTCTGCCCGAAGGCCGGCGAGGCTCCGCAGGCCAGCTGGCCGGGCGAAATCGTGCTTGACAAGCGTGCCGAGGGCGACGACCAGTTCTATGATTTCGACAGCAAGTACGTGAACTCCGACGCAAGCCATGTGGAAGTGCCCGCAAGCCTGCCGGAAGAAACTCTGAACCGCGTGCGCGAAACCGCCAAAAAAGCGTTCATCGCAGTCGACGGCGCCGGCCTGAGTCGTGTCGACACCTTCGTGACGGCCGACGGCGAAGTGATGGTCAACGAAATCAACACCATGCCGGGCTTCACCCCGATTTCCATGTATCCCAAGGCATGGGAGGCAACCGGCGTGAGCTACACCGATCTGATCACCACGCTGATCGAGGGCGTGCTGCGCTGATTTCGATTGGGTGGTTGCTCGCTTTAGTCTGATTCGATTTGCATGAGACTGGCATCAATGCTGACACTGCGTTGGTGCCAGTTGACATATTTCACCAATTTACCTGCAGTTTGGGAAAATTTAGTTTTTCCGATTCAAAATAAACTGCATATTTACTGTAAGGTCAGTATCGCGTTGATTTGAGGGCTTATCTTCTTTCTTGTTGTTATGAACAAGGCATAAGAAAGATATTGATTTCCATGATTTCTCTGCGCAAACTGGCTGCCGGCTCCCTTGCTGCCGTTCTGGCTTTCTCCATGGCCGCCTGCGGATCGGACAGCACGGATTCCTCAGCTGATTCCACTTCCGGCAAGGCCGTAAAGGTTGATGAAAAGTCCGCAAAGGCTACTTCCTTGGCTGATTTCGGTACGATGGACGATTTGGTTGCCGCCGCCGAAAAGGAAGGCCAGCTTAACGTCATCGCACTTCCTCACAACTGGTCCAACTATGGTGAGGTCATCAACGGCTTCAAGAAGAAGTATCCGAACATTAAGATCAACGAGCTGAACCCGAACGCCTCCTCCAAGGAAGAAGTGGACGCAGCCAAGACTAACAAGGGCACCGACGCTGCCCCCGACGTGTTCGACCTCGGCTTGGCCGTGGCTTCCACCAGCACCGACAACTTCGCCTCCTACAAGGTGCAGGCCTGGGATAAGATTCCGGATTCCGTGAAGAATGCTGACGGCAAGTATTACGCCGACTACACCGGCATCATGTCGATCGGTTGGAACGCCGACAAGTACGGCGACATCAACAGCCTTGACGATCTGATGGATCCGAAGTTCGCCGGCACCGTGGCGCTGAACGGCAAGCCTGCCGAAGCCGGCGCCGCATTCAACGGTTACCTCATGATCAACCAGCTCGCAGGTGGTGACATCAACGACTTGCAGCCGGGCCTCGACTACTTCAAGAAGCTCAAGGATGCTGGCAACCTCACCACCGTTGACGTGACCGACGGAACCATCGATTCCGGCCAGACCGGCGTGGTGATGGACTGGAGCTACAACCAGGCCTCCTATCAGAAGAGCCTCAAGGAGAAGGGCGTGAACTGGAAGTTCAAGACCTTCAAGAACGCCCAGGTGGTCAGCTACTACAACCAGGCCATCAACGTGGACGCTCCGCACCCGGCCGCAGCACGCCTGTGGGAGGAATACTTGTACACCGCCGATGCTCAGAACGAATGGTTCAAGGGCGGCGCCAATCCGGTGCTCCTCGACTCCATGAAGGAAGACGGCACGGTTGACCAGGACACCCTGAAGACCGCCATCACCATCGAGGGCGATCCGGTGACCTATACCAACGATGATTCCACTCGCATCACCGAATGGCTCCAGAACAACTGGGACAAGACCATCGGCAACTGATTGGCAACCGCTCGCAAGCAACGCAAACGAGCTGGATCGCAATCGAAAATAATGCAATCTAAGGCCGGTAGACCGGCGGACACGACGGGCTGAAGCAAGTTCCCCGACGTCTTCTGCCGCAACAACCGGCCTTGAAGCATGTCTCCCGCAATAGCGGAATCCCACAATCCTATGCAATCTCACCGCATATCAATCGTATGAAAGCACGCATGCAACCATGACTGCAGCAATCACCCCCAAAGCGGGAGTCATCGGCGGGCGTAACGCACGCGAAGCCCGCGGAACTCGAGGAAACGGCCCCTCCGCAACCTCCGATTTCGCCACGCATCGCCGCGAAATCGGTACATTCGTCGTGACCATCCCGTTCTTCGCCTACACCGCCTGCTTCCTGCTTGCGCCTACCGTTATCGTGATTGTCGGCGCATTCCAGAACGTCGACGGCGGATTTACCCTCAACAACTTCAGCAAACTCTTCGAAGCGAACACCATCGCCGCGTTCGCCACCTCCATTCTCGTTTCCGTGATCTCCGCACTCATTGGCGCGGTCGTGGGTGCGGTTGCCTCGTATGCGCTGGTGATTGGCAGCAAACCGAACGGACTGCTGCGCCGCATGGTCAGTGCCATTTCGTCGGTGCTCGCACAGTTCGGCGGCGTGATGCTCGCTTTCGCCTTCATCGCCACCATCGGTATCAACGGCGTCGGCACCATGCTGATCCGTCAGCTGACCGGACTGACCGTCAATCCGAACTGGTTGAGCTCCCTGCCTGGCCTAATCACGGTCTACTGCTACTTCCAGATTCCGTTGATGATTATCATCTTCCTGCCTGCGGTCGATTCGATTCGTCCGCAGTGGCGTGAGGCTTGCGAATCGCTCGGCGGTAACACATTCCAGTATTGGACGCGCGTTGCGGGGCCGATACTGGTTCCGCGTTTCCTTTCCGCATTGCTGTTGCTGTTCGCCAGCGCGTTCTCCGCATATGCGACGGCCGCCGCATTGTTCTCACAGCGTTCGATTCTGGTGCCGCTTATGATTCAGGGCGCCATGCGCAACGAAATGGATCCGAATCAGCAGGGATTCGCGCAAGTGCTCGCCTTCGCGATGATCATCGTGGTTGCTCTGGTGATGATGCTGAGCCACGCTGTGGAAAAGAAGGCCGGACAATGGCAGTGAATCATACTGAAGCAATGCCCCCGCAGCTGCGTGCCGCCCGCGTGCGCAAGCAGCGCGTGATCAAGGCGATTATTCTCACGTTCACGCTGCTGTTCCTGTTCGTGCCACTGGTGTCTATGTTTGTGTTCACCATTCGACACCCGCTTTCCGGCAAGTGGAGTTTGGATCCGTGGATTGCGATTCTCACCGGCGATGGCAGCGCGCTTGGTGCTGACTTGTCCACATTGTGGAGCGGTCTTGGATCGTCCATGGGATTGTGTGTGGTGACTGTGGTCATCATGCTGCTGCTCATGGTACCCACCATGGTGATCGTGCACATTCGCTCCAAGCAGCTGGAACGCGCCATCGAATGGGTGGCCACCCTGCCGCTGACCATCCCCGCCATCGTGCTCGTAGTCGGCCTGGGGCCGATTTACCGTTGGCTCAGCGCCGACGTGCTCAGCACCAACCCGATCTGGCTGTGCTTCGCGTACGTTATTCTGGTGATGCCATTTGCATTCCGCGCGCTCGCTGTGGGCCTCAACTCCATTGACGTGAAAACGCTGTGCGAAGCATCCCGCTCGCTCGGAGCCTCCTGGCCGCGAGTGTTCTTCCGTGTGCTCATCCCCAACCTGTGGCAGTCGATCCTCTCTGCATCGTTCATCTCCATCGCCGTGGTGCTGGGCGAATACACCGTCGCATCGCTGCTTGGACGCATGAACCTGCAGGTGGCGCTCTACCAGCTTGGCCAATCCAACTCCCAAATCTCCACCGCCATGTCGCTGCTGGCACTACTGTTCGGCGTGATCCTGCTGGTAGCCCTCGATCTTATTTCCGACGCACTGCGTAAATCCAAAGAAAGCAACGAATCATGACTCTCGCTGATCAGAAAGCAACCATCGCACGCACTTCGGAAGCGTTCGTAAACGCCAATCCGAGCGCCGAAACCGTAACCCGAGCCGCACGCGAAGTCCTCAACGACTCCGCGGAACGCGGCGGCGGCGTGCAAATGCTTAATGTAGACAAAATCTACCCAGGAGCCACCAACAAGGCGCTCGACAACTTCAACCTAGAAATCAATCCTGGTGAAATGGTCGTGCTGCTCGGCGGCTCCGGCTGCGGCAAATCCACCGCGCTGCGTTCCCTCGCAGGCTTGGAAGACATCCAGGCCGGCCGTATTCTCGTCGGCGGCCAAGATGTGACTGGCGTGCCCGTCAACAAGCGAAACATGGCCATGGTGTTCCAGGCGTACTCGCTGTTCCCACACATGACCGCTCTGCAGAACGTGGAATTCGGGTTGGAAATCCGCGGCATGGGCAAGACGGAACGCCGTAAGCAGGCCATGGAGAAGCTGGAACTCGTAGGTCTTGCCGATCAGGCTGGCAAATACACGCAGCAGATGTCTGGCGGTCAGCAGCAGCGTGTGGCGCTCGCCCGCGCACTGGCCGTGAACCCCCGAGTGCTCCTGCTCGACGAGCCGCTTTCCGCACTTGACGCCAAAGTTCGTGTGCAGCTGCGCGACGAAATCCGCCGCATCCAGCTCGAAGCCGGCACCACCACCGTGTTCGTGACCCACGATCAGGAAGAAGCGCTCACCGTTGCCGACCGCATCGGCGTGATGAACCACGGATGTATCGAACAGATCGCCGACCCGCAGACACTGTACCGCCGTCCGGGCAGCGAATACGTGGCCACCTTCATTGGCCTGACCAACCGACTCCCAGGCATCACGAATGGTGAGGAAGCCGTGGTGTTTGGCCAGCGCGTGCCGTTGCTCGAAGCCTCCAAGCGCGACGCCTCCACCGTGCTCGTGCGACCGGAAAACCTTGTGATCACTCTAGCCGCAAACGATGGCAACATGGTAGGCGAGCATGGTCGCGTCGACATGGTGCACTTCCTCGGTGCGCTCGCCCGCGTTGACTTGACGGTTGCCGCAGGTGTGGGCCACCTGCCCGTCACCGTGCAGCTGCCGGCCAATGAGCTTCCTGCCGGCCTGACGGTTGGATCCGAAGTGGTGGTGGCTCCGCGTCCGATCGCCGCGCTCGCCGTATGAGCTGTTTCGTTGCGGACGCCCATGACGACGGTCATGAGATTGTAAGCTGATATTCAGCATTCCTGTACTAAGGTGCTGAATATCAGCATTTTCGTATATGCACCCCGTGCACGTCGTCGCAAAGGCAAATATGACGTTTCCGCAGTACCCCCAATATCCGCAGCGGCCGCAACAACCGCATACGCAGCAGAATCCACAACAGCCATCCCAATATCAGCAACAACCGCAGTACCCACAGCCGCAAGTCAATCCTTATGAACTTTGGCTTAGGCGCGTGAAAAGCGTGTTCTCCCGCATCGGCGCAGGCATGTGCCTGATGGTGGTGATCTGGTATGCGCTTGCGATGGTGCTTTCCGGCGTGCTCTATCAGGTACTGCACGCCACGAATCTGCCGAATTGGGCGGTGTATGTGGCGTCGGATGCCCCTTTGTATCTCGTGGCCATGCCGCTCGCGGTACTGATCATGGGCAAATCTTCGGTCATTGAAACACGCAAGTTCGACATGAAGCTAGGCCAATTCTTCAAACTGCTGGTCATGTGTTTCCCGCTCATGTATGTGGGCAGTCTCATCGGCAATATGCTGGCGTCGCTGCTTTCCGGAGGCAACGCCAGCAATTCGGTAAGTGATCTGGCTATGCAATTCGACGTGTGGAACGTGGTGTTCCTCGTGATTCTCGGACCGTTGTTCGAAGAATGGATCTTCCGCAAGGAACTCATCAGCCGCACGCGCAAATACGGCGAAAAAACCGCGATCGTGTTCTCCGCGCTGTTCTTTGGCTTGGTGCACATGAACCTGTTCCAGTTCTTCTACGCATTCGCATTGGGTCTTATGTTCGGCTACGTGTACGTGCGTACCAGCAAACTGCGTTATTCGGTGGTCATGCACATGTTCGTCAACTTCATGGGCGGCGTGGCCGCGCCATGGGTGATGACGAACATTGACATCGACAGTCTGATGAACGTGCTGACCAGTGCGGAAAACGGCGACGGAACAGCCATGATGCAGTGGATGGGCCAGAATGCGACGGGAATGATGATATTCGGCATCTATATGCTGCTGTATTGCGGTCTGATCATTGCGGGTGTGGTGCTGCTTATTCGTGAACGTAAGAATTTTGTATTCTATACCGCGCCGGAAGAACTGCCTCGTGGTGTTCGCACGAGCACAGCAATACTGAACGTCGGTGTAATTACTTACATTGTAGTGACGGTTATTATTACGGCAATCAATCTAATGATGTAATAATTTCAGTATAAAAAAGTGCCGCATGTGGAATACTACATGCGGCACTTTTTATACATGGGTCAATCGCGATTTCTTGTGTTCACAAGGAGATTACGATTCCTTGTTGATGGCGCGATTCTCAAGAAAATCAGCATTGGCGATGGAACGTGCCACGGCGTTGATCATGTCGGGAAGCAACGATCCCGGCTTGGCGTACGCGCACACTTCGACATTGATGCCGTAAGGGGAGTAGCCGGTCAGTCTCACTTTCGGGGGGAAGCGCGGATCGGCCAAATCGGCGGTGTCGCGCTGCACGGCCTGAACCACCTGACGGGTCATCTCGTCGATGTCGGTACCGGCCTTGGCGGTGAACGGCACGCGAACCAGCATCTCATTGGACGGATTGAGTTTTTCCAGTGACGTGGTGTTCAGGATCGAATTCGGAATAATCTTGACGTTGCCATTGCGCTCGCGCACCACGGTCTGACGCCAGTTGATGTCTTCGACCACGCCGTCGGTGCCCGCCACATTCACCAGATCGCCCGGCTGGATTACACGGCCAAGCATCAGACCGAAACCGCCGATGATGTTCGCGATCGTATCTTTCATACCGAGTGACACCGCAAGGCCGCCAATACCGAGCGCGGTGAAAATCGTGGTCGGATTAATGCCGAACACTGGCTGCAGTACAGTGCCCACAGCCAACGTCCACACCACTGCACGCAGAATATTGATGAAAATCGAAGCGTTCGGCACTTGCGAACGGTCCAGCACTTTGCTCACGATTCGGGTAAGCGCCTTGTCGATAACGGCCGCAAGCAGTGCGACGACAATGAGCAGAATGATTTTTCCGGAATTGGTTTTCAGCCAATCCACAGCGATTTCAATCGGTTCCATGGTGTTCTGGAGCGTCCCTTCATAAGTCTGTTGCATGCATTACTGGTGCATTCGACTTGCGTTCGCTGCGCCTGTGATGCGTGTTCGCACATATCCTACAGTGCGTGGCTGAGTTGGTTTGAGCGTGGGTGTACGGGGTACGTGCGAGAACATGTGGGGCAATGCGCGTGGTGACATGTGGTCGGAGCCGCGAACGGGCTAAAGTTGAGGCATGGGCAATGTTGTGGATTATGTGCGCCGAGAGTTCCGCGGGTTCGGCGAATTGGCGTTCAGCAATGTCGATTCCTTGGTGCTTTCCGAGCTTTCCTACATGCGATTGCTGGGTTTGGTTCCAGCATTCGGCGAAGCCAAGTCGGTGGCGACCGTGCCGATTCGTGAATTGCTGCGCGCCGAAAGCTACGATGGGATGTTTGTTTCGAATTCCTCTGAAATGAACGATTATCGGCTTTCACTGCTGCGTGCGGTTTGCGAATCGCCGCGATTCCGCGGATTGCGGGTGGGGGAGTATGCCGAACGTTTGGATGAGAGCGAGCAACAGCAATTCGCTGCGATGACCTTCGATTTGGGTGCCGATTTCGGCCTATATGTTGCGTTCCGTGGCACTGACGGCACGCTCGTCGGCTGGAAAGAGGATTTCAATATGGCGGTGCGCTGCCCAGTGCCGTCGCAAGAATCGGCATATCGATATGCGGACTCGATTTTGGATAGGACGAAACGTTTCCTCTCGGCGAAGGAATCGCCTGGCATTATGATCGGCGGGCATTCCAAAGGCGGCAACATGGCGGTATATGCGGCCATGCAAATCACGCAAAGCGATCTTGAAGCGACCAACGAGCGCGCGCAACGGCTCGGACTGCTGCCGGCACTCGGCGGAAGCGTGCCGGGACGCAACTGCAGAATCTCCCGCATCTTCTCGCATGACGGGCCTGGAATGCCTCAAGTCATGGTGCATAGCCGCGCATATCAGGCAATCGCGGCACGAATCGACAAAACCGTGCCGGAATCCTCCATCATCGGCATGCTGTTACAATCGCAAATCAAACCAACCTTCGTCAAAGCCGACGCCATAAGTATTCTGCAGCATATGGGATCAAGCTGGCAGGTGACGCAGTCCGGCGAATTCGAGCGGGCAAGCGAGCTGACAGGCGGTGCGCAACTCATTAGCAAAACCATCGACGGATGGTTCGACCGCGTAAGCCAGGGACAGCGCGAACGGGCCATTAACCAGATATACGACATCTTCGCAGCAGCGGGGTACGGTAATATCGCTGATCTGGTGGCGCATTGGACGGATTCGCTGCCGAAAATCGTGGCAGCCGCCAGAGGTACCGACGTGCAAACGCGCGAACTCATCAAAGACGTGTTCAAGGCGATTCCAGCCAGTGCGGCGAAAGTCGCTGTCGGGGAACTGCGCAACGACAAGGAGGGGGATGCGTGATGAGCAATATTATTGACTATGCGCGCACGGAAACGCGCAGTTTCGAGGCATTGCCGTTCCGCGAGGCTGACGCATTGGTGTTGGCGCAGCTTTCGTACGACGAAGTACCGGAATGCGTGCTGCGATTGGACGATTTGGTAGCGAAATACGGTACGTTGCAGGCGCGTGCGAAGCAATTCGATATTCGGCGTCCGATCGCATCGTTGCGTATGCTGCGCAAGCCCCCGTTTGGCGGCGTGACGATTGCGCGTGCCGATGACGAGCTGAACCACGACAAGCCCGTGGCCGACCATGATGTGGAGAACGTGGGATTGGTCGATCCGCAGGTGACGCACGACTTCTACCATGCTGTGGCGGCGAATCCGCGGTTTTCCGACGTTGAGATGAGCGCGTATTGCGAGCAGTTCGATGGTGGTGCGCAAACGCAGTTCGCGGCAGTGACTTTCCGGCTGCCGTCGGGAACGCTGGTTGTGGCGTTTCGGGGTACTGATGATTCGTTGGTCGGATGGAAGGAAGACTTCAACATGGCCTTCCAATACCCGGTTCCAGCACAGGTTTCCGCAGCTGAATACCTGAAAAAAGTCGCCTCGCTGTGGGATGGGCCGATACTGCTGACCGGTCACTCCAAAGGTGGTAATCTGGCCGTATATGCGGCCATGAACGCCGAAGACGAGATCAAGGACCGCGTTGAACGCATTTACTCGCTCGACGGGCCGGGTTTCCCCGAAGAAGTGGTGAAAAGTTTCGAATATGCGAGCGTGAGCGACCGCATTGTGAAAATCGTGCCGGACTCCTCGGTGGTGGGCATGGTGTTTGAAACCCCCGAACGTTGCGTGGTGGTGAAATCCGACGTGGACGGCATCATGCAGCATTTCGCCTTCTCGTGGCAGATGCACGGGGGTGAATTCGCCAAGGCCGAAGATGTGGCCGACAGTTCGGTGGTGTTCAACAAGTCGCTGAACGGCTGGCTTGCGGGACTTTCCAAAGAACAGCGTGAGCATGCGGTCGACGCGCTGTTCTCCGTGCTTGAGGCTTCCGGTGCGGGCAGTATTTCTGCGATCGTGGCGGCCGGTCCGAAAGTGATTCCTGAAATGCTCGGCACATATGTTGGCTTGAGCAGTGCGGATCGGCGCAACATCAATCAGGCGTTGGTGATTCTGTTGCAGGCGGCGCTCGCTCGCAATCCGAAAGTTCAGCGAAAGTGAAGCGCGAATGAGGCGTGAGTACTGTGCGAACGTGGGCGGGCACTGTTCGCGTAGCGTACTTGTGTTGTAAGCGTGAATTCGTATACGACATTTGCCGAAATTCGGTCTAGACAACTTGTACAATAAAACGTGGTTATGAGGCAACGTGACTAATTATTAGGGGGTACTGATGCCACGACCACGTAGGGATTCGGAAATCCTGCCAGCAAAAGATCGTCTCGAAAACGCCTTCTGGGAGCTGCTTTCGGAACGCGAGTACAACAAAATCACCGTCACCGACATCGTGCGCACGGCAGACGTGAATCGCAATTCCTTCTACTACCATTTCTCCGGACTGCCGGAACTCGCGGACTCCGCAATTCTGCACGCCGTCGAAGACACGCCAATGCCAGGCGTGCCAGGGCGGGATTTCAATCCTGACACCGAATGGCGCAAGCACGTCACCGCGTTGCTGCGCGATCCCGAACAGCGTCAGCGTCTCGACCGACTGGCATTGCTGGCCGGCCCGCACAGCTCGCCGGAACTCGTTTCGTCACTCAAGGAATTCGGGCGACTCACCATGATTTCCGTACTTGGACTGGATGCCGACAACCTCGATCTGAAAACCGATCTCATGCTCGATTTCACCGTCGGAGGCATGCTGGCCGTACTGCAGCGCTGGCCGAAACTGCATGAAAAACTGCCGATCGACACCGTATTCAACGAGGACGTCGCCGTACTCGCGGCGGGCATGTTCATGTCAATGTCGAAAGCGGACATGCTCGAATACTGGCGCAGGATCTTCAGCAACGGATTTGTGCCCGGCATGGCGGCTACGCAACAGCAGCCGCCGTCTGCCAAGTGACCATCGAAAGCCGGCTGTGACAATCCAGTGGTAGAAACGATATAGCAGCGTTTTTCCGCGGATTGTTCCGTGGAAAAACGCGAACGTGCGAAATGAACGAACGACGGGGAGGTTGTCCATGATCAACGAAGCTTACAAGGCCATGCTCGGCGGAAAATCCGTGATCCGCGAGCTGAGCGAATACGCGACCGCGCGCGGTGCCGAAATCGGCTACGAGAACGTGTTCGACTATTCGTTGGGCAATCCGAGCGTGCCCTGCCCGCAAAGCTTCACCGACGAAATGATCGCCCTGTACCAAGAGGCGGAACCGGTCGCGTTGCACGGATACTCGCCGTCGCTGGGCATTACCTCGGTGCGCACGGCCATTGCGGAAAGCCTCAACCGCCGCTTCGACATGGACTATACGACCGACTACATCTTCCCGACCACGGGTGCGGCCGGCGCGCTGGCCCACGCACTGCGCGTGGTGACCAAGCCTGGAGACGAAGTCATCACCTTTGCCCCCTACTTCCCTGAGTACCAGCCGTATGTCAACGGAACCGGCGCGCACCTGACCGTGGTGCCGGCCGACACCGAAAACTTCCAAATCAACTTCGAAGCGTTCGAACAGGCGCTGAACCCGGGAACCGCGGCGGTGCTCATCAACACGCCGAACAATCCTTCCGGAGCCGTCTATTCCGCCGAAACGCTGACCCGACTGGCTGAAATCCTGCGCGCCAAGCAGGTCGAATACGGGCACGACATCTTCCTGATTTCCGACGAACCATACCGTGAAATCGTGTTCGATGGGGGTGTGCAGCCGTACCCGAGCAAGTTCTACGACAACACGCTCTCGTGCTACTCGTACTCCAAGTCGCTGTCGCTGCCGGGCGAGCGCATCGGCTACGTGGCGGTGAACCCGCGCGCTACCGATGCCGAACTGATCGTGCCGATGTGCGGGCAGATCAGCCGCGGAACCGGCCACAACTGCCCAGGATCCAGCGTGCAGCTGGCCGTGGCCAAGGTGGTGGACGAAACCAGCGATCTTTCCGTGTACGAGAAGAACATGAACCTCTTGTATGACGCGCTGGTGCGCCTCGGATTCGACGTGGTGCGCCCGGGAGGCACGTTCTACATCTTCCCGAAGGCGCTTGAGGATGATGCGAATGCGTTCTGCATGAAGGCCAAGGATTACGACCTGATTCTCGTGCCATCCGACAGTTTCGGCGTGCCCGGCTACTTCCGTATGGCGTACTGCATCGATACGGAAAAGGTGGAGCGTTCCATCGCCGCATTCGAAAAGTTCGTGCACGAAGTCTACGGCCGCTGAGCCCTGTGTGCGCTCGCTGGAGGAATTCGGACGCAAATAAGCCAAAGGGGTGTGTATCTGCCTTATATATGGCAGAAACACACCCCTGTCCGGAGCTATCTCGCTTATATATGGCAGGTCGGTTGGCTAAAACAGCCAAAAACGTACCCCCGAAGTGCTGTTTTGCTGAGGACGTCTGCCATATATAAGCGAGATAGGCGTTCTTAAGCTGTGTGGAGTGTCCGTTTCTGCAGAATCGGACGTTCATAGGCTGGTTTTTGGTGTTTGGATGTCCGTTTCCGGTGAATCGGACAGTTGGGCTGATGTTTTTGGGTCCTGTTTGTCCGTTTCTGTGGAATCGGACAAACATGCACCGGTTTTGGGTTTTGTCTGTCCGTTTCTGCCGAATCGGACACATGCGGACTGGGGGATGGTGGGTTGGGCGGCCTGGGTTGCGGTTTGGGCGGCCACCGTCGCGGCTACGGTTGCCGCATAGGCGTTCAACGCCTTGATGGCACGGTCGACCATTTCGTCGACGCTGCCTTCGATGGAGATTTCCACGCCGTTCTCTTCGGGGGCAAGCGGCTCAAGAATGGCGAACTGGCTTGGCAGTAGCGCGGGCGGCATGAAATGGCCCTTGCGTTCGCTGAGCCTCTGCTGAATGAGCTTGTGGCTGCCGTTGAGGTGAATGAAGAATGTGGGCACGTCTTTGGCGAGCACCTCGCGGTAGCTGCGCTTCAACGCGGAGCTGGACACCACGGTGTTTTCGCCGAGCGCCTCGCGTGCCACCATCCAGGAGTTGATGACGTTCAGCCATGGCCAGCGGTCCTCATCGGTGAGTGGAATGCCGGCTGACATTTTGTCGATATTTGCCTGCGGGTGGAAGTCGTCGCCTTCCGCGTACACGTATTCGAGTCGTTCATGGATGGCTTCTGCGACGGTGGATTTGCCGCATCCTGCAACGCCCATCACCACTACGTGAATGCTCATGTTGCTCTCCTTGCTATTGACGATCCTGTGCCGCTCCGCACCAGGAATAAGACTACTATAAACCGTAAAAGTAGTATCAGTCAAATAAAAAGTACTACGAATTGGAAAAATCGTGTGACTTGCTATGCTGAAGATAGTGCAAAATGGCGGTAAATCACGCAATCGCAGATACGCAATCATCTGCGATTGGTGATTGCCGTGCGTGTCGCAGAATACGTGAAACATACCGTGAAACAAAGCAGGCATGGTGTGAAGTGGACAAGGGAGGAGCGATCGATGGCTGAAGGCACGGTAATCGCAGAAAATACCGTCGGTGAGCTGATGCAGGATTCGGTGAGTCGAACGCTCGCCATCGAAATGCTCGACGGCGTGTGGAAGGCTGGCGAAAGCCTTACGTTGGAAGCCTTGCAAAGTCGTTTCGGTATTTCCAGAACCGTGGCGCGAGAAGTCGCGAAAACACTGGAATCCATGAATGCGGTACTCGTCAAACGTCGCATCGGACTTGTTGCACGTCCATTCGGCGAATGGCAGGCGCTCAACCATCAGGTGATCGAATGGCGTCTCCACTCCACGCAACGCGAACGGCAGCTGTCATCCCTCACTGAGCTGCGACTGGCCGTCGAACCGGCTGCAGCAGCTTCCGCCGCACGTCTTGCCCCCCTCGACGTCAAGGCGAAATTCCCCGTGTATGCGGCGCGAATGCGGCAGATCGCCGAAGCCAACGAGGAAGGCGAAGCCGGGCTTGCGCAATTCCATGATCTTGACGTGGAATTCCATACGCTGATTCTGCATGAAAGCGGCAATGAGCTGTTCGCCGCGCTTTCCGACACCATCGCCACCGTGCTGCGCGGGCGTGTGGAACTCGGCAAATACCCGATGAAGCCGAAGTCCGACGCGCTTGACGCGCATGATGCCGTAGCCGACGCGATCGCCAAGGGGGAGCCTGAACGTGCGCGCAGCGCCATGCTCGACATCGTCGACGAAGTGGCACGTGCCCTCAATTTCTTCTGATTTTCGCGCCAAACTTGCTTTCTTCAGTGAAAAATCGCAATTGCGATTACTATGCGGCCGACTCTTGCCATGCGCGACTTTTCAGACGTAAGGCGACATCGGAAATACGGCATGAAGGCAGCTCTGCCAACGTTTCTTTCGGTGAATATGAAGATGCCGGGGAATACCCCCGGCGGCTTGGAGCCTTCCTTGTTGCCAAGAGAAAGCTTCACTATTGCAGCAAAATTCGCATGCAGAATCAATCAGTCTTGGTGATTGGATTTGCATGCGCAGTTGCAAGCAAGTGTTACTTTACGCTACTTGCGGGTGGGGTCTTTTTGCAGGAGAAGGAAGATGAGGGCGACGATCAGCAGGATTGCGATCGAAAGCACGCCCACCGAAGCGTTGCCGGTCAGCGACGTGGTGGTCGCAACGAGGAAGGTGCCGATAATCGAAGCGGTCTTGCCGAAAATATCATAGAAACCGTAATATTCGTTGGCACGATTCTTTGGAATGATCTTGCCGTAATACGAGCGCGACAACGCCTGGATACCGCCTTGGAACAGGCCTACGAGAATCGCAAGAATCCAGAATTCCGTTGCGGAACGCAAGAAGAACGCGGCGAACAGCACAATGCAGATATAGGCGACCACAGCCGTGGTGATCATGGTTTTCGCGCCGAAACGACCGGCAAGCTTGCCATAAGCGATCGCGCTCGGGAATGCCACGAACTGCGTGACCAGCAGCGCCATTACCAGATGCGTAGAGTCGATGCCCAGCTGCGTGCCGTATGAGGTGCTCATGGAAATCACCGTGTTCACCGCGTCTATATAGAAGAAGAACGCAATCATGAACATCCACAGCGGCTTGTTCTTGCGGATTGCACGAAAAGTGGAGCCGAGCTCTGCGAATGTGCCGCGGATGGCCTCACCGGTCTGACCCGCGGTAGCGCGGTAGTGCACCTGCTTATAGCTGGTGAGCAGCGGAATGGTGAACGCCACCCACCACAATGCGGTGATTACGAACGAAGCGCGCGTGCATGCCACCGTGGACCATCCAAGCAACGACGGACCGCCGAAAATCAGCGCGATACAGGCGATAAACGGAATCGTGGAGCCAATATAGCCCCATGCGAAACCATGCGAGGACACGCGGTCCATACGTTCATTCGACGTGATATCGACCAGCATGGAATCGTAGAACGTGAGCGAACCGTTCAGGCCGACCGTGGCGAGAATGCACACCACCAAGAAAACGAGCCAGCTGAGCGGCAACGCCATCGCACAGCAGGCGACCACGCCCGTCAGGAAGAATCCGGTAAAGAACTTCACCTTCATGCCCTGCACGTCGGCCATGGATCCAAGCACAGGCATCATCACCGCGATGATCAGCGACGCGATGGTCTGCGCGTACCCCCATGTCGACACGATATTCGATTGGCCGGCGGACTGCAGCAGCGAGTTTGCGTAGATTGGCACGACTGCGGTCGACAGCATCACGAATGCGGAATTGCCGACATCGTAGACGATCCACTTCTTTTCGCGGGTGGTAAGTTTTGCGTTGGGGTCCGGCATATGCTCTGGGGCAGTCTCTGAGGCCATGTCGGACGTAGGTGCGGATGCGGGCGCTGTTGCGCGTTCGGACATGATTGTTGACTCTTTCGAATAAACCGTCAATTCACTATTGTATATATTACAGTTCATCTTAAGCGGCTGTAAGGGGAGCGCTCTGCCGTTACGCATGAACATTGCATGAACATTGCGACTGATGTGTGATCGACATAAAAAATCTGAAATATCGAAATGCTGCAAATAATACTGGGAATACTGAAATGACGGAGATGAACAGGTGCAGATTGTAGATTGCATCATCTGTATGTTGATGTCGTATGTTGATGTCGTGAAAAACGTTCGCAGAACGGTATATTGGAACGTGTCAAAATACTGGGAAAACACGAACTAAGTTTGCTGTGTGTGACTGCCGCCGCGCTGTTGCGTCGGCATATTTCTGCGAAGAGTCGAGGAGTCTGTATGAGTGGGGAAGTTCCGGACATGCTTGGTGCGAACGCTGAAATATTGCGCTCGATATTGAGCCAGCCATTGCCTGACACGCTTGACATGATCATCTGGCGTGGCGTCACGAACTCCGCGCAAGCGTCGCCATTCGAACGATTCGCGGCACGACTTTTGGTGGAAGCCGGTGCTGCGGGCATCCGAGACATTGCTGCCGAAAACGATTTTGATGTGATCCGACTGAGCACGACGAAACGATTCTGGCTGCGCTGCAACGGCAACGATCTTTCCAATGAACAATTCAATGTTGTGCAGGCGGTCGAATCGGCGCTTAACCGCATCGACTATGCCGACGACGAAGCGCGCAGGGCGGTGCACGGAGGTATGCCGGAAGCGTGCATCGACGAAAACTTCTATATTGCGAAATCGCAACAGTATCTGCGAAACGTGTCGGGTGCGATCGTGGCAATCGACGGTCTGCAGGAAGGTGAAAACAACTTCCGTAGAATGAGGGGTACGGAAGGGGCGCGCGGCGGAAATTGGGATATCAGCACCAGATTCGCCAATGTTTGCGAAAATCTCGAATTGCCTTTCCGCTTGCATTACCGATTTGACGTCGATGCGTCCAGCGGCGTGATGGTAGTGCGTTTCAGCATACCGAACACGGCGATCATGCCGGTTGCGTCGCAATATCGCGACGGATTCGCCTCTGCGTATGCCGTGCGATTGGCGGGCATGCTTGCGTGGGCGGCGTTCTCGTCAAGCGTACGACTGACGCAAGTCGATCTGACCGGTTGCGTGGGGGATGCTGACGGCATTCCCGTGATTTCCATGGGATTCGATCGCGTGCCATTCATGATGGGTGCGCTGCCTGCCATGAAAAACGGACAATGCGACGTGGTTCCGTTGGATGTCGATCCGCTGGCGCTGCTCAATTTGCTGCGCCCGGTGCGTTATGTGGGTTTCTTTGATGGGAACCGTGCCCTGACGCCAATCACACCGCTGGCAACGTCAGCCGTATTCTTGGAGAAACGTGTTTCCGAATGGCAGGATCAACGTGCGCTGCCTGAAGGATTGCGGGGATTCCTACGTGCCGACCGTGCCTGCGAACTTGACGTGATGCATGACGAATCGCCGGTTTCCACCGATGATGTGAACGCGATCATGGAAGAAAACGAAGGATCCCCCATGGTCGCCGAACTCCAATTGGAAGCCGCGTTGGCGCAACTTGGCGAAAGCGGTGAAGCAGGTGGGGTGTGCGAAGCGGGCGGAACTGACGAGACAGGCGTAGCGAAAATTGGCGAAAATGGCGAAATTCCGCTCTACTGCAGCCGTCCAGGCGTGCGACTCATCATCTCCCTGCTAGACGGCGACGAACACACGCGCTACTGGAAACTGCCGGATGCTGTAGTCGACGTACACCAGAATCTTGGGGAACTCGCCAAAAACAATGGCGACTATGAGCGCGCGGAACGTGAGCTGCGCGCCTGCATCAAACTTGCCCCAACCAGCGTACGTTTCTACGAGGAACTATCGCAGGTATACGCAAGAACCGACGAATACGGCAAAGCGGCCGACGTGCTCATCGGCGCGTTGAAAATCGCAGTGCTGCCTATCGATTGCGAAGTACTCTACTATCGACTTGGCTACGCATTGTGGCAGTTGGGACGTCTGCCGGAAGCGCTCGCCTGCTATGCGATGATGGTCAACGGCGGCACGCCATTCCGTACGGCCGCGCGCGATGAGGCCGAAGAAGTGAGTAGGCAGATGGGATTGCCTTCGCCGGATATGAAATATGGGGATGCGTGCGATGCGCTGCGATCCGGCGGCGTGCCGGTTGCGCCGGAAGACAAGGTGTTAGATACGATTGCCCGCGCCGCGATTTGCCTGACGGATGCTGGTTTCCCGCTACTGGCTCAGGATGCGGCTTGGATGCTTGGAATGCGCGATGGCGGTGATGTGATCGGCGCGGTTGCGATGAGCCTGCGTTTTGGAGCCGAAGGGCGTTCGAAGAACTAGCGCGACGACGCCGGGTGGGGTGTGCTGGGCGGTTTGACTGGCTGGCGGCTCGGGCTATGACTGGCTGGCGGCGTCTATGCGCGGGGCAAATGGTGGTTTGGATGTGCTGTCTGCCGACCTGACGCATGTTGACCAGACAGCGGCATTCCGGGGAATTTAAGGCGATTGCTATCCACAAATTTGCGATTGGCTGGGGCTGGTTGTATAGTTGAGAAGTTGTGTGTTCTGCCTTGCATTCAGTTGCGGGGCATCGAACGCGCAGACTTGCAAGTCAATAGTAATTATAGGGAGTCCATTATGGCAGCTCGTTGCGCAGTGTGCGGCAAGGGACCGCAGACCGGTTTCACCGTTTCGCACTCACATATTCGCAATAAGCGCACCTTCCGCCCGAACCTGCAGCCGGTTCGCACCACCATCGACGGCGAGAACGTTCGCGTTCGCGTTTGCGTCAAGTGCATCAAGGCTGGCAAGGTTCAGCGCGTTGAAGCGTGAATCGCGAAATAACAGCTTGAAACCCCGGTAGACCAATGGTCACCGGGGTTTTGCTTTATCTTGATCCCGCCAGGGCTTTAAGCGTTCGGATTTCTCCACTCGATGGAGAAATCTTCCCGCTTACAGTGGCGTTTGCGTCCGTATTCCTCCAGTAGGTGGAGGAATACTCCCATTGGTTGGCTGGTTTGCGTCCTGATTTCTCCAGCGACTGGAGCTTTTTGCCCGCTAAGGGGCTTGTGGACGGGGTGATTTCTCCAGTGGGTGGAGGTTTTTGCCCGCTGAGGGGCTGGTTTGCGTCCGTATTCCTCCAGCGAGTGGGGAATTTGGGCGGTTTGAGTCGTACCCAGTGGTAGAAGCCGCATCTGTCGGCATAACTGGGGAGAATGGTGCGTTATGAGCACCACACTGGAAACACCGATTTCATCAATCGAGAGCAACCGCCGCAGAGTCGGCGCGCTGAAATCGCTTGGTGTGGTGTCAGTTGGCGACGCCCTGACCTATTATCCGTTCCGCGTAACCGATCCGGTTCCTGCGCGCTCACTGCATGAAGCGAAAATCGGGGAGAAAATGGCGTTCGCCGCGCATGTGCTCGAAACGCGCGTTTTCCCCATGGCACGTCGAGGCTTCCGCCTGATCGCAACAGTCACGGACGACGATTTCGCAGCGCGTCGCAACACCCCAAAATCGTTGGCGTCGCTGGTCTTCTTTTCGTATCGCAAATCGTATGTTGACTGGGTGCAGCGCAAACTGCACGCGGGAGCGCTGCTCGTCGTCGCAGGCGAGCCAAGCGTGTACGACAATCGTCTGCAATTCACGCATCCCGACCTGCTCACCATCAATCCCGTGCAATCGCAGTCGGAAAACGGGGAATGGAACGACGGTTTCGGCGATCCTGCGAATCCGCCTCTCGGCAATCTGAAATACGATGCGCAAACGATCGACGAAGCGCTGAAACGAGTTTGCCGTCCACGACCGGTATATCATGCAACTTCGCGAATTTCCAGCGAACATATTCATGAATCGGTATTGAAATATATGGATGCGTTGCGCGGAGCCGAATATTTGGCAACGCAAAATGCAGGGAATTTCTTAGATAATCCTACGCAAGAAGGGGATTTTGATATTCCCCAAATTGATCGAGAAATACAGATTAAAGTACTCGGTAATGCTATTCCCGATATTATTCCGGAAGATTTTCGTGAGGAATATGGGCTTATGCATCGTGCTGAGGCATTCATGGCGATTCATGATCCGGTTGATCGCAAGAATTTCGATAACGCCTTGCAAACGTTGCGATATGAGGAAGCGCTGATCTGCCAGACCGCGCTCGTCAAATCACGCGATGCATCGCGCAAATCCAAGGCTACCGCATGCCCTGAAACGCGGTTGAAAGACGATTTCATCGCGTCGCTGCCATTCGCCCTTACGAACGGCCAACAGCAGGTCATCGCCGATATTTCCGCCGATATGGCGCACGATTACCCCATGCAACGATTGCTGCAAGGCGAGGTCGGTTCCGGTAAGACCGTGGTCGCGGTTGCTGCCATGATGCAGGCCGTCGGATCAGGCGGCCAGGCCGTGCTTGTAGCGCCAACGCAGGTTCTTGCCGGACAGCATTATGCGAGCATTTCCACAATGGTATCCAAACTGGGAAAAAGCGACGCAAATTCGAGTGATAATCAAAAAAATCTAGATGATGCCAATGCGCGGCGAAGCAATAAACGGTCCGCGCAAAGTTCGAAAGATGGGGAATTCGACGCAAAAACAATTCACAATAATGCTGTGGATAAAGGTGTACAACTTGCAGACCTTCTTGATTTGGCCGCATCTGATGATGTGGAAACCGGATTTTCCGGCAAAGGAAACGATATATTTGGCACAAAAGATGGGGAGATTCCTGTATTTCTTCTCACGGGAAGTATGCGACTTGCCGAACGTCGTCGCGTGCTCGCAGCAGCCGCATCGGGCATGCCCTGTATCGTCGTGGCGACGCACGCCGCATTTTCCAAGAGTTTCCAGGCGCCGAACCTTACCTTGGCGGTGATCGACGAACAGCACCGCTTCGGTGTGGAACAGCGCGAATCGTTGAATTCCAAGGGTTCTACGGCGCCTCATCTGTTGGTCATGACGGCCACGCCGATTCCGCGCACCGCAGCCATGACCTGGTTCGGCGATCTCGACATTTCCTCGCTGACCGAACTTCCCGGCGGCCGCAAGCCGATTCGCACATTCGTGGTGCCGGAAGACAATGCGTCGTTGATGGGCGAAATGTTTGCCCTGATTCGCAAGCGCATCGACGCGGGGGAACGTGCCTACGTGGTCTGCCCGCGCATTGACGCCGATGCCGAAGATGCGGACGGCGCGCTGGCGGCGTCAGCGGCTTCAGGCTCGAAAACCGCAGGTTCGTCGGCCGCGGCTTTTGACGACGCCTACGATCTTGGCGAAGACGACGAACAGCGCGCACAACGCCCCCCGTTGCATTCCGTGGCGGAAATCGTGGAGCGTCTGCAATCGCTGCCGCAGTTCAAAGGCATTCGATTCGCCACGTTGACCGGGCGTGACGATGACACCACAAAATCGCAGGTCATGGCCGATTTTGAATCCGGCATAACGCCGATTCTGGTGGCGACCACGGTGATCGAGGTCGGCGTGGACGTGGCGAAAGCCAGCTGCATCGTGATTTTCGATGCGGACCGGTATGGGCTTTCGCAATTGCACCAGTTGCGTGGGCGCGTCGGCCGAGGCAGCACCGATTCGGGGGCTTTCCTGATTTCGCGTGCGCCCGCGGACAGTGATGCCGCCCGCCGTCTTGACGTGATTCAGGGCACGTTGGATGGTGCCGAAATAGCGCAGGCCGATTTGGAATTCCGCGGCGCCGGCGACGTGCTCGGCGACGCGCAATCTGGCGGAAAGTCAGGTTTGAAGCTGCTTCGTGTGGTTAAGGATGTGAAGATTATTGAGCATGCGCGGGTTGAGGCTACGAGGCTTGTCGCTCAGGATCCTGATTTACTCGAACATGTGCAGTTGGCCGGGGCGGTGCTTGATTTCACGCGCGGCAATGAAACGTTCCTGACCAGTAATTAGTTTGGTGTGATTAATTAATCGCCTGGCACGCTAGAGTGGTGCGTATGCGCGTAATTTCAGGACGATTCAAAGGCGTTGCATTGACCACGCCGAAAGCGGGCACTCGACCGACCACCGATCGCACCAAAGAGGCGATTTTCTCGCATCTCGATTCATGGGGAGTGTTGGACGATGCCCGCGTGCTCGATTTGTTTGCAGGAACCGGCGCTTTGGGCATCGAAGCATTGAGCCGTGGCGCACGAGAGCTGGTGGCGGTGGAATCATCCGCTCCGGCGGCCGCATTGATCGCGCAGACGCTGACCGCGTTGAAACATAACCGTTCGTGGGAACATGGCATGAGTGCCCGCGTGGTGAAGGCGCGCGCGGAAAAATACGCGGCTTCAGCTTCGGCCGTTGAACCGTTCGACATGGTGTTCATCGACCCGCCGTACGCCTTCGAAACGAATGATTGCAACCAGCTGCTCGCCGATCTTGCCAGCCGTGAACTGACTTCCAGCAACACGGTGATCATGCTGGAACGATCCACCCGTTCCGAAGAGCCCACGGCTCCAGAAAACTGGGAAATCACCGATCGGCGCGATTATGGCGAAACCGCCGTCTACTACATTGAACCCAGCGAGCCAATCTCAGATAACGGTCAGCAATAATCGCAAGAAAAAACTTGCGATTATTCCGCGTAAAAACAAGCGTTTAAAAGCTAGCGTTTGCGCGGATGGGCGGCGGAAACCTCCCAACCGAGCGCCATCAAGGTCTTACGATCGGCCTTGTCGAGCTTGGTGCAATCCAACGCTTCAATTAGATCCGGACGCAGCTCGTCGGTTTTGGCCAATGCCTCATCGCGGCGGAAACGATCCACTTTCGCATGATTGCCGGAAAGCAGCACGTCCGGAACCTTGATGCCACGCCATTCCGCGGGCTTCGTGTACTGTCGGTGCTCCAACAGCGCGTTCTCGCCCGTATACGATTCCTCAACAATCGAAGCGGCATTGCCCATAAAACCGGGCAGCAGCCGCGTGATCGCCTCCAACATGACCGACACTGCGACCTCGCCGCCGTTCAACACGTAATCGCCGATCGAATATTCGCGCACGTCAATGCCTTGCGCGCGGTAATACTGCGGAATGCGCGCGTCATACCCTTCGTAACGGCCGCAGCCGAACAGCAGATGATCGGCATGGCTCAGTTCCGTCGCATCCTGTTGTGTGAACAGCGGGGCGGAAGGATTCGGAAAAATCAGCACAGGACCTGCGGAAGATGGTGCAATATCAGTTTTTTCGGAATTCTCAGGACCTGCGGAAGATTGTGCAGTGTCGGAATCTGCAGTATCGCAAGAATCGCCAGTATCGAAGGAATCCGCAGAATCCTCAATATTTTCCGTATTGTCGATTACCGCAGGCTCAAGCTGCAGCAGCTCGTCGAGGCATTCGCTCCACACTTCCGGCTTCATCACCATGCCTGCGCCACCGCCGACAGGAGTGTCATCGACGGAATGATGCACGTCGTGCGTCCAGTCGCGCAGATTGTGCGCGGTAACCTCCACAAGCCCTTTCGACTGCGCTTTGCCGAGCAGACTGAGGTTCAGCACTTCAAAATATTCCGGGAAAACAGACACGATATCGATCTTCATAATGTTCAGAATACCGGGATGCCTGCCAAGTGGCAGGAAACATAAAAAGTGGGCACTGGATTCCAATGCCCACTTGAATGGATATGTGATCGAAAGCGCGTAATCATGAATGCTTACGCAGGATCGCAAACGATCACAGTCCCGGAATAAGACCTCCAGGCGGATCGAGGGTCAGATAGCCCTCTTCGAGGTCGATGTCTGGCACGAGCTCGTCCACGAATGGCACGAGCGCGCTGTTCTCAACCACAACGCCGTCGGCATCCTTCACCGGATTGGCGAGACGAATCTTCAGCAGCCATTGGGCCACTTCTATCACGTCAACGACTTTGCCGACCACCACGCCCGGTTCGAGACCAAGCATATTGTCTTCAGTCAGTCGCGCCTCAAGACCGATGAGGTCTTTCGGATACCACTCGTCGGCTTCAAGCATGTCTTCCGGATCGTCCGCCTCGCCATACAGCACAATGCCGTTGGCCGCTTCGGACTGGTCGCGGTTGTCAATGCCTTCGAACTTGATGATCCAACGGTTTTTGAAGGTACGGGAGTTCTCCACCACATACTCTTCTTCGCCGTCTTTCGTGTACAACACAGCACCGGGAGCGAACCGGTATTCCGGTTCGTCCGTAAAGATCTGCACGGTGACTTCGCCTTTGAGCCCCTGCGCACGCCCGATACGACAGACCCTCAGCAGCTCGGGCTGTTGAGGGTCGTCAGAATGCATATCACGCACCACGCTAGGATCTCACCTGCGCACGTCCATGATGTCGACGCGCACCTTGTGGTCGGACAGTGCCTGCACCACGGCGCGAATCGCATTTGCCGTGCGTCCGCTGCGTCCGATGACGCGACCGATGTCTTCCGGGTTGACGCGCACGCGAATGAGTTCGCCACGCGCGTTCTCATGGGACTTCACCGAAACGTCGTCGGGGAAATCGACGATGTTCTTAATCAGATGTTCCACAGCCTGGGCGAGCATGATCACTCAGCTTCCGCAGCCGGCTCTTCAGCCGGAGCTTCCTCGGTAGCGGCGGCTTCGGCTTCAGCCTTGGCCTTGGCGTCAGCTTCGGACTTTGCAGCCTTCAGCTTCTGAGCCTGAGCCTCAACGGCCTCAACGCGAGCGGCGGCATCCGGGCCGGCCTCAACGGTCTTCAGGGTGCCTTCAGCACCGTCAAGGCCCTTGAACTTCTGCCAGTCACCGGTGATCTTCAGCAGGTTCAGCACCTGCTCGGTCGGCTGAGCGCCAACGCCGAGCCAGTACTGAGCGCGCTCGGAATCGATAACGATGGTCGAAGGCTGGGTGTTCGGATTGTAGGTACCGATCTCTTCGATGGCGCGGCCATCACGCTTGGTACGGGAATCCATGATCACCACGCGGTAGAACGCGTAGAACTTCTTACCCATGCGCTTCAGACGAATCTTGGTTGCCAAAATGGCTCTCCTTGTATAACTAGGGGTGTGCGTTTCGTTTTCTGTGTGGGGCACGGAATCCGAAACCCACATGTTCCTCACGTCACGCGATAGTTAGAGGGCCTCGCGCGCGCGAATAACTTACCAAGTATAACCGTGGGGTACGGACGGATGGGTCTTAGGATGTTTCCCGCTCTATGCGACTTTCCGAATCCGTGCAAAACCGGGAAGTCGTTTGTCTGATTCTGCGGAAACGGTCAATTATGCGGCGAATGTGATGCCTTGAATGACCGAATCGGCAGAATCGGACATTTGCTGGCATTCGTGAGATGTTTGCGTGGGTCTACATGGCGGAATCGTCGGAATCAGGCAGGCTGGCTACACTTGGAGGTTCCGAGTTTGCGTATGTCCGTTCGGAGTGAACGGTTTGCATAGGGGGAGTTGCCTGAATGATTATCGCGCTTTGGATTGCGTTGATTATTTGCGTTGTATGGATTGCGCTTGGCGAGATGCCGGCTGGTTGGGATGGCCATTTGCCGCTGCCGTACTTGATTGCGTTGATTCCGTTGCTGTGGATTCCGACGCTTGTGATCGCCGTCGCCGGTTTCGCGTTGCATGAGTCGGCTCTCGGGGGAGTCGCTGCGGTGGTCTGTCTTGCGTCGCTGCTGCGCAAAATCGCATATTGGATGGAAAATCTTAATTCTCCCAATACTGCGCAGAGGGTTGCCGAAAAACTTGCGGAAAAGCGTGAAACATCTCGTGAAACAGGCAATGAAGCTGTTACGGAATCCGCGAAACATGGCCGTTTCCGTGTGATGACGCTGAACTGCCGATTTGGTCGCGCCAACGCTGCGGCAATCGTCAGTGCGGTCAAAAAACATGATATTGCAGTACTTGCATTGCAGGAATTGACGGACGATCTGGTTGCGCAATTGGACGCTTCGGGATTGTCTGATTTGCTTCCGTACCGTCAGTTGGGGGAGAGCAAGGGAACGGACAATGGCGGATTCAACGGTGTGTGGATTCGTATTGAACCAAGCGACATGTCTCCGGTCACTGCGGTGATTCCCGCGGCCGACGTGCCGGGCGTGTGCTTCCCGATCGATTCGATGCGCGGCATCACGTTTGTTTCGGCACATCCGAAGTCTCCGATGCGCGGATGCAGGGAATGGTCCGCCGGCATCATCGGTTTGGGGGAGTTGGCGACCACTCAGAAGCAGGGCGACATCACCGTTGTGTTGGGTGATTTGAATTCCGGTACCGATCATCCAAGCTTCCGCAAGCTGCTGAATGCGGGCTTCAAGGATGCGGCCTTGTGCGAGGCGAAGGGCCGTCATGCCACGTTCCCATCATGGCTGCCGTGGCCGCGCATCATTCTCGACCATGTGCTTTTCACCAAGGGATTGGACGCTTCCGACGTGAGTTCGTTCTGCGTTGAAGGTAGCGATCATCTTGCGCTTGCTGCCACGTTGACGTTGAAGTAGTTGATGGCGATTATAAGGTAGTCGATTCAGCTGAAAACAGCTGATTGGAGTACGCAAAAAGGGGATGCGATTCGTCTTGAATCACATCCCCTTTTTATACGTTACCGTTTTCGCGTCGCTTGCTTTAGTGCAGCAAGCCGGACAGTCCGCCGCCAAAGTTCGGCGGCAGCTCACCGGCATCGCCCATCAAGTCTTGCAATCCGGCGGGAAGTGCAGGATTCTGCGGCTTCTTGGCAAAAGCGGAACCGCCGGAAGACTTACCGTCGGAGTTCTTGCCGGCAAGCTTGTCGCGCAATGCCTTCTCTTCAGCCTCGCGCTTCATCGGATTGCCGGACTTACCGCCCTTCTTCTTGCCCTTCTTGCCTTTACCCTTGCCTTTGCCCCCGCCCATGGCAGGGCCGCCAAAGCCAGGCATGCCAGCGCCGGCCTTGTTGCTCATACGCTTCATCATCTTCGCGGCCTGCTCGAAACGCTGCAACAGCGCGTTCACCTGCGAAACGGTCACGCCGGAACCGTAAGCGATACGAGCTCGACGAGAACCGTCAATAATCGAAGGATCACGACGTTCCGCAGGAGTCATCGAACGAATAATGGCCTCAGTACGATCGATTTCCCTCTCGTCGAACTGCTCAAGTTCTTTACGATGCGCGGCCATACCCGGAATCATGCCAAGCAGATTCTTCATCGGACCAAGCTTGCGCACCTGCTGCAGCTGATCGAGGAAATCATCCAAACCAAAGGAACCATCGGAAATCTTGATGGCGGCCTTACGAGCCTCTTCCTCATCGAACTGCTTCTGCGCCTGCTCGATCAGGGTAAGAATATCGCCCATATCGAGAATGCGGGAAGCCATACGATCCGGGTGGAAAACCTCGAAATCCTTCAGACCTTCGCCAGTGGAAGCGAACAGAATCGGCTTGCCGGTAACGGAGGCGACCGAAAGCGCGGCACCGCCACGGGCGTCGCCATCAAGCTTCGAAAGCACCACGCCGGTGAAGTCCACGCCCTCATCGAACGCCTTCGCCGTCTGCACGGCATCCTGACCGATCATCGCGTCGATTACGAACAGGATTTCGTTCGGCTGCACGGCGTCGCGAATATCGCGAGCCTGCTTCATCAGCTCTTCGTCAACGCCGAGACGGCCTGCGGTATCGATGATGACCGTGTCGTACAGCTTCTGCTTGGCCAGCGCAACAGCGTCACGCGCCACCTTCACCGGATCGCCGGTGGTCAGACCCGGGGAAGCAACGGCTTCGCCACCGTCGGACTGCACGCCCTTTTCCGGAGCGTACACGGGCACGCCTGCACGTTCGCCAACCACCTGCAGCTGCGTCACTGCGTTCGGACGCTGCAAATCGGCCGCGACCAACAGCGGAGTGTGGCCGGAATCCTTCAGCCAGTAGCCGAGTTTGCCTGCGAGGGTGGTTTTACCAGCACCCTGAAGACCGGCGAGCATGATGACGGTCGGCGGATTCTTCGCAAAATTCAGCGGTCGGTCAACGCCAGCGCCAAGCACGGCCGTCAACTCTTCGTTGACGATCTTCACGACCTGCTGGGCCGGATTCAGCGCCTGGGAAACCTCGGTGCCGAGCGCACGCTCGCGGATTCGGCCGGTGAAGGAACGCACCACGTCGAGCGCCACGTCGGCGTCGAGCAGCGCGCGGCGGATTTCGCGGATCGTACCATCGATATCAGCCTCGGAAAGCTTGCCTTTGCTCTTCAGATGCTTGAACGCATTCGAGAGCCTATCTGTCAAAGAACTAAATGCTGCCATAATGTCCCTCAGTCTAGCCGTCCCGCGGGAAATTTCGCATTCCAATTAATGGTGTTGATGATGTTCGGTTGATATTCGGTGAGATGCTTGATGCTATTTGCATGAGAAATGACAATCCCGTCTCTTCCAATAGGAGAAGACGGGATTATTGCTTATTAAGAGCGCTGCGGATTATTTGAGGGTCCAGGTGGGACCCTGGGGAGTGTCTTCGATGGCGATTCCGGCTGCGCCCAAGGCATCACGAATGGCGTCGGCGCGGGCGAAATCCTTGGCCTTGCGGGCTTCGGCACGCTCCTCCAACTGTTCGGAAACCAAACGGTCAAGCGCAGTATGCTCAGCGGAATCGGCACCGGCTCCGGCGGTGCCGCCGGCCGCACCCTCGCTTACCCACGGTTCCGCCAACGGATCCAAACCAAGCGTATCGAGCATCGCACGCACATTCACCAAAACAGCGCGAACTTCATCCTTCGCAACATCCGAATCAACACGATCGGCAAGCTTCGAAAGCAACGTGTTGCCAGAACGAATCGCCGTGAAAATCGCAGCGGAGGCGCCGGAAACATTAATATCGTCATTCATTGCGGCGACGAAATCAGCCGGCAGCTCATCGGCGGAAACCGAAACGATCTCCTCACGGGACGGCTGCCCGCCAACGGCGGCACCGGCACGTTCGATGAAATTCGACACACGATCGTACGCGGACTGAGCCTCGGTCAACGTCTGATCCGACCATTCCAACATGGAACGATACTGCACGGAACCAAGCGCGTAACGTACCACCCAAGCGGAATTTTCCGCCAAAACCGCCGGCACGGACAAGCCGTTGCCCAGCGACTTCGACATCTTCTCACCCTTGGCGGTAACCCATGCGGAATGCATCCAACGAGCCGCCGAATCGTAACCGGCGGCACGAGTCTGCGCCATTTCGTTCTCATGGTGCGGGAAACGCAAGTCCAGCCCGCCGCCATGAATGTCGAACATATCCTTCAAATAGCGGTGGCTCATCGCCGAGCATTCAATATGCCAACCCGGGCGACCCGTGCCGAACGGAGTATTCCAACGCGCGTCAAGCGGATCGGAATCCTTCGGAGCCTTCCACAATGCGAAATCACGCGGATCATGCTTGTCTTCCGACATGTCCGCAGGATCAACCGGATTGTATTTGTCGTTGCCCGTATTGTCGACCGACGGACCCATGGCATCGGCCACTTCGGAAGCGGCATCAGCCACAGCGGTCTGCTTCTGATGCGTCAACTCGCCATAATGAGGCCAGCTGGCAACGTCGAAATACACGTTGCCGGTCGGATTGCCGTTCTCGTCAGTCACCACGTAGCCGTGGCCGTTGTCGATGATCTGCTTGATCAGATCGATCATGTCGATCATGTGGCCGGTCGCACGCGGCTCATATGTAGGAGGCTCAACACCCAACGTGTTGTAAGCCTCAGTGAATTCACGCTCGTAAATGTACGCACGCTCCCACCACTGCTGACCGGCGGCCGCAGCCTTATCGAGAATCTTGTCGTCGATATCGGTGACATTGCGCACGAACGTGACCTTGTAGCCCAAACGCTCGAACCAGCGACGCACCACGTCAAACGCGACAGCCGCACGAATATGGCCGATATGCGGCGAGCTCTGCACGGTGGCGCCACACACGTACATGCCGACCTGACCAGGCTTGATCGGCGTGAAATTCGACACGGCGTGCGATGCGGTGTCGTACAGCTTCAGATCGGCAGCGGCGCTCGCCACTGCGTCAACTGCGGTTGCGGCGCTAGAAATGTTGATATTCTGCGGTTCTTGCGTGTTCGTCATAACCACGAGAGTATTGCCAGAATCGGACATGCATGCGAGATGAAAATGAACGGCAAAACGGTTTTTGTTGGATTTGTGAACATCGTTTACGTAGGTGATGCAACAATAGAACGTATGACGCAATCGCAGGTGCTGATTTTGCAACACGTTCCGTGGGAGAGACCGGGACGCATTTTAGACAGTCTGGATGATTTGGGACTGCAGTATCAAATCATCAATGTCGCCAAGCAGAAGAAACCGGATTTGCCTGATTTTGGCGAGGTTTCCGGCGTGGTGATCATGGGCGGCCCGATGGGTGCGCTCGACTACGACAAGTATCCGGGATTAAAGGCCGAGGCCAAGCTCGCGCGGGCTGCGGTCAGCGTTGGCAAGCCGGTGTTGGGCGTGTGCCTGGGACATCAGATCATCGCCACCGCGCTGGGGGCGAAGCTGAAGTCGGGAGATGCTCCGGAAATCGGTTTTGCGCCGATTAAATGCATCGACAAGCATGATTATTTCTCGATGTGGAACAAAACCGTGGATGTGCTGCACTGGCATAACGACGTGGTGTCGTTGCCGGAGGGCGCGCAGCCATTGGCACGATCCGCGAAGACCAAGGTGCAGGCGTTCCGTTTTGGTTCCGCTCTGGGCATGCAGTTCCACTTGGAGGTTACCCCTACTCTGTTGGAGGAGTGGCTTGACGAGTCAAGCATGGTCAAGGATCTCAAGGCTGCCGGCGGGTCGAAATCGCAGTTGCGCGAGGCGTTCGCCGAATATAATCCGCAGTTGCAGCCGCTTGCGGATCAGGTGTTTTCGAGTTTTGCCGCTCGTTGTAATTCGTATGGGCAGAATTTGGCTCAGTCGCAGCAGGGCTGATCGCCGAGTTGCGTGCGGCTCCGATTGCTGCGTAGCGCTGGTGGCGATTCGCAAGTTGCGGCATTGCCTGCAGGTTTGGGAGATGTTCCCGCTACATTGGTGACTTATGCCGACTTATGATTTGGGACTTGAACACGTTTCGCTTGCTTTTGCGACCAAGAATATTTTCAACGATGTAACGCAGGGTGTTTTTGAAGGCGACCGCATCGGCATCGTCGGTAAGAACGGCGACGGCAAGTCCACGTTGCTGCATTTGTTCAAAGGCACGCAGGAGCCGGACTCCGGTCGCGTGACCATTCGCGGCGGGCTTACGCTCGGCATGCTCGACCAGCGTGACCCGCTCGACGACAACGCCACCGTGCGCGAAGCTGCGCTCGAAGGCCGTGAAGACTACGAATGGGCTGCGGAAACCAAGTCGCGCGAAATCGTCGAAGCATTGCTTGGCGGCATCAGCTTGGAAGCGAAAATCGGTTCGCTTTCCGGCGGTCAGCGTCGCCGCGCCGATTTGGCACGCCTGTTGCTCAAGGATTGGGATATTCTCGCACTCGACGAGCCTACAAACCATTTGGATGTGGTGACCATTCACTGGCTGGCGGAACATTTGAAGAACCGTTGGCCGGCCGGATCCGGCGCGCTGCTGCTCGTCACCCATGACCGTTGGTTCCTCGACGAAGTGTGCGAATCCATGTGGGAGGTGCATGACGGCGAAATCGAGCCGTTTGAAGGCGGCTATTCCGCATACATGCTGCAGCGCGTGGAACGCGATCGCCAAGCCGACGTGCGTGAAACGAAACGTCGCAATCTGGCTCGTAAGGAACTTGCCTGGCTTACCCGCGGTGCCCGCGCCCGTTCCACCAAGCAGAAATTCCATGTGAAGGCCGCGCGTGAGCTCATCGCCGACGTGCCTCCGGTGCGCAATACGCTGGAATTGAAGCAAATGGCCACATCCCGCTTGGGCAAGCAGGTGGTTGACCTGATCGACGTGACGCAGATTTTCGAACATGTGCAAGGCGAGGCCGATATCGATCCTGACGTTGCCGACATGGAAGCGTCGGCATCGCGCGTCGATGTGGTGCCGGCCATGTATGCCGAGCCGCAAGTGCATGGTTCCGTGGAAGTTGCCGTCGACGATCTGACTGATCCGCGATTGGTGGATGCCGGTGTTGCAGCGGCGCAAGTTGCTGCAGCTGCGAAAGAATCGCAAGAAATTCAGGAATCGCAAGAAAATAATACTGATGATTCTGCAGAAGAAATTACTTCTGCAGCGCAAAAAATTACTGTTACCGGTCGTAAGATTCTTGACGACGTGACATGGCTGATTGGGCCGGGCGATCGTTTCGGCATCGTCGGCGCGAACGGTGCCGGAAAATCGACGTTATTGAAGATTCTTGACGGCACGATCACCCCCACTGTAGGTCATGTGAATATCGGCAAAACCGTGAAATTCGCGGTGCTTTCACAGCGTCTCGACGAATTGGAGAAGCTCGGTAAATACAAGATCAAGGAAGTGCTGAGCCGTTACAAGCCGAGCTATATCGTGGACGGCAAGGAAACCACGCCGGGGCAGATGATGGAGCGTCTCGGATTCGAGTCGGCGCAGCTGATGACGCCGATCAAGGACCTATCGGGTGGTCAGAAGCGTCGTATGCAGTTGCTGCTGATCCTACTGGACGAGCCGAACGTGCTCATCATGGATGAGCCCGGCAATGATCTCGACACCGACATGCTCGCCGTGATGGAGGATCTGCTCGACACTTGGCCGGGAACTCTGATCGTCGTCTCCCATGACCGGTATCTGCTCGAACGCGTCACCGATCAGCAGTTCGCGCTGATCGGCGGCAAGGTGCGCCACCTGCCCGGTGGCGTGCAGGATTATCTGGACATGACTGAGGCCATCAAGAACGGCAAGAATCCGTTTGCGGACGAAAAGGCAGGTGCCGGCAAAGGCAAGAGGGGCGGTTCCGCTGGGACTGCCGGTTCCACGACCGAAGGCACCGCAGGCAACTCCGCAAGTGGGTCTGCGACTGCTGAAACCGCATCTTCCGCGCCTTCTACGCCGAAACTTTCCGGCAAGGCCTTTCACGAAGCCTCCAAGCGCGTATCGGCAATCGAGCGCAAACTCGCCAAACTCGAAGAGCAGAAAGCCGATCTTGAGCAGCAAATGGCCGCGCACGACCCCAGCGACTACGAGGGCCTAGGCAAGCTCAACGACCAGCTTCAAGCCGTCACCGACGAGTCCGAAGAACTTGAACTCGAATGGATGGAACTCTCCGAACAGCTCGAGTAGCATTCGTATCGCCCGCGTCAATTACCGGACAGGGTGTGCATGTTGTGGCGGCGGCGCAGCTCCTCCAGCGTTTCCGGTGAATGTTGGCCATTCGTGCGACAGCGATGCGTGGCATTCCATGTGCCAATGTCATATTCTTGTTATTGCAGGAAACCTTAGCTGTTCTTGTCGGAGAGACCAATGGAGGTGCCTTATGAATCAAGTGATGCGAAGAAGCGCCTGTTGCTTGTTGTCCAGCTTGTTGTTGTGGTCATGCGTTGGCTGCACGAAAGCTGCACATGAAAGTTTCGGTGATGGCTCCGTACAGAGCGGCAGCGAGAATGATGATGCCGCAAAACAGGCATATAAAGCATTTACTGTGGACGCTCTGGATCGTGTCGCCGTCGATGATCTCAATAGCTCGGGCAAACTGGTTCTAGTAAACAAGTTGGGTGCGAAATCCGTACATGGCGATGATGCTATTTCATTTACAAAAACAGTTGATGACAGCAATATGTATTATGTCATCTCCATGTGTAAGCAGAAGGAGCAGGCTCCTTATTCGTTTGTTCTCTACAAAGATGGACAGCCACACACCCTAACCACTAGGGAGGCCTGTACATCTAACGGAATAGAAACGATCTCTCTCCCGGCGAAGAATTTCCCAGATGCCACCTCATTGTCCATTATCAATATCGGCAATACGGATCTTGTTGTTTCCGTATATGAAGTAAAGGAACCCCATCATGAATAATTTCAGTCATAATGCTCCCTGTCGTGCTGCCATCATCATGGTTTGTGGCATCACGATGAATGCTACTGGGCTAGTTGTTGCAAAACTGGCCGATTAGGTAGATGGGGTAGTAGGTGATGTTGTGGTCGGTTTCGATGTTGCCGGGGCCGAAAACTAATCCTTGGCGAAGGTGATAACTTTCCTCTGCGAGCACATTATTAAGAGCCCGATGAACCTTGTTTGATATCTTCTTGCGCCTGGCGAACGTCTATGAGACTGTTGTTTTGCGCAAAAGATGCTACTGCAGCTGGCATGCCTCCAATGATCAGATATTTTCTGAATATCGCAGATCTGACAACAAAAAGGGCTTTCCCGCGTTGAAACGGGAAAGCCCTGTAGGTTTGGGATTAGGCTGATTGGATCAGCGACCGGTGATTTCGGAGCCGAGTACCTTTTCGCTCAAGGCCTTCGGGCCGCGCGTCACGGCGACCGCACCGGAACGAACCAGCTCGATGATGCCGTAATGCTCCAAAAGCCCCAGCAGCGCGTCGATCTTGCCTTCGGCACCGGTGGCCTCGATGGTCAGCGATTCCGGATTCACATCGACCACGCGCACGCGGAACAGACGCACGATCTCCAGCACGTCGGAACGGTTGGATTCGT
>ERZ810275.23-NODE-23-length-60572-cov-7.57858_pt1 | contig 60572 bp, 47 predicted proteins | sample MGYA00520273_ERZ810275 | MGnify/ENA primary metagenome ERZ810275 (study PRJEB31588, sample SAMN03399013) | human gut metagenome | study: EMG produced TPA metagenomics assembly of the PRJNA231909 data set (A prospective, longitudinal analysis of the... | reverse complement strand
GTTATAAATATGGTAAATATTTTTTAGATAGGTGCGTGTAAATGGAGGGGAGCATGGATTGGAAAAAAGCGTATGGAGTTGCCGCCCTCCGGACTTTTTGTTACAAACGGCCATCATGCGTTACTTCCGCATGAATAAATGACAGGATGTTCCGAACGCCGTTCCCCCGCAGTGGTCTTACCGAAATGCCCAGGAAGATTTACAAACTCTTTATTTCCTATGATGAAGCAGGGGCTGAATTGCGGCAGCATGTGGCGGAGCAGTTTCAATATTCAAGCGATTGTGTCTGGCAGGCGTCTTTCCGCAGCCTGACGGCGGCGGATTTGCCTCCGGGCGATGGTGTAGTCTGGGTTTACCCTGTCTTCATGCAGAGCGGCGTGACGGTGACGGAGACATTGCCGGAATTGCTTCGTGCGCTGTATGCCGGGAGCGGGCAGCATCCGGAACTTGTTTTTAAACCCGTATGGGGAGCGGGATGCGGCGGTGTTGGTTTTAGGGCCGCCGCCTTGCAAAAGGAATTGGAGGGGGAGGCTTCCCTGCTGGTGGTAGCCCACGGGGTAACGGGAAGGGAGGCTGCCCCTGAGCCGGCGCAATTCCTCCAGCAGTTGAAATTCCGGCTTCCGGAAGGAACGGACATGGCGCTTGCATACTTTGGCGCATTTCCTTCTGTGGAAAAGGTATTACCCGGATTAAAGGGGCAAAAGGTGGTAGTGCTGCCGTTCCTGATTGGAAAAGGGAAGCATATGCGGGAGGACATGCCCTCTTCGGAACTGGCCGCACGGCATGGGAAAACGTTAAAAATCCTCCCTCCGTTCGGTGCGTTTTATTTGCAAGCGGAACGGGAATACTGGAAAACGGGCATGGGAGAGTCTGCCGGGAACGGTTTTGACGGGCCTGCGCGGTAAGATATTTTGCTGAAATGGCAAAGTTCTCCATGAGCTTGCTTGCGACAAGGTTCCGCGAACGGCGGAATAGTTTCGTAAATCAATGATTTATGCTTTGACAAGAGAGGGGGCGGGAAGTATATTGCCCGCCCCTCGCGTGATTCGGCGCAACTAAACAACGGGGATCGGAGGGGTAAAAAGCGTCGAAGTCCCCAAAAACTGCTTTTCCTGCCGCAAGGAAAGCCACCTACATACATATATGATTAATGATCTGATTAACCAGATGGTTGAAGCCGGTGTTCATTTGGGCCACCAGACCCGCAAATGGCACCCCAGCATGAAAAAGTACCTTCTCAAGGACAAGGCCGGTATCCATATCATCAACCTTGAGGAAACGGAAAAATGCCTGGACAAGGCCTGCTCCTTCCTGGCTGATCTGGCCCGCCGCAATAAGAAAATCCTCTTCGTCGGCTGCAAGCGCCAGGCTCAGGAAGCCGTCCGCGAAGCTGCGGAAGCCACTGGTCAGTACTATGTCAACCACCGCTGGCTGGGCGGCATGCTCACCAACATGAGCACAATCCGCAAGAGCATTGAACGCCTTGTCTATCTGGAAGGGATTGAAAAGAGCCCGGAATTTAAGAGCATGTCCAAGAAGGAACTGGCCGCTCTGGACCGCGAACGCCAGAAGCTGGAACGCAACCTTCAGGGCATCCGCAACATGGGCGGCGCTCCGGACGCCATGGTGGCCATCGGCGCCGACCATGAAGACATCGCCATCCGCGAGGCCCACCGCCTGAACATTCCCGTCTGCGTTCTGGTTGATACCAACGCCGACCCGAAGGAAATCGACTTCCCGATTCCCGGCAACGACGACGCCGTCCGTTCCATCCGCCTGATTCTTGACTGCATTGTCAAGGCCATCAACGAAGGCAAGGGCGCATCCGCCGAAGCCTAAACCAACCATTTAGAAAGAACAGAAACACTATGGCAGAAATTACTGCAGCTCTCGTCAAGGCCCTCCGTGACAAAACGGACGCCGGCATGATGGATTGCAAGAAAGCCCTCAACGAATGCAACGGCGACATGGATGCCGCCGTAAAGTATCTTCGTGAGAAGGGAATTGCCAAGGCTGCGGCCAAGGCCGACCGTGACGCCAAGGAAGGCGTGATCCGCGCCGCTGTGGCTCCCTGCGGCTGCTCCGGCATCATCCTTGAACTCAACTGTGAAACGGACTTCTGCGCCAAGGGGGACAAGTTCCAGGGTCTGGTGAATGACGTTGCCAACGCTCTCATGGATTCCAAGGCCTCCACGCTGGAGGAGGCTCTCCAGGTCCCCATGGCGGAAGGCTCCACGGAAGAATATATCAAGGCCATGTGCAGCTCCATTGGCGAAAACATGGCTCTGCGCAAATTCGCCCGCCTGACGGCGGACGGCATCGGCGCCGTGGTCTCCTACATCCACATGGGCGGCAAAGTGGGCGTTCTGCTGTCCATCAAGGCCGGCAAGGAAGAAACCGTCAAGTCTGATGCGTTCAAAGCCCTCGCCAAGGATTTGACCTTGCACATCGCCGCCGCCGCTCCCAAGAGCGTCAGCTCCGATAGCCTGGATCCCGCCTTCGTGGCCGAGGAACAGGAAATCGCCAAGCAGCAGCTCATTCAGGAAGGCAAGCCCGAACACCTGCTGGAAAAGATTCTTCCCGGCAAGCTGAAGGCTCTGTACGCCCAGTCCTGCCTGCTGAACCAGGTATTTGTGAAGGACCCTGCCGGAAAGATGACGGTGGAGGCCCTCCTCAACCAGGCCGGCAAGGAACTCGGCGACGATATCTCCGTCGCCTCCTTCGTCCGCTACCAGCTCGGTGCGTAAGCTCTGAGTCAGAGTATCTCTGGAACCGTTCCCTTTGCGGGGAACGGTTCTTTTGTTTGATATGGCTCCATGGGGGGATTTATCCATAAATTTGATTCAGGGAGGATCCGGAAATCCGGATAGGGGATCATCAAAATATGCGGGATAGAAAAGCTCCGGCCCTGCTGCTGGTTGCGGCCTTCATCCTGGCAGCCGTTTTTGGAGCGCTTTTGGGCTGGAGCGTGTTTTTTCCTTGTGTGCGGTCCCTGATATTTCTTGGCGGTATTATAGTTCTTCAAAAAGGCCAATGGATGGTGGAAATGGGGGAACAGCCTCTTTTGCTGTTATCAGCCTCGTGTGTGATGATGAACCCTTCTGGTTCCGGGTGGCTCCGGAAGACATGCGAAATGCCCAGCCGGGGCTGGCGTTCATTGCCGGTCCTGGTTTTTCTGTGGGGGAAACGGCATGGGAGGTGCGCATGGATGTCCTGATATTGGAGGAACTGGCGCGGCTGGGGTCTTGTCTTGCATCGGAAGGCTTGTTAGGGTGGCGGCATGGCTTTTCTGGAACTGGATCATGTGAGCGTTGTCTTTCCTGCGGTGCAGGGGCTGTTCTCTGCCCGCAAATCTGCCCCCGTAGTGGCGGTGGACGGGGTGTCGCTGTCCGTGGAAAAGGGAGAAATCCTGGGGCTGGTGGGTGAATCCGGTTGCGGCAAATCCACGCTGTCCCGCACGGTGATGCTGCTCCAGAAGCCTACGGAGGGCCGCATTTTTCTGGAAGGGGAAGAGTTGACGGCTCTTTCCGCATCCGAAGTCAGGAAGCGCCGTCCGGATTTCCAGATGGTTTTCCAGGACCCTTATGCTTCCCTGAACCCCCGTTTTACGGTATATGCAACATTAAAGGAGGCGTTGCAGAGCCGCCGTAAAAGAACTTTTGCCCAGACGAGGGATGATGTGGCGGAACTGATGGAAAAGGTAGGGCTGAGCCCCTCCCTGATGCGCAAGTATCCCCATGAATTTTCCGGAGGCCAGCGCCAGCGCGTCGCCATTGCGCGCGCATTGGCGCCGGAACCCAGGCTGGTTATCGCGGATGAACCCGTTTCCGCGCTGGACGTTTCCATCCAGTCCCAGATTCTGAACCTTCTTATTGCCCTGGCCCGCGACTTGAGCCTGACCATGATATTCATTTCCCATGATTTGTCCGTGGTCCATTACATCGCGGACCGCATTGCCGTGATGCGCAAAGGCCGCATTGTGGAATACGGGGAGGCGGACAAAGTATTTTCTTCCCCTTCCCACGAATATACGCAGGCGCTTCTCGCCGCCGTACCGCGTCTGTAAATGGGGATGGCCCGGCGTCAGTTTGGACGAATACGGGAAAGTTCCGTTTCCTGCGGAGTTATCCGCACAGGTTTAAGAGGGACGGTTTTCCGGAAGATCCATCCCTGAATTTTCAGCGGAACGCGGTTTCCGGCAGTTTGGTTTTCCAGTGCCTTGCAAAGACGATGAATGGATTTGTTCCCAGGGAGGCATCGTGTCCACTGCCTCCGCATGGTTGACGGATGATCTTCTCTTTGAGGTATCCGGCAGGCTGTTCATGCTTTTTCCTTCATCTTCTTTTTGAAAAAGGAGAAGTAAATCCGGCGCGTTATGAAAAAAGGGGGAGTCGCAAAATGGCTTGCATCATGGGCTGCCCGGCAGCACATAATAATGCCGCCCTGCGGGAACTGCCGGAACAGGAGGATATGGAGATTGTGGGAAGGAAAAACATCGTTGTTTTTTTCATACTGCCGTCCGGCTGGTATTTCTCTGTGATACGCCAGATGGCTTCTGCTTGTTTTCTGACGGGGAGGCGGCAAGGAAAGGGCTGTTATTCCTGAACGGAATATCCAGCGGCTTCCTGCATTTCCCGGATGCATTCCTCCATCAGAGCGGCGTCTATCTCATGGACGTCTTTTCCCCGGCCTATTCCGGTAAGCATCAGTACCGTCAGGTGACCGCCGAGGTGTTCGCGGAAGGCCTCCAGACCTTTCAGCACTTCGCAGGCGCCGTTTTCTGTCCTGCGGGAAAGCAGGGGGTGGAATACGGGCAGTTCCAGGGTTTTCAGCACGGAGATGATTCTTTCCGCCTCCGCGGCAGGCAGCCATCCTTTCCGGACGGAATAAAGGATATCCAGGCACATGCCCACGGAAACGGCCTCCGCGTGCCCCAGTATGTAACCGGACATGGTTTCCATGTAATGGGCGGCCCAATGTCCGAAGTCCAGGGGACGGCTGGAACCCAGTTCAAAGGCGTCTCCTCCGCATGCAATGTGCGAGGCGTGCAGCAGAGCGGAATGCTCCACGGCATATTCCAGAGCATCCCGTTCGCATACAGCCAGCGCGGAGGCGTTCGTTTCCAGCCAGTTGAAGAAAGAGGCGTCTTTCACCACCGCCACTTTCACTACTTCCGCCAGCCCGGCTCTTTTCAGGGGGAGGGGCTGGGAATGGAGGAACAGGAAGTCGTCAAGCGTGGCCCACGCGACGGCGAAGGTGCCCAGATAGTTTTTCCGGCCCATGAAATTGATCCCGTTTTTGACACCTACTCCGGAGTCTGCCTGGGAGAGGGTGGTGGTGGGGATGCGCAACAGCCGGATGCCGCGATGGGCGGTGGCGGCGGCAAAGCCTGCTACGTCAAGAAACGCTCCGCCGCCCACGGCTATGATATAGGAATGGCGGTCAATGCCTGCTTCCACAATGTGGCGCAGGGCCGTTTCCCATGCGGAAAAACCTGTTTTGGCTTCCTCCCCGCCCGGAACGGAACGGCAGCCGGCATAGGCCAGCACCCCGGCATTTTTTTCAAAATAGCGGTCAATGTCTGCCGGAAGCTGAGGATAAAACTGTTCCAGCCCTTTTTCCAGGAGAACGAGAACGCGGCTTCCGGGCCTCTGTTCCATCAGGCTGGCCAGAGCATCATTTTCCGGGCGGAAGGCTCCATGGGTAAAGCCTGTCCTGTAGGGAAAATCAAGCCGGATATTCAGCGTGTGAAGAGACATGCCAGGAGGGCTGCAAATGAACATGGCTCGCGGATTCCTAGTCCCTGCGGAGCACGGGAACGGCCCTCATCTGGATGAATCGGTCCGCTTTGGCAGCTTCCTTCTGGGACATGTACATGGTGTACGGCTGCTGGGTCACTTCGATGCGGTGCGTGCCGCCGGGAGCGGGAAGGTCCAGAAGCTGGTTGAGGTGCTTGAAGCTTTTCACCTGCACGCCGTTGACTTTTTCCACAATGGAGGGGCTCATCTGGGCGTATCCCAGTGTAGCCTGGGTGGGCAGGGCCATCAGGAAGACCACGATTTCATCCACGCCTTTTTTCCGTATGTCCTCTTTCTTTTGAGTGGCTTCCACCAGGTTGAGGGGTGGATGGTTCTTGCTGAGCTTGTTGATTTCTCCCATCATGGCTCCCGTCAGCGGGACAAATACCAGGCCGCCGTAAATGCGGTAGGGCGGATTGGAGATGAAGGGGGCCGGATTGACCAGGTCGCCTTCAATAGCGCTCCTGTCCAGTTTGACGTCCAACGTCATGGGCTGGCTGGAGCCGTCCTTTCCCTTGCGGCGGATGTCCAGCGTAATGGTATCCCCCGGTTTGGCGGAGTCACGGAACAGGAAATTGGCGGAAACGGGGCCCAGCGCGGGATCCTTGATTAATCCTTTACTGTCCAGGGGAATGCCGTTCACGCTTTCCACCACGTCTCCGGGACGCACTCCGGCTTTGTAGAAAGAGCCGTAAACAGGCAGTTTCACCACGTAAAAGCCGCCGCCAGTTTCAGACAGGCCCAGGAATTTGCGGAAAACGGGGTCGGTCAGTTCCGTGACCTGGGTGCCGTCCGCCGGAAAACCGATGTAGTTGCCAGTCCGGGCCTGCTCCAGGAACCGGGAAATCATGGTATGGGTGACGGCCAGAACTTTCTGGGCGGGAGGATCGCAGCTGGCGCTGAGACCCACAAGTTCATTGCCTCTCATGACAGGGTTGCCTGCGCCGCCTTTCAGGGGAGTAACGGAGGATTTGACGTTATACAGGACGAACGGTTCCCCGTTCGTGAACGGGCAGGCGCTTTCCGTCGCCAGAAGGGTTCCGGAGGTGGTGATGGGAAGGCCGTCATCATTGAATTGCCAGAAGGTTACCTTGTCGCCCAGGCGGGGAGCCTTCCCCAGCGTAACGGGGACCAGTTTGTCCAGGAAAGCGGCATCTTTTCCGTTTTTCAGGCGCAGGAGGGCAAGGTTGGCTTCCGGGTCAAAGGCGGTTACTGTCACGGGAACCGTCTGGGCTCCGTCTGCGGAGGTTACTTCCACGAAGCTGGCGGAATAAACGATATTGGCTGCCGTCAGGATATTGCCGTCTCCCAGATAAATGCCGAAGCCCTGACTGTACGCCGGGTTTTCCTTGCTCCACGGCTGAATCATGGCATAGCCCTGGTTGGTGGCGTTAATGCCGACCATGGAGCTGGTGGGGGAGGGAAGCGGGGCCGGCGAGGGCGTTTCCTCCGCCTGTTCCGCAGGCGTTTCCGTCTGTTGTTCAGGCTGGGGTTCGGGAGCGGTTCGTCCGGCTTCGCGCGGCTGGCAACCGCAGAGCAATATCAGGGAACCGAAGAAAAAAGTGGAAAGAATTTTCATGGCGATTAACGGGCGGGAGTGGTGTTGCGGCCAGACTGGCGACCGGGAATGGAGCTGTCCAGGCGGGCGTTTTTCGGGATGTTGTAGGTTTTGGAGATGCGTTTGTTGGCCGTCTCCATGGCCTTGCCTTCAAAGACAAGGGGGCGTTCTCCGTTTTTCAGTTCGATGACGACGTATTCCGGCATGTTCTCCGGGTAAAGGAGTTCATAGGCGTGGGTAAGGCCCTTAACTTTCACGCCATTGATTTTTTCCACAATAGAATTGGAAATGGAGCCGGACAGGCGCGCGTTTACCTCATCATCCAGCACTTTGGTGATGATTACCATGTCTTCATGGTCCACGCAGCCGCCGTCTTCCTGGTAATTACGGATGTCCAGTGCAACGTCCAGCATGGAGATGTCCGCCGCCGCGAGCACGTTGCGCTGGATGGGCTGGAACACCAGGCCGCCAAAGACGACGTAGCGGGGCATTTTATCGTATTCCGCCATCAGAAGGTCTCTGGAGGGGGATGGCTTCATCACCATTTCCACCTTCATGGGCTTGCCGTCGCGAATGATATCCAGCGGGAGCCGGTCGTCTTTAAAACAGCGCTCAATGAGTTCTTTCATGCTGATTTTCTGGCCGTCCAGTTCAATCATGGCAGAGCTGTCCACATCATAGCCGTCCACTTTCATCAGCAGGTCCCCGTTACGGAGAACGCCGTCAGCGGAGGACCCCTTGAGCACCTTGCCGATCAGAACGCCCTTTTCGTCGTCCGGCAGGCCGAACGCCTTGCGCATGGCCGGGTTCAGGATGGGCGCAGCCTGAATGCCCATGTCCACGTAACCGTCATAGACGCCGTCCTTGATGTCTTCCAGAAAGTGGCGGATGACGGGGGTTGGAATTACGTAACCCGTGTTATTGGCGTTGTTCAGGCCCTGGAATGCCACGCCGATGACTTTATTCCCCATCAGGACGGGGCCTCCGCTGTTGCCCGGATTAATGGCGGCGTCCACCTGGATGGTCAGGTGTTCCGTGTTGCGGGGGTGGGCGTACGTGGTGAAATCAATGCGGGAGACCACGCCGCGCGTGACGGAAAGTCTGTTGCCGCCGATGGGGTAGCCGATCACCCTTACTTCGTCTTCCAGATGAGGCAGGTTTTTGCTGAATTCAAAAGGACGTATTCCTTTGAAAGGCTTGGGATCGTCCGCCTCCAGCAGAGCCAGATCCGCGTCATGGGCGATGAATTTGACCCTGGCGGGAATTTTACGGGAATCTCCGTACATGGAGATATAAATGCGCTCCGCGTTGCTAACCACATGGGCGTTTGTCATGAAAGCGTTTTCCCCGATCAGGAAACCGGTGCCGATGCCTCCCTGGTAGCGGCCGGTATTCCACGGAGTAGCGTAATCCGGAGTCAGGGAATCCATCTCAATTTTTACGACGCCCTTGTATTGGTCATTGATGGAGACGACAGGGCCGGACATGACCTTGTCCACCCCGAAGTCCGAAATGGAAACAGCCGGCTCATCCGCGTGGGAAAGAGCGGCGCCGGCCAGGACTGCGCACAGCCCTTGAAAACAGGTGTGGGAATGTATCATACGCAAAGATAAAGATTGTGTTGCCAGGGAAGGTTTTGTTGTTACAGGTTGCTTTTGCGGCTTTGGGTTGCCAGACTTTCCTGGAAGGAATTGACTTCCTCCAGCAGGGATGAGAAACGTTCCGCTATTTCACCGTCCACCTGGTAGCCGCAGTTGTCCAGGGCAGCTACCGTCCGGCGCGTTTGTTCCACGCACAGGGCCATACGGGCGGCCATGGTGCAGTAGTCCGCAGCATCCTCCTTCTCCTGGAGGAGGCAGGAAAGAATGCGGGGGGTGATGTAGCGGATGCAGTAAAAAATCTGGTTCAGGGGTTCCGGCGGCCCTGTCCTGTTCCTCTGGGCCTTGTTGATTTCCCGGCTGAACCGGTGCTGGCACAGATCCGTCAGTTCCATTACCTGCTGGAAAAGAGGATGAAACATGCAGGACTGCACTTCCCGGGCCTCCTGTTCATTGAGGATGTCAAACAGGCTGAGCATGCCGGTGCTTTTGCAGGAACAGGGCGTCCCCGTTTCTTCCGACTGGGCGATGTTGTCCAGCACTTCATCCCAGCCCATGACAAAAGCCACACGGATGTCGCCGCTGGGGTTCAGCCTGTATTTCTGGAATACCTCCTGGTAAGCTATGGCGATGGCTTCCGCCTCCCGCAGGCGTTTGTCCCAGTGGTGATCGGGCAGGCTGCCGTCCTCCTGGTGGTTGGAATAGGCTCTGGACCATTCTTTTACCTGGGTTCGCAGCATCTGCTGGTTCGCCATGATCTGGGCTTGCTCTTCGCAGGAATCCATCATCCATTCGGGAAGGGAAACTTTGATGGAGAAGACCGTACTTTCCAGCAGCACCATGTCGTGATGGCTGGTGAACCATTCCAGGTACAGGGCGTTTTCCATGGTTTTCTTGCCTTTGACAGGCATGCGTCGGCTGGCCGTCATATCCCCCGCCACCCCCTGGATATGTTCCGGGATTTGGGTAAGTTCCGCAGGAAGCATCTGTGGGGAGGGATTCCTGAAGTCAACCACGCAACCGGCCAGGTCCTGGAGGCAGTCCCCATGCAGGGTAATGTTCACCGGATGGGGCATCCCCATGAGTTGCAGCGTAAGATGGACGGTTCCGCGTTTACGGTTGTCCAGCGTGCCGTAGTGGACGTAGTCTGTAATTCTGAAAATCATATGGGGAAGAGGGTAGAAAGGGAAGAAAGAGGTGAATGCTGAATCAGCAGGAGGCTGCGACCCGGGGCAGTTCTTCGTTTTTCTTTTCTACGGCATCCATGTTGACAAGCAGTTCCGCAATGGAATCCCAGCGGCCCCGGGTCAGGGCTTCGCGGGCTTCCGCCGGCATCCGGATGGGGAAGGACCCTTCTTTCCAGGAAACTGTCATGTTCAGGAGGTCAATTGTCACTTCCGTTTCCGGGTAATTGGAGATGTGCCGGGACAGAGAGGCAATGTCGGCGGCAGACGCGCATACGCAGGGCAACCCGATTCCGGTGCTGTTGCCGAAAAAGATTTCTGCGAAAGATTCCGCGATAACGGCTTTGATGCCGGAGCGCCTGATGGTCTGCGGGGCGTGTTCGCGGGAAGAACCGCAGCCGAAGTTGGAGCCGCCCAAAATGATGGAAGCCCCTTTGAAGCGGGGATCGTCCACCGGGTGGGATTTGGATTGCCCGTTTTCGTCGAAGCGTTCGTCCCAGAACATGACTCCCGCCAGTTCGTCAAACGTGATGCATTTAAGGAAGCGGGCAGGGATGATGCGGTCCGTGTCCATGTCCGGTCCCAGAACGGGAACGCAGGTGCCGGTGATGGAGGTGAATTGGGTCAGAGACATAAAGGAGAAAATTGAAAAGTTAATTCAGGGAGAATACTTCGCGGGCATCGGAGACTTTCCCGGTCAGAGCAGCGGCGGCCACCATGGCCGGGCTCATCAGCAGGGTGCGCCCGGTGGGGCTGCCTTGCCGTCCCTTGAAGTTCCGGTTGGAGGAACTGGCGCAAAGCTGATCTCCCTGGAGTTTGTCCGGATTCATGGCCAAGCACATGGAGCAGCCCGCCAGGCGCCATTCAAAGCCGGCTTCACGGAAAATGTCTGCGATGCCTTCCTCTTCACATTGCCGGGCAGTCATCTGAGAGCCGGGAACGGCCAGCGCCCTGATGCCGGGAGCCACATGGCGTCCCTTGATGAGGGCGGCCACTTCCCGGAAATCTGAAATGCGGCCATTGGTGCAGGAACCTACGAAGCACACCTGGACCGGCAGTCCCTTAAGAGGCATGTCCGCGGGGAATTTCATGTATTCCAGCGCTTCGTTGATCATCTTCCGTTCTTCGTCGTTCGCAGCGTCGGAAGGGTTGGGAGTGCTGCCGCTGATACCCGTATTCTGGTCCGGAGAAATGCCCCATGTTAACGTGGGCTCAATGGAGGCCCCGTCAATTTCCACGATTTCATCGTATTCCGCATCTGGATCGGAAGCAAAGCCCAGCCAGCGTTCTACGGCTTTGTCCCAGTCCGCACCGATAGGGGCGAACAGGCGCCCTTTAATGTATTCCACCGTGGTCCGGTCAGGGTTCACATAGCCGCAGCGCGCCGCACCTTCAATGGACATGTTGCAAAGGGTCATGCGTTCGTCCATGCTCATGGCGTCGATTACGTCGCCTCCGTATTCATAGGCGAAGCCCAGGCCGCCCTTGGCTCCCAGAAGGCCGATGATATGCAGGGCCACATCCTTGGCGCGCACGCCGGGGGCCAGCTTTCCGTTCACATTGATGCGGCGCACCTTGAGCGGGCTGAGGGCCAGGGTCTGCGTAGCCAGCACATCGCGCACCTGCGTGGTGCCGATGCCCATGGCAATGGAGCCAAAGGCTCCGTGCGTGGCCGTATGGGAGTCTCCGCATACGATGGTCATGCCCGGCTGGGTGATGCCGAGTTCCGGTCCTACCATATGCACGATGCCCTGGAGCCCGGTGGGGATATCGAAAAAGCGGATGCCGTTTTCGGCGCAGTTCCGGCGCAGTTCCCTGATCATGGCGTCAGCCGTAGCGTCCGCGAACGGTTCCGCCTGGTTGTCCGTGGGAATGATGTGGTCCACGGTGGCAAAGGTACGTTCCGGGTGACGCACGGTCAGGCCCAGATCCCGGACCATTCCGAAAGCCTGCGGAGAGGTGACTTCATGCAGCAGGTGCGTGGCGATGAACATTTGCGTTCTCCCATCCGGCAGGATGCCGACGGTATGAGCGTCCCAGATTTTTTGGAAAAGCGTTTTCCCCATAACTGACATAAGCATCCGTCCGTTCGGGAACCGCGTCAAGATGCAAGGACGTATTGCTGACACGGTCTGTGTCTTACATAAGGCGTTTTTTTGAACATTTCCTCTGCATTCATGGTCTGAATGAGCCTTTTTCCAGTCTTTGGGGCCTTTCCGCCTTCAAGGAAAGGATGAGTTTCATGCCCTCCGCACGTTCCGAATTCCTTTAATGCCGGTTAAATTTTTCTTCCCACAGCGCTGCAAAAACGTCTCCGAAACATTTCAACAGGTTTCCTTCCGGCAGGGGGGAGGACATTTCATCCTCCAGGCAGGTCATTTTCACGCCCTGGATGCCGCAGGGGGTAATAGCAAGGAAGGGAGGCAGGGATTTCCGGGTTATATTGAGGGCGAAGCCGTGCATGGCAATCCATTTTTTCACCCCGACGCCGATGGAGGCTATTTTACGGTTTTCCACCCAGACCCCTACCAGCCCTTCCCGGATGCGGGCCTGCACGCCGAACCGGGCACAGGTTTCAATCAGGGTGTTTTCCAGGGTGGTGACGTAGCGGTGCAGATCCCTGCCGCAGCGGTTCAGGTCCGTAATGGGGTATCCAACCAGCTGGCCGGGGCCGTGGTAGGTGGCCTGGCCGCCGCGGTTGATTTCATGAACGGGAAAGGGAAGCACGGAACCGGGGTGCAGGCTGGCGTGGTTCCGTGTACGCCCGATGGTATAAACCCCGGCATGTTCCAGCAGCAACAGTTCGTTTTCCCTGTCCGGGTCTTCCTGATGGGCCCGGACCAGTTGTTCCTGGAGCCTCAAGGTTTCCTGATAATCTGCCAGGCCGGGAATGCGGATAATGTTCATGCTGCTGAAGGGAGGCCCCGGGACAGTTAGGGAACTCAGCGCGTTCTGCGCACTTGCTGGCCCAGGGCGGTGCGGTACTGGTGCACGGCGGCGGCTAGGGAAGAGGCCATGAAATTCTGATAGCGCTCCGTGGCGATGAGCAGGGCCTCCTGCGGGTTGGACATGAACCCTCCTTCCACCAGAATGGCGGGATGCTTGATGGTGCACAGCACGGAATAGCGCGCGCGCTTGATGCCGCGGTCAACCATGGAAATGCCCTCCTTGATGGCAAGCGGTCCTTTCAGCATGTGCCCCTGGACGGCTGTAGCCAGGGCAATGTTCATGCTGTCCTGGGCGTTGCCCTGCAGGGCGTCGTGGCGGATATTGCGGGACATGGAGGAGGAAGTGCCCGCGGGCGCCAGCGTGAAGGTTTCCACCCCGCGGGCAGAAGAGCCTCCGTCATTGAAGTGGATGCTGATGAAGATGGCATTATTGTGCCTGTTGGCAATGCGAACGCGGTCCTGAAGGGCAATGAAGTTGTCCGTGTCACGGGTCATGACCACCTGGTAGCCCATGGCCTTGAGGCGGTCGCGCAGCTTTTTGCCCACGGAAAGGTTGATATCCGCTTCCCTGCTGATGCGGTTGCGTGTGCCGCTGTCATGGCCGCCGTGGCCGGGATCAATGACTACTGTGTTGAAAATGCGGCGGTTGGCGATGTAAGTGGGGCGCAGAACCGGGTCAATGATTTTGTGCAGGTCCATATTGGAAACCATCAGCCCCTTGGAGGGATGGTCAGCCACAGGATAGGACAGCACGAACTTCATGTTGTTCATGAACATCTCCTGGCTGCGCGCCTGGATACGGATTTGAATCTTTTCCGGCACCTCGTAAACTTTCTGCCGCCCTTCCGTGCGTTCCCTGGTCAGTTTGTAATGGGTGCGCACTTCTGACATCGGAATATACTGCACTCCATTAATGATTTCCGGATTCCATCCGAAGGCCGTGGACAACGTCAGCAGAAACATGCCCACAATGCCGAGCACGGCTGCAAATGATGTGCGAGAGGTCGGATACATAGGACGATATCGCATCCAGACTAACGGATTTTTCATGACGCACAAGGGAAAAGTTTCCGTGAAAGATTCTTTTGCGCTTCTGTTTCCGGAGAGAAAAAAGCGGCTCCCGGGAAGGGGAGCCGCCCTGAAATGGCAGTAAAGGAACGGGAACAGGCGGGATTATTTGGCGGTCTTCTCGTCCATTTTGGCCTTGACCTGTTCTTCAATTTCCGCGTACAGCTCCGGGTTGGATTTGAGAGCTTCCTTGGCGGCGTCGCGGCCCTGGGCGATCTGGCTGCCGTTATAGCTGATCCAGGAGCCGCGCTTCTGGATGATGTCATATTCCGTTGCCAGATCCAGCAGGCTGCCTACGGAGGAGATGCCTTCATTGTACATGATGTCGAATTCGCATTCCGTGAAGGGAGGGGCCACCTTGTTTTTGACTACCTTGATTTTGGTACGGTTTCCGGCTATGACGCCGTCGCTGCCCTTGATCTGGCCGATACGGCGGATGTCCACACGCACGGAGGCGTAGAATTTCAGGGCGCGGCCGCCGGGGGTGGTTTCCGGATTGCCGAACATGACGCCGATTTTTTCACGGATCTGGTTGGTGAAGATGCAGACGGTACGGGCCTTGGAAATGAAGCTGGTGAGCTTGCGGAGGGCGGCGGACATCAAACGGGCCTGGGCTCCTACCGTGGAATCCCCGATTTCTCCTTCCAGCTCCTGCTTGGTGACCAGTGCGGCCACGGAGTCCACCACGATGACGTCAATGGCATTGGAGCGGACAAGAGCCTCGCAGATTTGCAGGGCTTCTTCACCGGAACTTGGCTGGGAAACCAGCAGGTCGTCCAGGTTCACGCCCAGGCGGGCGGCATACTGAGGGTCCAGCGCGTGTTCCACGTCAATGAATGCAGCCAGGCCTCCGGATTTCTGGGCCTGGGCGATGGCCGTCAGGGTCAGGGTGGTTTTACCGGAGGATTCCGGTCCGTAGATTTCCACAATGCGGCCGCGGGCAAAGCCGCCCACACCCAGAGCGCGGTCAATCAGAAGGTTGCCCGTGGGAATGACGTCCACTTCCATTTTGACGTTGTCTCCAAGGCGCATAATGGCGTTTTCTCCGAAGTCTTTCTGGATTTGGGAGAGGGCCAGGTCAAGGTTGCGCTTGCGGGCTGCCGCCAGTTTTTCCGCTTCGGGGGATAAAGGTGTTTCGTTGCTCATATATCGTAGCGCAGTATAACCGGGACAGCCTTATTGGCAAGTGTTCTGTGGGTCTTCGCAGATTCATTCCTCATTGAGAAAGAACAGAATTCTGACATGGGAAGAATCTTGTGAAAACCGGGTGTTCCGTTCGGCGGGAAATTAGGGGAAACAGGGGGAACGGGGCCGGAAAAGAAGTTTGGAGCTGGAGAAAAACACGGTTTTTCCGGAGAACGTCTGGGGGCGTTATTCTTCAATCGGCTCCGCAAGAGGAATATCTTCGTAGGAATCATCAAAGATGACGGGAATGTTGTGCTCCGGAATCAGGTTGATGGAACTGATTTTGCGGTGTGTCTGGCGTGCGTGTCGGAGGGCGCGGGACAATTTTTCCACCTGGTGTTCCAGGCCGTAATGGCTGAAAGTAGCCTGGCAGTCATTGGTAAAACGCACACAGAAAGACCAGTCGTTGGGCGTTGTTATGGAGACGATGCTGGGAAGGTATTCCGTTACCGTGCCGGAAAGCAGTTCAATCAGTTTCATGGGCGCTTCCAGTTCCCGGATGCTGACGCCGTAGCTGAGTTTGCCGGAACTGGGTGGCCTGAGCGTGACGGAGGGCATGCGCTTTTCCCGGATATAAGGCATGTGGACCTGCTCCATGCAGGGGAAGATAACGCCTTCCTTGTCTGCCAAAGCGCCGTATGTGGCATCTCCCGGGTGAATTCCCAGTTCCGGGCAGTCAATCCAGGCCACGGGGATGCGCGCGTCGATGTCCACCAGCAGCGTGGGGTTGGAGGATATCTGACGTTTGACGGAAGCCCGGCGGATGGCGGGACATTTTTTCAGGCGCTGCTCCAGCTCCGCGGCATCTATGGAAAAAATGTTGTCCTGCGGCCCTATGCCCATAACGGAAAAGGCCTGCTCGGAGTTGAAAATGCCGTTGCTTTTCAGGGTGACGGTGTCGATGGAAAGCCAGTCGTATTTGAGGATGTAATCTTTCCAGAGAAAAACGATAGCCCCGATTAAGCCGAAAATAAGCGCGTAAACGGTGACAATGTGGTACAGCTTGCGCCGGAAGAGCCAAAAACGGTAGTTTTTGCCCTTGCGTTCGATGGTCTCTTTTCTGGCCTCCCGTTCCAGAAGAAGCATTTCCGGCCTTTTGGCGGAACGGGGGACTGGCGTTGTGGCTTTGTGCGACATCGGGGGGTGCGGGAGGGGCGACTCCCCGCCCTCTGTCAGATATTACGTTATTTACGAGGGGTGGCTAGCGATAATTCCACTATTTTTTCGCAAAGGTCTTCGTAGGGCCATCCGGAGGCCGCCGCCGCCTTGGGTAGCAGGCTGGAAGGGGTCATGCCGGGAATGGTGTTGATTTCCAGCACGAAGGGGGCGCCGTCTTCCTCGCGCAGCAGTACGTCCACGCGGCCGTACACTTCCACGCCGGCGGCCTTGTAGGCTTTCAGGGCCGCCTCCTGCACCTTGGCGGCGGTTTCCTCCGGAAGATCCGCCGGGCAGATATAATCCGTGCCGCCGCCCATATTCATCCACGGGTATTTGTTGCTCAGGTCGTAGAAGCCGGAGCGGGGGCAGATATGAATGACGGGAAGGGCTTTCCCGTCCAGAATGCCGACCGTCAGTTCCTTGCCTTGAATGAACTCTTCCACCAATACGGTGGTTCCGTGGGTTACGGCTTCCTTCATGGCAGGGAGCACATCCTCCTGCCTGCGGACGATGTGGACGCCCACGCTGGAGCCCTCGCAGGGGGGCTTGATGACGAAGGGCAGGGGGAGGGACGGCATCACGATGCCGTTGGAACAGTCCAGGATTTCCGCTTGCGGCGTGGGAACCCCCGCATCCAGAAATACTTTCTTGGATTCGGATTTGTCAAAGCACAGGGCGCTGGAACGGGAGCCGGCCCCTGTATACGGAACGCCGCGTTCTTCCAGAATGGCCTGGAGGGTTCCGTCCTCGCCGAACGTGCCGTGGATAATGTTGTAGGCCAGCTCCGTGCCTTCCGGCAGCCGGAAATCCGGGCCGTGCACGTCCACCTTCGTTACATCGGTGAATCCGGCCCGGCACAGGGCGTCGTAAACGGAGTTGCCGGAAACAAGGGATACTTCCCGTTCCGCTCCGGGACCTCCGAGCAGGAGGGCGATTTTGAGGTCGCGCTTGAGAGTGTTCATATGGAAATAGATAGTGAATGGGTTAAAACTGGGGGTCCCGGTCTCCGATGACCTGGGCTTCCGATTTCAGGTCGATGCCGCGGTTTTCCATGGCCTCTTTGCGGATCATGTCGATCAGGATGGTGATGTCCCTCGCTCTGGCATGACCCCGGTTGATGATAAAATTGGCGTGCACGTCTGATACGCAGGCGTCTCCCACGCAGGCGCCTTTCAGCCCCAGTTCATCAATGAGCTTGCCTGCCGGGATTTCCGGCGGGTTTTTGAAGATGCAGCCGGCGCTGGCTCCGACGGGCTGGGAAAGCTTCCGCCTGGCCCGTGCCGCCTCCAGAAGACGCTCCATTTCTTCCGCAGGGGCGGGCTGCGCCTCAAACACGGCCTGAAGCACAAAATTGTGGACCAGGTCCGGAATGGAACGGTACTGGGCGTTCAATTCTTCCCTTGTATGGCTGCGGATTTCTCCGTCTTCATCCAGACAGGTGACGGAAACGAGGTTTTTGACCATATCCATGCCCATGGCTCCGGCGTTCATGCGGAGGCTTCCTCCCACATTGCCGGGAATGCCGTCCATCCATTCCAGGCCGCCAAGGCCGTTCTGGACGGCGGTGGAAACCAGCTTTTTCAACCGCACGCCCGCTCCGGCAGTGAGGTGGTTGCCCTGGATTTCCAGCACATCGAATTCTCCTCCGGAGGGGTGGATGACGGCGCCGCGCAGTCCGCCGTCCCTGACAATGATGTTGGAACCGCGGCCAATGACGTGTACGGGGATATTCCTGTCCCGGCAATAGTTGACGGCCGCCTGCATTCCGGAAAAGGTGGAAGGCTCCAGCCAGTACTGGGCGCAGCCGCCTACTCCCATGGTCGTATGGCGGGACATGGGTTCGTACAGTTTGCCTTCCAGAGAACCGCCCGCAGTGCGTTCCAGATCCTCCAGCAGAGCCAGGTCGTGCGCGATGCGCATGCCGCATTCATGGACGTTCCCGGCTCCCAGCGTCAGGAACAGGTCTCCGGGTTTCAGCGCGTTGCCGATGGTGTGGTGGGCTATGCCCAGGTCGGGAAGGTAACGGGTTTCCACAGGGCCGTGCCTGTGCATGGCGTTGATGATCGTCTGCCCGCTTACCCCTTCAATGGGCAGTTCGCTGGCGGGATACACATCCGCTACAAAAACGAGGTCCGCCTCCTGGAGCACCTTGCCGAAGTCATCCGCCAGAAGCTGCGTGCGCGTGTAACGGTGCGGCTGGAAGTAAACTACCAGGCGGTTCGGCTGGAGGGAACGGGCAGTTTGGAGCGTGGCGGCTATTTCCGTTGGGTGGTGGCCGTAGTCGTCCACAATCCGGATGGAGGGGGAAAGGTATTTGGTTTCAAAGCGCCGTTTGGCTCCCGCAAAGGAGGCCAGGCCCCGCGTCACCGCCGGGAAATCCACGCCCAGTTCCGTTGCCAGAGCAATCGCGGCCAGGGAATTCAGGACATTGTGGCGTCCGGGTATGCCCAGCTCCACGCGGCCCAGTTCCTCTTTCCCCTTCAACACGGTGAACAGGGTGCGTCCGCGGCGTTCCAGCACGTCCGTAGCGGTGTAGTCCGCATCGGACCAGCCGTAGGAAACGGAATTGGGGTACTTGGCGCAGACATCCTCAGCGCCGGGATGCGCGCGGCAATAGATAATCTTGCCGCGCGTCTGGGAACAAAGCTGGTCGAACACGGCCTTGATTTCATCCAGATCCTTGTAGTGGTCCAGGTGTTCCGGCTCAATGTTGAGGACGATGCTGTGCTCCGGAATGTAATTTACCAGCGTGCCGTCGCTTTCGTCCCCTTCCGCCACCAGGTATTCGCTGTCTTCATTCCAGTGGGCGTTGGTTCCCAGCACGGGGATTTCCGCCCCCACGTAGTGGCACGGACGCATGCGGCCTTCCCTCATCAGGTGCGCGCAGAGGGCTGAAGTAGTGGTTTTTCCATGCGTACCGGAGACCACGATCCCTTTCTTCCCGTTCAGGATGGCCGCCAGGCATTCCGCGCGGCGCATGCAGGGAATATTCAGCTTGCGCGCTGCCGCCAGGGCCGGATTGTCCGCCCGGATGGCGCTGGAATAAATGACAATTTCCGCATCGGAAACGGCGTCTGCGGAATGCGGGCAGGAGAAAGACAGACCCAGGCTTTGAAGTCGTTCGGTCTCCGCGCTGGTCACCCGGTCGCAGCCGCTCACCCGGTGCCCCATTTCCATCAGCATGAGCGCCAGGCCGGACATGCCTGACCCGGCTACCCCGATGAGATGGAGGCGTGCCGGGTGTTCCCTGTCTGTCAGTCTTTTGCGTAAGGTTTCAATCATGAGAGGCTGCATGGTCCGTATGTTCAATGACATTGGCGATGCGGGATACTGCATCAGGCATGTCCAGACGTAAAGCACATTCATTCATGGAGGCCAGCAGGGAGGAATCCTTGAGTACTTCATTCAGGAAAGCCGCAATATCGTCCGGCGTGAGGGTGTTTTCACGCATCATGCGCGCCGCGCCGTGGGCCGCGAAAACGCGTGCGTTGTGTGCCTGATGATCGTCTGCGGCGAAGGGGTAGGGAACCAGCAGGGCTGCCTTCCCCATATGGGCCAGTTCCGTAAGGCTGGACGCCCCGGAACGGGAAATGACCACATCCGCTGCCGCGTACGCCGCAGCCATGGCGGAACAGAATTCAATGACGTGCACATGGGGCATGTCCGCCGTCAGCTGGCTGACGCGCGCAAAGTCCCCGGAGCCGGTGATGATGAGAAAGTCGCACAGGTCTGCGCATTGCCGGGCGGCTTCAATGACCAGGGAATTCAGATTCCTGGCCCCCTGGGAACCGCCCATTACCAGGGCCACGCGGCGGTCCCGGGGCAGGTTGAGCTCCGCCCTGGCTTCGTTTTTGTCTTTCCGGGCCACCATTTCCTGGCGTACCGGAGTGCCGGTGACAATGCATTTGGCGGGATTGAAGTAGTGCCTGGCTTCCTCAATGCCCAGCAGCACGTTCGTGCAGCATTTGGCGGTCATGCGGTTGGCCTTTCCGGGCAGCGCGTTGGAATCGTGCACGTAGGTGCGGATTCCCTTGCGGTGGGCGGCGTAAACGGGAGGGAATGAGGTGAATCCTCCCATGCCGATGACGACGTCCGCTTCCACTTCGTCCAGAAGATTGCGGCTGAAACGGATGGCTTTGTACAGCCTGACGCCGAACCCCAGCAGGGACAGGGATGGGATTTTGGGCATCGCGATGGCCTCAATGGTGCGGAAGTCAAGATCCCCGTAATTTTTGCTGGCCTGGGCGTCCACTTTCTTCTGGGAGATGAGGAGCGTGACGCGGTGGCCGCGTTTTTTAAGTTCCTGGGCTACGGCTATGCCGGGAAAAAGGTGCCCCCCCGTGCCGCCGCAGGCGATCACGATGTTCAGGGAGGGATGTTTGAGAGAGGGTTCAGTCATAATCTTACGTCAATGGAGCGTTCGTCTTTGCGGGTGATTTCACAATTGGGCTGGGCGCCGGTGGAAAACCTCTGGATACTGGTGAGCATGCCCAGGGCGGCCAGCGTAAAGACCAGGTTGGTGCCCCCGAAGCTGATGAAGGGCAGCGGCAGGCCGGAATTGGGCACGGCGTTGGTTACCACGGCGATGTTCAGGATGGCGGGACAGAAAATGATGGCGACAATCCCCACGGCCAGAAACCGTCCGTAGGTGTCCCGGCACTGCATGGCCACGCCGATGCCGGCATACGTCATCAGGAAATAGCAGAGCAGGACGAACATGGTCCCGTAAAAACCGAATTCCTCTCCCAGCGGCGCGAAAATGAAGTCCGTGTGGGCGAAGGGAAGCGTGCCGTGTTTTTCCGCGCTGTTTCCCAGGCCCACCCCGTCCAGCCCCCCTCGGGACAGGGCGATGGAAGCACGGTACTGCTGGAGGCCGGCGCCCAGGCGGTGGGCGTCCAGGTCTTTCCAGGCCAGGAAACGTTCCAGGCGGTTGGCGTTGCTCTGCACCAGAACGTACAGGGCCGTTCCGGCCAGGGCGAAAGCCCCGCCCAGGTAAATTTTGCGCGTTCCGGCCACAAACATGACGCAGAACGCGGCCAGGGCCAGGGCTACGGAGGTGCCCATGTCCTTTTCAAAAAGAATCAGGGCAAGAGGAATGCCGAAGATAAGGCCGGGCATCACAAAACCCCACCAGAAAGAGGTGGTGCGGTCCCGGTACAGGGCCAGCCAGTTGGCCAGGGCCATCATCATGCAGAGTTTGGCGCATTCGCTGGGCTGGAACTGCATGCCGATGGTGATCCAGCGGCGTTCCCCGTTGATTTCCTTCCCGATGCCGGGCACATAGCACAGCACCAGCAGAAAACAGGCCCCTCCAAGGATCCACCAGATATACTTCCTCCATATCCGGTAGTCTATCCGGGAGAGAATCATGGCCCCCACCAGCCCTGCGCAGGCAAAGGCGGTCTGCTTGAACAGGGGTTCGTACGGGTGCTTGGTTTCCTCCGCCCACGCCGCCGTGCTGGATACCATCACCAGGCCTACGACCAGAAGGCAGATGACGAAGAACCAGACCAGAATCATGCAGACTTTGGAAGACATGGCGGCGGAAGGGCAGGAAGATGCCTACTTTTTGGGGATCATGATTTTTTGCCCGATTTTGAGACGCGCTACGTCCCGGTCATTCATCTTGTTGAATTTTTGGAGGGTACGCCAGTTCATTTTGTATTTGCGGGCGATTACGGAGAGGGTTTCCCCTTTCTTCACAATGTGGGGCACGCTTTCCGGCTCCAATTCCTCCGCGGCGGACTTTTCCGGTTCAAATTTGTCTCCTGGCCGGGCCGGAATGACGAGCGTGCTTCCGCTGACAAGGCGCTGAACTTTGGGATTGACGGCTTTCAGGTCATTGACGGCCACCTGGTTGTCACGCGCGACGCGTTCCCAGGTATCTCCCGTGCGCACGATGTGGCGCGCAGGACCTGCCACCGGGGCTGCATCCGGAATGTGTTCCTCCACCGCAGGGGCCGGCTGCCTGTTGGGGCGAGCGTCCACTACCTGTTCCGGCTGCGTGATGGTGACCGGGGCTGCGGGGGGGGCCTGGGGAACCTGGGACAGAGCGGCCGGGGGCGCTGCGGGAGCGGGGCGCTGCGGGACGGTGGGCGGCGCGGGCAGGGCGGCTGCCATTTCTACGGTTTCCGCCGTGTTTCTGAACCAGGTGCTGCGGACGTAAACGCCGCCGATGACGAGAAGGTGAAGAAGGAGAAGGACGACGAGCCAGCGCACGACGGTGCTGCTGGGCGCGTCATCTTCAAATTCGGAGACGCGGGCGCGGTATTTGCTGAGTTTGGCGCGGAGTACGGTGCCCATTTTGCGTTTCGGACGGGTGCGTCCGGTCGGATTGTGATCAGGTGTCTTGGTCGTTTTCATGATGGTCGTTTTCTGGTGAATTGTCAGGAAAGGAGGGAAGGGCGTTCACCGCGTCCCTGAAGGCCTGGCCGCGCTGAACATAGCCGGTGAACATGTCAAAGGAAGAAGTGCCGGGAGAGAACAGGACGGTGTCTCCCTGCCGGGCGAGAGAGCGTGCCTTCTCCACGCAGGCCTCTACATCTGCGGCTTTTTCCGTGGGGACTGCGGGGGAAAAAGCGTGCTGGAGCTGGTCCGCAATCTGGCCGAATACCACGCAGGCGCGCACTTTTTCTTTCAGCATGGGCCGCAGGGGTACGTAATCCAGCCCCTTGTCCTTGCCTCCGGCAATCAGGATGACGGGGGAATGTTGTGATTTCAGAGCCGTTTCCAGCGCATGCAGATTCGTGGCTTTGGAATCGTTCAGCCACAGCACGCCGTCCAGTGTGCGGACGGTTTCGCAGCGGTGGCCGGGGGGCGCGAACTCCTTCAATACTTCTGCGGCTGTTTCTGCGGGAATGCCCAGGTGGCGGCATGCCAGGACGGCGGCCATGGCGTTTTCCGCATTATGGCGCTGGTTCAGGGCGGTCTCTTCCAGGTTCAGCAGGGAAGCGCCGCCCTCCAGGATCAACGGTTCGCGGTAATAAAGATCAGCCGCCGGATCTTCCGGGCTGAAGGTGAGTACGGAGGCTTTCAGGTGCGGAAGTCGTTCCCCGGAGCGAACGACGGCCAGGTCTTTTTCCGTCTGGTTGTCGAAGATATGGAGTTTGGCGCGGTGGTAATCCTCCACGGATTTGTAGCGGTCCATGTGGTCCGGCGCAAAATTGAGCCATACGGCCACATCCGGGTGAAAATCGCGGATGGTTTCCAACTGGAAGGAGCTGACCTCCAGCGCCAGCACGTCCGGCACGGAATCCCGGAGCAGGATTTCCGCCACCGGCACGCCGTAATTGCCGCAGGCAACGGCGGTCTTTCCGGCGCGCAGCAAAATCTTTTCCACCAGGGATGTGGTGGTGGTTTTGCCGTTGGTTCCGGTGATGGCGATGATGCGGCCATGGTAAAAGCGGCATGCCAGCTCCATTTCACCGATGGTTTCCACGCCTTCCCGTCCAAAGGATTTGACAAAGGGGCTATCCGTCTCAATGCCGGGGGAGATGACCACCATATCCGCATGAAAGGCGCGTCCGTCTTCCTCCGTGGCGGCGGTATGCAGGGGAATGTCTTCCGGCCATCCGCCAATGGAGGCGGAAGCGTCAAACACGCATACCCGTGCGCCATGCTTCATGGCGAGGCGCGCCGCGGCGCGTCCGCTTCTTCCCGCTCCCAGAACGGCGATGTTAAGGTTATTGAGCTGCATGTTCGTGGTTTGTCAGGCGGTGGTTATCAGGAAAAGGCCCAGGAAAGCCAGCAGGAGGCTGATCATCCAGAAGCGGGCAATCACCTGCGTTTCCTTCCAGCCTTTGAGTTCGAAGTGGTGGTGGATGGGGGCCATGGCGAAGATGCGTTTGCCGTGGCGCAGCTTGTAGCTGCCCACCTGCAGGACGACGGACACGGCTTCCATGACGAAGACGCCCCCGATGACGATAAAGAGAAGCTCCTGCGCCGTGCAGACGGCAGCCATGCCGAACGCGCCGCCCAGGGCCAGGGAACCGGTGTCTCCCATAAATACCCTGGCCGGGTAGCAGTTGTGCCACAGGAAGCCCAGGCAGGCCCCAACCAGGGCCATCATGAAGACGCTGATTTCTCCCGCGCCGGGGTGGAAGGGAATATCCAGGGAATCAGCCGTCAGCCAGCTTCCGCAGAGGACGGCAATGATGGCGTAAGTGATGCCCGTGGCGACGGAGCAGCCGGAGGCAAGGCCGTCCAGGCCGTCCGTCAGGTTCACCGCATTGGAGGCGGACATGACCACCACGACGCCGAAAGGAATGTAAACGAACCATGGCAGGTTCACCTGGCCATAGAATGGAATGAACAGGGAGGATATGTAGTCGTGAAGTTCCACGCGGGGACTGCCTTCCGGGTACAGGTACAGGAAGGTGACGCCGGCCAGGCCGGCCAGGAACTGGACGAGGAGTTTTTTACGTGCGGAAATGCCGTCCGAGGTTTTTTTCGCCACCTTCAGGTAATCGTCCCGGAATCCCAGCAGGCCCAGCGCCAGGGTGACGATCAGGCAGGAAATGATAAAGGGATTGCCCATTCTGGCGCACAACAGGGTAGCCGCCGTCATGGAACCCACGATCAGCACGCCGCCCATGGTGGGCGTTCCCGCCTTGGCTCCGTGGAGTTCCGCCAGCTTGTGCACTTCCTCCGCCGTCCTGATGGGCTGGCCGATTTTCAGGGAAATCAGCTCCCGGATGACCCGCGGGGCGAAGATCATCGTCAGGGCAAAGGAAACCAGGCAGGCCAGGAGGGCTCTCCCTGCCGGTCCTGCAAATGCCCCTGAGGGGCTGAACTGTTCAATGAGGGAATGCATACAATTTACTGTGGCGGAAAGGTAAGGTTCATGACTTGCTCCATCCGGGCAAGACGGCTGCCTTTGAAAAGGACGATGTCTCCCGGCGCCGTATGGCTACGGAGCCATTCGGCCGCTTCTTCCGCGGAGCTGAAGTTCAGGCGTTGAGTGAATGAATTGGGAGAAATAGCGTCCGTAATCCGGGCGGCGTCCGTTCCCACGCTGACGACGCAGTCAAGACGGAGTTCTTCCGCCGTGCGGCCCACCAGAACATGCCCTTCCTCGGAAAACACGCCCAGTTCCCCCATTCTGCCCAGCACCGCAAAGCGTCTGCCGGCGCAGGAAAGCTCTGCTAAGGTGCGCAGGGCGGCCTGCATGGAATCCGGGTTGGCGTTGTAGGTGTCATCCACTACCAGAATGCCGTTGATCCGGGTGCAGTGAAGCCTGCCGCCCGTGAGCCGCGCCTGGGTGAGACCGGAGGCGATTTGCTCTTTCGCAAGACCTGCCACCCAGCCGGCGGCGGCGGCCAGAAGCGCGTTGGTTACCATGTGCCGGCCGTGGACGGGCAATTCCACCTCTTCCCGGCAGAAATCCGGGATGGAAAGGATGAAGCGTGTTCCGTTCTCGGTAGAGACGGGATTTTCCGCGCGAACGGTTCCGGCGCCAATGCCGCAGTCAATACAGGCGGCGCGGGTGGATTGACGGATCATATCCGCATAATCGCAGTCCGCCGGAAAAATCATGAAGCCGTCTTCCGGCAGGCAGTGTGCCAACGTGCATTTTTCCCGGGCGATGTTTTCCCGGGAGCCCAGGTATTCCATATGGGAGGTGCCGATGCTGGTGATGATGCCGATTTTCGGGCGCGTCATTTCACACAGGGGAGCCAGTTCCCCGGAGTGGTTCATGCCCATTTCCCATACGGCGGCTTCGTCGGACGGGGCGGCCCGGAGGATGCTGAGGGGGACGCCGATGTGGTTGTTCAGGTTGCCCTGCGTGGCGATGGTGCGGAGCCCCTGTGAAAGAACGGAGGCCGTCAGATCCTTGGTAGAGGTTTTTCCGTTGGAGCCGGTCAGGCCGATGACGGTGAGGGTAAGCTCTGAACGCCACCAGGCGGCCAGCCTCTGAAGGGCTTCCAGCGTGTCTTCCACCAGAATGACGGCACATGAGGGGGCCATGCCTTCCTCCACACGGCTGACGACGGCGGCGGCCGCGGTACGGGATGCCTCCGGGGCAAACAGGTTGCCGTCAAATTTTTCTCCCCCCAGCGCGAAGAAAACGGCATGGGGCGGCAAATGGCGGCTGTCCGTGCACACGCCGCCGGAAGCGACCCTGTCAAAGGGGCCACTGACCAGTTTTCCGCCGATGATGTTGCAGATGCCGTGCGCCGTGAGGGAAATCATGAAAGAAAGATGGAATAACGTGTTATGCCTGGGGGAATTCTTCCCGTTCCTTGATGAACATGTTGCGGCGCACTTCCTTGGCGTCGCTGAAATCAATGCGGCCGGTGGAAAGTTCCTGGTAATTTTCATGGCCCTTGCCCGCAATGAGGACGATGTCCCCCAGACGGGCCTGGTCGATGGCCGTGGCAATGGCTCTGGCCCGGTCCGGAATGATGGCGTATCTGCCTTCCGGCATTCCCGCCGCAATCTGGCTGATGATGGAGAGGGGTTCCTCGCTTCTGGGATTGTCGGAGGTGACGATGCAGGCGTCTGACAGGCGTGCGGCTGCGGCTCCCATCAGGGGACGTTTTCCCCTGTCCCGGTCCCCGCCGCAGCCGAACACGGTAATCAGGCGGCGGGAGCACAGTTCCTTGAGCGTCTTGCAGACGTTTTCCAGGGCGTCCGGCGTGTGGGCATAGTCAATGAAGATTTGGGCGCCTCCGGGGTGGGTGAATAGTTCCAGCCTGCCGGGGACCTGCGGAATATTCTGAAGGTTCGCAATGGCGTCCCGCACGGGGATGTCGGCGCAAATGACGGCGGCCAGCGCGGCCAGGCTGTTGTACATGTTGAACTTGCCGATCAGGGGGACACGGACCAGGTAGCTTTTCCCCTTGTATTCCAATTCGTACTCGCTGCCTTTGGCGGTGGCGTGGTGCACCAGCATGCGGAAATCCGCCCCCAGGGCGGACCCGTAGGTCTTTACGGTCATGCGGCCGGAGAACATTTCCGCCAGCCGGCGGCCGTAAGCGTCGTCGATGTTGATGACGGCCACGGGTTTTCGCCGGGATCTGGTGTCCTGCGCCATCTGTTCGAACAATTTCGCCTTGGCTTGGAAATAATTCTCCATAGTGTGGTGGTAGTCCAAGTGGTCCTGGGTCAGATTGGTGAAAATGCCCACGTTGAAATTGATGCCGGCCACGCGTTCCTGGTCCAGCGCGTGGGAAGAGACCTCCATGGAGACGCCGCGGCAGCCGTTTTCATACATTTCCTTCAGCAGGTGTTCCAGTTCCAGCGGTCCGGGCGTGGTATGGGTGGAAGGAGTGATTTCCTCCCCGTTGTCATAGGCGATGGTGCCGATCAATCCGGCGCGCAGCCAGGACTGCTTGAGCAGGGAATGGGCGATGTAGGCCGTCGTAGTTTTTCCGTTCGTCCCCGTCACGCCGATCATGGTCATGTGGCGGGAAGGGCGTCCGTTCCAGGCCGCGCCCATCAGGCTGACGGCCAGGCGGGAATCGTTCACCTCCACCCAGCTGACTCCGGCCTCCCTGGCTTCCTGCGTGCAGGGCATTTCCGCGACGACGGCGCATGCTCCGCGGCGAATGGCCTCCGGGATGAATTCATGGCCATCCGCCCGGGTCCCCTTCAGGGCAATGTAGCAGGAACCGGGCAGAATGCGCCGGCTGTCGCACTCCAGATGTGAAATTTTCACCTGGGGGGAGCCGGTGAGCGTATGGGAGGGAAGGTCTTTGAGTAAGGTAAGTAGCTTCATGACGGGATTATCTGCGCGGCGGTTTGGATGGGGTGGAAGAGGCCTGGGCACGGGAGGCTTTTTTATTTGCCTCCGCGGAAGGGGCATTCTTGGGTATGTTCATGGCGGCCGCCAGACGGGTGGCCAGCTTCTGGAAAACCGGGGCGCATACGGTTCCGCCTCCGGGATGGCAATGCTTGGAAGTGGGGTCGTCAATGACGACAAGGCAGACGAAGGCCGGGTCCTCCACCGGGAGCATTCCTACAAAGGAGACGGTGTAGCGGTTTTCAAAATAGCCGCCTGTAGGCTTCACCTTGTGGGCGGTTCCGGTTTTGCCTCCCACGTTATAGCCTTCAATCCGAGCTCTTTTGGCGGTCCCGTCCAGATCCGTAACGTGGAACAGGGCGTTCCGAAGGTCCCGGGCCGTCTTGACGCTCATGACCCGGCATACCTCCACGGGGGGGGAAGGCTGGAAGTTCTTGTCATCCACATAAATGCCGTCAACCAGCCGGGGGCGCATGCGCACGCCGTCATTGGCTATGGCGGCATAAGCCATGGCGACCTGCAGGGGGGACACCATCAGGGAGTAGCCGAAGCTGATGCGGGAAAAGTTGACAAAATTGCTGCCGTCCTGGCACTGGCTGTTGGTTTCCCCCGGCAGGTCGATACCCGTTTTGGAGGAAAATCCGTACAGGTCAAAGTATTTTTTATACGTGGGCCAGCCCGATTTCAGCGCAATGCGGAAGGCGCCCGGGTTGCTGGATTTTTTCAGCACGCCCGCTACGGTCAGGCCGCCATAGGAACGGGGGGCGTCCGTGACGGGGCGGGAACCGGGCACCGGATAGGGGGTGCAGTTGATCATGGTGTCGAACGTGGCCTTTCCGCTGTCCACGGCGGATGTGACGGAAACTATTTTAAAGGTGGAACCGGGTTCGTACAGGGACTGCACGGCGAAATGGTAGGCGCCTTCCTGAAGGCCCTCGCGCGTATTTAAATTATAGTGGGGCCGGCTGGCCATCGCCAGAATGCTGCCGGTCTTGGGTTCCACCACAATAATGCAGCCGCGGGGTTTGTGGGTCTGGTCCGTGTAAAAAGAGATGGCGGCGTCCAGCTCCTCCTCCACGATCGTCTGGTATTCCATGTTTACCGTCAGGCGCACGTTCAGCCCGTCCACGGCATCCTTGAAGCGGGAATCCGCGGAGGGAATGATGCGCCCGCGGCTGTCTTTCCGGTATTCCCTGATGCCGTTGTGGCCCAGCAGCTGGTCATCCAGCTGCTTTTCAAGGCCGGAAAGGGCTATGGGCCGGGGGCCGCTGTCCTTCGTCTGGGCAATGTAGCCCAGAATATGCACCATGCATTCCGGCACGGAATAGACGCGTTTGGAGGAGGTCTCAAAACGGAACCCCTGGACGCGGGCGTTCTGGATAGCCTGCCGCAGCAGTTCCGCTTTTTCCTCAGACAGGTTTTTGGCAATGACGATGCGCTTCTTGGGAATCGCCCCGTCTTTTTCCACCGTATTGATGATATCCTGCACATTCATGTCCGGCAGGAAGGGGGCAATCACTTTGGCGGCGTATTCCAGGTGCGCCTGCACGTATTCTTTCACCATTTCCGGCTCATAAAGCTCTTCCAGCTTTTTCCTGGCCATGTCCACCCCTTCCGGTCCGTTTTCAGGCTCTTCCAGCAGGATTTTCGCCAGGTTGTGTTCCTTGCTGCCATCCTTTTTACTGGCGGCCTGCCCCAGAATCTTGCTGCGGAAGCCGGAAACGAGCTTTTCCTTTTCCTTATCCGTTGCGGCTTTCTCCCAGAAGGGGGAATGGACGGCCTTGGAATAGGCCAGAGCCCAGCTGATGGTTTTGGGGTCGTTCAGGTGATAGCCGTCCGCAATCAGCTCGGAACTCTGCATGTTGCTGGTGAGGATTTCCTCATTGGCGTCCATGATGCGTCCGCGCTGGGGCAACAGAACCTCCCGTTCAATAATGCCGCCGCTGGAAACGCCGCTCGTTTTCCGGGGGGAAACCAGCTGAAGATTGACCAGCGACAACATCAGCCAGATGACCGCCGCGCCCGCCACGCCGCACAGGACGAGGCTTCTTCTGGCGAATCTGGACTTCGTGATCGTGATCATGAACGGCTCAACGCGTTTAATGGCCTGCCGCGGCGATTCGGGAGGCGTTTTCGGAAGAAATGTATTCTACGGCTGAGGGCTCGATAGGCTGTAGATTGGACTTGTCCTGAGCCAGCCTGTCGCGGATGGCCCAGCGGCTGGTCAGGGAGGAAGTCTTGGAGCGGTAATATTCCTTTGTGAGTTCGCAGGAGGCGATTTCTTCATTCATCTGCTTGATGTCGCGCGCGACCTGGATCTGGTCGTTTTTCAGAACGGCATAAGTGATGCCCGCTCCGCAGGTAAGGGAGGCGAAGGCAATGAGCCACATGATCATGCTCACGCTGATCTGGTGGCCGGTGAAACGCTGTTTGAATCTTTTCATGGCGGTGGGGAAAGAGAGATAGTCAGATGATTTTTTCCACGCCGCGCAACTTGGCGCTGCGGGAACGGGGGTTGGTTGAAAGTTCTTCTTCTCCCGCAGTGACGGGCTTGCGGGAAAGCGGGCGGAAGCAGTAATCCGGGTTGGGACGGGGAGCCGGCCATTCCGGGCGGTCTATTTCCGGACGGCTCCGCAGCTCAAAGAACTGCTTGACCCGGCGGTCTTCCAGACTGTGGAAGGTGATGACGGCCATGCGGCCTCCCTGCCCGAGCAGACGCACGGAGGAATCCAGCAGGGCGTCCAGAGCATCCAGCTCGCCGTTGACGGCTATTCTCAGGGCCTGGAACGTGCGGGTGCCGGGGTGCTGCCTTCCTTTGCGCGGCAGGACGGATTCCACGATGCGGGCAAGCTGTGCGGTAGTGGTGATGGGGGCCTGGGCGCGGGCTTTCCCAATGGCGCGGGCAATGGCGCGGGAAGCGCGTTCCTCTCCGAATTGCCAGAGAATGGCTGCGATTTCTTCTTCCGGGGCCTCATTCACCAGGTTCCGGGCGGAAAAGGCGGCGCGGGTATCCATCCGCATGTCCAGAGGGCCGTCTTCCCGAAAAGAAAAACCGCGGGAGGCGGTGTCAAGCTGGTGGGAGGAAACGCCCAGATCCGCCAGCAGCCCGTCCACCCGGGAAACCCCCTGCTGGGAAAGAATGCTTTCCACATCCTGGAAGTTGCCGGCGAGCGCCTTGAAACGGGAACCGAAGCGCGCCAGCCTGAGCATGGCGGCGCGGCGGGCGTCCGCATCGCGGTCAATGCCCCAGACGGTGGCGCCCTGTTCCAGCAGAAGCTCCGTGTGGCCCCCGCCGCCAAGCGTGCAGTCCACGATGAATTTGCCGGGGCCCGCTTTCAGCATGTCCACCGTTTCATGCAGCAGAACGGTAATGTGCCGGAAACCGTTTCCGGAGACGGTTCCGTCCGCTTCCGCATCAACAGCGGCAAAGGCGTCATCCCCAAGTTCGGAAATCAGGGCATCCGCCCTTGCCGCGGCTTCCCGGGCTTTCAGGGCTTCCGTGTGGTACGCGTTCTCCCAGTTCATGGAGGGGGCCAGCGCCTTCCAGGAGCAGACCAGTTCATCCACTCCCTTCTCCTCCGTCAGCTCCGCAACCACATGCACATGGTTGCGGCAGACGCTCCACGCCAGTACGCGGCAGGACGTTTCTTCCGCAAGTCCGTTTGCCAGGGCCTGCACTTCCTCCGTGCGGATGTGCGTACCCGCGCCCGCGCGTAAAGAAAGCTCAATATGGTCGTCAAAAGCCCGGTTCAGGTCGGAGGACAATGCGCCCAGCTTGCCATAGGCGCTCTTTTGCCCGGCCAGGGACATTTCCTCCATAAGGCGTGCTTTTTCCTGTTGCCAGGCAACCATATCCTGCGCCGGAAGGGCGTCGTGCCCCCAGAAAACGATGGAATAAGCCGTGAGTTCCGCATGCAGCCCGGTTCTGGCGCCGACGCCCAGGCCGGAAGCAAGCCAGCCCGGGCGCAATGCAAGCGTTGCGCAGGGGCGTGCCTGGGGATTGGGCAGAATGGAAGAGTCTGGGGGCATGAAGGAAAGCTAGAGAATGCCGTAGGATTGGTTGATGTCGGAGATGCTGGCGTTTTCACGCCGGGAAACTTCTTCATAGAGAGAGGGCTCCCACAATTCGAAATATCCTCTCCGCGCGGCGAGCCGGACGGAGGAACTGAGCTGTGCGTGTTCGCACATTTGTTTGGGTATCAGCAGCTTGCCTTGGGCGTTGATGACAGCCTCCACACAGTTGGCGTATAATTTACCGATGAACAGGTCGATTTGCGCTTCCGTATAGCCGGGCGTTGTTTCTATCTTGTCAATGAGTTGCTGGAATTTTTCCCGCGTATAGGCTTTGACGGTCGGCAAATCAAGGCGCCGGCCGGATAACAGGAGCAGGGCGCAACCTTCGGAGGGCCTCCATTCGGCCGGAATGGCAATCCGGTTTTTGGGGTCCAGCTTGTGCGTGTATGCACCAAAAAGGTTGTCTGATACACTGCTCATCGCATGCAAGTACACTACGTAGTGACTTCAATACACTTTAATGCACCTGAAATGTCAACCCCGTACTGGAAAAAAGTATTTTTTCATGTTCCCATGTCATAAAAAAAAGCATGGATACGGTCTTGCTCCCTTCCGGGGGCGGTATTATATTCCGCGCATGATGCAGTTTTGCGTGTTGGGCAGCGGCAGCGGGGGAAATGCCACCATTGTCAGGGCGGGGGAAACCGTCCTGCTGGTGGATGCCGGGTTCAGCGCCGCCAGGCTGCGGGATAAGATGAAGTCCGCCGGAGTGGAGCCGGATGAGCTGGACGCCATTCTGCTTACCCACGAACACGCGGACCACATGAAAGGCGTGCACCAGTTCACCAGAAAGCATGCCGTGCGTGTTTACGCCACCCGCCATACGGCCATGTGCGTCCAGGAAAAAGCGCCGGAGGCTCCCTGGGCCTATTTTGAAAAGGGGCAGTCTTTCAGAATAGGGGATATCGTCATTACTCCCTTCCCCACTTACCATGACGCCGTGGATCCGGTGGGATTCAAATTTGAAACGGAGCGATCCAGCCTGGGTTTTATTTCCGATACGGGGCAGGCTCCCGGCTGCATCGCGGAATACCTTGCCATGGTGGACAGCCTGGTGGTGGAATCAAACTATGATCCGGACATGCTGGCGGCCACTCCCAGGAGGCCTTGGCCGCTGAAGCAGCGCATCGCCTCTGCGCACGGGCATCTGTCCAATGAGCAGGCGTGCGACCTGCTGAGGCGGATTGCCCATGGAGCCCTGAAAAACGTGGTGCTGGCCCACCTGAGCGCAGAAAGCAATTCTCCGGCATTGGCAGAAAGCCTGATGCGTGATACCCTGCATGACATGGGGCTGGCTTCCACCTCCCTGTTCTGCGCCAGCCAGGACTCCTGCCTGCCGTGGATACGGGTCTGCTGAATATGCCTTTTTTCCTGTTCCTCCCGCCATGTTCCTCTCCACCTGTGAAATCATGAGCACGATTATTGGAGCCCTGGCGGGTTCCATCGCTTCCTCGCGGGTGAAAATGGATTTGTTCGGCGTGATTGTCTGCGGCACCCTGGCTGCGTTGGGCGGCGGAACCGTGCGCGACATCCTGCTGGACATACCGGTGTACTGGACGCTCCCCTCCGGGGAAATTTTTGTCCTGGCCTCTGTCGTCACCAGCCTGGCAACCTTTTATGTGGCCCAGAAATATCCGCCTCCCATGGGCACTATCCGCGTGGCGGATGCTATCGTTCTGGCTCTCTTCGGCATGATCGGCACGGAAAAATCCTATCTCCACGGCTATACGCCCACTGTTTCCGTGATGATGGGCATTTGTACCGGCGTGGCGGGCGGCCTGCTGCGCGACGTGCTTACCGGCAACGTTCCCTACGTGTTCCGTCCCGGAGAATTATACGCCACCGCGGCCCTGCTGGGAGGCGTGGCGTACGCGGTGCTTTACTATGCCGGAATTGATTCTTCCACCTGCTTCGTGACGGGCTTCATGGTCACGCTTTCCGTACGCCTGGCGGCCATCCGCTGGAACTGGAACCTGCCTTCCTACATTCCGTTATTCACCTCGGATACCGATTCGCCTCCTGAAGAGCCGGAAACTTGACAGGAGGGAATGTTTCCGTGAAGCCTTAAGAGCGTCGGCGCCTGCGGCGGCAAAAGGCAGTTCCCGCCGCGAGGGTGGTGAGAACTGCCGTGGAAGGTTCCGGAACATTATGAAAGGGCAGCATCAGGGCGTCGTATGCGTTGATTCGAGGGCCGTTCTTGCTCCCCAAGTGCAGGGTTCCATCCGTTTCATGATAATAAACGTCCCGTTTTTCCAGACCTTGTCCGTTGTCGGAGTCTGTGACGTACAGGGATTTGGCCATGCCGGTAGTGTCGTCAACCTCAATTCCCCAGCAGGTAATGGCATGACCCGGACCTGATGCAGGAGCAATGGAAAGTCCCACTACGCCGCCATTCTGGAAAAATGAGACGAGGTCTGTACCGAACTGGAGGGGAAAATCGCTTTGCGTGAAGTATTTGCTGCTGATGAAAGGGCAGTCGCCTTCCCAGGTGGAAGAGGACAATCCCAGAGATGTAATGTATCCCTCCCAGTATCGGCCAGTATTCTGCGGTTCAGTGATGGTTTCCTTAAAATCGTATAAATAATTGTTGGGATTGAGAGGTTTCCCTCCCAGGTACCACCGCAGGCCTATTTCTATGCCTTTCCCGGTATTGGCCCAATTATTGCAAAACACATCGTAAATTTCCGTTCTTCCGCTTTCATTCTGGCCGTTGGGAACGAAAGCCGGAATGCCGGAGGAATTATTCTGCCACCATTGCAGCATATTGCTGGCTGTGGCCGCCCAGCATAAATCGGAATCTCCGTTCCAGTATTTTTTGGTATTTATGAACCCCGAATCTTCGGAAACATTATGGGCAAAATAAATGGCGGCTTGAACAGGAACCAGAGCGAAAAGGAAAAAGAGAGAAAGGGTGCGCAACATAAAACATGATATCGATAGCGAATTAACAAGCCGGAATCAATGAAAATATCCGCAAATAAATTTTTGGATGATTGCCATCCTTCCACAGAATGGAGAGGAAAGAAGAATCTGGAGTCAGAAAAACCTGTTGATGGAAGCTTCTTCTTATTTCCCCAGGCAGAAGGAGGAAAAAATGGCGCCCAGCACGTCCTCCGTATCCACGGCTCCGGTGATTTCTCCCAGGTGCGTCAGGGCCTCTCTCAGTTCCAAGGCTGTGAATTCCGGACTTTCCTGGCGGGAGATGGATTCCGAAGCCAGCCGGACATGCTCCCGGCAGAGGCCCAGTTCATGCTGGTGCCGGGCATTGATGGCTACCAGGGAGCTGCCCGTTTCACCGGGCAGGGAGGAGGAAAAGGCCTGGATAATGGCTTCCTCCAATTCCTTTCTTCCTTCCCCGGTGGCGCAGGAAAACCGGATGCCGGGCACGGCCTTCCAGTCCGGATGGACTCCCAGGTCGCACTTGTTCAGAATGAGCAGCCGGGGCGCGGTGAGAACAGGGGCGGGGAAGTCTTGGATCCGGGGCGTGGAGGCATCCGCCACTTCCAGAACCAGATCCGCGGTTTCAAGAGCCCTGTTGGTGCGGGTAATGCCTGCCTGTTCAATGACGTCGGAAGATTCGCGGACACCGGCCGTATCAATCAGCCGCAGGGCCAGCCCGGCCAGCTGAATGGATTCCTCCACCGTGTCCCGCGTGGTACCGGCAATATTGCTGACAATGGCCCGGTCATATCCCAGCAGGGTATTCAGCAGGCTGGATTTTCCCACGTTGGGAGGTCCGGCGATCGCCGTGCGGATGCCTTCCCGCAGCAGGCGTCCGCCTTCGGCAGTTTTGAGGAGGGCGGTCAGTTTTTCCTCCATGCTCCGGAGGCGCGCCAGCAGATCGGAGGCGGTGTCCGGGGAAATGTCTTCATCCGGAAAATCAATATAGGCCTCAATGTGGGCCAGCACATGAACCAGGTTGTCTTTCAGTTCGTCCACCTGGGCGCCGATGCCTCCGTCCAGCTGGGTCTGCGCGGCTTTCAGGGCCAGGTCGCTCCCGGCGGAAATCACATCCATCACGGCTTCCGCCTGGGTCAGGTCCATGCGCCCGTTCAGAAAGGCCCTTTTTGTAAATTCTCCCGGTTCCGCTGGGGAGGCCCCGCATTGGTAGAGGCGTTTCAGCAGGCGGTCCGTCACCAGCATGCCGCCATGGCAGGAGATTTCCGCGGTATCTTCCCCCGTATAACTGGCCGGGGCGGGGAACCAGGTGACAAGCGCCTGGTCAATGGCGGCTCCTTCCGCGTCCCGGATGCAGACCAGCGTCGCCCTGCGCGGACGGAGGCGTTCCGTGAAAGCCGCAGGGGTGCATTGTTTCAGGATGTCCATGCAGCCGGGACCGCTCATGCGGATGACGGCGATGGCTCCCTGTCCTGCGGCGGTGGCCTGTGCGGCTATGGTGCGTTCCGGGTCAGTCATGGTTCTATGGATTCAAAAAAGCCGCCCCCGAGCAACTTGCCTCCGTCGTAAAAGGCGCAGACCTGTCCCACGGCCAGGGCCCGGAGGGGCGTGTCAAAGCCCAGGCGCACCTTTCCTTCTTCCAGATATTCGCAGGAGGCCCATTCCGCCTTGGCCCGGTAGCGGGGCTGGGCCATGACGCGGGCCGGCAGGGGAGCGAGCGTATTGGAAATGCCGCCGACCACGGCGCGGGACGCGTACAATCCCCGCGTGGACGCGTCTTCGTATCCCAGAATCAGGCGGTTGCGCTGGACATCCTTTCCCACCACCACATAGGCGACTCCCTCCCGCGGGGAGGCGACGCCGTGCCCTTTCCTCTGGCCCATGGTGAACAGATGCAGGCCGTTGTGCGTGCCGAGCGTCCGGCCTTCCGTGTCCACGATTTTGCCGGGCTTGTCCGGCAGGTAGTGGCGCAGGAAATCGCTCATTTTTACCTGGCCGATGAAACAGATGCCCTGGCTGTCTTTCTTGCGTGCCGTGGGGAGGCCGTATTTTTCCGCAAGAACGCGCACTTCCGGTTTCAGCAGATCCCCAAGGGGAAAGACGGCGCGGGCTATCTGGTCCGGGCGCATCAGGGACAGGAAGTAGGATTGATCCTTGTTCGGGTCCCGCCCGCGCAGGATGAAAGCCCCTTGCGGCGTGTCCATCCTGCGGGCGTAATGGCCGGTGGCGACGTAGTCGAACCCCTGTTCCAGGGCATAATCCAGAAAGACGCCGAATTTCATTTCCCGATTGCACAATACGTCCGGGTTGGGCGTATATCCGGCGCGGTAGCCTTCAATCAGATAATTCACGATGCGGGCGCGGTATTCGTCCACCAGGTCAATGACCCGGAATTCAATACCTGTTGTTTTGGCGACGGCCAGAGCGTCCTGAATGTCCTGTTCCCACGGGCATTCGCCGGGAATGCCTTCGTCATTCACCCAGTTTTTCATGTAGGCCCCCACTACGTCATGGCCCTGCTCCACGAGCAGGGCCGCTGCCACGGAGCTGTCCACTCCGCCTGATAAGCCTACAAGTATGCGTGCCACGATGCTGGAAAAGATATGGGGGTGATAAGGCGGACCGCTTTGAGAAAGGCTTTGCCGCCTGCCCCTGTAAACCAAAGATGTTTCCGTAAGCCAAGACAAAAAGCGTGGAAATGGGGCATCCGGTCCCTGATGCGGAATATGATTCGGTCGATCCGGGAGGCTTTTGATTTTTAATCACATTCCCTGAAATCGAATTTGGAATCCGTAGTCAATATAATAAATTAGAAAAAAGTATTATAATTAATTTACCACCTCTTTAAACAGGAAGCTGGAATATGGAGAGGTAAGGCCCTTCATTTTTTTTCAGGAGGTATTTCCGTGATGAGGAAAGATGAGGAGGTATTAACTAAAAAATTGTTGTTCAATGGCATATTCAGTTTTTCAGAATGCGGTGGTCTGATGATTTCAGTCTGCCGGAGAACGGAGGCCACCTGGAAAAAAGCTACGGATTCCAAATCCGGGGTCAAGGGTTGATTTTTACACCAAGGAACTTATGTTGCGCGGACGTTTTGTCATCAAGAATCTCCCCCCTTGCGGGCGGGAACCCGAAGCCGGTAAAACAGGACGAAAGATTCTGCTTTCCCTTACTGCTCCCAACACACACATTTTTTCATAAGCAATTATTTTTTAGAATCATAGAACTCTTAGAACCAGACCCAGCCGGAATACCTCCACACCCCACCGGTTCCATGAGGTCTTGGGATAATTCTCTGTTCATTCATGCTGAACCCGGAATTTCCCAATCGGATTTGGAATTCGCTATGACAGGTTCATTCGCGCGCTGATGAATCATGGGAGGAACGATGGATTCGTCCCCCGCCATTCACCGGTTGCGATAGTTACAACCCCATCAGAATCATGTTCTCCATATCCTGGTTCCCGTTCCACTCACGAAGCAGTTCATCATTCCCCTTACATGCAGAAACCGTTCTTCAGCATTATTATCCCGGCTTATAATCTGGAGAATTATATTGCTGCCGCCCTTCAGTCAGTACTGGTTCAAACATTTCAGGATTTTGAGATCATCATCGTGGATGACGGTTCTTCCGATGAGACCGTTTCCATCATTCAATCTTTTCATGACCCCAGAATTCGCCTGGTTTCCCAAGTTAACGGCGGCGTGTCGCGGGCGCGAAACGCAGGGATGAAGAAGGCCGTGGGGGCTTACATCGCTTTCCTGGACGGAGACGATTACTGGTATCCCGAGCATCTGGAGCTGGCAGCCGATTTTTTCAACCGTCATCCGGAGATATTGGCCTATGCCAACCGCTACATGAGGGATGAACTGGAGGCCATCCCGCCGCGCCCTCCATCTTATCCCGAATCTATCCGGAGGCTGGGGATACGGGGAGTGCTTTTCATGAATTCCAGCAGTGTAATCCTGAATTCGTTTCTTGCGTCCCGGCTTCCCCCCTGGGAAGAAGCGATGCCCTATGGGGAAGACGGCCTGTACTGGACACGGTGCATGCGGGGGACAGGCCTGATCGGGCTGGGAGGCTCCGTCACCTCCATTTACAGGCAGAGAGCTTCTTCCGCCATGCATGATGAACATTACCAGCATGTCTCCCTCCACTCGCTCATTGCGCCTCTGCTGAATGAGCTTGAAGCCATGAAAAATCCCAAATGGCAATTTGCCGTTCATTATCTGGTCATCAGGGAATTGCATCCCAAAAGACTGTTATCGCTCAACATAGAGGAGAGGATTTCCCTGACGGGCAGGATCAGGAAAATCATGCACCCATGCCTGAACCGGCCGTTTTTGGACTCCTATATGAAAGCGTGTTCCGCAAGGGCAGGCATGGAACAGTCATTTTCCGCGCTCATGGACAGAACCATGTTCTCCTGCAAATGGCTGGACCGCCTGGAAAGGATGGGCCGCTCCCTGTTTTTCCGGCTGCAAACCAATAACGGAATGGAGAGCAAACACCAAGATCCAGTCCGTTCACGCTCATGAATATCGTATACGCTACAGACGATAACGGCGCGCTGGGAACGGGCGTGAGCATTGTGTCCCTCATGGAGAATTTGCCGCCCGGCGTTCATGCCGATATTTACATCATGACTGGCGGGTTAAGCGGGGATAATACGGCCCGTTTCCATTCCCTGCAACAGGGCTACAATCTCCATTTGCACTTCATTGACATGAAGGATAAATATACGGATTTCCCCGTCGGTTCCAAATGGTCGGCAGCGACGTATTACCGTCTTGGCCTCGCAGGAGAACTTCCCGCCACGGTAGAACGCGCCCTTTACGTGGATATTGATACCATTTTCAACAGGGACATAAGCCCCATGTATGAATCCGAATTCGGAGATTGCCTCATTGCCGGCGTTTTCACCACGGAAGATTTATCCGAGGAGTCTTTTTCACGCTGGAAGAGAGAAATGAATCTGGACCGGGACTCCATTTACATCAATGCCGGCGTCATTCTTTACCATATCGGAAGAATACGCGAAGAACGTTTTGAATCCCAGGTTTTCTCCTGGGCGAAAAACAATATTCACCGCCTTTCCTGGCAGGATCAGGATATTTTGAATGTATGCTATCAGCAGCGTATCTTGTTGCTTCACCCCATGTGGAACATTTGCGACGGGGCTATCTGGTCCATTCGCTGGGAAGGCGTGAAAAGCTTCAGAAATAATCCCCTGAAGCCGGCAGACCTGCTGGAAGCCGCCAGGCGGCCGGGCATTATCCACTACTGGGGCCATCCCAAACCCTGGCATCCCAACAGTATTCGCCAGGATTACGGATTGTTCTACAAGTATTGGAAGAAATCTCCGTGGAAAGATGACATCAGGGATTTCCGGAAGCAAAACGATCCCGGCCGGATGTTCATCTCCAAAATGAGATGCCTCCTGGGAAAGGGTAAACGGCTTCTACAGGGCAGGCATCAATAGAAATACGGAGGGAAGGCTTTATATTTTCCTGATGCCCAGCCTATTTACTGCGCCGCCTTTTATGGGGAAATGCCAGAGCCGGCTATTTTTTAACAAGCCGACTTAACTCCCCTCCGGAATTTTCCCGAATCCGGGAGAAACCGTCCGCATATGCCTTCAGGAACGCCTCAACGTTTTATGCCTGATGATTTTTCCGGAGTTTTATCAATAGTAAAAAAATCATTCATTTATGAAAGTTGATACCATTAAGGGAAGTTCCTATGTCATGACCTGTACAAAAGCTTGTACTGTAAGCGCCATCTTCAATTCCGGAGAGACGTCCATGCTTATTCTGGAAGCAGGGGAAAAAGGGCAATACGGTTTTGCGGCCCCGACGGACGCCGTAGAAGTATCCGATGAAGACGCTTTGATCACCCAGGTTTTCAAAACAGCCGTTCCAAGGCTGCCGGGCCAGAACGGCATCAGGCAAGGAGAAAATGCCGAATTAAAAAATCTGACGGCTGAGTCCGGGACTTTTGCAGGGGCCGTCAACGCCAACGGAGGCATCAATATCCCGCTGACCGTGGGGGCGGCAACGGATACGTCAGCGGTCAACCGCCTGTACGCCGCCGGGCTGTCTGCCGTGACGGACGCTTTTTCCGTCAGGTGCTATCCGCTCCTGGCGGATTGCTCGTCTTCCAACGGGACGGTTTTCAAAACGGACAAGGAACCCAATTCCCTTTATTTCAATGTCCCTCCCAATTCCGCCTTTACCGTGAAATGCGGCCTCGTGACCAACGCTAGGCCCATGCACAATTATTCCAGCATCCGGGGGTGGGTGGCCCCGCTGCGCCTGCCGTCTGTCAGCGCTAAATTCACGGCCAGGTTCGGCCAGATGAAAACGGTCGCGCGCATGGGAAGGGACAGGGACGCATTTACGCTGGCGCCGGATCAGGCGGCGGGCGGCTACAGGATTGGGGAGATTATCGATATTACGTTTGATCATGTCCGGGACGCGGACGCGGGGGGATACCGCATTCGTGTCCGGGAGATTTATTATTCCAATGCCGAGCAGAAATGGAAGATGAAGACGACGCAGGCCCTCGCGCCGGAGACGTCTTCCAATAACGGTTATCCCGTCTGCGTATACGCGGTGGTTTACGAGCAATACCAGGACGGAGGATATGATACCGAAGACAGGGGCGCGCTGTGGCTGCTGCATGGCGGGAATTCCTCCCGCGGCTGCGTCAAGATCGCCACGGTGAAGGGAGTCCATTGCTTTGAGAGCATTTATCCATTTTCCGGGTACTATCTTGATATGGAGAATACCAACAGCTGGGCGTTGGCCGGAGCGTTCCTTCCGGCGACGATGCACTTGCATTGCAATAACGTCAATCCGGCGTATTACGGGTTTTCCTCCATGGAGAGCAATATCATTGTCTCCGAGGCGGTGGAGGATTTTGTTGACCCGGAAGCCGAAACGACTACTGAAGATTGAGCATAAATGACGCAGCGTCCCCATTCCCGATGCCCGGCAACACCTCTGCGTCCCTATTCAGTTTTTTCCCGCCACGGCAACCGGGTTCCCGCCATCTCCAGCGCACGGCGCACCATTCCGCGCATGCCCTGCGTACCGCAATACATTAAAAGAACCGTCACTCCGCCATAAGAAACGGCCATGAGGAAGGCGCATAAAAACCAGGAAAAGAAAGACGCGGAAGGCTGCAGGGGAACGAATTTCCAGATCCAGCCCATGAACACGGCCGAAATCGAAACCAGCGCCAGCTGGTAACCGAATTGGAACCAGTAACTCATCACATTTTTCCTGAATCCCCAGTTATACAGCATGAAAGGCTTCCAGATGCCCACAATAAGTATCAGGCTGGAGATGCCCCCCAGCAAAACGCCGGGCAATCCCCATAAGTAACCTCCTATGATCGCCACGGAAATGTTGATCACGCTTTCCGCAAGAGGAGCCCATACATCCCAGAACAAACCGTAACCGTATAAAAACTGATCCACAACCCCCCGCGTAATGGTGATGAACAGCCTGATAACGAGCAGCAGCATGATTTCCCGGGGAAGGATATATTCCGCCCCCAGCCAAAGAGTGATGAATGGCTCCAAAAGCTGGTAAAAGGGGAAACATACCGTCCCGGCAATCAGCATGCGCAGGGAAAACAATTCACTGAACACCTTGCGGATTTTTCCCGCATTTCCCTCCGCAATCAAGTTGCCCACACTGGCTTCCGTACTGCCGAGCAGATTATTGACCAGAAGGTGCAGTTTCACCACAACGGTGGAATAGTTGCCGAAATAGGCCGCCATCTGGAGGGAAACAAAGGCATATACCAGGAACGGCGTCACCTGGAACTGGAAAAAGCTTCCCAGCCGATGCATAAACAACTGCTTGGTGTATTTAGTGACTTCAGGATATTTTTTGAACAGCTCCTTTCCCAGGGCCACATCGCTCTTCAGCCAGGGATATACCTGATTGATCTTCCAATTCAGGATGAAGGAATAAATAATGCCGAAGAACAGTTCTATCCCTATCCATAAATAATAACTTCCCGTATACCATGCAGACAGCATCTGGCATATGATTTTGATGATGGATGCCGTCTGGAAATAAAACGCCACTACGTAATTCCTCTGGTCCGCTCCCAAAAGGGTCTGCCTGTAGTTGGCGAAATACCCGATCAGGGAAGAGGCCAGAAAGGAATAATAAGCAAAATAGATGATTCCATAGGAAAAGCCCGTGGAAGGGAAAATAACCGGCAGGAAACAGGAAAGCGCTACTCCAGCCGCGATGATTATCCGCCCTATCCACCGGTACATGTATCCCAGCACGGAGATAATTTCATTAATCCTGGTTTCATCATGTTCAAAAATCGGCTTGTAAAGCACATACCCGATAGCCGTGCTTATGCCAAGTTCCGCCAAATTGAGGAAATTCAGCAGACTCATTAACGTTCCCGTCAAACCGACAAAATCGGCACCCAGGCAATTCAAGAATATCTTCCTTGAAAAAAAGGAAATGAGAAGAATCAAAACATAAAAAATGAGATTGACCCTGGCGTTCAACAGGCTTTTCTTTACGCGGGATTCTTCCATGTTATTTATTCCATCAACCTTATCCTTTCCCGGGAGAAGTTAAAAATATCTGTTTTATTAATAACCGGATTATTTATTCAACCGGCAATATACCAACGGCATATTGCGGCCATACGGGTACGGAAAGCGGTGCCAATCTAGCACAACATCCTGCCGCATCAATATCTTTTTACGAAGCCTCAGCCAACAGGCCCGCACAGGGGATAGAAACCGGGCAGAATCGCCTGTTCCCATGACGCCTCCTTATCCGCTCATCGGTTAAAAAACAAATTCCTCATTTTTACAGGTTCCATGGACCGGAACAGTTCCATAAAGTGTCCTTGTTTTATTTCTTCTTTTCATCTACATTACCGCCCGTGAGCAAGGGCAGGATTCTCATCGTTACATATGTTTTTCCTCCGGAGGAAGGAGGCGTAGGCATGGCTGCCTATGAAATGGCCTGCAGCCTGAGCTCCCTGGGCTGGGATATCCACGTCCTCACCCGCCCGCTGGATTCACCGGAGGATCATTTCCGCTCCCGCCCATACAGCCCTCTCACCACCCTGCCGGACACCCTGACGAAGGACAGCGCCCGTTTAAGGGAATACCTGGACGGGTTTTTGAAAGATTTCCGGCCGGATGTTATTATCTACCACTCCTGGGCGGACTGGTGCCGGGAAGAATTGCTGGACGCGGCGCGGGATTCAGGCATTCCGTTTTTCCTCCGCTCCCATGATGCAGCTACCAATTTCCGCTCTTTTTTCCGCTTCAATTACCCTCCTTTCTTCGGCCTGAAAAAATGGCTCCGCTCCTTTTTTCAAATACGCAGGAATATCCTCAACGTATGCAGGAAATCACCGTTAAACCGTCTCGTTTTTCTCGACCCTTACGGGACACTGTTCAAGAGCTTTGATTATTACTGCGCATCCAGAAGCAAACTTGCCCATTACTCCTGCATTCCCAACACATTCCCGGCTCTGAAAAGAACCGCTCCTTTTTTCCGGGAAAAATACGGACTTTCCTCCGCCCCCGTTTTCACCTGCCCTGCCGGCGCCAGCATGAGGAAACGGCAGCTTCTCTTCATCCGCCATGTGAAACGCTCCCGTCTGCGGCATATCATTTTTCTTTTTCTCATTCCCCAGCGCAATGCCTACGCGGAACAAATGGAACAGGCCATCGGTGATGACCCCAGATTCAGGATTCTCTACAGGCTCCCCCGTTTGGAGGTAGAAGCCGCCATTATGGAAAGCGATGCCGTTTTCCTTTACTCTTATCAGGAACAGCAGCCCCTCTCCATTCTGGAGGCGATGTCATGCGGCGTTCCCTGGTTCGCTCCGGACGCAGGAGCTCTTTCCACCCTGGAAGGGGGAATCGTCCTGAAAAACGCATCCCCCTCCGCGCTGGAAAAAGCTGTGGAATCGTTGACGGACGAAAAAACACGCAAACTACTGGGGAGTAAAGGCCGCCGGCAATGGGAAGCCCGTTTCGCCCCCGACGCAGTAAACCAGGAATTAGAGCAACTGCTTTTTTCCTCCATCCGCCCGGAAGGAAAGCCTCCGTTCGCGTCTTCCATCGTCCGGGAGCATTTACCCACCTGCTAACCTTGCCTCCTTTTTTCCAATCCATGCCGACCAAACGCCTCCGTCCCGTATTAGCCATAGCAGCGGACCTCCCTCTGGGCCGGCTGCTGACGTCTTTCCGTAACAAAGACCGGCGTACGATTCCCTGGATTTTTTCCCTTTTTCATGCTCTGGAATCTCAGGAAGATTTTGACATCCACTGGATCACCCTCAGCAAAGCCGTTTCTGCCCCGGAAACCATCCGGATGCGCAACCAGACCATCCACATCCTTCCCCTGGGCAGCATGGGCAGGAATATCCTGACGGCCCATTTCCTGACCGTCCGGAGAATACGCAAGACTCTGAACGATATCCAGCCGGATCTCCTGCACGTATGGGGAGTGGAGCAGGCTTACGCTCTGGCGGGGATTACCTTCCGGGGAAAGAAGCTCCTTTCCTACCAGGGGGCCCTCACCGCCTACTGCCAGCGCGCTCCGCAGGCCTTCCTCCTCCATATGCAGGCCCTCTGGGAACGGATGGCCGTCAAACATTATGATTTTATCACGTGCGAATCCCCCTGGGCGTGCGACCGCGTTGCGGAAATTGCCCCCCATGCCCGTCTATCCTGCATGGAATACGGCGTGGAACCTTCCTTTTACCATCTTGTCAGAAAACCTTCCCCGGAACCTTCCTGCCTCTTTGCCGGAACCATTTACGAGTTGAAGGGCATTTCCTACCTGGTGGAGGCTTTCACGCATCCGTCCCTTTCCCATGTCCAGCTGTTCATTGCGGGCAACGGAGCCCTCAGGGAAAGGCTGGAAGCCCTGTCCACTCCCAATATCCACTGGCTGGGCAGCATTTCCCGCGCAGAACTTCAGCAGCACCTTTCCACGGCGTGGTTCCTGGTGCATCCCACCCTGGGGGATTGCTGCCCCAACATCGTGAAGGAGGCAAGAGTCATGGGCCTTCCGGTAATCACCACGGAAGAAGGCGGACAGACTCAATATGTTCAGGACGGCGTATCCGGCTATATTGTCCCTGTCCACAACAGCGCCGCCGTCAGGGAAGCCGCGCAGAAACTTTCCGTCAGCCTGGATAAAGCCATGTCCATGGGAATGGAGCGGCATCAGGAATGCCGCCGCCTGCTGGACGTAAAGCAGACAGTAACCGGGTGCCTGTCACGTTATCATACCATGCTGTATCCACGCTGATGAAATTATTCCTTATCCATCTGCTTTCCGGGATAGGCCGCCTGCTGCTCAGGCTCAGGGGGGTGCGCACCGGAACAGGCATCATTCTTTCCGGATTTCCCCTCATTAAAAAATTCCCGGGAGCGTCCATCACCATCGGCAACGGAGTCACCATCCACTCCCTGACCCGGATGAATCCGGTACTTTCCCATCACACCTGCCTGGCCGCCCTTTCCAATCAGGCAAGCATCATTCTGGAGGACGGCTGCGGCATCAGCGGAGCCACCCTGGTCTGCGTCAATGGCATCCGCATCGGCCGCCACACGCTGATAGGAGCAGACGCGCTGATTCTGGACAACGACATGCACTATCCCCGGAGCGGCGCCAGGTGGGGATCAACCCTGGGACAGCCCGAACAGGGACAACCCATTTCCATCGGGGAAGGATGCTTCATCGGCGCCAGGGCCACCATCTTGAAAGGAGTCACCATCGGCTCCGGTTCCGTAGTCGCCGCAGGAGCCGTCGTCACCCGGGATGTGCCTCCCGGCTGCCTGGCCATCGGAAATCCCGCAGTAAATAAACCGCTCCCCGAACGTCTCAAACATCCCCGGGAAACACAAAAAGCCATCTGCCCTTGAGCATTTCCCCTGCCTGCCTCAGGGGGCTCCAAAGGCAGACTCTTTCATGACACCGCAAAATCCTACAATTTTATTACCCTCATCCCGGGAACATTGGATTGACATATCCCGATTCCTCGCGGCATGCCTGATTGTATGCGTCCATGCGCCGGCCTTCTCTTTCGCCAGTCTGTTCCAGCTTCCGGTTTTCAACGGCCGCGTGGCATTTTTCCTGATTCTGGCCGGCTATTTCATGGGCCGGAATAATTCCTGGAACAAAGCGTTCAAACGGGGTTATACGCTTCTCATTCCCTTTCTGTTCTGGAATGTAGCCATCTCTTTCCTCCATCCGGGAATCATGAATATGGGATTGCCGGAATACTTATGCAACCTTGCAGGCTTCCGCTCCCTTTTCACTCCCGATTTTATTCCTCTTTCCATCAATGGATTGACGGGAGAACCCTTTTCCCCGCCCACATGGTTTTTGAGGGATATCATTCTCTGTTCCCTCATTTCCCCCATCCTGCTGAAATTGAGATATCCGGTTTTTGTCCTAATCCTGATCTGCTTCAGCACGGACTGGCTCCAATACCCCGTGCCGGCCAACAAGATTACCCTTGCTCCATCCACCGTCTCCCTGTTCAGTCTGGGCCTTTTCCTGTCTTCCATCAAACTGGCTGAAGTAAAACACGTTTACAAAAATTCCTTTACTCCCCTCGTCCTGCTCGCCGTAGGAACCGGGTTTCTGCTCAGCATCACCAACTATTTAAGCGTCTGCCAGAATAACCCGGAATGGAACATGCACAAAATACTGGCATCCTATGGAGTATGGAATATCTCCTGGCCGGCTGTCCATTTGAATTCCCTCTGCCCAGTCTTCGGGGCGCTTCTTCTCATGGCCCTTGGAATCTGGCTGGAAAAGAAAATTCCCGCTGCCAGAAAGCTGTCCAACTATGCTCCCGCCTGTTTCCTGATATTTGTTCTTCATTATCCTTTGATCATGTTGATCCCCTCCCACATCTGGAAACAATCCTTTTTCGCCCCCTTTGTATTAATACCGGCCATCATTTTCCTGATCGTCGCATTCTATCTTTTCCTGAGAAAATTCTTCCCGGCCTGCCTGCCCTACGTCGCCAACGACCGCATCACCCATGTTCCCAAAAAAAATTAAGGCCTGTATCCTCTTTCTTCTTTTAACCGTTCCGGCCGCATTAGGCGCCGTCTGGTGCGCCAAACACGCCTACCGCTACCATTTGGCTGTCCATCCCCTTCCCTATTCCCCGGAACAGGGCGCCCTGCTGGAAAAACACCGGCAGGACAAACGCAATGCCCGGCTGAATCCCCATGCCCCCGTGTTGTTCCTGGGTTCCTCCACCATGGAATTCTGGCTGAAAGAAGGGAAACATTCCTGGGAAACCTGGTTTTCCCCTCTGGGATGCCTCAACCTGGGAACCAGGAGCGAGACCACGGGCAACCTGCTCTGGCGCCTCAATGACGGCCTGACAAGCCCGCTGGCGCCCAGAATCATCGTCCTGTATTCGGGAGTCAACAATCTGGGAGTACAAAAAAGCCTGGGATGGACGGCTTTTCAGGGAAACGTGGCCATCGTCAAAAAAATCAGGGAGATTTACAGCCCGGAAACGACCGCCATCATTGTCATTCCCCCGCTCATCGCACAAAAAGGGTCGCGCATGGAAACCTTCAGGAATTGTCTGCTGCAACACGACTTTGGAGAAAATGTCCATGTCCTCCCCCTCCATTTCTTCCTTCCGGGAAAAGACGCCAGCCTTTATACTTGGGACGGCCTCCATCTCAACGCCCTGGGATATGAAGCCATTTCGCCTCCGCTTTTCCGCTTCCTCCAACAGCTTTTAAGCAGGAGCAGCTTTTAGGGCTTCACAGGAACAACAAACTTTATCCGCCATTACTCCACGTGATGATTGAATCTTCACCACCCCATCAGGCAACACTTCCCATGACCCTGTTTCTGGCAGGTCCCACCGGATCGGGCAAATCCGCGGTAGCCGTGGAACTGGCGGAGATGCTGGACGCAGAAATCGTCAGTTCCGACGCTTACCAGGTGTACCGGGAGCTGCCCATCCTGACGGCGGCGCCTTCCCCGGCAGACCGGGAACGGGTCCCCCACCACATGGTTTCCATCATTCCGGTCCAAAAGAACTGGAATGCCACGGAACACTACCACCGCGCCATGCGCTGCATGGAAGAAATTCACGCACGCGGAAAAATCGCCATCGTCACGGGCGGTTCCGGCCTGTACTTCAAATTCCTCTCCCACGGCCTGTCGGAAGCGCCGCCGGGGGACGCTGCTCTCCGCGCCGCTTTCGCGAACTGTTCCACGGAAGCGCTATACGCCAGACTCTCTTCCCTGGATCCGGAAGGAGCGGCCTCGACGGATGCCTCCAACCGGCGTTATGTGGAACGCAATCTGGAAATCGTCCTTGCCGGAGGAAAACCTCTTTCCTTCTGGAAGAGGAACTGGTTGACCCCGCCGCGCGGGCCCGGCTGGGTCATCAGCAGGGATGTTCCTGAACTGGACGAAAGAATAGCCCACCGTGCCGCACGCATGATGCAGGAGGGGGCCGTGGAGGAAACGGCTTCCCTCGGCCCATGCTCCGCCACAGCGGAACGCACCCTGGGCCTGGCGTTGATACGAAGCATGCTGCGCGGGGAAATCTCCCGTGAAAACTGCCAGGGCCAGCTGGCCCTCGCCACCCGGCAATACGCCAAACGGCAGCGCACCTGGCTGAAACGCGAACAATGGCTCCGGAAACTTCCGGCTTCCCCTTCCGACTCTCCCCGGGCTCTTGCAGAACGCATCATGGAAGAACTGGGGCATTAATCCCTCTTCACACGGCGGTAAATATCCAAGTTCGTCACTTCTCTGAAAAAGGATCGTTCCCGGCAATATTCCGTACTTAGCAAATCCCGCATAGCCCTCAGGGAGGGAGATTCCGTGTTGTCCGGCTTGAAGTATTCTCCCGCTATCACCACATAGTCTATCTTTCCGCGGCGGATTTCCTGATACTGACGCATCCTTTCCCGTTCTGCACCCTGTTTGTCGGAAGCGCAAATCGTAAACGTGCGTATGGGCGGCACCAAACCATTGACACAGTAAAACCATACGGCATGCCGCCCAAGGACTGCACAAGCATTCTCCCCCCCCGGTTCATCACTGGTATCTGGAAGAGCAAAAGCGGACATCCATTCGCGGGCGCGGCTTCTGCATGAAAAATCCACGCAATTCAGGAAGGTGCAAGCCATCACTCCCGCAACAACCAGAGGAAAAAGCCATCGGCGCCACTTTCGGGAAACAACCTCTTCCACATGGATCATCCTGGCCACCACCAGGTATCCCACAGCAGCGAAGGGAATAAGTGTCTGGGCGTAATGGTTGAAATGCGTCTTTCCATTTCCCTGGACGCCCATGCAGGTAATCAGAAAAGCGGCTGTATAATAAATCTTTTCCCTGGCGGGCATCCGGCTTAAAATCACCCCCGCTCCTCCCACGATGTACATCAACATGCTAGGATACATGATATCCCTTTTCACCCATTGGGAATAATTCCGGCACATCTCCTTGAACGATACCGCATCGGCGCCGTAACCGGCATTAAAAACAATGTATCCTTCATATAAATCCAGCAACGCGCCGCGGCTGTAAAAATACCAGAGGCAGGGCGTCAGCATCAACAGGAGCGTTCCTCCCACGCTTCCTGTAAAAATCCATGCCTTCCCGGTCATCCGCGCACGATACAGGACATACAGGAAGGGAACGAACCAAAAAGCGGCCAAGTTGAATTTCAACAGAAGCGCCATCCCGATGCCCGCGCCAAACACCACGCCCGTTCTTACGAAGCGATCGGGATCCCGATACAGGCGGCACACTCCATAAATCGCGGCAAACTGGAAAGGCAGAATAAATTCGGAGGGATGACCTCCTCCTGCATAATAGTGGAAACTGCACATGGAATAAAGGATGAGCAGCGAAACGATAAACGCTTTTTTTCCAGATACGAAGAGAAGGGCCGCCTTGTAACAAAAGATCATGGAGGCCGTCACTGCGAATACCTCAAGAACGAATACAAGCCAGTAAGAACCACACAAGGCGTAGGAAAAGCCATATATCAAAAAAATGAAGGGCCCCTTTTGATCAAACAAATCCCGATAAGGCATCAACCCTTCCATCATTCCGCGTCCCATGAGATGATAAATAATGGGATCACAACTTACGGGAATTTCATAATAGGGAGACACATAACTGGAATAATAACAAATCAGAAATGAGAAAATAGACCACCATGCAATACAACATCCATTTACCCTATTACAACGAAACATTTTTATATGGGTACGGATTTGGAATCCGGTATGAACATGATGTCTTATATGTAAACGGGGAAGAGCAATATTCCTTTCGTTTTTTTCACTTCCTTTTCTGCACTTTTTTTCATGAATTCTTCGCGACTCCCTTCCATCAGCATTATCCTGACCGGGCATAATGAGGAGAGCTGCATCAGGGATGCCATCCGGAGCGTATTCGGGCAGGATTATGAAGGGCCGGTTGAAATCATCCTTTCGGATGACGGCTCTTCCGACGGGACCTTCGCCGTCATGCAGGAAATGGCGGCTCAATACAGGGGGCCGTACCGGGTAATCTTGAACCGGAATGAAACGCCGCTGGGGCTCGGGCCTCATATCCGGCAGGCGATTGGTCTGGCTTCCCATGAATGGATTCTCCGTCAGGATGGGGACGATTGTTCCTTCCCCTGGAGATGCAGGCTTTTTGCCTGGGCGGTGATGGAACGCCCGGATGCCGTGGCTGTGGTCAGCCAGATGACCAGCGTCTATGAGGAACCGGGCGTTGCGTTTGAATTCCCGGCCTTCCCTGCTGTTCCGCGGGAAATGCCGGCTCTTGCGCTTCAGGAGGGGGCCTTTTCTTCTGCCGCCCATTACGGCGGAAGCATGATGATCAGGAAGAGCGCCTGCGAATGGGGCAACTCCCTGCGGATGACGGCCAGTTTTGAGGACGATTTGATGGGTTTTCACGCATGGCTTCAGGGCAATATTTATGAAATGCTGGGTACATCCTTATATTATTACCGGTTTGCCCTTAAAAATATTTGCGCCGTCAACAGCGCGTTCCGGTTTGCCGACATGCGGACGGCGGCGGCCTTTGAAAAAAGGGAGCTGGAAATGAAAAGCCAGTTGAAAAAAAGCAAGGAGGCGGGACTGGAACTGTGCGGGGAATTACTGGAGGGCCTTGCTCCGGTTTTTCGTTCGCGGGAAGAACTGCTTGCTGAAATGGAGGAGAGGAGAAAAATAATCAACAGCATTGACCGGCAGCAGGATTGGTGGAGTTATTCCTTTGGGCGGAGATGGGCCTTAAGGCGGCCGGGATGGATGGGGATCGTCCACTGCCTGCCGCAGAAGCTGTATTTGTTCTGCATGGTCTTCTTTTTCAAGCTCAGGAAAGTAAAAAGGGCCGTTTGCGGCGCCCGGCAGGATTTGGAATAAGGGTAAGGAAACGCTTGAAGAAGGAGGGGAACTTTTGCTCGGACGGGTTCTCTCCGGTCCGGCGTTGTTTTTGATGGAGAGGGGGGCGGAAGATGGCTTCTCCGGCTCGAAAGAAGCTGGATTGATACGTGGCGGTTTTTCTCCGGAAAAAGAAAAAGCGCCTTTCCAGAAAAGATGGAAAGGCGCGGTGACAGGCTCAAGGGGGAGATCCCGAATTAGTACACGTCCCGCTGGTAACGGCGGTGCTGTTTCATGTCCGCCACATATGCCGCGGCTTCCTCCGGAGTTTTATGGCCCCAGGTCTGGATGACTTCATGAAGGGCGTTGTCCACGTCCTTCGCCATGCGGGAGGCGTCCCCGCAGACGTAGAAGCAGGCGCCGGCTTCCAGCCATTTCCAGAGCTCTTCGCCTTCCTGGACCATGAGGTGCTGCACATACACCTTCTTTTCCTGGTCGCGGGACCAGGCCACGGACAACTTCAGTTTGCCGGTGCCGGTCAACTGGTTCAGCTCGTCTTCATAACAGAAGTCGGTGGCCCTGTACGGATTGCCGAAGAACAGCCAGTTGCCGCCCTTGGCGCCGGAGGCGATGCGTTCCTCCCAGAATGCCCGGAAGGGGGCGATGCCGGTGCCGGGGCCTACCATGATGATGGGAGTGTCCCCGTCTTCCGGCAGACGGAAATTCTTGTTGGTATGTACGAATACCCTGGCCGTATGGCCCGGCTGGAGGCGGTCCGCCATGTAGGTGGAACAGACGCCGCCGCGCTTGCGGTCACGGGCCGTGTAGCGCACCGCGCCCACGCACAGATGAACCTGTTCGGGATGGGCGTTCGGGCTGGAGGCGATGGAATAAAGGCGCGGCATGATCTTTTTCAGAATGCCGGTGAAAGCTTCCGCGGATTTGAAGGAAGCGGGATATTCCGTGGCCAGATCCAGCATGTCCCGGCCCCACAGGAAATCGCTGAGGGCGTCTTTATCCCCGGCCAGAAGCGCGTCCAGCTCCTGGCTGCCGGAGGCGGCGGCCCATTTGGTCAGCAGGGCTTTGTTGACATTGGTAATGTCATAGCAGTGAACCAGAGCGTCCTTCAGGCTTGCGGTTTCCCCTTCCGGCGTGGGAACCTGGGAATCCGGGCTGAGGCCGAGCTTGTCAATCAGAGCGTCCGCCAGGGCCGGATCATTGGAGGGAATGACGGCCAGGGCATCCCCGGCAATGTAATTCATCCCGGAACCGTCCAGGCTGTATTCAATGTGGATGGTTTCCTTGGGGCTGCCTTCCCCGGTGATATGCCTGACGGAGAGGACGGGAGCGGGAAACGGATTTTTTTTGCCGTATGGTTCAGTGGTCATGATGATGGAGGGGGGGTGAAAAAGAATATTACCAGCGGATAACGGCGGCGGACCAGGTAAGCCCGGCGCCGAATGTGACCAGGACAACGTTGTCTCCCTTGCCGAATCTGCCGGAACGGCGCGCTTCGTCAAAGGCGATGGCGACGGCGGCCGCGGACGTGTTGCCGTACTTCTCAATGTTCACGAACACCTTATCTTCAGGAATGGAGAGGCGCTGCGCTACGGCGTTAATGATGCGGAGGTTGGCCTGGTGGGGAATAATCAGCTGAATATCGTCCGCCGTGAGGCCGGCGCGTTCAATGACGCTGGCGGCGGAGGCTTTCATGCGCGTGACGGCATGGCGGAAAGTCTCATTGCCGCGCATGGCCAGGGTGGCCAGGCGTTCATGGGCGTTTTCCGCGGTGGTGGGGCAGCGGGAGCCGCCGCCCGGAATCTGGAGCAGGTCATGCAGGGAGCCGTCCGAACCGATATCCGTGGCAAGGACGGAGCCTTCCCCCTCTTCCCCTGTGGAGGCCTGGAGCACGGCTGCTCCGGCGCCGTCCCCGAACAGGACGCAGGTGCTGCGGTCCTCCCAGTTGACGACGGTGGAAAGTTTTTCCGCGGCGATGATGAGCGCCGTCTTCATCTGGCCGGTGCCGATGTACTGGACGGCAGTCTTCATGGCGAACAGGAAGCCGGAGCAGGCGGCGGAAATGTCAAAGGCGGCGGCATTCTTGGCGCCCAGGGCATCCTGGATATAGCAGGAAGTGGAAGGGGTGAACGTATCCGGCGTGATGGTGGCGACGATAATCAGGTCAATATCCTCCGGCTTCAGCCCGCAGGATTCCAGAGCGCGCTGGGCGGCCTTCGTCCCCATATGGGAAGTGTACTCGTCAGGGGCGGCGATGCGGCGTTCCACAATGCCCGTGCGTTCAATAATCCATTCGTGGGAAGTGTCCACCATCTTTTCCAGATCCGCATTGGTCAGGCGGCGTTCCGGAACATAGGAACCCGTACCGATAATCTTGACGGGCAGTCTTTTAAAGGGAGTATCAGAATGTGCGGCCATAGCTTTGGGCGTATGATGAACAGAAAACGTCCTGACGTTTTATGTGGAAACAGTCTAAAAGAAAGCGGGCCTGATGACCAGCACAAAACGCAGCACTCCTTCCATGCCGTAAATGAATGGCCTACAACAGCCACCCCTGGCCGTTGGCGGGCGGCGCGGCTCCCATCTTGAGATAGGCGGAAGGCATCGCCACGCGCCCCCTGGGGGTGCGGCTGATATACCCCTGCATAATCAGGAAAGGCTCGTGCACGTCCTCCAGCGTGGAAGCGTCCTCCCCTACGGCCACCGCCAGGGAGGAAAGGCCCACCGGGCCGCCGTTGAACTTGTAAATCATCGCTTCCAGCAGGCGCTTGTCCATCTCGTCCAGGCCGTCGTCGTCAATCTCAATCATGGTCAGGGCGTCGTGCGCCAACTGCTCCGTAATCACGCCGTCGCCGCGCACCTGGGCGTAATCCCGCACCCAGCGCAGCAGGGAATTGGCCACGCGGGGCGTGCCGCGGGAGCGCAGCGCGATCTGCAGGGCGCCCTCCGGGTCCACGGGCACGTTCAGCAGCCCCGCGGACCGTTCGATAATGGCGCACAGCTCCTCCCGCGTATAATAATCCAGTCGGTTCACCAGGCCGAAGCGGGAACGCAGCGGGCTGGTCAGCATCCCGGCGCGGGTGGTGGCCCCCACCAGGGTGAACTTGGGCAGGTTGAGCTGGATGGAGCGGGCGTTCGGCCCCTGGTCGATGATAATATCCAGCCGGAAATCCTCCATGGCCGGGTACAGATACTCCTCAATGGCCGGGTGCAGGCGGTGGATCTCGTCAATAAACAGAATATCCCCCTTTTCCAGATTGGTCAGCACGCCGGCCAGGTCTCCCGCCTTTTCAATCTGGGGGCCGGAAGTCGTATGAATGCGGCAGCCGACGGCATTCGCGATAATATTGGCAAGCGTCGTCTTCCCCAGGCCCGGGGGACCGCTCAACAGGATGTGATCCAGCACGTCGTCGCGCTGTCTGGCGGCTTCCACCATCAGCATCAGGCGGTCCTTAATCTTCTCCTGGCCGCAGAACTCGCTGAAAGCGGGCGGTCTGAGGGACAAATCAAAAGCGGAGGAGGGGGCCTCCGTGGTGCGTGTGTAAAAGGACTCTCCCATGCGCAGGACTAGCAAACCCGTCTTTGGGGCATCCGTCAAGGGGGAAGTGTGGTCGGGAAACGCCTTTTCCGGGACATGCCGAAAGCCTTTGGCCTTTTTTGAGGACGGAAGGAATGCGGAGCCGCGGAAATGATGATACTCGGTGAAACGGCATGTTCTGCCTTCTCTTCTTACAGTGTGGATTCCCATTTCTGCCGCGTTTTCCCGGAACTCGCGGAATCCTTCAGTCTTCTCTTCCCGTCTCGCTCCTGAAACTTCTCAAACGGCTGCAGGTCAATTCTAGAGCCCGGACGGAAGCAAGCTTATCAATAGAGGTTCTTACCTGAACCTTGCCCGATTGCCCGGAAGCCGCAAAGGTGGAGAAAGAGAAAAATTCTTATTTGCTCCGCGGGAAAAACAGGGCAGGGAGGGAGGAAATCTGCCATGCCCTCATGGATAATTTTTGTGAACCACGGAAACCTGTTCCTTTCAAAACTTCTGAAAATACGCTTCGTTGCTGTTTATGCCCGTTGAAGATTTCCTCGCGCTGCCGGGGCGCTTTTCATCCTTTTCGAGCAACAACCGGAAACGTGAAAAAACTCGGGGGAAACGGAAAATTCCTTCCGGATGAAAAAAAGATTGCCAAACCTCTCTTCTGCCGTTATTCTACCTCTGCTTTCCTATCTAGCACAATCTCTAACGGGCAGGTGTCAGAGTGGTCGAATGAGCACGCCTGGAAAGTGTGTGTACCGCAAACCGGTACCGAGGGTTCGAATCCCTCCCTGTCCGCCATCAATTTTCTACCGCAATGTATTTGTAATGAATATATTGCGGTTTTTGTTTGTAGGAGTGTGGGGAAGAAATGGGGAAAAATCTTTTCTCCTGTCACCCTCTCATGATCGAATATCGTTACGTTATATAATCGTCAAATTCTCATTTACATTGTACAACTTATTTGTACAATAGGGCTATGACAACGATCACATATTCGGCCGCCCGTAAAGAACTGGCCGCAACCATTAAAAATGTCTTGGAGAATAGGGAACCCGTAACCATTTCAAAGAAGGAAGGGAAGGTCATCATGATGTCTCTGGATGACTGGAATGCCTGGCAGGAAACGTTCGCGCTTCTTTCCAATCCTCACATGGCTCAAAAACTGGAACAAGGCATTGCAGAGTTCAATAACAATCTTAATATCATTCAGAAGTCTCAGGAAGATCTCAAATCTCTGGAACAATGATCATTGGATTCAGTTCCCGTGCTTGGGAGGACTATCTCTATTGGCAAAAAGAAGATAAGAAGGTCCTCAAACGGATCAATCTTCTCATTGCCGATGCCGGGAAAAATCCAACGGGAGGCATCGGCAATACGGAAGCCTTGAAGCACAATCTATCCGGCTGGTATTCCAAACGCATTACCCAGGAACACAGGATGATCTACAGGGTTTCCAGTGATATGTTGGAAATTATTTCACTGAAAACACATTATGGGATTTAGTCTTCTTGTTCGCTATTAATTTTCCGCCGCAATGTATTTGTAATGAATACATTGCGGTTTTTGTTTGTAGGGGCGTGGGGAAGAAATGGGGGAAATTACTGGTTTATTCCCTGTTTTTGATATTGCAACGAAGAATTTTTTCATTACACTGAAATAGTTTAGAGGAGTCAAAACTATGAGTGATGTGTCCTATAAAGCCAAGCCTTCAAAATTAGTTAGTGTATCAAGCTTAAATCTTGACTTGGAAAATTTTAGATCTCAGCCACAAAAATCAGAAATAGATTCGATAAACAATTTAATACTGGCCAGTCCTGAGTGGTTTTGGGGATTGATCAATAGTTTTCTTGAATTTGGGTATGATAGCTTAGAAGGCATTGGTGTCTTAAGAACAGAATCTAAGAAACTCATTGTACTAGAAGGTAATAGAAGGATTGCTGCATTAAAAATAGTACTTGGTCTAGTTAATAGAAAAAAAATATCAATACCTCCAAGCATTATTGATAAAATATCAGTTGCGAGCGATGATTTGTTATTGGCTCTTCGTAAAGTACCATGTTATATTTATGATTTAAATGAACGCGCCGATCTAGAACGCATTATTAATAGAACACATAGTCCTGAAGATAAAGCAGGGCGCCTTAGTTGGGAATCAATTTCTAAAGCAAGACGAAGTCGCTCGCAAGGCAATCCAGAACCAGAACTTGATTTGTTAGAACATATTTTCAGAATAGGGAACAACCATAGTGAAAGCATGGCTTCTAAATGGAATTCCAAATATCCATATACCGTTTATACAGAAACCATTTCTCAAACAGCAAAGACATTAGGTATATCGATATATGATCTACGTGATCGTTATCCAAATGACATACCGGAGGACATTGTAAAGCTAATTGACAAACTTATCCCTGAAATAGGAAACGGGGAAATTCAATTTGCAGATATTCGTACTGGAAGGAAAATAAATCCTCAATTTTATCTAGATTACGGTTTTTATAAGCTACCGGAGACTCCTACCCCACTTACTTCTGAAGAAAGAACTTCTTCTGAAGAAGAACCAACAATAGGTAATCCACCCTCAGCGGAAGTAGATACTCCTTCTTTTGGAACATCAGAACCTGATCCAACACCCAATCCTCCTCGTGCCTCGTCTCCTCCTTTCGGTTCACCTAGACACATTGATAGTCTTCTTAAGGATTTGAAACCCAAAGGTATAGAATTTGCTAAAATTAGATCATTAATTGATGAGCTAAAATCCAATCATACCGATAAAACTCCTAATGCATTTGTTGTGATTACTCGGTGTATCATTGAATTGGCATGTACTTTATATTGCGAACAAAATTCTATATCTTTAGTTAAACAAAATGGAAGCGAAAAGAAACTTGTTGACATAATCAAAGATGTACATGCCCATCTATTAAAAAACGTCCCTAACGGTAAGACGGAAGCATCTTGGAAAAGAGATATGGATCAACCTCTCACTGAACTTACGAATCCGATATATCCTCTATCTACAAATATGATGAATGTTATTGTTCATCGACGTAATGCAAATGCAAATATGAAGCCCATACGAACTTCTTTTGCTAATATTCATCTATTTTTAAAGGCTATAGGTCTTTGAGATAGGTGCCAAATTCATTTTTTCGACAAGTAAAGCATTACATTGAGGTAGCTTTACCGTATTTCCTAGAACAAATAATTCTTGCACCTTTATTTTTAACCTTGCGCTATATTGCAAGTCAAATAGATAACATTTATTTTCGCGGTAAAGATCTATGATTTCTTGTTCTTTATCATAAGAAACTACCCACGGAGTAATTACTTCATTTTGTAACACTTTAGCTACTTCTGCATGATCAGCATGTGCATATGCATTTAAGTAAAGTTTTTGCCCCTTTCGATAATAGGGAGGATCACAATATAAAAATGCATTCTCTTGGATAGTCGGAATTTTTTCGCGAATGAATTGTATAGCATCCATATTAAAAAGTTCGATACAATCCACATAACGACTATATTCTTTAGCTAATGATAAAAGTCGTTCTTTAGGAAACCGTGCGTCTAATTTATACTTTCCACGCTGATTCTTCCCTCCAATAACTCCCCCCGAAATAACACCTGAAAAATTAGTTCTATTCAAATAAAAAAATGCGAATCCCACGTCGTCCTCATGATAATCCATCCAGTTTGTGACAATAGTGCGTTGAATGGACCATTCGGTCATATTCAGTTTTGCATCAAATATTCGTTTAGCAAAGTAATCCGGATCTTTTTTCAAGGATGACCAAAATGCGTATAATTGTGGGCATTTGTCATTTAAGTATACTTTTCTGACATAATTTTTGAAAAGTAATTCCATGGCTACCCCAGCACCTCCTGCGTAAGGTTCTACGTAATCACAACCTATCAATTCATTCTCACGAAGCAACGCCTCAATAAAGGGAGTCAACTTTTGTTTTCCCCCTGGATATCTCAACAGAGTTTTAGGATGACGATTACTCACTTGCTTAAGAAAGCTTAATAAAAACTCATAGGAAGTTCAATATTTTTGTTTTCCACGTATGCGATGTATGGAATGGAAACAGGATCATTTTTGAATATGCTTATAGGCGTCAGCGTACTTTTTTCGATATAAAAATAGTGCTACTCTTTGATAATCAATTTTCCTAAAACATCCTCTCTTTTCCTTTGATCGATTTTTTTCTGTTCCTTTTTCCAAACATAGTCATGCCAATCTTCCATACATTCTCCCCAATGGTGTGATTCTTCTGGATGAGGGATGTAGCCCCAAAATCTGTTCCAATCAGGATTTTCTTCTTTTGAATGATTGTCCATAGCTGACTGTTCTTGCTTTCAATCCCTCTAGGATTCTCTCTGTTATCTC
>ERZ810275.18-NODE-18-length-68005-cov-11.9071_pt1 | contig 68005 bp, 44 predicted proteins | sample MGYA00520273_ERZ810275 | MGnify/ENA primary metagenome ERZ810275 (study PRJEB31588, sample SAMN03399013) | human gut metagenome | study: EMG produced TPA metagenomics assembly of the PRJNA231909 data set (A prospective, longitudinal analysis of the... | reverse complement strand
ATCGTTTCGGCGCGTGCGCGTGAGATATTCGAGTACATCGCACCCAAGTATGGGATAACCGTTGAGGAATGGAACCACGACATGGACCACGTGCACGTATTGTTCCGTGCCCAGCCGAAGAGCGAGTTGAGCAAGTTCATCAACGCTTACAAGAGCGCGTCGAGTCGTCTGCTCAAGCAGGAGTTTCCGCAGATTCGACAGAAACTGTGGAAGGAGTATTTCTGGAGCCGCAGCTTCTGCCTACTGACCACAGGAGGCGCGCCAATCGAAGTCATCCGCAAATACATCGAGAACCAAGGCAGGAAGTAAGGAGGTGAACCATCATGCAGGTGAAACGTCATTGCGCGGTCAAGTACCGCATGTACCCGAACAGGGCTCAGGCGGCATTGATTGACCGCACCATCGGTTGTGCGAGGTTCATCTACAATCAGATGCTTGAAACCCGCATCGGCACCTATAAGGCTACGGGTAAGTCGTGCAATCCGACTCCCGCCCAGTACAAGGACAGGTATCCGTTCCTGCGTGAGGTGGACAGCCTCGCACTGTGCAACGCCCAATTGAACGTGGCGAAGGCGTACAGGAACTTCTTCCGCGACCCCAAGCACATCGGCTTCCCGAAGTACAAGGCGAAGCATCGCAATCGTCAGACCTACACGACGAACAACAGCAATAACAACGTCACCCTCGATGAAGGAGGCAGGCATCTCAAACTACCGAAAGTAGGGATTGTGCGCGTCCGCCAGCATAAACGCATACCCGAAGACTGGAAACTGAAGAGCGTGACCATCGAGCATTGCAAAAACGGCGAATACACGGCGACGATACTGTTCGAGTACGAGACCCAAGCACTCGAACCCGTCCGACCCGTGCATATCGTCGGATTGGATTACTCCTCCCACGGCCTGTACGTGTCCAGCGACGGCGAACGAGCCGACTATTCGCGTTTCTACCGGCGGATGGAGCCACGGCTGATGCGCGAGCAACGTAGACTCAGCCACATGGTAAAAGGGTCTGGTAATTGGGTGAAACAGAAGCGGCGCATCGCCAAGCTCGCCGCCAAGGTCGGGAACCAGCGAGCCGACTTCCTGCATAAGACGGCCAACCGGCTCGCCGCCCGATATGATTGCGTCGGCGTGGAGGACTTGGACATGAAGAACATGAGCCAATCCCTCACACTCGGCAAAAGCACGATGGACAACGGGTACGGCATGTTCCGCACCATGCTCGCATACAAGCTCGAACGGCAAGGCAAGCAGCTGGTCACGGTAGACAGGTTCTACCCGTCCAGTCAACTATGCTCCGATTGCGGATACCGCAATAAGGATACGAAGGACCTGCATATCCGCGAATGGACATGCCCTGACTGTGGCGTTTGGCATGACAGGGACGTGAACGCCGCGACCAACATCATGCACGAAACACGACGACTCATGCAGGAACGATAACAAAAAACTTACGAGAACCGTGGGGCGCACGGGAATAGCCTGTAGACACTGACTCGGATACGAGCCTTGAGCAGGAAGCCCCCACCTCAGATCGCGAAGCGGTCAGGTGGCGGGAACACGTCACACACCAACCCTTTGCATTACTGGTCTGTTCAATCCAAGGTCCAAGAGCTATAATTTCCTTGTCAGACGCACGTCTGGCATACCTAATCAAGGGGGGCAAAAATGTTACGTACCAAGCATTTGAAGATGGCAGTGGTTCCAATGACTCTGCTGGCGCTCCTGTCGACGGCAGTCCCGGTGGCATCTGCTCAAGAAACCACTGACGAGTCGTTCTATGAACTTACCACCACTCCGTCGGGCGGGGACATGATTGTCGGCGAACCTGGCACAACGATTCTCTTTGATTCCAGCAACGGCGAATTGGTGGACGTGCTGCCGCCGAGCGAGGCTGAAGATTATTCGGTAACTGTCTCGCGTGGATGCGCTGATTCCAATGCTGGATGCTGGGCTGGCGGGAACGCTTTGGGTGACATGCAGTTTGCAGGCACCGGAACGGCAACGGGGTCCTGGCCGTATCGCAACAGCTATACGACCGGCAATAAGTCGGGACAGATCACCTTCGCAATCAATGGAGTTACATACACCCCTGTCGCAGCTGGTCCGTGGATGCGCATCGCCACGGCAGACGGCTCTGGCGTCGACGGCGTATCCGTTACCCGCTGGTAAGGATGTCTTTCTAAATTTCGGGCCGGTGTCTTCGGATGCCGGCCCTTTGCGTTCCCGGCGTTCTCACAGGCCGAGTCCGTGGCCTCCCGTGCCCCAGCCCATGCCGATGTTGAGCGGGTCGGCGGGGTCGGAGAGGTCCCATGTCTCCTCCATGTCGGGTTCGGCCTGTTTTTCGGCCTGTTTGCGTTCGTTTTCGGCCAGCCGCTCGTCAAGCCGTGTCTTGAACCTGTCGGTGAGCGCCTTTTTCGTCCTGATGGGCTTCGGGGGTTCCTGCGGGGCCTGTGGCGGCGTTTCACGAGCCTGCGGGCGTTCCTGTGGCCTTTCGGCCGGTTCAGGGCTTGAAGGGGCCTGTGGCGCGCCTGAGGGCCGTTGGCGGCGTTTGACGGCCGTCAGGATGCCTTGCGCTTGGTCGGAGAGCCGCCCGATCATGGCCCTAAGCGCGTCGAGGAGCCGGTTCAGGGCCTGGATGCGCCGGTTCTCCTCGCACAGGTCGCCCCTGCCGCCGCGTTTCTCCATCTCGCGGCTGGCGTATCCCTCGTGGATGGTGGGGATGCGTTCGATGCCCCGCGCCTTGAAGCTCCGATGGTCGATGACGGCGTATCCGGGGAGCAGGGCGTTGCAGGAGTCGGCCCACTCGCGCCTGAGCCTTTCGAGGAACTCCTTGGAGTCCAAGGGGTTGTTGCTCACGTTGACGCGCTTCCAGACCTTGCGGTTTCTGGCGCCGATCTTCTGCCGTCCGGTGTCGGGGTCGATGACGGGGATGCGCCGGCCGTTGGCGTCCAACGCGAACTCGCTGCGGCTCTTCGCCGCCCATCTGCCGGTCTTCGGGTCGATGCGCCGGTTGGCGACGAGGATGTGCGCGTGGGGGTTACGTCCGTCCTTGTCGGTGTGGATGGCGTACGTGCAGGCGTAGCCGTTGGCCGTGATGTTCCATGAGATGAAGTCCTCCAGTGCGCGGAAGCGTTCGCGGGCGTCGAACTCGCGGGGCAGGGCGACCATGATCTTCTTCGCGGGCCTCGCGTCGGAACGTTTCTCGGCCATCTCGACGGCGTTGAACAAACGCTCCGGGTCGAGGTACTCGCCGGGCGCGCCCTCGGGCAGCATCGTGCATACATGCTCGACGCGCTCCCTGCGGCCGAACCCGTTGAACGCCTCGCCGGTGCGCTCGTCGCGCATCCGACGCGAGGTGATGTACGAGCAGGAGGCGACGGCGCTGGAGCCGGCGGCACGGCTCACGTTCGACACGTGCAACGAGTAGATCGCCACGGGACTGTACTCCTTTCCGGGAATCCAAAGGGCCGGGAGGCCCGTTGGCCCTCCACCGGGGAGGTGGCCGGCACCCCGCCGGGACGGGGCGCGGATCCAAGCGGCGCACGCTTGGCCCCCACGGAGTGGCCCCTCGGGAGAGCGCGCTTACGCTGAATGTTACCACCGGTAACATGTAAGTGCGCCCTCAATGAAATTGAGGGACTTCCACCTGACCTTGCGGGGATGGTTCCGTTACCGGCGTGTCGGTCGACGCATAGAGCGGTGCATGGACGAATTTTCTGATGCTCTTATGCAATGGGCTTGGCGATTCATGGGATTGATTTACGGGGAGTTTCCTGAGACTGCGGCAAGGCTGATCCTCTCGGCTGCTCTTCGCAAGCTGCGGCAGCTTGCGAAGAGGCTTTTCCGGTCGGTGTTTCCCTCCCGTGGCCGTCATGCGCGCGGAAATCGGCGGGGGCGGCACGTTCGGCATTGATGAACGCTTCGCCCTCGCGGCTTGGATGTCCAAACCGGCTCCGTTCTTCCGGGTTTAGGTTTGGTGTGTAGACGCCGTGCCCCGTGCCGTGCTGCCGTGGGGTCTAGCGTCCTGATTGATAACCGACGGAACGCAGGGAGGAACCGATGACCAGGAGCGTCGAGGAGCAGATGGCCGACATCGAGCGCCGGATGAAGCAGCTCAGGGCGCGCAAACAGCGCATCGTGGCTAGGGAGAACGCCAAGGCGCGCAAGCGGCGCACCCATCTGATCATCCGGCTGGGCGGCATCCTCTCCAACGAGGGCGTGCTTGGCTACGACGAGGGCGTCTGGAACGACGAGGGCAACCGGCAAAGGCTGCTGGACATGCTCAAGGCCCATGCCGCCGAACTGCGCGCATGGGCCTCTGACGCGGGCGTGAGGCTCCCCAGCGCTGAGTCGGCGGGTGAGCTGCGGGAACAGGTTCGTGACCTGCCCCAAGAGCCTCAGATACAGGAGCAGCCGGGCTATGGCTACCAGCCCGGATTCCAACAGCCACAGCAATGGCAGCAGCAGCCTTGGAACTGAGTCGGTTTCTTCTCTTCATCGGGGCGGAGCCCCTTTTTATAGAATCTTTTGTACTCTTTTAGACTCCCCGCAGGCCTTACGGCAGTAGGGGAAACGCACTATTAAAGGGGAGAAAATGGGAGATTAAAGGGGAGATTTTGGGAATTATTTAGGGGAGGTTTTGGGAGAATAAAGGACGCTTTTGAGGAATAAAAACGAGGTTTTGGGAGAATAAAGGGTAGAAAATATAAAAATCTCGTTTTTATGGTAGAATGCAGTCATGTCCGATGAGATCGTGAAGTACTCGAACCAGTTCAACAATCAGGCGCTGCGCAAGTTCACCGCGCTCGATCTTGATTTGCTGATGGCCATCGCGTCTCGCGTGCGGGACAAGGGCACGGACGAGGTGGCGTTCACGTTCGAAGAATTGAAGCGGCTGGCCGGACTTCAGAGGAACATGACCAACGATGAGTTCGCCAAGCAGATTGCCAATGTGAACCGTCGCCTGCTCGCGCTCAACTTCGAGTTCCAGAACGAAGAGCACGACATCATCCAGTTCGCCCTGTTCGCAGGCTTCGTCACCAGCCCGACCAAACGCACACTCACCGTATCGGTGAACTCGCGCTTCTCGTTCCTGCTTAACGACCTCACCTCGCAGTTCACCCGCTTCGAGCTGGCCGAGTTCACGGCCCTGCGCTCCAGCTACGCCAAGGAGTGCTACAGGAGGCTCAAGCAGTACCGACAAACCGGTGTGTGGAAGGTCAGCCTTGAGGACTTCCGCCGACTGCTCGACGTACCCAAATCGTATCGGCCGAGCGAAATCAACAAGTATGTTCTTAAGCCGATTGAGGAGGAGTTGGGACCTCTGCTGAATCTGAAGGTGCATCGCAAGTACCTGAAGAAGAAGCCGGGACGTGGCCGCGCTTCCCTTGTCGGGTTCGAATTTGAATTTGACCCGGAGAAGGTACCCGGCGGCGCTCCCGCTCCGCGCGTGGAGCTGTCCGGCTCCGTGGTGACCGATGAGGCGAGGAAGTCGCTCAGGGACGTGTCGAAGACGCCCGTGCCCGATCTGTCGGTGCCGGGCGAGGGACCGGCGCTCGACCCTGATACTCAGGCGTTCCTCGACGCGCACGGCGGTCATGGATTCGCCGGTGCCGAGGGGTATGTCTCCGACTGGCCGAGTGCTGCGTGATGGTATGTGAAAGCCCGTCCGGGCTTGCGCTCGGACGGGCCGGGTGCCGTTTAGCGGCTGTTTCTCATCGCCCAGACGGCCAGGGCCGTGAGGATGATGTCCGCGGCGATGGGATGCACCGCCGGTGCGAGACAGACGGCGATGACCGCCATCAGCAAATCAAGATCGAGCGCGGTGAACTTGCGGCGGAACGAGCCAGGGCTGAACTGGATGCGTATAAGGCGGCCCACGATGGTCTGACACCATTCGAGGTGGCCAGACGCAGCCATGATTCACAGGCCATGCCCGATGATCGGATGGAGCCTGGTATCGAGCCGACTCTTTTCTGAACAAGGGGCCTGCCGCGGGCTCCGACCCGCGGCAGGTTGCGCCGTCAACGGCGGCTGGATGCCATCGCCCAGACGGCCAGGGCCGTCACGGTGATGTCGGCCGCGATGGGATCCATCACGGGAGCGAGGCAGATGACGATGACCGCCATCAGCCATATCCAGGGCCGGCCGTGCGGCCCCTTGTTACCCATGCGCATGTGCTGCGCCTTTCGTTCGGGCCGCGCCGCGACTGGCGCGGCAGCGTCGCCCGGCGGATGCCGGGCGGTCGGTTTTCGTCCCTGCTACAAGACGTCCATCGACGACGCCAATCGTATCGGCTAAGATGGAAACGCCGGCGGAGGCGCTGCTAACTTCCCCCTTACGATCAGGCGGGCATGCATGACTTTTCGGGGATGGCCGATGCCGGCGGGATGGGTTACCCGCCATCCCCTTTGATTGGGCCGTGGCCCCGCGTCTTCGGATGCGGGGCCGGCGTCTTCAACCTTCCTCGCCAAGGATTCCCCCGCCTCTAAGCGAAGCGTAGGCGGGGGATGAATTGGCGTATCTATATATGTTATACTGTAATCAGTCGTATATGTTATAAACGAGGTGATTGCAGTGGAATTGGAGTCGAATCATCATTCGGTGTTCCTGTTGTATTATCATCTCGTGCTCGTCGTGAAATACCGTCGCAAGGTGTTCGACGACATCGTTTCGGCGCGTGCGCGTGAGATATTCGAGTACATCGCACCCAAGTATGGGATAACCGTTGAGGAATGGAACCACGACATGGACCACGTGCACGTATTGTTCCGTGCCCAGCCGAAGAGCGAGTTGAGCAAGTTCATCAACGCTTACAAGAGCGCGTCGAGTCGTCTGCTCAAGCAGGAGTTTCCGCAGATTCGACAGAAACTGTGGAAGGAGTATTTCTGGAGCCGCAGCTTCTGCCTACTGACCACAGGAGGCGCGCCAATCGAAGTCATCCGCAAATACATCGAGAACCAAGGCAGGAAGTAAGGAGGTGAACCATCATGCAGGTGAAACGTCATTGCGCGGTCAAGTACCGCATGTACCCGAACAGGGCTCAGGCGGCATTGATTGACCGCACCATCGGTTGTGCGAGGTTCATCTACAATCAGATGCTTGAAACCCGCATCGGCACCTATAAGGCTACGGGTAAGTCGTGCAATCCGACTCCCGCCCAGTACAAGGACAGGTATCCGTTCCTGCGTGAGGTGGACAGCCTCGCACTGTGCAACGCCCAATTGAACGTGGCGAAGGCGTACAGGAACTTCTTCCGCGACCCCAAGCACATCGGCTTCCCGAAGTACAAGGCGAAGCATCGCAATCGTCAGACCTACACGACGAACAACAGCAATAACAACGTCACCCTCGATGAAGGAGGCAGGCATCTCAAACTACCGAAAGTAGGGATTGTGCGCGTCCGCCAGCATAAACGCATACCCGAAGACTGGAAACTGAAGAGCGTGACCATCGAGCATTGCAAAAACGGCGAATACACGGCGACGATACTGTTCGAGTACGAGACCCAAGCACTCGAACCCGTCCGACCCGTGCATATCGTCGGATTGGATTACTCCTCCCACGGCCTGTACGTGTCCAGCGACGGCGAACGAGCCGACTATTCGCGTTTCTACCGGCGGATGGAGCCACGGCTGATGCGCGAGCAACGTAGACTCAGCCACATGGTAAAAGGGTCTGGTAATTGGGTGAAACAGAAGCGGCGCATCGCCAAGCTCGCCGCCAAGGTCGGGAACCAGCGAGCCGACTTCCTGCATAAGACGGCCAACCGGCTCGCCGCCCGATATGATTGCGTCGGCGTGGAGGACTTGGACATGAAGAACATGAGCCAATCCCTCACACTCGGCAAAAGCACGATGGACAACGGGTACGGCATGTTCCGCACCATGCTCGCATACAAGCTCGAACGGCAAGGCAAGCAGCTGGTCACGGTAGACAGGTTCTACCCGTCCAGTCAACTATGCTCCGATTGCGGATACCGCAATAAGGATACGAAGGACCTGCATATCCGCGAATGGACATGCCCTGACTGTGGCGTTTGGCATGACAGGGACGTGAACGCCGCGACCAACATCATGCACGAAACACGACGACTCATGCAGGAACGATAACAAAAAACTTACGAGAACCGTGGGGCGCACGGGAATAGCCTGTAGACACTGACTCCGCTAGGAGCCTTGAGCAGGAAGCCCCCCTCAGACCGCGAAGCGGTCAGGTGGCGGGAGCACGTCACAAATATTCGCACCATCAGTACGTTCCGGCGTTGCCGTCATGCCAAGCATGAAATCAGGAGTGAAATAATCGATAATTCTCTTATATGAATCCGCGGCGGCATGGTGAACTTCGTCGATCAAAATATAATCGAAATCATCTTTGCTGAATTGTGCAAGAATTTCCGGACGAGACATGGTTTGCACAGTGGCAAACACATATTTACGATCATGCTCTTTACTCGTTCCGGAAAATAATCCAAGCTCATCATCGGTGCAACGAAGCGCTTTCGTGAAGTTCGATTTTGCCTCCGGGAAACTCCCAATATCCAGCCAGCGACTTGCCTTCGCCACGGCGTGCGCACAATACTTCGCCATCTTTGATAATGGCCGCGCCCACAACATTGATGATCTTACGTGGCATCGTGGCTTCCTCTCTTGTCGGAAAATCAGATCCAGGATACAACGGGGGCGATCGCGCCAGGCCCAAAAGATTGAAACAAAATAGCAGTATAGGGCATGCAGACATTGACGAAGAGCTGGAAATGATCTTTGGAAGCAAAAAACTTTCACATCACGTATGCCACGCTTATTTTGCTTGTTGGGTGTAGCGGCAGTTTGGGAAGCCGGTGCACCCGTAGAATGAGCGGTTCGGATCGTTGCGATTGTGCCGCAAGCTTAGGGCTTCGCCGCAATTCGGGCATTGCGGAGGAAGTTTGACTCCTCGGAAAATGTTCGGGCAGATCTTGCTATGCAGTTCATACATGAATCGCGACGGGCGGGTCTGATCCACGATGAAGAACAGTTTCTTCTTGCATCGGGTCATCGCCACGTAAAACAGTCGCCGTTCCTCCGCATGCGGGCATCGTTCCACTTCCGGCAGTAGCAGACCAAGCAGCGGCTCTTCGGGAATCGTGCTTGGAAAGCCTTTCAATCCGCCGGAACAGCAGAGCAGAAATACGAAGTCGCGTTGCAATCCTTTGGAAGCATGAGCGGTCATGAAACGAATATCCATATCCGGTTTTTCGAGAAAACGAATATTTCCAGTGCTTTGGTCGATGGAGAACAGACCGCTTTGATCGCAACGAATCATGAGATTGATATCGCTGCGATACCGGCCAAGCAACAGTACGGACGCGGTTTTCGGTAGTTTGCGCAATTGCTCGACGATCACATTGAATCGTTCTTCCTCAGTATGCCCGCCAAGTGCTTTCAACGAATAATCCTTCTTATCGCTGGGATTATTGAGATGTTTGACATACAGATTGGTATCGCGCATCACGAATGCTCCGCTTGCATCGATAAGGCTTTGACGGAAGCGCCGTGTGGTGGTGATCTGGAACATGCGGGTCGGACCCCAGGCGTGCCAAATTCGGTCGAAATCGAGAATGAGATGAAGGTCGCTGCCTGCAAAACGATAAATCGACTGCCAATCGTCGCCAACGCAGAATAGTGAGAAATCATGTTGCAAGCGAAGCGCACGGATTAGCTCATAACGCGGTCGTGACATGTCCTGATATTCGTCAATCAGCACATATTTATATGGATGACGGTACGAGCCATTATTGACGCAACTGATGGCATCAACGATCATTCCCGGAAAATCAATACCATTATTGGTTGCGAAATTCTGCACATAGGCGTGATAAAGCGGTTCTATGAGCTGCAGCATCTCACGATTGCGACCGATGTTTTTACCGCCATAACGTTCGTTAAGGGTTTGCATTCCGGCAATGTCAATATTGTTTGATCGCATGTGCTGAATAATAGTTTGTGTGGTATCGATAAGATTCTGACGATATTGATTGAATGCATAATCGTCTGTTGGAAGCTGGAAATTCTCAAGTCGTGCAGCTGTGGAATATTTATCAAGCAACTGTTGCGACATAAGTTTAAATGCCAGAAGACGATAGGAAACATTGTGTTCAAGCAGGTATTCAAATGCGTTACGCACCACATTGTTTGACGTGTGCCCGTCAATAATTGGACGATTGGCAATGGTGGAGGAACGGCAGATTTCCAGTCCGAGGCTATGGAAGGTGCATGCGCGAATGACTTTGCCGGTGCTTTGCGTGATGCGGCTCGACATTTCGTCGGCGGAAGCTTTGGTGAACGATAGCACCAGAATCTCTTCGGGAGTGGCGGTTCCTGTGTTCAGCAGCCATGCGATATAGCCGACGATGGTAGTGGTTTTGCCGGTTCCCGCACCTGCGAGCACTAGCGTATTGTGACCCGCTCCGGCGATGGCGCTGATCTGCTCGTCGCTTAACTCATGCTTTTCGATTTTGCCGATGATATTTCGCGCCCGTTCGATCTGCTCGGCAGGGAGCATTGGTTGCGGCATAAGTTTCTGAGCCGGTTGTGAATTGGCATGAGATTGCGCTCGCGAACGATTCGTTGTGACAGAAGTATTGCGAGCTGTGGTTTGTGTTTGCGCGCGGTATGACGATCGCGCCAACTGTGATGATTGGGATGGTTGCGTAAGCTGTTGCGTTTGACGTGATTGTACAGTGGACTTGCGTTGCGTCGTCTGCTGTTGCGTGGGATTGGGAACGTTTTGCCGCGCAAGCTTGGGCCCGGGCTGAGTCGCCGTTTTGGAGACGGGCGGTTCTCCAATAAGCGCGTTCATGAACTTGCTCAGCAATCCCATAATGTTCCTCCTCAACCAGTGCAAGGAGAAATTATATGTGCTGCCAATGAATGCTTCAGCGTCGGCTGTGTGAACGGAATCGCAATTCGCCGACGCTGAAACTAATATTGGAGCTTAACGTTCGAAGGGGTAGGTGAGGTTCCAGTCGCGGCGCAGGGAGTCCATGAGTTCCATGATGCGCAGGGTGTCTGCGTGGGGCATTTCCTCGCATTCGGTGCGACCGTCGATTACGGCCTGTGCGGCGGCCGCCACCTCGTATTCGTAGCCGGTGAGCTGGGCGGGAACATCGTAATGTGCAACAACCGTATGATTGCCGTCATACACGTCAATCGCCTCAACATTATTAATGTTCTGGCACACCATATAACCATCGGTTCCCCACACGGATCCCGTGCGGTCGCTATGGCACAGAATCGAACTTTGCGCGGTCGCCATCACACCGTTCTCGTAATAGAACGTCATGGAATTATGCGCATCCACGCCGGTTTCGTACGCTCGCATCGACGATTCAATGCGAGCGATCGGCGCATTATGCATGATCATGTCGATGAAATTGATCGGATATACGCCAACATCCAACAATGCGCCACCGGCAAGCGCGGGATCAGTGATTCGCGCCTTCGCGGTGGTGGGGTAACACAGGTTCGCATCGATCGCCTGTATTTCACCAATCGCACCGGAGGCGAGAATCTTATCGATAATGGCGCGGGACGGCATGTATCGCGTCCAAATCGCTTCCGCGCATAGCATGCCGGTTTCTTTTGCAACGGCTAACATCTCACGGGTCTGTGCCGCATTCGCGCCGAATGCTTTCTCCACCAGCACACCCTTGCCGGCTTTCATGCACAATATCGCCTGTTCCGCATGCAGATTGTGCGGCGTAGCGATGTACACCAAGTCCACGTTCGGATCGGCCACAAGTTCCTCATATGAACCGTATGAAACTGGAAAACCGTATTTCGCGGCGAAATCGGCCGCACGCACCGCATTTCGTGCGGCGACAGCATACGGTTCCACCAAATCCGCATAACGAACGTCTTCGGCCATTTTCACCAGCGTGTCAGCCATATGTTGCGCGATCCGGCCTGCGCCGAGAATCGCGACACGAATACGAGCCATATCAAACCCCATCTTTCGTAAACTGCATGAATAGTGTTGATTCATTTATATTGCTGCGTTGCAAGTTCCAGCGTACGCCATGCATGATCGCAACGCGCGTTGATCCATATCGCACTTGCACGCGTTCGTCCGGATGCTTTTCTGATTTGCCGTATTTTGCCGGATCTTGCCATAATGGTGTGCTGTGGCAGCGCAGGAACACGTTAAGAAGACCGGAAAACCTCGGAAATCCGCAAAAAAAGAGAAATACGAGCGTGGCACGAGAAGCTACATCATGTCGCATATCCGAGGCAAAGACACATCCATTGAAATGATGGTACGCAGTTTTCTTTTTTCGAAAGGTCTGCGATTCCGCAAAAACGACAAGCGGTATCCGGGACATCCCGACGTGGTGTTGCCGAAATACCGCACGATGGTGTTCGTCAATGGCTGCTTCTGGCATATGCATGAAAACTGCCCGAAAGCCACGCGCGTGCCGAAATCGAATGTGGAATTCTGGAGTGCGAAACTGCTGCGCAACCACGAACGAGATGTCAGGCAGCATGCCGAACTTGAAACGATGGGCTGGAAAGTGATCGTGGTGTGGGAATGCGAGCTCGCCAAAAAAGTACGTGAGGAACGGCTGGAACGGCTTTATCATGAAATCGTCGGCACGCAACCTGCTTGATCGACATTTATGCGATCTACTTGCAATTGCGTGATTCTTGCCGAACATACGTGATGTATGCTCGATTAATTTCTTGTTTTTCTTGATTTCGAAACGGTATGTAACGTCGGTGAGACGATGCTTGTGATTCAGCGTGATTTGTCGTGTCTGAAGAATACAAACGAACTATGGGAAATGCTGAGAACAGCGCGCTGCCGCAGATGTCGCACCGCGCCCAGATTGCTAATCCGTTCCGTGCCATGGTGTTTGGTGCGATGGCCGACGAGATGATCGCCGCAGGCACCGATGTGGTCAAGTTGAGCTTGGGGGAGCCGGATTTCGGCGCTCCGCTCGCAGTGCGTGATGCGATGCGCGAACAGTATGATGGCCGTCCATTGCCATATACCGCCGCAATGGGTTTGCCGGAATTGCGTCAGGCGATTTCCGATTTCTACAAGGAACGCCACCATGTGGACGTCGATCCGAAACGTATCGCGATTACGGCCGGAGGTTCCACGGCACTGCTGCTTGCCGCCGCATTGACGGTGAACGAGGGTGACGAGGTGCTGATCGCCGACCCGTCGTACCCGTGCAATCGCGAACTGGTTCGCGCGTTCGGCGGCAAAGTCGTGGACGTGCCGACGAATGCGACCACCCGATTCCATCTCACACCGGAACTGTGCCACGAATACTGGTCGGATCGCACCAAAGCGGTGATGATCACCTCGCCGTCGAACCCGACCGGTACCACCATCGCCTTCGACACCCTGAAATCCGTGTGCGACCTGGCGAAAGAACGCGGCGCATGGCGTATCGTCGACGAAACCTACCTTGACCTGGCCGACCGCGAACCGGACGGCTCCGACGTGAAATCCGTGCTCGCCTGCGACCCGGACGCCATCGTATGCTCCAGCTTCTCCAAGTTCTTCGGCATGACCGGCTGGCGACTGGGTTGGATGGTCGTGCCTGAATGCGCGCTCGAAGCCATGGACGATCTCGCCACCAACTTCTTCCTGTGCGCGCATACTCCCACCCAGCATGCGGCGCTCGCGTGCTTCACTCCGGAAACGTTGGCCGTGTGCGAGGAACGTCGTCAGGAGTTGCTGGAGCGTCGTCGCATTGTGGTCGACGGATTGGCTGAGATCGGTCTGCCGTTGGAGGTTGAGCCGAATGGCGCGTTCTATGCGTATTTCAATATTTCCAGCACTGGTCTTGACGCGTGGACGTTCTGTGAGCGTGCGCTGAAGGAAGCGCATGTTGCGTTGACGCCTGGTCGTGATTTCGGCGAGGCGACCGCGGACACGCATGTGCGACTGTCGTATGCGGCCTCGCGCGAGGCGTTGCGTGAGGGGTTGCGTCGTCTTGGCGATTTTGTTGACAAGCTGCGTGGCTGATTCTTACGGGGTCTGTTGAGACTGTTGTTTGTGTGATAAAGGCGGTCCTGCGCGATGGCGACATCGGTTGGAGCCGCCTTTTTTCATATGGCTTTTCAGTGATTGCAATCGTTGTTTTTCGCTCTATAAGAGGGGCGGACACCCTTTTTCTCCTGATTTGCGCCAAGAAAATGCAAAGGTTGTCAATGGCATGTCGCGCAACATATTAAGCGCTTCAGTAAGTATGCTGTTGGATTATGGTCAGTTTGCATTCGCATGCCACGCGACTCGGCGTGCTTGATATCGGTTCGAACACTGTTCACATGCTCATCGTCGATGCGGCTCCAGGAGCCCGACCTGAGCCTGAGGCGAGCGCTAAAAGCACCGTTCGCCTGATGCAGTACCTCAAAGAAGATGGCACCATCAAAAAAGCCGGAGTCGAAGCCGTGATCTCCGCAGTGGAGAAGGCCATGGAGCTGGCTAAGGAATACGAGATCACCCAGCTGCTGGTGCTCGCCACGTCTGCATTGCGTGAAGCGCCGAATGGCGGCAAGATCCTGCGCCGCATCGAAGACGCCATCGGACAGCCGGTCACCGTGCTTTCCGGTGTTGACGAGGCACGCCTCACCTTCCTGGCGGCTCGCCGATGGTACGGCTGGGATGCCGGTCGCCTGCTGGTGATCGACATTGGCGGCGGCTCGCTCGAAGTGGCCATGGGTTCTGACGAAGATCCGACCGTGGCGTTGTCCGTGCCTGCCGGTGCTGGCAGAATCACCCGCGAATTCCTGCCGGAGAACGGTATTGCAAGCGAAAAGGATCTGGAAAACGCGCGTAGGAACATCCGCAAAATCCTCGACCCGATGGTCGAGGCCTTCCCGAAGTCGAAGCATCCGATGCATGCCGTCGGCACATCGAAAACCATTCGATCCTTGGCTCGTCTCGCCGGCGCGGTGATGCGCCAGCCAGGTCGTGTGGACACGTCGATTATGACGCTCGACCAGCTGGAAGACTGGCTTCCGCGACTCGCGGCCATTTCCCCCGACCAGCGTGTGGCGCTGCCGGGTGTAACCCCCGAGCGTACATATCAGATCGTTGGCGGCGGTCTGGTGGTTGACGAAATCATGAAGGCGCTCGACGTTAAGGAAATCGAAATCTGCCCGTGGGCATTGCGAGAGGGCGCGATTCTGCGCTGGCTCGACCAATTTGGTCGCACTCGCCTCGGTTTCTGACGATTATTCGCCTAACTGCCAGCGGGTGCTTGGTTCAGCCCTGCAGCTCCTCGAGTTGTTTCTTCGCCTTGTGAAGTTTTGCGAAGATTTCGTTGCGCTGCGCTGAATTCTTGACCCGCTGGTGATCTCGCGTCAGCTTGTCGATATCGGCCTTCAACTGCGCGATTTGCGCGTTCCGTACCATACGGGCATCCACTTCTGCGGGGGATGAATCACCGAGAATCACCTGTGCGCACAATGATTCCCAAAGCGTATCCATGGAATCCACAGCCGGATCGGAAATATCCAGCAATGCTTCATCGGCGGGAACCCATGCGGAGGCGAAGACCTTGAATGTTGGAGTATGCCCGGCGCGTCCCGGCAACGCGCGGCGCACTGCAAACGCGCATTCCTTCTGTACCGTACCGTCAATTTCGGCATCGCGTACGCAGGCGAACAGCATGCCTGACTTGCGTTGCATGGCGATCAATTCGACGACATCCGTAGGAACTGAAGCATTCTTGCCATGCAAACGTAATCCCAACACCAGTATTTCAGGAATGCGATTGCCTGCAGCGAGCGAAGTATTCTGCGGTCGCAACAGAGAAAGCATCGTGATCGATTCGACTTCAGTGGCTAGACGCTGCTTCGTTTTGGCGGAAACCGGAACTTTCGCAACAAACAGCCCTTTGGGCAACGTCGCCTTTTCTGAGGAGATTGCGGTGGAATTCGGAAGTCCAAGAGTGATTGCGGAAACCGATCCGCAGGAGGCTATCGTCATTGTTGCCTTCTTTCATGGAAGTTACGCTTGCATGCCTTCGACTTTAGCGCAGAAATATTGTGTTCTTGAGAATTTAAGAACGGCAACATAGTGCGACACGCCGTGATTTGGTGATTGAGGCGCATGCGCGTATTCTTTTCTCTTGCGGTGACCATAGCCTAGGTGAGACGCCCGGTCCCTTTCCGAACCCGGAAGCTAAGGCCTAGCACGGCGATGGTACTGCACTCGAGAGGGTGTGGGAGAGTAGCACGTTGCCGCACTTAAACTTTTTTGAATCCCGAGTCGAGCACTGCTCCTCGGGATTTTTGTTGTATGAGTCATAAGTCAATGCCAAGTCTGTACTATGCGCGAAGGTGAACGGGTGGCAATTGATGGCGGTGCTTAGGCCATGAAGGCCACCAAAGGAATAGATGCTGTTTCAATGCGTCTATAAGATGTGTGTGAGGAACTTGGGGAGGGCGATTGGCAATGGGTGGTGCAAAACCTCGTACAGCGCAGGGGAAGGCTGTTAAACCCGTTCGTACGTTGAAGAAAGCTAAGTCGCATCGCGTGCGCAATATCATATGCGGTTTTCTGGCTGGCATTCTGTCGATTGCAGCTTTGCTGGGCACTGTTTCGCACATACTGCCTGCTGAGATTCAGGCGTGGCCGTATGTTCCCATTATCGTTTCGTTGGTGCCTTGGTTTGCGATTCTTGCGGTGATTGCGCTGATTTGCGGCATTGTCTCGAAACGAACAATGTCGGTATTGCTGGCGATTGCGGCGATCGCGTTGCAAGTATGGTGGCAGTATCCGTTTTTCTACAATGAGACGAAGCTTCCGCGTGCCGCGATCGCAGCGGTTTCGGGAGCGTCCGCCAATACGCAGGATGATTATGCTCGTTTGATGACATGCAATGTGTTTAAGGGTCGTGCCGACGCGCAGGAAATTGTCGATGTGGTGCGTAGCGAGCGTGTGGAAGTGCTGGCATTGCAAGAAACGACCGATGCTTTCGTGGACGAGTTGAACAAGGCTGGTATTGGCGATTTGCTGCCGTATGCGCAGGTGGCAAGCTCAGACGGCGTGTATGGCAATGGTTTGTGGTCGGCGAGTCCGCTTGTTGATCCGGCTGATGATGATGTTGATTCGAGCGCGTCGTTCATGCCAGGAGCCACGGTTGCATTCAATGATGGTCGGACGCAGATCCGTTTCGTTTCGGTGCATACCACGTCTCCGACCGATGGATATTGGCAGCAGTGGAAGCGTTCACTGGATGAGCTTGGTCGACTCCGGTACGATACGTCTCGTAGGTACGTGTTCATGGGCGATTTCAACGCGACCGACGACCATACGCCGTTCCGTAATTTCTTGGGAACACGGTTCACGGATGCGGCCAAACAAGCGGCCGGGGGATTGGTATTCACGTGGCCTGCGAATATCGATTATGTACCGACGTTTGCGGGCATTGACCATATCGTATTGGATTCCGGCATGTTGGCAGGTCGGGCCAAATCGTTGAAAATCGATGGAAGCGATCACAAGGCGTTGCTGGCAACCGTGCAATTCGATGTGTGAGAAGAGTGTCGGCGCAACTGCATATCGGCTGCGTATCCGCATAAAAAGTGCCCCAGATAGGAATCGAACCTACGACACCTTCTTTAGGAGAGAAGTGCTCTATCCACTGAGCTACTGAGGCAACGAATCTTCATTCTACACACATTCCGGACGAGTGTGGTATCGAAATGAAGAAATTCGAAATTTATGCATGACTGTACGCTGCATGAAGTACGTGGCGCACAGTCATGTAGAAACGATATATTGGCGGTTTTTGAGATTTTCAGGCCAGATTGTCTTGCGTGCCAGCGGTATTGGCCGCAGTGGCCTGTTCCGCCTGTGCTGCGTCAAGCTTGGCACGCACTTCGCCGAGCAGACTTTGAGCGCGCTTGGCGAGGGCTTCGCCAAGCTCCCACTGGCGCATGGACTGGTCAAGGTTGAGTCCGCCGGCCTCAAGTGCCTGCACGGCCTGAATGAGCTGATCTCGAGCCTCTTCGTAAGGCATTTGTGCGATGGCTTCGCGTTCCTTGTCGGTCAGGCTGGATGCGGGGGTGGTTTCGTTGGTCATTGCTACTCCTTCGTTACGGTGGTGACTTCGGACACGATCACGCCGTGCTTCAATGTCATGGTGAGTTGGTCGCCGGTGTTCACGGCGTTCGCATCGTCGATTACATGGCCGTCCGCTCCCTGCACTACCGCATAGCCTCGGTTAAGGGTGGATTGCGGGCTAAGCGCGGTCAGTGAGGCGTGCGCTTTTTCGATGGTGAGGCTTGCGTCGTCAAGAATACGTGTCAGGCCGATTCTCATGCGGGTTCTTGCATCATCGATGAGACGCTGATGTGGTTCCAGCATGGTGAGCGGCTGTGTGAGGCTTGGACGGTTCGCATAGCCTTCAATCAGTCTTGTTTCATTGTTGACGGTGGCGTCGATGCGTATGCGCATGCGTTCGATGTTCACGTTGATCAGTTGCATCTGCTCGCGCACGTCCGGCACGACTTTCTTCGCCGCGTCCGTTGGCGTGGATGCGCGCAGATCGGCAACCAGATCAAGCAGCGTCCAATCATCCTCATGGCCGATCGCGGAAATCAGCGGCGTATGGGCGGCTGCCGCGGCACGTACCACGCCTTCGTCGGAGAACCCGATCAGATCTTCGAAAGCGCCGCCGCCACGGGCCACGATGATCACGTCGACATCAGGATCGGCATCCATCTGCGCGATCGCCTTGATCACGTCGGAAGGGCACTGCTCACCCTGCACATGCACATGCGTCACTTTGAAATCGACAACAGGCCAACGCAATCTCACGTTGGTGATGACATCGCCTTCGGCGCGAGCCTGCGGCGCGCAAATCAGACCAATGCAATGCGGAAACTCGGGCAGAGGCTGCTTGCGGTCAGCGTCGAACAGGCCTTCGCCTTTCAGTTTCTTGCGTAATTCGTCGATCATGGCCTTCAGGCTGCCTCCTGCGCCGGCCGCGATAATGGCGTCGCCACGTAAAGACAGTGACGTGCGTTTCATCCACAGATTCGGTTTGCCATGGATGATGACGCGGTCGCCCTGCACGAAAGGCGTGGCGGCTGCGGCGAACTGCCCGAAACCGTTGACTTCCAACGCAATGTCCTGATAATCATCGCGCAGAGTGATATAGGCGCTGCCCTGACGTCTGGTGTTGATCTGCGTGATCTGCCCGGCCACCCAAACCGATGGCCACCGTTCGACGGCCATATGGAATTTCTCGCTGAGCAGACTTACCGGCCAGGGGTTGTCAGCAGTGGTTTCGCCGGCCAGTCGTGGCAGCGGTTTGCTGTTCGGCTGCGCTGCCGGGGGTGTGTAATCCTGGTTCCAAGTCATAGTTCAAGATTCCATCATCTTGCGGACAAATGAAACACATGTTCGAATTCCGTGAGGGTACCCCGCCTTGTATAGTCCCTCTTCGGTGAGTGCGTCAAATCGACACTCGGGCGACACTCCGTGGCGAAATCGTTACCTTTGTCACACAAGTTAAGGAATGGCGGAATCAAGCCGAAAAATGGAATATATAGTTTTACTGCCGGCGTGCCGCTACTACATTTAGTGCTGGCTATGGCGTACAGTCATGGACGTAGCAACAATCTGGCATGCATAACGAAGCATGAAAACCTGGTCGGATGGGGTCCGACCCGGAAAGGATGATGAATGGAAACGCAGGCTCTGAATGCCATCTCCGCAACCGTTAAAACGGGAACCGGTAAGGTGCTCGTCGAGAAGCGCGACGGTCGTGTGGTCGACTTCGATCCGATCAACATCATCAGCGCGGTGAAGTCAGCCTTCGCCGACCTTGATAAGAAGATCGGGCCGCAGGAGGAACAGCTGATCCGTGATATCGCCAATCAGGTCGAAGCCGAAATCAAGGATCGTTACAACGGTCCCGCCAAGATCGAAGACATCCAGAATCTCGTTGAGCACGGCCTGATCGAAGACCACCTGTACGATGTGGCGCGCACGTACACCAACTACCGTCTGAACAAAGACATCGAACGTGCCAAGGCCACCGACATCAACGAAGCCGTCAAGCGTCTGGTGAACCGTGACGAGGCTCTGGTGCGCGAGAACGCCAACAAGGATTCCAACGTCTACTCCACCCAGCGCGATCTGCTGGCGGGCGCGGTGTCCAAGGCGTCCGCCTTCTCCATGCTGCCGGACGCGGTCTCCAACGCCCACATGAAGGGTGACATCCACTTCCACGACGCCGACTACTCGCCGTTCACCGCACAATCCAACTGCTCGCTGCCGAACTACTGGGATATGCTCGCCAACGGTTTCACTCTCGGCAACGCGCCGATGGGATCGCCGAACAGCATTTCCATCGCCGCCACGCAGATCACCCAGATCATGAAGGACGTGGCATCCAGCCAGTATGGTGGCCAGACCGCCAACCGTGCCGACGAGCACTTCGTCGAATACGCGCGCAAGGATTACGACAAGTTCCTTGAGCAGGCCCATGAGATCATGCCTGACGACTTGCCGATCGAAATCGCCGAACGTCAGGTGCGCTTGGCCAAGGATGTCGAACCGAAGCGTCTGCATTTCGAAAAGGACCGTCCGGCCCTGCCGATGGACGAGCCGTTCAACAAGGATGCCAGCCGTTTGCAGCAGTTGCGTGAGGTGTGGGCGAAGATCCAGACCCGCAAGGCCATCTACGATGCCATGCAGACCATGGAATACCAGATCAACTCCAATCGTGTGTCGAATGGCCAGACCCCGTTCGTGACCGTTGGCTTCGGTTTGGGCACTGACTGGTTCGCCCGCGAGATTCAGCGTGCCATCTTCCTGAACCGTATCCGCGGCCTCGGTTCCGAACATCACACCGCCATTTTCCCGAAGCTCGTGTTCACCATCAAGCATGGTGTGAACGCCGATCCGGGCGATCCGAACTACGATTTGAAGCAGCTCGCCCTCGAATGCGCCACCAAGCGCATGTATCCGGACGTGATCTTCTACGAGAACATCGTGAAGATCACCGGCTCCTTCAAAGCCCCGATGGGCTGCCGTTCCTTCTTGCAGGGTTGGATTGATCCGGCGACCGGCAAGGACGTGGAAGACGGACGCATGAACCTTGGCGTCGTCACCGTGAACGTTCCGCGCATCGCACTGGAATCCCACGGCGACAAGGATCGCTTCTGGAAGATCTTCGACGAGCGTATGGCCGTGGCTCATCAGGCATTGCAATTCCGTATCATGCGTTGCAAGCAGGCCGCGCCGGTCAATGCGCCGACCCTGTTCCGTTTCGGAGCTTTCGGTCGACTCGGCGCCAACGACAGCGTCGACCAGCTGTTCCGCAACGAACGTGCCACCGTTTCCCTGGGCTACATTGGCCTGTATGAGGCGACCAGCGTGTTCTACGGCAAGAACTGGATGCGCGATCACGGCTGGGATCCGCAAGGCAAGGAATTCGCACTGTCCATCGTCAAGCGCATGAACGAGCTGTGCAAGGAATGGAACGACGCGGAAGGCTACCACTATTCCGTGTACTCCACGCCGGCCGAATCCCTCACCGACCGCTTCAACCGTATGGACCACGAGAAGTTCGGCGAAGTGGAAGGCGTGACCGACCACGACTTCTACACCAACTCCTTCCACTACCCGGTCTGGCTGCAGCCAACCCCAATGGAAAAGCTCAACTACGAGAAGGACTTCCCGTACTACGCGTCCGGCGGCTTCATCAACTACTGCGAGTTCCCGTGCCTGCAGTCCAACCCCAAGGCACTCGAAGCGGTGTGGGATTACGCCTACAACATCGGCATCGGCTACCTGGGCACGAACACGCCGATCGACCGCTGCTACGATTGCGGATTCCAAGGCGACTTCGAGCCCACTGAGGAAGGTTTCAAGTGCCCGGAGTGCGGCAACTCCGACCCGGACCACTGCAACGTGACCAAGCGCACCTGCGGCTACTTGGGCAACCCGGTGCAGCGCCCGATGGTGCATGGACGTCACGAGGAGATCGCGCACCGCGTCAAGCATATGAGCGGCGAAACCGGTCATGTCACCTTGAGTGACGGTTCCGAACGTGAATGGTTCGAGGAAGCCAAGTAAGGGCCGCGTCGGTAGCAAACATAAACGAAATATGAAAGAGGGTGGGTTTCCACCCTCTTTCATTCTGTGACAATCATGAGGCAAGCAGCAATCGCAAAAACGCGACGTAACGGCAAAACGTGAAGGGACAACGTATGATCAGCAGCGCGAATCCAGCAATTCAACGTCGTGACTTTGCGGCGGACGAAACCAATCGCGGACCTTTCATTCCCACAACTCGTTCCAACAATCCCAAAGCAGGGCAATGGACCAACCGCATGAGCCGCAATATGATCGCCGACTACAAACGGTTCCTCATGACCGATGGAGAAGGCATCCGATGCTCGCTGTACGTGTCCGGCTGCCCGTTCCATTGCGAGGAATGCTACAACACGTCAATCTGGGATTTCCAAGCCGGCCACGAATACAACGACAAGCTCGAAGCGCAAATCATGGATGACTTAAGCCAATCGTATGTGCAAGGCATCACCTTCCTCGGAGGCGAACCATTGCTCAACACGGGCGTGCTGTTGCCCCTTGCGCGCAAAATACGCGAACGGTTCGGTAATACCAAAGATATTTGGTGCTGGACCGGCTACACGTGGGAAGAGCTCATGCGCGAAGGCGAAAGCCCCGACAAGCGCGAGCTGCTCGAACTGATCGACATTCTCGTGGATGGCCGTTATATCAAAGAATTACATGATTCCCTGCTGCAATTCCGCGGAAGCAGCAACCAACGCATCATCGACGTGCCGAAATCACTGGAAAGCGGACAAGTGGTGATCTGGTCGAAACTACATGATCAAACACGATTCATTCCCGAAATATACGGCAAAGACCGTTCTGCAGGGGAAGGCAGCGCATCCTGACATGGAAATGCTTGGAAGGGTTTGCGATCTCGACATTCGTCGAGCGTCCAGATGCATAATTAGGCACGTTGACTGGATTAGTTGTCTAATTTGTGCGCTGTGTCGTGCATTTTATGCTGATTGCGAGCATTTACAAAGCACTTAGGCGTGGGCACAGACTACGATTACATGATTGGATAACCCGGGGTAGGGGCTTCCATGCCTGCCATGGAATGCAGCCCGGCGGATAGAACGATAGAGGTTGAGACATGGTTGAAGCAGCAGAAGCCGTGACCGAAACGCACGGCACAAAGCCGTTGCGTGTAGGTCTTGATATCGGTTCCACTACTGTGAAGGCGGTGGTGCTCGATCAGTCCGACGCGCTCGCGGACGCGCTGTTCTCCGATTATCGGCGTCACCACGCGAACGTGCGCGCCACCGTGGCCGGACTATTGGCCGACATCCACCAGGAGCTGGAAAAGCTTGGCCGAGGCGACGAGCCGATTCACCTGGCCATCACCGGTTCAGGCGGTCTTGCCCTTGCAGACAGCCTCGACGTGCCCTTCGTTCAGGAGGTCATCGCCGAAACCGAAGCCATTGACAAGGAATATCCGCAGGCTGACGTGATCATCGAGCTTGGTGGCGAGGATGCGAAAATCACGTATCTCAAGCCGACTCCGGAACAGCGTATGAACGGTTCCTGCGCAGGTGGTACCGGCGCATTCATCGATCAGATGGCAACACTGCTCGACACCGACGCCGCTGGTCTGAACGAAATGGCCACACAATACGAAACCCTGTATCCGATCGCATCGCGTTGCGGCGTGTTCGCCAAAACCGATCTGCAGCCGCTCATCAACGATGGCGCGGCCAAACCGGACCTGGCAGCATCGATCTTCACGGCAGTGGCCACGCAAACCATCGCAGGCCTTGCCTCCGGACGCCCGATCCACGGAACCGTGATCTTCCTGGGCGGTCCGTTGTTCTTCATGTCCGAGCTGCGAGCCGCGTTCAAGCGGGCGCTCGACGGCAAAGTGGACGAATTCATTGTTCCGACCGATGCTCACCTGTATGTGGCATACGGTGCCGCATTGCAGGCCGATCAGGATGGTGACGACCTTGACTAAGCATTACGAAGCACGAACTTGCGCCGACCTGCTGGCGCGACTGGACGAACTGGAAAACCTGCCGTCCAACACTCCGACCATGCCCCCGCTGTTCGCTACCGAAGCGGATCGCACCGCATTCAACGAACGACATCATCGCGAGCATATTCATCAGGGCACGCTCGAAGGAGCCCAAGGACCGCACTTCCTGGGCATCGATGCCGGTTCCACCACCATCAAAGCGACATTGGTGAACGACGATCGAGAAATCGTATGGTCCTCTTATGCAACCAACGAAGGCAGCCCGTTGACGGCAGCCGTGCAAATCGTCAAAAAAATACAGGCTGAACTGCCCGAAGGCGCATGGATCGCACGATCCTGCGCGACCGGTTATGGCGAAGGCCTCATCACCACCGGCCTGCACCTCGACGAAGGCGTAGTGGAAACCATGGCGCACTATCGTGGTGCCGAAATGGTAAGCCCGGGCGTTACCGCCGTCATCGATATCGGCGGTCAGGATATGAAATATCTCGCCATCAACGATGGTGTGATCGATTCCATCGCAGTGAACGAAGCATGCTCGTCCGGCTGCGGATCATTCCTGCAAACGTTCGCCATTTCCATGGGCCTGACCATTCAGGAATTCACACAGGCGGCGCTCAACTCCACGCATCCGGTTGATTTGGGATCACGATGCACCGTGTTCATGAACTCGTCCGTGAAGCAAGCGCAGAAAGAAGGCGCATCCATCGAAGACATCGCCGCAGGCCTGTGCTATTCCGTAGTGCGTAACGCCCTCTACAAGGTGATCAAACTGCGTGATTCCGGCGAACTTGGCGACACCGTGGTAGTGCAGGGCGGTACGTTCCTTAACGACGCCGTGCTTCGCGCATTCGAACTGCTTACCGAACGCGAAGTGACCCGACCGAACATCGCAGGACTCATGGGCGCGTACGGTGCCGCACTGACCGCACGCATGCATTACGCCGACGAAGCGGAAGACGAAGACGCCGATACCACCGACACCAAAGAAGCCGTGATCGCAGGCGTACGCCACACCGCATCGAACATTTTGAGCGGCGAAGAACTCGACAACCTGTCGATGACCTCCGAACGAGACGTGTGCAAGCTGTGCCAAAACCACTGCAAGCTCACCATCACCACCTTCCAAGACGGCTCCCGCTACGTGACCGGCAACCGTTGCGAACGAGGCGGCGACGCGAAAAAGAAGCGTTCTGATCGTCCGAACCTCTACGACTACAAGTACAAGCGTTGCTTCGCCTACCGCAGACTCACCGACAAGAACGCAACCCGCGGCGAAATCGGCATTCCGCGCGTACTCAACATGTACGAGAACTATCCGTTCTGGTTCACACTGCTCACCTCGCTCGGCTTCAAAGTGATGATTTCCGGACGAAGCTCGCACGAATTGTTCGAAACGGGCATCGAATCCATCGCATCCGAAAACATTTGCTATCCGGCCAAACTTGTGCACGGACACATCAAATGGCTGCTGAGCAAGGGTGTGAAAACTATCTTCTATCCGTGCGTCAGCTACGAAGAGAACCTGGTACCCAACACCGACAACCACTACAACTGCCCGGTAGTGGCCAACTATCCCGTGGTCATCGGCGCAAACATGCCGGAACTGCGCGAAGAGGGCATCCGTTACATGCGCCCATACTTCAACATGGCCAACCATGAACTCATGGTCGACCGTATCGTCGAAGAATTCGCTTGGGCCAACGTGACCCGTGAAGAAGCCGAAACCGCAGTCAAAGCGGCCTATGCCGAAAACGAAGTCTTCAAGCACGATGTGCAGATGGAAGGCCTTAAGGCGCTCGCCTACATGAAGGAACACGACTGCCGAGGCATCGTGCTCGCAGGCCGCCCGTACCACATCGATCCGGAAGTCAACCATGGCATTCCGGAAACCATCTGCTCGCTCGGCATGGTGGTATTGTCTGAAGATTCGATCTGCGAACTGCAGCCGGGGGAGAAGCTCAACCTGAGTGATTTCCTCGCCGCGGACGAAGACGATCCGCGCAAGAAGAACGCGGACGGCTTCCGTCATGTGGAAGACCGCAAAGTCACCAAAATGCCGTTGCGAGTCACCAATCAGTGGGCCTACCATTCCCGTCTGTACGCGGCGGCCAATTTCGTCGCTTCGTACCCCGGCCTCGAACTCGTACAGCTCAACTCCTTCGGCTGCGGTCTCGATGCCATCACCACCGACCAGGTGGGCGAAATCCTCGCCGACAAGGCCGACGTGTACACCATGCTGAAGATTGACGAAGTCTCCAACCTGGGCGCGGCGAAAATCCGCCTTCGTTCACTCAAAGCAGCCGTCGAAGAGCGTGAACGCAACCATCGCCGCGCTCTGGCCGGTGCCGTGCCCGGCAAGCAGGATCAGCCGGTGCAATCGGATGCCGTGGCTGAAGCGAAAGCCAAGCTGGAAATGGCTCAGGCGCAGCTCGCCGAAGCGCAGGCTCAACTTGAATCCGCCGAAGCCGATGCCAAGCGTGGCGAATTCCGCAAGACCGGGTCTGAGGCGCCGACTCCGGGACGTCAAGTCATGCTTGACACCGTGATGAAAGCCAATCCGAAACTCACCGAAGCCGTCAAAGCCGCATCCAGGCGTGCCGCGGAAAACGGCATCGGCGAAGCGAAGAAATCCGCACACAATTCCGCCACCATGTCGAAGTACGCCAACCGCGTGCCATTCGGCAAAGACATGAAGGACTACACCATCGTGGCTCCGCAGATGAGCCCGATCCACTTCTCCTTGGTGGAATCCGTGATCCGTTCCGGCGGTTACAAGTTCGATATTCTCGAACACGCCAGCCGCGAAAACGTGGAAACCGGTCTGAAATACGTCAACAACGACGCCTGCTACCCGGCCATCATGGTCATCGGTCAGCTCGTGGACGCGATTTTGGACGGCAAGTATGATCCGGAACATACTGCGCTCGCCATCACACAGACCGGCGGCATGTGCCGAGCCACGAACTATTTCGGCTTGATCCGCAAGGCATTGGTCGATGCTGGCTATCCGCAGATTCCAGTGATCGCCATTTCCACGCAGGGCATCGAAGACAATCCGGGCTTCACCGCCACTCCGGCATTGTTGCATCGTGTCATCAAGGCGCTGATTATCGGTGATCTGCTGATGAAATGCCTGTATCGCGTACGCCCGTACGAGGTGACGCCAGGCAGTGCGAATCAGCTGTACCACACGTGGGACACCATCGTGCGTGAAACGCTCGAACGCCACGGCTATTCCAAGACGGCACGCAAATTCATCGGCAAGGGGTATCTGCCGTATCAGACGCTCGTTAAGGAGATTGTGAAATCCTTCGACGCGCTGCCGTTGAAGGACGAGCCGCGCAAGGTGCGCGTCGGTGTGGTGGGCGAAATCCTCGTCAAGTACCAGCCGGACGCCAACAACCATGTGGTCGACGTTATCGAATCGCAGAATTGCGAGGCCGTGGTGCCGGGCATCATGGAATTCATGACCACGCGCCCGTACATTTCCGACTGGAACGAGCACTACCTTGGCATGGGCGGCAGCAAGCTTGGCTACGCGCTGATGCGCAAGGCGCTTGACATGTACAACGCTCCTGTGCACAAGGCGATCGATTTAGCACACGGCAAGTTCTCCCAGGACCTGCCGATGCCGGAACTCGTGAAGAAGGCCGACGAGGTTACTTCCGTGGGTGTGCAGGCTGGTGAAGGCTGGCTGCTGACTGCGGAAATCCTTGAGCTCATCGAATCCGGCTGTCCGAACGTGATTTGTGCGCAGCCGTTCGCCTGCCTGCCGAACCACGTGACCGGCCGAGGCATGTTCGGCAAGATCCGCCGACTGCATCCGGAAGCTAACATCGTGTCCATCGATTACGATCCGGGCGCATCCGAAGCGAACCAGCTCAACCGCATCAAACTGATGATCGCAGCCGCCAAGAAGGCTCACAAGGCCGCGCAACAGGGTGAGACGACGCAAAGCGAAAAAGTCGCCTGATCATAGGCAGATAAATCAATAAGCACTGACTGGAATTGACTAAAATACCGACGCTGACAACATCTTCAGCGTCGGTATTTTTATTTGATAAATACAAACAATACTTTAAATAGTGGTAATTGCTTCTGACTTTATTGACAGTCTTAATTATTATTGGTCGGCTTTGCAAAGCATGTCTGTTTTACTCGAAAATGTGTATTCGATTCGGGACACGCAAGAATTGGCTATCAGTTTTTCGTATAGCGATCACGCCGTGCTCATCAATGCGTTTCGATAGGATTGCCAACATGACGACGCCACGAATTTCTTATGCACACCTGCTTACTGAGCCGAACCCGAAGCATGTGGAAAGTCTGGTCAAATTCTTCGAATCAGGCTGCCAAGAGCGCGGAACCGGCGGTTTCGGTGTGGAAATCGAGCATCTGCCAGTGCATAACAGTGATGACACCGCCGTGAACTATTACGAGGAAAATGGCGTCGAGGCGTTGCTGAACCGCATTCGTCCGTATTACGACGAAAGCAAGGAATACTGGGAGAACGGCAGGCTTGTTGGTCTTGGCCGCGAAGGTATTTCCGTGTCGCTTGAACCGGGTGGTCAGCTGGAATGCTCGCTGGGCATTCTGCATAAGCCGGAAGATCTGCGCACGATTTATGGTGCGTTCCGCCGCGAAGTCGATCCTGTACTTGACGATCTTGGCTTTCGCTTGGTCAATTACGGGTATCAGCCGAAGTCCAGCTATGCCGACGTTCCCGTCAATCCGAAGGATCGTTACAAGGCGATGACCGCGTATTTGGGTCGTGTCGGCCAGTTTGGTCCGTGCATGATGCGCTGCTCTGCTTCGACGCAGATCAGCATCGACTATGTTTCGGAAGAGGATGCGATTTCCAAGTTGCGTTTGGGTACGGTGATCGGTCCGATTCTTGCATGGTTCTTCCGTAACACTCCGTACTTCGAGGGGCGGGAGAATCCGTATCCGCTGCTGCGCCAGCGCATGTGGGATTATTTGGATTTCCAGCGTACGAACGTTATTCCAGGATTGTTCGATCCTCGCTTCGGTTGGGAAGATTATGCGATCGACGTGTTGAGCACGCCGATGATGTTCGCTGATCTGACGCACACTCCGGAAGCGTTGGAAACTCCCGGGACGGATCTGCATCATCCTGCATTCTATGAAAATGCGAATGACGTGTATCCCGATCGTGAACTCAACGCGTACGAAATCAATCATGTGATTTCCACGCATTTCAACGATGTGCGCTTGAAGAATTTCATTGAATTCCGTCATTGGGATTCGCTGCCTGTGGCGCGTGCGGAACGGTTGACGGAAATCATCGGATCGCTGTTCTACGATCCGGCGAATCGTGAGCGTCTCGAATCGTATTTCGACGGCATTCGCGAGGAAGATGTGCTTGAGGCGAAAGCGAACCTGCAGGCGCGTGGCCACCAGGCCGCTCCGTATGGCAATTCGCTGGAATTCTGGCAGGAATTCTTAGGGCTCGAAGGTGTGCTTGCCGACGAGCCTGGCGATCCAAAGCATCCTGACGTATTCCAAAAGTAAAACTGTTTTTCGAGCATTTGGGTTGGCTACGGCTGCCTGAATGAGTTTTTCGAAATTTCGAAGTAATTTCGGGCTGGTCTGTTGAAGATCAGCCCGTTTTTGTGCGGCGAGTGGGAATGTTGTGGTTTGATATGATTTCCGCCTGTCTAATGAACGGTAGATAGTACACTGTTCCATATGGCTAATGAGGGGAAGAAACGTGTTCGTAAAACACCTGAGGAGCGTAAGCGGGAAATCGTCGCTGCGGCGAGCTGTCTTATCGGGGAAAAGGGGTATTACGGTACATCGTTGAAAGATATTGCTGATGCGATTGGCATGAGCCAGCCTGGATTGCTGCATTACATCGGCAACAAGGAACGGTTGCTGTCGCTGCTGGTCACCGACAATTACGATCAGGAGGGCACTCCGGCTGATTTCGCTGCGTCGGGACTACCCGGCAGTGATCCGGAAGGCATGCTGTTTCCCGCGTACTTGCGATTCTTGGTTCGCTACAATGCGAGCCGACGCAGCTTGCTGCAGCTATACATGGTGTTAGAAACTGAGTCGTTCAGTGAGGATCATCCGTTGCACGACTATTTCGAGAATCGACCGAAATACGTGTGGGAGCATTATTCGAGTTTCGCTTGGAAGCTGCCGCCGGAAATTGGCGGTTGGGAGAATATGCGTGCGATTGTGCGTCAAAGCTTGGAAGCGATGGACGGCATTCAACTGCGTTGGATGCGTAAGCCTCCCATCGATTTCTACGATGAATGGCTTGCCTTCGAAAAGATGATCTTCCCCTCACCCATCTGGGACGGCTACCGCTAAACCGTGTGCAGTTTTCTTGCGAGCTGTGGTGGATAGCCTTTTGCGTCCCAATTCCTCCACTCGTTGGAAGAATCAGGATGCTAAGGGGTCTGTAAGCGGGGTGATTCTTCCAGTGACTGGAGAGATTTGTCTGCTGAAACGCTGTTGATTGTCCTGTTTCCTCCAGTGACTGGATGTTTTGGGTCGCTGATCGGATTTTGGATGGGAGAATTCTTCCACCCGCTGGATGTTTTGGGTCGCTGGGGAGGTTTTGGGCGGGAGGATTCCTCCAGTGACTGGAGGGATCGGGACGTTTAGGAGGCATGTTCGCGGGAAGATTGCTCCAGTGACTGGAGGGATTTGCCCGCTGGGATAGCGTTTTGTATGGATTGCGGTGATTGATTGGTTTCTTATGACGATTAGTTGAGCTTTGGAGCATGGGAAAATGTTGTATCTAATGGTTGTTAGGTAAGACACGCCTGAAATTTTGCGGCTCTTGACAACTGAGTCGGGAAGATTTATATTTCTTATATCTAATGGTTGTTAGATATAAGCGCCACAAGGATACATCCTAAGAATATATCCCAGAGGTGCCGCAAGAAAACAACCTTAGATGTAGCAACAAGTAGTAACCAGTAACAAGTCAATGAAGACGATGGAGGATCCATGGGTCGTTACGAGGTAGATCACATTCTTTTCGGTGCCGCATATTACGACGAATACCTCATGATGAAAGGCATCGACCGCGTCGATGAAGACATGAGGATGATGAAGGAAGCGGGACTGAACGTCATTCGCATCGCCGAATCCACGTGGAGCACCTGCGAACCGCAGCCGGGCGTATTCGACTTCACTTACGTTGACCGCGCACTCGACGCAGCACAGCGCGCGGGCATCGACGTCATCGTAGGCACTCCGACCTATGCAGTGCCGAGCTGGCTCGTCAAGCTTGACCCGAGCGTGCTCGCAGTCACCCCGAACGGTGAAGGCAAGTATGGCGCACGCCAGATCATGGACATCGTCAATGCCACCTATCGTTTCTACGGTGAACGCGTGATCCGCAAGCTGATCTCCCACGTTGCCGACCACCCGGCAGTGATCGGCTACCAGGTCGATAACGAAACCAAGTACTACGATTCCGTGTCCAACGACATGCAGCGCCTGTTCATCAAGTATCTGTATGAGAAGTTCGATGGCGATCTGAACGAGCTGAACCATCACTTCGGTCTTGACTACTGGTCGAACCGCATCAATTCTTGGGAGGACTTCCCGGATGTGACCGCCACGATTAACGAGTCCCTCGGCGGCGAATTCGACAAGTTCCGTCGCGATCAGGTGCGTGCCTTCCTGCAGTGGCAGTCCGATATTGTGCGCGAATACGCTCATGACGACCAGTTCATCACCCACAATTTCGATTTCGAATGGCGTGGCTATTCCTTCGGCGTGCAGCCGGCCGTTGACCACTTCAAGGCCGCGACCGCAGTGGACATCACCGGTGTCGACATCTACCATCCGACCGAAGACGATCTGACCGGTAAGGAAATCGCATTCGGCGGCGATATGACCCGTTCCACCAAGGACGGCAAGAACTTCCTCGTGCTCGAAACCGAAGCGCAGGGTCAGCATGGCTGGGTTCCGTTCCCGGGACAGCTTCGCCTGCAGGCTTACTCGCACTTGGCTTCCGGCGCTGACATGGTGGAGTACTGGCATTGGCATTCCATTCACAATTCGTTCGAAACCTACTGGAAGGGCCTGCTGAGCCACGACCTCGAGCCGAATCCGACCTACCGTGAGGCCGGCGTGTTCGGACGTGAAGTCGGCAAGCCGGAAGTGGGGGAGCGTCTCGTTCACCTGAAGAAGCGGAACAAGGTGGCCATCATGGTCAGCAACGAGTCGCTCACCGCGCTCGACTGGTTCCTCATTGAGGCGGGCTTCCCGTTCGGTGGCAACCTCAAGTACAACGACGTGGTGCGCAACGTGTACGACGCGCTGTTCGAGCTCAACGTCGAATGCGATTTCGTGCCGTCTGACGCTCCGTCCGAACGTCTCGCCAAGTATGAGATGATCGTGACTCCGGCGCTCTACTGCGCATCCCAAGAAACCACGGATCGTCTGCGCGCGTTCGTTGAGAACGGCGGTCACTTGGTTTCCACCATGCGTTCCTTCGTTTCCGACGATGAAGTGACCGTGTGGTCCGATCGTGCTCCGCACAATCTCACCGACGTGTTCGGCATGACCTACAACCAGTTCACCCGCCCGAACGGTCATGTTTCCGTGGAATTCGCAGGTGCGCTCGCCGAAACCGCGTCCACCGACGCCCAGGCGCTGATCGAACTGCTGAACGCCGACGCCGATACCGAGGTGCTCGCGTCCTACGGTCACTACGCTTGGGAGGATTACGCCGCGGTCACCCGTCACGCGTTCGGCAAGGGCGACGCCGAGTGGATCGCCACCCTGCTTGACGCCGATTCCATTCGTGCGGTCATGCGCGAAGCTGTGGAGCATGCTGGTGTCGCCGGTGCTGGAACCGCGCTCGCAGGTCAGATCGCAGTTCGTCAGGGCGTGAACGCTCGCGGCGAGAACGTGACCTATTTGCTCAACTATTCGGCTGATGAGGTCACTGTTGCAAGCCCGGTCGCAGGTGAAGTGGTGGTTGCCCCGGTTGCCATCGCCACCGACGGCAACGTCGATGAGGCTGCGACTGCTGAAGTCGTACTGAAGGAAGGTGCTGCTGTCAAGCAGGGCGATCCGCTGACAATCGGTCGCTGGAATGTTGCGGTGATTGCCGGCTGAAATCGGCGAAAAGAGAACGATTAGGGAATGAGAAGGTCGATCATGGCCTTCCATTCCCCAACGAAATCGACATCGTGTGCTCCGTTGAGCCAGCGCAATTGCAGTCCTTCCATAGCGGACAGTACCTGCAGTGCGGTGCGTTCCGGGTCGGCAACGCCATCTCGTTTGGCTGCGAACGTGTATTCCTTCAGCAGATTGATTTCGCGCTGTTCGAAATACTCGTGCACCGGATGGTCTTTGCTTAGGGCTTCGCTTTCGAGCAGGGTGTAGAGGCGTACCATTTCAGGTCGGTCTGCGTTGGTTTCCACGGTTCCCGTGGAGATGGCCTTGAGTCCGAGATCGCAATGGTATGCGATGCCGTCTTGTAAGACTTCGCCGGTCACGCCTTCAACGCCAAGATGCTCCGCAATGGCGATTTGGTTGGTGCGATCGGCATATTTGAGTGTTTCTTCAAGGAGCTGTTCTTTGGATCTGAAGTAGTAAAGGAGGCCTGCTTCGGTGATGTTCTGAGCTTGTGCCACGTCACGAATGGTGAAGCCCCAGAAACCGAATTGTGAGATGAAGGATACCGTGGTTTCGAGAATCGCTTTCTTACGGTCTTCTGCGCTCATTCGTTTTTTGGGTTTGCTTTCGGTGCGGCGACGCATGCGCTCTCCTTTCTTGTGCTTACCAAGTTACAAGAAGGGGGAGAGGAAGTGTGATGAAAACGTTGGGACACGCCGGAAAATGACAGATATAAGAGATTGTAATACGCTTTAACTAAGCAGTTACTAAGTAATAAAAACTGAAGTTGCTGCACAAGGCGAATCATCATGGATTGTCATTTGGAAAATGCTGCCGTCGGATAATTTGCGTCTGACTTGCGTTCTTTCGAAAAAGCATCTATGATGAAAACCAGCTAGTTACCAAGTGGTAGTTAGCTGACTGGGCAGAGAGGCCCTATCGGAAAACAGGAATACCACAGAAAACACCACTGAAACATGAATCGAAGGAGAGAGTTTCATGAGTGAAGCAATCGCAAGTAAAGAAGCGCGTTTGGCTGCATATAACGCCAATATCGCTGCTGCAGACAAGGATCCGCAGCTGTCGCCTGAAACCGGCAAGCCGCTGAGCAAGGTCAACACCATCCGTTTCGGTGCTGGCTTCCTGCTGTTCGGTGTGCTGTGGATGTCGGGTCTCGGCATCGTCTCCGCCGTGCTGCTGCCGATGCACTACAAGACCATCGAGGGTGCCGATCCGGACGCTCTCGTTGGCATCGTCAATGCGTTCACCGCAGTGGCATCTCTGGTTGCCAATCTGATGTTCGGCAACTTCTCCGATCGTTCCCGCTCCAGGTTCGGTCGTCGTACTCCGTGGATCGTTTTCGGTGCGGTGCTCGGTGGCGTCACCCTGTTCCTGACCGGTACCACGCATAACGCCGTGCTGCTCACCATCTTCTACTGCGCCTGCATGTTCGGCCTCAACTGTATGATTGCCCCGCTGGTCGCAGTGCTGTCTGACCGCGTGCCGTCCGGCATCCGCGGCACCATGTCCGCCTTCTATGGCGCAGGCTCCACCATCGGCGCTCCGATCGGCACTATGATCGGTGCGTTCTTCATCGAGAACCTGACTGTCGGCTTCGCTGTCGCGGGCGTGCTCATGTTCCTCGGTGGTGTCGTCGCCGTAATCATCCTGCCGAAGGAACAGTCCGCTGACTTCCTGCCGAAGGAAGAGGGCTCTTTCAAGGACGTTCTCGTATCCTTCCGTCCGCCGAAGTTCGCTGGCGCCCACGACTTCTACAAGGCATTCGCCGGCCGTTTCTGCATGATCATGAGCTACCAGATGATCAACGTCTACCAGCTCTACATCATCCAGAACTACATTGGCCAGTCTGTCAAGGAATCCGCCGTCACCGTATCCGTCGTTTCCATGATCATGATGGTCATGTCTCTGGTCGGCTCCTTCATCTCCGGCCCGGTTTCCGATCTCATCGGCCGCCGTAAAGTTCCGGTTGTCGTGGCTTCCGTGCTCTTCGCCATCGGCATCGCCATGCCGTGGCTGATCCCGTCCACCCTGGGCATGTACCTGTTCGCAGGCATCGCTGGCCTCGGCTATGCCGTCTACTCCGCAGTCGATCAGGCTCTGCTCGTCGACGTGCTGCCGAACAAGGAAGAAGCTGGCAAGGATCTGGGCATTCTGAACATGGGCACCACCCTTGGCCAGATGTGCGGCCCGGTCATCATGTCCACCATCGTGGTGTCCCTCGGCTACAACTTCGCCTTCCCGGCCGCCATCGCCCTGGCCATCATCGGCTGCTTCTTCATCATGGCCATCAAGAAGGTCAAGTAACCACACCTCCCTCCCCTCCCTCACTCCCCTCGATTTCGAGAGAGGAGAGGGAGAGAGGGGGTGGGAAGTTTTTCCAAAACTGAACAGCAATGCAACGTAACGTCATATCGATAATCTCAATAACTGAATCTAAATAAGCACGATAAAAATAACTTAATAATCGCAATGCATTATCCAAAGAATCAACGACGATACTAAGGACTTTCCATGACTACTTGGATCGCAACAACGCAAGACAACAAGCTTGCCGACAAATCATCAGAAATCGAATCCACGCATGCCACTTCCGCTGCCGATCTGCAGCTTGACGGCAATGAATATCAGGCGTTGCGCGGCTTCGGCGGCTGCTTCAACGAGCTTGGCTGGCTTCCTCTGCAGACGGTCACTGAAGAGGAACGCGATCAGATCATCAAGGAACTGTTCAGCCCGGATGAGATGAACTTCACCTTCAATCGTGCGCCGGTCGGCGCCAATGATTTCGCCGATCATTGGTATAGCTATAACGAGACCGACGGCGATTACGAGATGGAGCATTTCTCCGTCGAGCATGATGAACAGACGCTGATTCCGTATATTCATCGCGCGCAGGAATGGCAGCCGAACATGCAGCTGTTCTCCAGCCCGTGGAGCCCGCCGACGTGGATGAAGCGTCCGAAGGCTTATAACTATGGTCGTTTGGTGCAGACTCCTGAGAATCTGAAGGCGTATGCGAAGTATTTCGTCAAGTACATTCAGGCTTATGCCGAGCATGGCATTACCGTGAATCAGCTGCATGTGCAGAACGAGGTGTTCGCCGATCAGAAGTTCCCGAGCGCATTGTGGGATGCCGAAGCGCTCAAGGTGTTCATCCGCGATTATCTTGGACCTGCTTTTGACGAGGCTGGTCTTGATACCGATATTTGGCTGGGCACGTTGAATGGTCCGGAAGATATGGCGTGGACCGGCGGTTACGGCATGAAGCTTAACAATTACAACCGTTTTGTCGACAATATTCTGTTTGACGACAATGCTCGCAAGTATATCAAGGGCATCGCCTATCAGTGGGCTGGCCAGAATTGTATTGCGCGTACGCATGAGTCTTGGCCGGAGATTGAGCTGATTCAGTCTGAATCCGAATGCGGTATGGGCGATAATACGTGGGAATATGCGGAGTATATTTTCCACTTGATCAACCATTATCTGCGTAATGGCGCGACTGCCTACACGTATTGGAATATGATTCTTGACGATCAGGATTCCACGTGGGGATGGTGGCAGAATTCGCTGTTCACCATTACTGCGGATACGCATGAGGTTCGTCGTAATCCGGAATATTATGTGATGCGTCATTTCTCGCATTTTGTTAAGCCGGGTGCGCATGTGCTTGGTACGACGGGTCATTTCAATTCGATGGCTATTGCTTTCCGTAATCCGGATGACACCATTGTGGTGGTGGCTCAGAACGCTCTTGATGAGGAGCGTCCGTTTGAGTTTGCCGATCCTTGCAATGCCGATCGTGGTATCAAGGTGACGCTTGCTCCGCGTTCGTTCAACACGTTCGTGTTGGACTGACGGGGAGTTGTCGGCTGACGCGGATGTGTGCGTAACGCGTCGGCTTGGTTGTGGCAACGGTTTGTTGAATGCCGGGTGGTGGGTTTTCCCTTCTCTTCCTGCCACCTTCGCAAGCCGGTGCTGTGTTGCAGGGCGTTTGCCTGTGGTGATTGGTTACTGGTCGCCGCAGACAGACGCCTTTTTTGTTTGCTGTGCTCTTGTTTTGCAGTGTTTTTGCTTGTCGCGCTCTGTTTAGCGGTAGCCGTCCCAGGTGGGGGAGGGGAACAGAATGCGTTCGGCGCGTTCCCAAAGTTGCATCATGGATTCGTTTGGGTTGGTCAGCGACTGGATTTGCACGCCGTCCATGGCGAAGAATGCGGTGACGATGAGGTCGTGCAGGCGTTCTGGATCTCGGTATTCTTCCGGTAGTTCCCAGTCCACGCTGGTCATGTCGGTTAGGATTGATCCGTGCCTGTTTTGGTAGAACTCGTGTGCCGGGTGTTGCGGGTCGGATGCTTCGATTGCGAGGCGCATGAATAGTGCGACGAGTTCAGGACGTTTGGCGTTGAAACATACGGTTTCGTGCAGTGCGCTGGGCAAATGTCGACATTCTTTGGTTGCTGAATCTGATTGGTCGCAGTGGTTGATGGTTGCGCCCAATGTCGTGGGTGCATTGCTTTCTTCGGAGTCGTAGAACGTTTCGATGACCAATGAGAGCAGTTCTTCGCGGTTTTTGACGTAATGGTTGAGTCCTGGCAGTGTCATTCCGACCGCGTCCGCCAAGGCTTGCATGGGGAAGCCATATGATCCGTATTGCGTGATCAGGGTTACCGCTTCTTGTGCGACCTGTTTGCGTCGTTGTGTTGGGGAGAGTCGTTTTCTTTGGTTGATTGGACGGCTCTTGATGCTGTTTGCTGATGTTTTTTCCTGTGATTCCATACTGCTTTGAAGAATACTATTGCCGCTGCCCACGTGTGTTTTCGTGTGGTTTCGATATTGCGGTTATGTAATTGATTGATGTGTTTGCAAGTGGGTAGTTGTTCGACACGCCGATTTGTTATCTTATACTTATAAGATATAAGATAACTGACGAAGCCGACGGACATCGACTTCAATCAACGCCTCTCTTGCTTGCGCGATCGTTGAAGATTCGGCAAAAACGTGGGGCTGATTTCGAAGAAGAAAGATAAGGAGATAAGCATGACTGGCGCACAGTCCGCGGAAAGCACTCGCACGCTTTCCAAAATTGACAAAACGCGTTTCTGCGTAGCGTTCTTCGTGTTCTCATTCGCGTGGATGCTGGCATTGCAGATCGTTGCTGCAGTGTTGCTTCCGCAGCGTTTGGCCGATATCGCGCCCGACAGCAAAGACGCCATCTTTGGTGTGCTTAATTCGGCAACGGCACTCGCCTCGCTGATTTCCAACCTTGTGGTCGGCAACATGTCTGACCGTACGCGCTCGATCTTCGGCCGTCGTACGCCGTGGATTGCATCGGGCGGCATTGTCGCTGGTATCTCGCTGTTCCTCATCGGCATTTTGCCGGACGGTGTGAGCATCGGTGTCAGCTACTGCATTTCCATGGTCGGTCTGAACATGATGATCGCGCCGGTCATCGCATCCCTATCCGACCGTGTTCCGGAAGATATGCGCGGCACCATGTCTGCATTCATCTCCGCAGGTACGCTTTTCGGTTCCGCACTCGGCCAGATTGTTGGTGCGCAGTTCATCACCCTGCAGCTCCCGGGCTTCATCGTCGCTGGTGCGGCCATGGCGCTTTCCGGTGTGCTTGCCGTGATCTTCTGGCCGAAGGAAAAGTCCAGTAAGGACATGCCTAAGGAAAAGGTCGATTTCAAGGGCATCATCATGAGCTTCCGTCCGCCGACCAAGGGCGCTCGTGACTTCTGGCTGGCATTCGCTGGTCGTTCCCTGCTGCTGTTCAGCTACTACATGATCCTCAACTACCAGCTGTATATTCTGCAGGATTATATCGGTCAAAGCGTTGAAGATTCCGCAGTCACCATTTCCACCATGAGCTTGGTGCTGATGGTTGTCTCCCTGATTTCCGCGCTTTCCGCAGGTCCGATTTCCGACAAAATCGGCCGCCGTAAGATTCCGGTTGTGGCTGCAAGCGTGCTGCTTGCCATCGGTTATGCTCTGCCGTGGCTCATGCATAATGCGCTGGGTATGATTCTCTTCTCCGCCATCGGCGGCTTCGGCTACGGCATGTACGGCTCTGTTGACCAGGCACTCAACGTTGACGTGCTGCCGAACGAGGAAGAGGCTGGTAAGGATCTAGGCATTCTGAACATCGCAACCACTCTCGGTCAGATGGTCGGCCCGATCGTCACTTCCGCCATCGTGGTGGCCACCGGCTCCTATGCCATGGTGTTCCCGACGGCAATCGTGATGGTGGCGCTCGCCTGCGTCTTCATTCTGATGATTAAAAAGGTGAAGTAGCGTCGGCATTTTCCGAAATAACTTGGCCGGAGATCCTTTCATTATCTCTCCTGGGATCTTCGGCCATTTCGCACATATTGTGCGGCACAATAACTACAGGAACTGTACGAATTACGAACACTGCAGATGTGAGTACTACTGCAAAGGAGCAAACCATGGTTGTCTGCATTGACCCGAACAGTACGATTGGTCGTATCGATCCGAAACTGCATGGCCAATTCATTGAATTCCTTGGCGAATGCATTGATGAAGGTCTGTGGGTAGGGGAGGATTCCCCGATTGAAAACGAGCATGGCTACCGCAAGGCCACATTGGATGCTTTGCGTGCATTGCAGCCGCCGGTTATTCGTTGGCCTGGCGGTTGCTACGCAGACACCTACCATTGGCGTGACGGCGTGGGGCCGCAAAGCGAACGTAAAACCACCTTTAATGAAAACTTCGCCACGTACGAACTCGACGATCACAGCTTCGGCACCGACGAATTCCTGCGTTTGTGCGAAATGCTCGGCGCGGAACCGTGGATCAATATCAACATGCTTTCCGGTACTGTGGCCGAAATGAAGGATTGGATGGAATACTGCAATCGTGAGCAGCCCACCGATCTGGCCAAGGAACGTGAGACCAACGGCCATAAAGCACCGTACGGTGTGAAATATTGGGGCATTGGCAACGAAGTGTGGGCTGGAGGCGGTACCATGACGCCGCAAACCTACCTTGACGAATACCGCAGGTTCGCATCCGCTATGCCAAGCTTCACCACCGATGTGTTCGCGCCGACGGAAATGTATGCCATCGCGAGCGGTCCTGACGGTAACAAGCCGCGCGAACGCGTGCAGTGGACCCAGGACTTCTTCCGTGGTCTTGTCGAATATCGTCAGCCGAAAATCGATGGTTATGATCTGCATTTCTACAACTGGAATGTGGATAACGATGCTGATACTCCGACCGAGTTCGATGAAGACGGCTGGAACACGGTGATTGAGGGTTGCCTTGAGCTTGAAGACATTCTGTGTGATCAGTGGCGTTTGATGAACGATGGTTTGGCGCTTATTCATGAGCCGGAAGTGGCGATGGATTCCAAGCTTTCGCATGTCGATCTGATTATCGGTGAGTGGGGCAATTGGCATAAGACCGCGTTCTTTGCGCGCCCGGCGCTTAAGCAGCAGGTGACCATGCGTGACGCCATCACTACCGCGCTTACGTTGGATCTGCTGCAGCGCAACTGCGACAAGGTGTCCATGGCGTGCAACGCGCAAACCATCAATGTGCTTAACTCACTGATTTTGACTGAAGGCGATCGTACCATCCTTACGCCTAACTATGACGTATTCATGATGTACAGGGCGCATCGTGGCATGATCGCACTTGATGTGAATCGCAACGATTCCGAAGATTCCGCCGTATATACGTTTGCGTCACGCAATGAAGACGGCACTCAGCTGCTGATTAATCTCACCAATGCGCATATGAACGATGGTGCCGAAGTGCGGCTGCATTTGCCGTGCGGCGCTCAGGTTGATTCGATGGAAACGCTTGCTTCCGAAGATCCGCATGATTGCAACACAGTGGAGCATTCGGATCTGGTGCGCACTCATGCCGTGGACGTGGATAGTGCCGTGAGCGTGCACGAATCTGCCGGCGGTGCCGAGCTGACGGTAACGTTGCCCGCTGCCTCGGTGAGTGCCTTGCACGTAACGATTCGCCAGCGATAAGCAGTAATCGTCTCTCCGGCTGCAGGTTGCCTCTTTCTTCCCGCAAGAAAGAGGCTTTTTCTTATGATTAATCGCATGATTCTGTGAAATTGCTGCACGATTTTGATTGTCGGTCCCACGATTTTCGCAAAGGGTGCTTTATGCGAAATAGTGCGACAGCGGTTCGGAGAGATGTCCGAGACGAGTTGCGGGGAGGAGAAAAATGTACTATCATCTAACTTAGTAATTACTAAGTAATAAAAAATATGATTGAAAGCGTACGAAGGAGTGCATATGGACCTTAATTACATCAAGGGCGTGAACCTGGGTAACTGGCTGGTTCTGGAAAAGTGGATGAACCCGGCATTATTCGATGGAACCACTGCCGATGACGAATACTATCTGCCGACGCAACTTGATCCGGCCGTCTACGAGGCCCGTATCAGGACCCACCGCGCCGAATACATCAACGAGCGCGACTTCGCCACCATCAAATCGTGGGGACTGAACTCCGTGCGCATCCCCGTGCCGTACTTCATCTTCGGCGACCGCGCGCCGTTCATCGGCTGCATCGACGAACTCGACAAGGCCTTCAACTGGGCCGAGAAATACGGCCTGACCATCCTTATCGATCTGCACACCGCACCGATGAGCCAAAACGGCTTCGACAACGGCGGCATCTCCGGCGTGTGCAAGTGGGCGCAGCTGCCCGACGAAGTCGAATTCGTGCTGTCCGTGCTCGAACGCCTCTCCAAGCGGTACGGCCATCGTCGGGCGCTGATGGGCATCGAAATCATCAACGAGCCGAACACCACCACCTGCTGGCCGATGGCGAACGTGACCGAACGCTACAAGGCGGTCGATCCGGAACTCGCCGAAGGCACCGGCCCGATCGCATTCGACTGGCTCAAGAACTTCTACATCACCGCCTACCACCGTCTGCGCGACGCTGACAAGGGCGCGTTGCCGACCGACAAAGTCGTGGTGTTCCACGACGGTTTCGACATCGAACAGTGGAAGGACTTCATGCGCGGCCCCGACGGCAAGCTCGCGCCCGAGTTTAAGAACGTGGTCCTCGATACCCACCAATACCTCATGACCGCCGAAACGATGGGTTGCCCGCAGACAGCGGAGGGCTACGACGACTTCGTGAGGAATACCTATGCGCCGATGATCGCCGAGATGAGCGAATACTTCCCGGTGATTGTGGGGGAGTGGTGCCTGTTCAACTCCGTCGGCTGCGGTGTGGACACCCACGGCGGCCAAAGCGTGCTCAACGGCGAGGAAGGGGCTCAGGTCGAAACCCTGACCGCCGAACAGAAGCGCTCGCTGTACCGGGGCCTAGCCGAATCCCAGCTCGCCGCATGGAGCAAGGGCAGCGGCTTCTACTACTGGAACTACAAGCTGCTCACTGACACTGTCAACACTCCCGGCTGGATCGGCTGGGACGCATGGGACCTTGGACGCTGCATCGCCCAAAACTGGTTCCCCGTCCAAAAGTGATTCCGTCGGACGCAAGAATCGTACAAAGCAACGCGTGATATCAAGAACATTAAGGAACGACAATGCTGCATAATCCGATCTTCAAAGGCTTCAATCCTGATCCGGCCATCTGCCGTAAAGGCGACGACTACTATGTTGCTGTCTCTACATTCGAATGGTTCCCGGGTATTCCGATTTACCATTCGAAGGATATGAAGCATTGGGAGCTGCTCACCCACGTGCTTACTGATGATACGAAGCCGAACCTCACCAAGCTGCCGAGCGCTAAGGGCATTTGGGCTCCATGTCTCACGTATTGTGAGGAAGAGGACATGTTTTACGTGATTTACGGCGTTATGAACTCCATGAATGCACGCTATTTCGACGTGAATAATTATCTGATTAAGTCAAAGAGCATTGAAGGTCCGTGGAGCGAGCCGGTATATCTGACATCTTCTGGTTTCGACGCGTCCATTTTACATGATGACAATGGCAAGAAGTACATCGTCAGCTTGGAGTGGGAGACCCGTGAAGGCTATGAGAAGCCGGGCGTGATCTGCTGTGTGGAATATGATCCGGAAACCAAGCATGTGGTTGGCTATCCGAAGCGTATATGGCGTGGCGCTACTGATCGTGGCTGCATTGAGGCTCCGCATCTGACCAAGCGTGACGGCTGGTATTACATTATGTGCGCCGAGGGTGGCACTGGCTACAACCATGCCGTGACCATGGGCCGTTCCCGCAATGTGTGGGGTCCGTATGAGCCGGATCCGAATGGTCCGCTCGTCACTTCGCAGCCGAAGGAGTCAAACGAGCGTGCTGATGACGATCATTTGAAGCCGCGCTATTTCAACCCGGATTCCGTGCTGCAGAAGTCCGGGCACGGCTCCTACGTGGATCTGCCGAACGGCGAGACATATCTTGTGCACCTGACCAGCCGTCCGTTTGTGCCGGAATTACGTTGTACGCTTGGCCGTGAAACCGCCATTCAGAAGATGACATGGACGAATGACGGCTGGCTGCGCATGGCGGACGGCTCCAATCTGGCCAAACTCGAAGTCGAAGAGCCGGATCTGCCGGATGCGCCGATGCCGGAGATTCCCGGGCACGACGACTTCGACGGCGGCGCGATCGGCAACTGGTATTATTCGCCGCGGCAGATGCCGACCACCTTCGCCAACGTGACGGAACGCCCCGGTTGGCTGCGCATCCGCGGCGAGGAATCGTTGGCATCGCTCAACCGCACGAGCCTGATCGCACGCAAACTCACCAGCGTGTACGCCACCGTCACCACGAAGATGGAGTTCGAGCCGGAAGTCTACCAGCACAGCGCTGGCTTGACCATCTACTACGACAACATGAATAATATTTTCCTGCGCAAGTATTATTCACAGACGCTTGGCGGCAGCGCGATTTCGATTGTGCGTCTCGAAAACGGTGAAAAGACGGAAATGCTTGACACTCGCGTTGCTGTGGAAGACAAGCCGATCTATTTCCGTTTGAATATCGAAGGTCGTCGTACTTGGTTCGAGTGGGGTTATGATGGCGAGAACTGGACCAAGATTGGCCCGGATTTCGACACTACCACCTTCTCTGACGAATACTGCAAGTACGGCGAATTCACCGGCACTATGGTCGGCATCGCCGTCACCGACGCCGCTCTGCACGAGAAGACCGCCGACTTCGACTTCTTCGACTACGAGGCGGACGAGACGAAGCCCGTCGACTGATCCCGCCCGGCCGGCCACCACGATCATTCAACGACCCTGATCCGGCTGTGATCCGATTCCGAGCGGCCGCGTGGCCGCTCGCGGGGCGCATACAATGGACCAAGGAACGTTGCGAATGACGCGCGGTTCCTTGGCCCATTGGGCCGAATGGGTTTTGCCATGGGTTGTGATGGGCGGAAACGAAAAGTCGGGCAACCCCCGAACGTAAGGGCGGTGAGACGCATGGTGCTAGGCATCGACGAGCGAATCGACGGCGTGAACCTCGGCAACTGGCTGGTGCTGGAGAAATGGATGGATCCGAAACCGTTCACCCGCAGCGCCGAAGACGATGAAATCTGGATGCACCGCACGCACGTATCCCTCTGGTCCGAACGGAATCTAGCCGAGGAACTGCGCCGGCACCGCGAAACCTACATCACCTTGGAGGATTTTCGTATCATCGCCGACCACGGAATCAACCTCGTACGCATTCCCATACCGTATTTCATCTTCGGCGACTGGCCCGGGCATCCGGGCTGCATCACGTACCTCGACCGCGCGTTCCGTTGGGCGCGGGAGACGGGACTGAAGATCATGATCGACCTGCATACCGTGCCCGGCTCGCAGAATGGTTTCGACAACGGCGGTCTGACGGGTGTGTGCAAATGGGCGCAGAATACGGACTTGGTGGAGTACACGCTGAACGTGCTGGAGCGATTGGCTCGCCGATACCGCGACGAACCGGCCCTGCACGGCATCGAAGTACTCAACGAACCAGTGAGCTGGTCAGTGTTCCATAGCACGTCGAACACGGCGAAAGACTCTCATGAGGCTTCCGGTAGCACGTATGTCTCACTGCGTTTTCTGAAGCGCTTCTACCGCGACGCTTACGCCCGGTTGCGCGCCGTGCTACGTCCGGAAACCGTGATCGTATTCCATGACGGTTTCCGACTGCTCCGCTGGGGTGGTTGGTTCCGTCGTGCTGGCATGCGCAACGTCATGCTCGACACCCATCAGTATCTCATCGCGATGGAGGATCCGCTGTTTTCGGGACCGGCACGCCGGCTGTACCTGCGATCGCGGCGACTGCCATGGCTGTACCGGATGCTGGTGGGCGCGAGTGGCATCGCCATCCGTTCGGCGGCCCGTCGTATTCCCGTGCTGGTGGGCGAGTGGTGCGTGGAGAATCAGTGGGCCCTACACAGCCAAAACCGATCGGCTGCATACCGCCAAGTGTCACGATTGCAACGCGCGGCATGGGACGTGTCGGCGGGGCAGATCTATTGGAGCTACCAGCTTGCGCGCTCCGCGAAACCGGGTAGTGGCGAAGGGAAACCGCCGCGGGATCCTCGCAACGGCGGCAATCTTGAGGCGTGGGATCTGACTCGCGTATGGCGTCATGGATGGATTCGGGCGGATACCTCTCACGATGACGTGCCATAGGCAGTCAATCAACGGCAATCGACGCAAGGTGCATTAGACTCGGAATCATGGCAGAGGAAGAGACTTCGAAACGTATCCGAAAATCACCGCAGGAGCGTCGAGCGGAAGTGCTGGATGCGGCTGTTCAGCTGATCAGTGAGCGTGGATTCAATGGCATTTCCATCCAAGACGTGGCCGACAGGGTCGGCATCTCCAAACAAGGCGTGTTGCGATACGTCGACAACAAAGACAAAATGCTGGCGCTGGTATATGACGAATACTACGGGCAGACCGGCACGCCGGAGGACTTCTTCTCTTCGGGCATGCCGGGCAGCGACCCGTCCGCGCCGCATTTTCCCGCGTATCTGCGCTACCTGGTGAAACACAACTCGCGCCGCCGCATGATGGTGCAGCTGTTCACCGTGCTGTCGGTGGAATCCCTGAACCCGGATCACCCATTGCATGACGAATTCATGGGACGCATGGAGGACATCTGGGAACACTACTCGAAATACCCGTGGGTGGTTCCGCCGCAATTGGGCGCATGGGCCGGCAGCATGCGGCCAGTGGTGCGCAAAGCCATGGAAATCATGGATGGCATTCAGCTGTGGTGGCTGCGCGAACCGGAAGTGGACTTGTGTGAGGAATGGTCCGAAATGGAGAATCTGCTGTTTCCCGCGCCCCTCTGGGATGCATGCCGCTGATTTTATGTGTGTTCCGCATACGTTCGGGGGTGACCTGACGGCCACCCTCATTTTGCTTATCTTCTATTGTGGTAGTGCCTGAAAAGTTTGCTGAAAGAGACATGCTGGTTTCTTGAGATGTCGACCATTTTGATGCAGTCAGACTACCTGCTGCGCTTCCCGTATAGACGCCAATGCTGGCTCCCAACATCCCTAGCGATACTAGTATCATTATTTTACGGAAGAGTCTAGATTCAGTAGAATTACCAATTCTACATAATAATTCGTCATATATAGAACCTGCTGCAGAATTAGTTACAATTGTCCCTCTGTAAAAAGTTAATTTTAACTCATTATATTGACTATTTATAAGATAATTAGAACGTTGAATAATCTCAGATTCATTCTTGCCGGAAATAAGAAATTTCCTGTCAGAATCAACAGAGTTATGAGCGATACCTTTTTTCTTGCCCACAGATTCCAAAACCGCCCAATCCGGGATTTCTTTTTCCTTTGGCCAGTTCAATCCAGCGGTTTCCAGCAGTATGCCATACTGAGATGATCGCGTAATATTCGCATCCGCATCGACAAGACCAAGTTCCAATAGGAAGTTGGCCTTGCTTTGGTCTATGTCATAGGCGGCTGCCAGCTCCTGCTTGATGAGACCGCCTCCTCTGCGTGCCGCCATTTCCCCGAATACGAAATCACCGGTTTCATTCTTATAGAATTCGATATGCATCACATTCGGAATCGTCTGATCGTTGAAAGATGCAATTAATTGCTTTGTCAGTCGGAGCAGCTCGGAATAGTCGGCACCGTTCTCATCCAACATCACGGAACCGGTGTTTTGTTTCTCGAAATCCAGTGGCGGGACAAGGTACCGTGATGGTGAGATCAGAATCGAACCGGAATTGATATAGACTACATCCACATGGTAGACGGAACCGGAACAATATTCCTCTAAGTAATACTGGTTTGAATGCACGTTTCGTATGAATTCCGGCTTGGTAGCTAAAGCAGGCAGGTCATCTTTCGAATGCAATATCGTAATGCCTGCAGACCCTGCGCCCCATCGAGGTTTGAGAACAACCGTCTCCCAACGATCGAACGCCGAAATAATATCTCCAAAGCCTTGGCAGGTGGTATAGGGAATAATCTTTAATCCGGCATCAAGGGCCGATTGTTTCATCGTGACTTTATCTCGACAGCTTAACGCCAGTTCATGCTGTAAACCGGGAATTCCAAATAAACTTCTCGCCTCTGCAACCCTCAGTACGTCTTCCTCTGAGCTGGAAACTATCCTATCTGGTTTAAATTTCCTGACAATATCAAAGAATTTTGCGGTAGCGCTATCAGAGGAATAATCGGAAACCTCGATTTCCTTGATGACGGAGCTCGGCCAACTATGGTGTGCGGCTCGATCGTTCGAGGTGAAGACCATAACTTCTAAACAATCGAAACGTTCTTGGATTTCCTCAATCCATTTAGGATAATTTGAGAAAGATTTGGGCTGTTGCAGCAATAATACTTTCATGTCATTCCCCTTCCGGTGTACTCACCAAGACTTTTTCTTTCAATGACGAATGATTCTTTGTCCACGTTTTCTAATTTGATTAGTGACGACTGCAGGCATTATTCCCACTAACGCCAGTGCACACCAATACCAAGCCGTCAATCCTGCAGGACGTAGTGCCGGAACGATCCAACCGCCAAGGAATGAGCCTGCCGATTCACCAATGGCTGCAATTATCAGCCGATAGTTCAGAATGTCCACCAAAGGCTTATCTGGCTGTGCCTCTACCAGAGCAATATTGATTAATGGCGCATAGATGCATTCTGCAATGGAGAACACAACCAAGGAAATGATGCATATCCACCAGTACGACGAGACTCCGCAGGCGAATAGTGCGAAGGAAATTCCATAAATCCCCAGGCTTTTGACTATGAATGAGGTGGCATTATGTTCTTTGGTCATATTGCGCGAGATGATCTTACTTACCGGCATTTGCAGTGCTATGACCGATATGGCATCAATGGAATAGAACAATCCTCTTATGACTGGACTATCGGATAACGAGTGGAATTCCAATGCCATTCCGGCAAAAAGCTGACCATTCATTATACTGCCCACGAACACCGCCAGGATGGCAAGAACCGTACCGGGACTTTTCAGCGAGTCTGTAATGGTCTTCACGATGGAGGAAGTGTTTTCCTCGCCGCTTTTCTCATTGCGTATGAAGACATGATGAGTCAGCGCTATTGGAGCTAGTAAAGCAGAAAAAGCATAGAGTCCGACGATGATTGCAATAAAGAGCGTTTGTCCGAAAGCTTTATATATGTAATTCGAGCCCAGAGGTCCAATCGCGGATCCAAGATTGGCTGCCATAGTCACTAAAGCAAACAAAGAAGCCTGAATTTTTTTATCCTTTACTGTAGCGATGATATGCCCTCGTAGGGCAAAATTAACCAATGAAAGACCGAGTCCCAGCAAAGCCAAATCCGCAAAAAGGAAGCCGATAAAACCACCCATTGCCGGTTGTAGCAGCAAAAGTGAAAAAACCATGAATCCGAAACCGGCCTCGGTGAGGGATACCGTTGAGAAACGCTCAATCAGGCTACCTATAAAAACAGTACTGCCTCTAGAAAAAAGAGATAAAATTCCGAGCGCCAGCCCAACATATAGCGATGACGCCGCAGAAACTTGGCCGGTGAGAATAACCGAAAGAAGGGAGAAGAGACCGCTGTACGCAGCAGTATTCAAAAAGTAATTCACTGATATGGAGTCTCTTTTAATATCGTTCGGCTTCTCCATTTGAATGGACCTTCTTTTATGCTTTACAAATAATGTCTCCCCATGCTAGTTGTCATAGGGGAATTGTTCATTGCTGCGTCCACATATAGTGACGCTTGGTTTTGGCATACTTGGGGGTGTCTGTTTCAAAGTTTACCGTGCTTTCTGTGGAATCGTTGAATCCTGAACATCCGTTGCATGATGAATTCACTGCTCGTATGGACGATATTTGGGAGAACTATTCGCAATATCCTTGGCTGATTCCTCCGCAATTGGGTTCATGGAAGTCGAGCATGCGACCGGTGGTGCGTAAAGCCATGGAAATCATGGATGGTGTGCAATTATGGTGGTTGCGCGAGCCTGAAGTTGATTTATGCAAAGAGTGGGCTCAGATGGAAAACATGCTGTTTCCATCCCCGTTGTGGGATGCATATCGTTGATTTTGAATACTTGTTGAGATTGGCATTGCATGCGTGTACGAAAAGGCGAGGGTCTGATGGTCCCTCGCCTTTTGCGTTGACGGGTTTATGTCGAGTTGCGGATGTGCATATGATATACTAAACTACCAATTGGTAATTAAAGAAAATCGCTTCAATGAGGAAAGTGAGCAATCCATGGCCGAAACCACTGAAAATACTGTAAATCTGCCCTATAGGAATCCGGAACTTCCTACTGAGGAACGCATCGCCGATCTGCTTGGTCGAATGACCCTTGAGGAAAAAGTCGGACAGATGATGCAGCTTGACGCGCGAAGCGGCGATTTGGACGATCTGATCGTCAACAAGCACGTTGGTTCCATCCTGCATACCTCGCCGTCCGATCTGCCGAAAGCCGTGGAAACGGTGAACGCCAAAACCCGTCTCGGCATTCCGCTGGTGATCGGCGACGACTGCATTCACGGCTATTCCTTCTGGCCGGGAGCCACCATTTTCCCGGAACAGCTAGGCATGGCAACCACGTGGGATTCCGAAAAGGTACAGGCCGCGGGCCGTGCCACCGCCGAGGAAGTGTCAGCCACCGGCGTGCATTGGACGTTCTCCCCGGTGCTGTGCATCGCGCGAGATACTCGTTGGGGCCGCGTGGGCGAAACCTTTGGCGAAGATCCGTACCTGATTGGCGAAATGGCATCGTCCATTGTCAAGGGCTATCAAGGTGGAGCCAAGGCGGGCGAGCCGCTCGCCAAAGACGCGATCCTCGCATGCGCCAAGCATTTCGCAGGCTATTCCGAAACACAGGGAGGGCGTGACGCTTCCGAAGCCGACCTGAGCCACCGCAAGCTGGAATCTTGGTTCCTGCCGCCATTCGAACGCGTAGCCAAGGAAGGCTGTGGCACCTTCATGCTCGGCTACGAATCCATCGAAGGTGTGCCAGTCACCTTCAACAAGTGGCTGCTTTCCGACAAACTGCGTGGCGCTTGGAACTATCAGGGCACGCTCATCACCGACTGGGACAACGTCGGCCGTTCCGTGTGGGAACAGAAGGTCAAGCCTGACTATGTGCAGGCTGCTGCCGATGCGGTCAAGTCCGGCAACGACTTGGTGATGACCACGCCAAAGTTCTACGAGGGTGCAATCGAAGCCGTGAAGACCGGTCTGCTTGACGAATCGTTGATCGATGCCGCCGTGGCTCGTATTCTCGCACTGAAGTTCCGTCTTGGACTGTTCGAAGATCCACGCTTGCCCGACCAGAAGCGTATCGATGCAGTGATCGGTTCCGAAGAGCATCAGCAGCTCAACCTTGAAGTGGCTCGCGAAGCCGTGGCATTGCTGAAGAACGACGGTTCACTGCCGTTCAACGTGGCCGGTGCGAAGCGTATCGCGGTCGTTGGTCCGCTCGCCGATGACGCCCAGACCCAGCTGGGCGACTGGGCAGGCAGCTCCGGCCAGATCAACTGGATGCCTGACGGCCACCCGCGTGAAATGATCACCACCGTGCTTGATGGTTTCAAGCAGCTCGCTCCGGAAGGTTGCGAGGTCGTGTACTCTCGCGGTGCCAACATCGTGGATTTGGTGCCCGATCCGGAAGGCGAGTTCTACCCGGATGGACAGCCTCGCCCGAAGATCGGCGTTTCCGCCAAGATTGATCGCGCACTGCTTGACGAAGCCGTGGAAAACGCACGCAAAAGCGACCTGATCGTGGCCGTGGTGGGCGATGTGATCCAGGCCATTGGCGAAGGCTGCTCCACCGCCACGCTTGAACTGCTCGGCGGACAGAATACGCTGATCGATGCACTGTCGAACGTGGCTCGCGAAACCGGCAAGCCGTTCGTGGTGGTGCTCGTCAGCTCCAAGCCGCAAGTGCTGCCAGCATCCGTGATCGGCACCAACGGCGTGATTGTTGACGAAACTCCAGCCGAAGGCACTTCGGCTCTGCTGTGGGCTCCAAGCCCGGGCATGAAGGGCGGCCAGGCCATCGCCGAAATCATTCTCGGCGAAACCGAACCGAGCGGACGCCTGCCGATCACCTTCCCGCGTCACGCAGGACAGCTGCCGGTCTACTACAACCAGATTCGAGGCCAGCACGGCAACCGTTACGCCGACCTCACGCAGAATCCGGCATTCGCATTCGGCGAGGGTCTGAGCTACACCACGTTCGAATACGGAGATCCGACCATCACCAACGTTCCGGAATCCGGCATATTCGCCGAAACCGACACCGTGCATGCCGAAATCACCCTCACCAATACGGGCGATCGCAAGGGCACGGAAGTAGTGCAGCTCTACATCGGCGACATCGTGACCTCCTACAGCTGGACTGATCGTGAACTCAAAGCATTCCAGCGCGTGGAACTCGAATCAGGCAAAAGTAAGACCGTTGCCTTCGACATTCCGGTTTCCGATTGCACCATCGTCGATTCGGAGGCTAACCGAATCGTCGAACCGGGCGAATTCGAAGTGCTTATCGGCCATTCCAGCCGTCGCGAACACTTGAAGCGCACCACCTTCACCGTCGCGTAAAAGCGAAACGAAATAAGCCGTGTCGCAGAACCCAATAATCGACACGCTAGTCTGACATGAGCCGCCTACGAAATGCCGATCGTGGGCGGCTCATGCAATTTCACGTAACATTTCTGCCCTACATAATGTTCTGCCCTACATAATGTTCTGCCCTACGTAATGTGTGGTGTGTGCCGGCGCAAACTGTAGCCGCGCCGGCATGCGAATATCGTCGACAATTTCGAAGCAAAAACTATTACACAACCTTTCTATCGAAGGAGCAGAGTGTCTACGGATAAGAGGAACGCATCATCAGACATACCCATCGAACATGCCGAAAACGGCACGGTTTCCGCCACCAACGGCGCACAAAGCGGCGCAATCAACGACACGTGTATGAGCGAAGGCAAACTTACCATCGTGGTGGTGGCGCTCGCCATTCTCACCTTCCTCGGCATTCTGTCGGGAACTTCGCTGAACATCGGATATTCGGCGTTGATGGAAGAGTTTGCGATTTCCGCCGACGTGGTGCAATGGCTGACCACCGGGTATCTGCTGTTGCTTTCCGTGGCCATTCCGACGTCACCGTTCATGGTGCGCAAATTCCCGACCAAAGCGTTGTTTGTTATGGCCATCGCGCTGTTTTCCGTGGGAACGCTCGTCGGCGCGCTCGCATTGAACTTTCCGATGCTGCTTGCCGCACGACTGATCATGGCGCTCGGCACGGGTGTTTCCCTGCCGCTGCTGACCAACATCATTCTCGACAAGGCTCCATTCCACAAGCGCGGCATGATGCTTGGGTTGGTGAGTTTGGTGACGTGCGCGGCTCCGGCCATCGGGCCGGTGTTCGGCGGATTGGTGATGGAATTCCTGAACTGGCATTGGATTTTCTATGCCATGATTCCGTTCCTGGTGATTTCATTCGTGCTTGGCGCGGCTACCGTGCCTGACATCCGTCACGGTGAGAAGGGCTATCTGTCGGTGCCATCACTGCTGTTGGTGGCTGTTGGCTTGTCCGGCATTATTGTTGCGGCCAGTCTCTTCGCGCAATGGAATGGCGATTGGCGATTTTGGAGTGTGCTTATCGGTGCCATTGTGGTGTTGGCGGTGTTCGCCGTATTGCAGTTGCGTATGGCTCATCCGTTGGTGGAAGTGCGTACGTTTGCATATTCGGGATTCACGCTCGGCATGGTGATTCTGCTCATGTCTTCCGGCGGTGTGCTTGGTGTGAACTTCTTGCTGCCGATTCTGCTGCAGCGAGGATTGGGGCATACGTCGATGACGGCCGCTTTGATTTTGCTGCCGGGCGCTGTGATTGGCGCGGTGTCGGCTCCACTGATCGGCGGCGCGTTGAAAGAGCATTTCCCGCCGAAGTTCATCGCCTGCGGTTTTGTTGGCGTGGCGGTGATGGATGTGGCGATGATGCTTGGCGGCTCGCACGAAGGAGCCATTGCCGTGGCGTACGCGCTGTTCATGGCCGCTTCCGGATTCGTGCTGGTGCCCGATCAGACGCATGCGTTGAACCAGTTGCCGTCTTCCATGAACGCCGACGGTTCCGCGGTGATGAATACCATGCAGCAGCTCGCAGGCGCCATCGGCACGGCTGTGGCATCCACGTTGATTTCCGAATTCTCGGCCGCCAACGTGAATGCCGGCATGCAGCAGGCTGACGCTTATGTGGCTGGCTTCTCCACCAGCATGTGGGTGTTCTTCGGCATGGCCGTATGCGGTGAGATTCTGGCGTTGCTCATGTTCCGCTTCTCGGTGAAGCGTGCTCAGGAGTAGCCTGCAAGCCGAACCATTTGGGGCATGACTGCCCCAAATCTCAGTCATGGTGACATGCGGCCAATCCTCAGCGTCGAACGCATCGGCAATACGGAAGATGGCCGTGGCATATGGCTGGTTGACTTCGGACAGAACTGTTCGCAGCGCATCCGCCTGCACATGCGCGATCTTGAAGCAGGACAAAGCGTGACGTTACGTCATGTGGAAGTGTTGGAACCGGACGGATCCATCGCCACGCGAACCTTGCGCCGAGGCCAGCAGTGCGATGTGTACACTTCCAACGGTTCCGACGCTTGGTGGGAGCCACGATTCGCGATGCACGGCTTCCGCTATGCACAGATCGAAGGTTTCGCAGGAGAACTGACCGCAGCCGACATGGATTGCCGCGTCTACCATTCCGTGATGGAACGCACCGGCGAACTGACCACATCGAATCCGCTGCTCAACCGTTTGCACGAGAACGCCGTATGGTCGATGCGTTCCAACTTCGCGTCCATTCCAACCGACTGCCCGCAACGCGACGAACGCATGGGTTGGACGGGAGACATCTGCCTGTTCGTGCCTACCGCGGCTTATTTGTATGACGTATACGGGTTCCTGAAAAGCTGGCTGAAAGACGTGCGTGCCGACCAGGTCAAGTGGGGCACTGTGCCGTTCTACGTGCCGTTCGTGCCGTTGGGCGTATGGGCGCATCCACAAGCCATCTCTACGTGGGGCGATTCGGCGGTGAAAGTGCCGTGGACGCTGTACATGGAAAGCGGGGACATGCAGGTGCTCGCCGATTCCTACGATCTGATCCGTGATTGGATCGATGAAGTGGCAGGGTACCTTTCGCCCGATGGCGTATGGGATCGCAAGCCGGACTATCCGCTCGGGCAGCTTGGCGATTGGCTTGATCCGACCGCGCCTCCGGAAGATCCTACGCAGGCCATGACCGAAAAGGAACTGGTCGCCACCGCGTTCTACGCACGCAGCTGCATGCAAGGCACGCAAATCGCGCATATTCTCGGCAAAACCGATGATGAAACTCGATTCGCTGCCCTGCGTGACCGTGTGATTGATGGATTCCTGCAGCGTTTCACCAACCTTGACGGCACCATGACATCCGACACCCAGTGCGCCTACGCGCTCGCCATCGCCTTCGGACTGCTTGACGGCGAACCGGTGCGCCGCGTGAAGGCCGGCAATCGACTCGCCTGCCTGGTGCGCGAATCCGGCGGCAAGGTAAGCACCGGATTCGCCGGCACGCCATTCGTGCTTCCGGCGTTGACCATGACCGGCCATAACGACGAGGCCTACGCGCTGCTGACCTCCACCGAATGCCCAAGCTGGCTTTACCAAGTGGTTATGGGGGCCACCACCACGTGGGAACGTTGGGATTCCATGCGGGCCGATGGTTCGCTGAACCCCGGCGGCATGACCTCGTTCAACCATTACGCGCTCGGATCGGTGGCGGAATGGATGCATGCGCATATCGGCGGCCTTGAAGCCGTTGAACCCGGCTGGAAGCGGTTCCGTATCGCTCCGGTGATCGGGGGAGATCTCACCCATGCCGAAACCTCTCACATCACCCCATATGGCAAGGCGGAAGTGCAATGGGAAGTCAACGCCAATGTGCTTGATCTGACGGTTGCGGTACCTGCCGGAACCACGGCATTCGTGGATATCGTCGACCATGAGCGCGTCGATCTTGTTGCAGGAACGCATCATCTGCAGATGGCGCTGTAATCGTACGGAATCGTGTGAAATCGTATGAACGAAAGTCCTGCCGAAGCTGAAGCCAAATAAAAGTCGGCGTCGGCAGGACTGCGATCATACCAAAAATGAAAAAAAAGCTTTCTTCATCGTATATTTCAAATCATTTCAATATTTCAAAAAAAGAACATGCTTCCAAGGGGGAATCATGACAGCAAACGCATCACGCGAGCCAAGCACCGCAGTGTTGAGTGATATCGCACCTGACAGCGGCCGCAAACTGACATCCACCGAAAAATGGCGATTCGGCGTCGGCTTCGTGCTCTTCTCGCTGATTTGGATGGTCGCAGGCACTTCCGGATCGGCCGTGCTGCTGCCGCAACGATTCACCGAACTGAACATAGGCATGCCCGAAGTGATTCTCGGCACCATGAATTCCGTAGGCTGCGTATTCGCACTGTTCTCCAACGTGATTTTCAGTGCGTTAAGCGACATCACGCGCTCGCGTTTCGGCAAGCGCACGCCATGGATTGTGGCAGGTGGTCTGATTACGGCAGCCGGCTATGTGCTCGCCTTCTCCAGTGCGCAGTTGGTGGGTATTGTGGACGGATGGTGCATTGTGCAGGTCGGCGTCAACATGATGATCGCTCCGGCTGTGGCAGTGCTGTCCGACCGCATTCCGGAAAACGTGCGTGGTACGTTCTCCGCATTCTATGGTGGTGCGCAGATCGTCGGATCATCCGCCGGAACGTTCCTCGGATCGAAATTCATTGAAAACATGGGCACCGGATTTGCGATCGGTGCGGCACTGTTCGCAGTCACCGGTATCGTGACCGTGCTGATCTGGCCGCGCGAACGCTCCTCGGCTGCTTCTGTGGCTTCCGTCGAGTCTTCGGATGCCATCGCAAAGCTCGACGTCAAGCAGTTGCTGCGTTCGTTCATCCCTCCTACCAAAAATTGCCGAGATTTTTACTTTGCATTGATGGGCAGATTGCTGCTTATCTTGGGTTGGAACATGATTTCCGGCTATCAGCTGTATATTCTGCAGAAATACTGCGGGTTGAGCGTAAAGGATTCCGCGGCGACGATTTCCACCATGTCGGTGATTTCCATGGTTGTGCTGATCGTCACGTCCATGGTGTCGGGTCCGCTGTCGGACCGTCTGCAGCGCCGCAAGGTCATCGTGGCGATCGGTTCGGTGATTATCGCGATTGGTGTGGCCATTCCGTGGTTCATGCCGAATGCTTTGGGCATGATGCTGTTTGCAGGCATCGGCGGTGCCGGTTATGGCATTTACATTGCCGTCGATCAGGCGTTGAACGTCGATGTGTTGCCAAGTCAGGAAGAAGCTGGTAAGGATCTGGGCATTCTGAATCTTGCCAACACCGTTGGTCAGGTGCTTGCTCCTGTGGTTGTCGGTGCGATTGTGCTTGCCACTGGCAGTTATGCGGCGCTGTTCCCGATCGCTGTGGTTGCGGTGCTGCTGGACGCGGTGTTCATCATGCTGAAGTAGCTGCGGTTACTGCAGTAGCAGAAGCAACGCGCAATGTGCTGGCGATTGCGGCACAGGTGATTTCGACATTGCGTTCCGTGTTGGCGATCAACGTTGTAAGATCTGCTGGCCCGGGCGCAATGCCGAATGTTGCGATAATGCCGGCTTTGTTCAGCGCTTCGACGGTGTGTGGGTCACGGGTTACTGTTCCGCCGATGGCAATGGTTGGTTTTCCTTGCGATTGCGCCAATTTCGCAATGCCGCTTGGCACTTTGCCGTATGGCGTTTGACTGTCGATAGAGCCTTCTCCGGTGATGACGACGTCAGCCCAAGCGCACGCTTCACGGCCATGTGCAAGATTAAGCACGAGTTCGATTCCCGGCTTCACTGTTGCGCTGAGCAGACCAAGCATGCCACCTCCGGTACCTCCCGCAGCGCCCGCTCCCGGAGCGTGCTCTATATCGCGGCCGTTATATTGCATGATTGCGCGCGCGAGATTCGCAAGCCCCTGATCGAGAAGCTCGACCTGTGTTGCGGTCGCGCCTTTTTGCGGGGCGAACACATGGGCGGCACCTTCCGGGCCGGTCAAAGGATTGGTGACGTCGCAAGCGAGAACAATCGGAACGTTTTTGATGGAATCGGAAACTCTTGAATCGTCAATCCTTGCCAAATCAACAAGAGCGCCGCCACCAAGCGCAATGTCGCAATCATGCGCATCGAGAAAACGAAATCCAAATGCGTGAGCCAATCCCGTGCCGCCATCCGTGGTGGCGCTACCTCCCAAGCCGAGCACAATGCGATCCGCGCCGGCGTCGATCGCAGCGTGAATCAGCAAGCCTGTGCCGAATGTGGATGCAGCCATCGGATCACGGTCGGCAGGGGAGACCTGCTCAAGTCCGCTTGCCGAAGCCAACTCGACCACGGCGGTACGGGAAGTGTGCTTATTGCCAAGAAACCCGAACTGCGCAATAATCGGGCGACCGACCGCATCAACCGTCTCAACATCATGCAACGTGCCGCCGGTGGCATGAACCAAGGCGTGCGTCAATCCTTCGCCACCATCGGAAAGCGGCAAAAGCCGGCACTCCGCCTGCGGGTCGCCGCGCATAATGCCACGAGCCATCGTCTGCGCAATCACCTCGGCCGAAGCGGCCTCCTTGAACGAATCCGGTGCCAGCAAAACCCGCATACATGCCTCCTTTTACACCTGCATCCATACAGTAATGCAGTGCCGGGGCAGTGGCCTAGCGGTAGCCTTCCCACATGGGCAGGGGGAACAGGGCGTCTTCGCATTCCGCCCACATGGCGTTCAGGTCCTGACCGGGCGTGCGCAGCCAGCGCAGCTGCACGCCGTCCATCATGGCGAATCCCGCATTGAGCAGCCGGCGCGTATCAACACCTTCGGGCACACGCCAACGAATGTTGAGCGCGGTGTCGGCATTATGCAGCTCTCGATTGGCGAAATACTCGTGTGCCGGGTGGTTCGGGTCGATCGCTTCGGCGCTCAACGTGGAAAACATGTGCACCTGAAGCGGTCTACGTGCGTTCACCGCTACGATCCTGCGCCACATATCCGCGATCAGCGGGCGCGGCTCGCGTACCATGTTTGTCAGAATGTCTTCGGTTTCGGAATCGTAGACTTCGTCCAGCACGGCTGTGAGCAGTCCTTCCTTACTGCCGACATAATGCAGTACGCCAGCCTTGGTGAGTCCTACGCGATCGGCGATTTTCTGCAGGGAAGTGCCGTAATAGCCGAGCGTCCCAAACAGTTCGACGGCCGCGTTGAGGATCGCCGCTTTCCGGTCGACTTCTTCGTTGGACATGTTGATTCCCCTCTTGCCCTTCATAATGACGATTTACGTACGCATAGTGCGTGGTAATGCCACTTCTCGTATGCTATGAGTACTGCAGTTACTTTATGGTCGGTTAATTGATTTTTCAAAGAAGATTGGCGTGTTGCGGTGTTGGTTTTGATAAAGTACCTACCAACCGGTTAGTATAGATTTTGGGGTTGAGGTCTCATGCAGATCGGTTAACCGATACGAACTCAAGAAAACGATGCGAAAGAGGAACGTATGAGCGAAAGCACCTATCCTTCCGTCAATGACCTGACGCTTGAAGAGAAGGCATCCCTGACTTCCGGCGGCGACGCCTGGCATCTGCAGGGCGTTGAAGCCAAGGGCATTCCCGGCTACATGATCACCGACGGCCCCCACGGCCTGCGCAAGTCCAACTCGGCCACCACCGGCGAAGTCGACCTGAACAACTGCGTGCCTGCCACCTGCTTCCCGCCGGCGGCTGGTCTGTCCAGCTCCTGGAATCCGGAACTCATCCACCAGGTTGGCGAAGCCATGGCCGAAGAGTGCATTCAGGAGAAGGTCGCCGTAATCCTCGGCCCGGGCGTGAATATCAAGCGCAACCCGCTTGGCGGCCGTTGCTTCGAATACTGGTCCGAAGACCCGTACCTGGCGGGGCATGAAGCCATCGGCATCGTCGCCGGCGTGCAATCCAAGGGCGTGGGCACTTCGCTCAAGCATTTCGCCGCCAACAATCAGGAAACCGATCGTCTGCGCATCAGCGCCAACATCTCCCAGCGTGCGCTGCGCGAAATCTACTTCCCGGCGTTCGAGCACATCGTCAAGGAAGCCCAGCCGTGGACCATCATGTGCGCATACAACTGCATCAACGGCGTGCATGCCGCCCAGGACCACTGGCTGCTCACCGACGTGCTGCGCGACGAATGGGGTTTCCAAGGCATCGTCATGAGCGACTGGGGCGCCGACCATGATCGCGTCGCATCCCTCAACGCGGGCCTCAACCTCGAAATGCCGCCAAGCTACACCGACGACCAAATCGTGTATGCGGCACGCGACGGTCGCATCCAGCCGGCACAGCTCGACCGCATGGCACAAGGCATGATCGACCTGGTCAACAAGACGCGCGCAGCCATGAGCATCGAAAACTATCGTTTCGACATCGAAGCTCACGACGAAGTCGCACATCAGGCGGCCATCGAATCCATGGTGCTGCTCAAGAACGATGATGCCATCCTTCCGATCGCCGGCGATGCCAAGGTCACGGTCATCGGCGAATTCGCACGCACTCCGCGCTACCAGGGCGGCGGCTCCTCGCACATCACCCCAACCAAGATGACCAGCTTCCTCGACACCCTCACCGAACGCGGCGTGGACGCCAAGTTCGCCCCAGGCTTCACCCTCGACCTCGAACCGGCCGATCCGGCACTCGAAGCCGAAGCCGTCGACGCTGCCAAGGGCGCCGACGTGGTGCTCATGTTCCTGGGGCTCCCCGAAGCAGCCGAATCCGAAGGCTTCGACCGTGAGACCCTCGACATGCCGGCCAAGCAGATCGCACTGCTCGAAGCCGTCGCAGCCGAAAACAAGAACGTTGTGGTCGTACTCTCCAACGGCTCCGTCGTCACCGTGGCACCGTGGGCCAAGAACGCCAAGGGCATCCTCGAATCCTGGCTGCTCGGCCAGTCCGGCGGTCCGGCGCTCGCTGACGTGCTGTTCGGCAAGGTGAGCCCGTCCGGCAAGCTCGCGCAGACCATTCCGTTCGACATCAACGACGATCCGAGCACCATCAACTGGCCGGGCGAAGAGGGGCATGTCGACTACGGCGAAGGCGTGTTCGTGGGCTACCGCTATTACGACACCTACAACAAGGCCGTCGACTACCCGTTCGGATTCGGCCTGAGCTACGCCACGTTCGAAGTGAGCGACGTGAAGGCCGTCAAGACCGGTGCCTGTACCGCATCCGTCAGCGCAGTGGTCAAGAACACCTCGAACGTTGACGCCGCCGAAACCGTGCAGGTGTACGTGGCTCCTGGCAAGGCCGACGTAGCCCGACCGAAGCACGAGCTTAAGGGCTTCAAGAAGGTATTCCTCAAGGCTGGCGAATCCGCAGAAGTCTCCTTCGAGCTCGACGATCGCGCCTTTGCCTACTGGTCTGAGAGGTTCAATGACTGGCACGTGGAGAGCGGCGAATACACCATCGAGGTCGGCACGTCCAGCCGTGACATTGCCGGTTCCGCGGTGGTGGAGCTCGACGGCGACGGCAAGGCCCAGCCGCTCACCGAATGGTCCAACTTCATGGAATGGCGTAAGGATCCGCTCGGTTCCAAGGTGCTTGAAATCCTGCGTGCCGAGGGCGAAGCCGGCCGCATGCCGGTGGTGCCCGACAACGACATGACCCGCCTGTTCCTCGATTCCATGCCGATCAACAGCATGTCGGTGCTGATGGGCGCCGATGGCAAGCAGATCTTCGAATACATGCTTGAGAAGTACGCTGAACTCACCAAGTAGTTTCGTAGGATTCAAGGCTTAAGGCCGAGGGATTCGATCCGTTAACGCTGAACCGGTGCGGATCTGATTCCTCGGCCTTTTTTGTCGCGGACGATGAGATGCGCGACACGCTAATCGTTGCATGTACAACAGTTGTATATGCAACGGTTTAGCATGTGTGGTGTGACAGAAGTGACGAATGAACAATACAAGGAACCGTCAGGTTCACGACTTGCCGAAGTCTGGGAAAGTGGCCTGACCAAGCCTCCCAGCGTGGCCATTCGCTCGCTGCACAACGTGGTCAACCGGTATTTGCGCGTCACCCGTCCCGAAGAGGCGGAAGACGTCAGCAACGGCAACGTTGACATCATCGTGTACTTGGCAAGACATGATAACGAGGAGATCTTCCCTCAAGACATCGAGCAACGTTTCGGCGTGACCCGATCCACATCATGCCGAGTGTTGGGACTGATGGAGCAGAAGGGGCTGATCGCCCGCGAGTCGGTGAAGCGTGACGCACGTCTGAAAAAGATCGTATTGACGGACAAATCGAGGCATATTGCCGAAGTGCTGCACGACAATGCGAAAAACATGGAACGAATCCTGTTGGAAGGTCTTGATGACGACCAGATCCGCCAATTCATGCACATGCTTGACGTCATGCAGACGAATCTGGTGAAAACAGGTTTGATCGGAGACGAAAGCCGATATTCAAGCTTGGAAATACAGGAACAGGATTTTGGCGAATCGCAGGTTTCGCAAAAGCCGCAGGTTTCGCAAGAATCGCAAGAATCATGCGATGGGCGGAATCCGCATAATCGCGATTCTCATGATGAATACGTTTCGCGCATACTGCGAATGTCGCAGGAAATGGCGATCGCAAACAACCTCAGGTAACACACGTAAGCAAGTAAGTACGAAAAAGAAAGGACAAGGAGTGACAGCGGCAAACGCAACGACGTCCACAACGTCAAAACCAAAGCAACACGTCATTCGCACACTGGGCAAATCCCTGCGCGAATACAAAAAAGCCAGCCTGCTCTCCCCGGTATTCGTAGCCGTGGAAAGCGTGCTGGAAATCCTTATTCCGACTGTCATGGCATCGCTGATTGATGAGGGCATCAGCGGTGGCAGCATGCCGGCGATTTTGAAATTCGGCTTGATTCTGCTGATTTGTTCGGCGGTTTCGCTGACATCCGGCTTTTTGGCCGGAAAGTTCTCGGCTATTGCGGGCGCAGGATTCGCCAAAAACCTGCGTCACGACCAGTTTGAGAAGGTGCAGGGCTACAGCTTCACCAATATCGACCGTTTCTCCACCGGTTCGATCATCACGCGACTGACCACTGATGTGACCAACCTGCAGAACGCATATTCAATGATCATCCGCATGGGTGTGCGCGCTCCGATCATGGTGATTGTGGCGTGGATCTTCTCCTTCCGCATCAGCCCATCCATTTCGCTGGTGTTCCTCGCCTGCATTCCGGTGCTCGCCATCGGCCTGTGCGGTCTGGCAGTACTGGTGCATCCGGTGTTCGAGCGCGTGTTCCACACGTACGACAAGCTCAACAACGTGGTAGACGAGAACCTGCAGGGCATCCGCGTGGTCAAGTCTTACAATCGCGAAAACCACGAAACCGAAAAGTTCAACCGCATTTCCGAGCGCATCTTCAAGGACTTCACCAAGGCCGAACGCATTATGAGCTTCAACAATCCGCTCATGATGCTGTGCGTGTACGTGTCCATGCTGCTTATCGCCTGGATGGGTGCCCAGCAGATCGTGGCATCCGGCAACAATGCGGCCCTTGGATTGACCGCCGGCGATCTGACCGCATTGGTCACCTACGCCATGCAGATTCTCATGGCCATGATGATGCTGTCCATGATTTTCGTGATGTGCATTATTTCGCAGGCCTCCGCCGAACGCATCTGCCAGGTGCTGAACGAGGAAAGCACGGTTACGAATCCGGAAAATCCGGTTATGGAAGTGAAGAATGGTGAGATTGATTTCAACCATGTCACCTTCCGTTATTCCGCCACTTCCGAAAAGCCGGTGCTTGACGATATTGATTTGAAGATCCGTTCCGGTATGACCGTCGGCATCGTCGGCGGCACCGGTTCCGCAAAGTCCAGTTTGGTGCAGCTTGTGCCACGTTTGTATGACGTGACCGAAGGCTCGCTGAAGGTCGGCGGCGTGGATGTGCGCGATTACGATTTGGAAGTATTGCGCGATCAGGTCGCCATGGTATTGCAGAAGAACGTGCTGTTCTCCGGAACCATTGCCGAAAACCTGCGTTGGGGCAATCCGAACGCCACTGATGAAGAGATTCGTCACGCATGCCAGCTTGCGCAGGCCGACGGCTTCATTCAGGAATTCCCCGACAAGTACGATACGTACATCGAACAGGGCGGTACCAACGTTTCCGGCGGTCAGCGCCAGCGTTTGTGCATTGCGCGTGCGCTGCTGAAAAAGCCGAAGATCCTTATTCTCGACGATTCCACGTCCGCGGTCGACACCAAAACCGATCAGCTGATTCGCGCCGCATTCCATCATGAGATTCCCGACACCACGAAGATCATCATCGCCCAGCGTGTGGCCTCCGTGCAGGAATCCGACATGATTCTCGTCATGGATCATGGCCGCATCATGGCGGCCGGCACGCATGACGAACTGCTGGAAACCTGCGACGAATATCGCTCCATCTATGAATCGCAAACCAAGAATCAGGCCCAGCCTGAGGAACTGCAGTGAAAGGAGGCAACAGATGACTGAACAAACTTCCGCATTGAAATCCAAAGACAACAACAACGCGGCCGGCATGCAGCAATCGCACGGCAAGCCGCCGATGCAGAAAGCCGCACCGGGCACCACCAAGCGTATCTTCGGTTACATTTTCCAATACAAGTGGCGTGTGGCACTTGTGGTAGTGTGCATTCTCGTCGGTGCCGCGGCCCAGGCCGGATCGTCGCTGTTCCTACAGTCGCTGGTCGATACGTACATTCTGCCCATGGTCGGCGCCTCCGATCCTGATTGGATGCCGTTGCTGCGCGCGTTGACGCTTATGGCATGCCTGTATGTGGCTGGTATTTTCTGCAGTTGGCTGTGGCAGTGGGTCATCGTCACCGTGGAGCAGGGCACGTTGAAGAAGATCCGCGACGACATGTTCGCCCACCAGCAGACCCTGCCGATCCGCTACTTCGACACCAACGAACACGGCGATATCATGAGCCGCTACACCAACGACACCGACACGTTGCGCCAGGCCATCAGCCAATCGTTCCCGCAAATGTTCTCGTCCGCGGTGTCCGCAATCGCCGCGCTCGTGTCGATGCTGTGGCTGTCGGTGCCCGTCACCATTTTCGTGCTCGCATTCACCATGATCCTGTTTGTGGTGGTACGCAAGGTCGTTTCCCGCTCCGGACGTTACTTCGTCAAGCAGCAGATCGCCATCGGCGACGTGAACGCATTCGTGGAGGAAGCGGTCAACGGCCAGAAGGTCATCAAGGTCTTCAACCATGAAGACGCCACCCAAACCACCTTCGACAAGAAGAACGAAGAACTGTTCGAAGCTTCCGCCGAAGCGAACACGTGGGGCAACGTGACCATGCCAATCGTAGGCAACATGGGCTACCTGCTGTACATTCTGCTGGCGATTTTCGGCGGATTTGCTGCGATTAGCGGACTTGGAAACTTCGGATTGTCCGGTACTGGCCCGCTCACCCTGGGTACGCTGATCTCGCTGTTGACGCTGTCCCGCTCTTTCGTGAACCCGCTTGGCCAAGTGTCCATGCAATTCAACATGGTGATGATGGCGCTTGCAGGCGCATCCCGCATCTTCGCGCTTATGGACGAGCAGCCGGAGGACGACGGCGGTTCCGTGACCTTGGTGAACGTGGAACTCGGCGAAGATGGACGCACCATGACCGAAGTTGACCATGAAACCGGTCACTGGGCGTGGAAGCGCGAGGAAGGCGATGACGGCACCCGTTCGCTCAAGGCCGCGCAATCCTTGAGCCCGCGTGCCGCCGAAGTGGCCATGAAGGCCCGTGAAACCGCCATCACTTCGCCGGACGGACGACTCACCCTCCTGCAGGGCGATGTGCGCTTCACCGACGTGAACTTCGGCTATAACCCCGACAAACCGGTGCTGCACGACATCACCTGGTTCGCCAAGCCCGGACAGAAGATCGCATTGGTGGGCGCAACTGGTGCTGGCAAAACCACCGTCACCAATCTGATCAACCGTTTCTACGACATTCAGGACGGCATGATCCTGTATGACGGCATTTCCGTCAAGGGCATCCGCAAGCCGGATCTGCGTCGTTCGCTGGGTGTGGTGCTGCAGGACGTGAACCTGTTCACCGGTACGGTGATGGACAACATCCGCTACGGTCGCCTCGACGCCACCGATGAGGAATGCATCGCCGCCGCGAAGCTCACGAACGCCGACGGCTTCATCCGCATGCTGCCCAACGGCTACCAGACCGTGCTCGAAGGCGACGGCTCCGGCCTGTCCCAGGGCCAGCGCCAGTTGATTTCCATCGCACGTGCTGCCGTGGCCGATCCGCCGGCCATGATCCTCGACGAGGCCACCTCGTCCATCGACACCCGTACCGAAGAGGTGGTGCAGGCCGGCATGGACAACCTCATGAAGGGTCGTACCGTGTTCGTGATCGCCCACCGCCTCTCCACGGTGCGCAACTCCGACGTGATCATGGTGCTCGACCATGGCCGCATCATCGAACGCGGCTCGCATGACGAGCTCATCGAGCAGAAGGGCGAGTACTATCAGCTCTACACAGGTGCCGTAGAACTCGAATAATCTAATAGTCTCCTGAATTGGAGCGATGCGAGCACACGCTAGCGTTCTACACTAGCCGCGCTTCGATCCCTGTCGGCTGATACCGCCCTTATGGCCGGTGGCTTTGAACGGCACGGATCCTCTGGAAAATCCCTTGCTTTGAAATTGCGATTTTGAAGCAAGGGATTTCTTATTGTCTTTGCCATGCATGGTATTCGGCTGCGGCCAGCCCGCCTTCCGTGAAGGCGGTTCCGTCATACGTTCATGAGACTGCTGCATGAGCAGCGATTATAATTGGCTTGCGTAATCGTTGCATAAATCTCGCTTGGTTTGTCGTTATGTCAATAATAGGTTATCCTTTCATGAGTAAACGATTTACTAAATTGGAGAGCGAGACATGGCGACGATTAAAGAGATTGCGCAACGTACCGGGTTTTCTCAGGCTACGGTGTCTCGACTTCTGAACGGGGATCCCACCCTATCGGTGCGTGAAGAGACTCGTCGCAAGATCATTCAGGCGAGCGAGGACCTCGGCTATAGCGTGCAGACCAAGCGCATCGTCATCCCTCATGAGGTTGCATTGCTTGACAATGAAAAGTCCGACGAGGCGTTGCGGGACTCCTATTTCACCGATTTGCGTTCGGCGCTCGAACGCAATGCGGAACAGCAACGCATGGAAATGACGGTGTTCCACAATCTCGACGATATGATCGCTCGCAGTTCCAAATTCGACGGGTTCATGGCGATAGGCGCCGACCAGATCAGCGAGGAAGACTTGGAGCGGCTGCATAGGGCCATGCCGTATGGCGTGTTCATTGACGTGAATCCGGCGCCGAATCTGTTCGATTCCGTGCAGCCTGATTTGCAGCAGACCATGCATGATGCGGTCGCGGCCTGTGCTGCCAAGGGCATGAAGCGCGTTGGATTCATCGGAGGCAAGGGCTGCCTGATGAACTTTTATGAGGTCGATGAGGAGAATCGCGCCACATATTTCCGTCGTGAGGCAAGGCGTTTCGGTATTCAATCCGACGGATTGGTGTATTCCGACGGCTTGTTCACCGTGAGCAACGGCCGTGCGTTGGGGGAGCAATTCGTGCGCGACCATAATGGCGTGCTGCCTGATGCCGTGATCGTAGCTGCCGATGTGATTGCGGTTGGCGTGCTGCAGGCGTTCAATGCGGTTGGCGTGCTGGTGCCGCGCGATATCAGCGTGATCAGCATTAACAATCAAACGATTTCGCAGTTGACCTCGCCGCCGTTGAGCACATTCTCCATCGATCAGAACGAGCTTGCGCGTGTGGCGACGCTGATGTTGGGTGATGCCATTTCCGGCAAACGCACGATTCATCAGCATGCGTACCTGTCGACGTCGCTGGTGGTGCGCGATAGTTTTGTGCCGGCAAAATAGCGGTTATTTCTTTACTTCTGTATAGTAATCGGGCTATTTCCAGATTGGCTTGGTTTCGTTTCGACGTGGAAGCTTTTGCATATCGTAAATATCGATTTTGGTAAAAGCTGCCACAAGATAATGCGACAGTTTGCCTATTTTGTTGTGTAAATGGCGAAAAAATAACGTTTTTGGCTATCTTTCGAACAGAAGCTCACAAAATATGACACGCCGATAGGCGATATGTTCAGTGATAAATTTTACTAACTTTAGGTAAGGGGATATACTGATAGTTAGGTCAAGGAAAGATCGGAAGAGCGTCGTGTAG
>ERZ810275.3-NODE-3-length-138296-cov-10.1842_pt1 | contig 138296 bp, 126 predicted proteins | sample MGYA00520273_ERZ810275 | MGnify/ENA primary metagenome ERZ810275 (study PRJEB31588, sample SAMN03399013) | human gut metagenome | study: EMG produced TPA metagenomics assembly of the PRJNA231909 data set (A prospective, longitudinal analysis of the... | reverse complement strand
GCGATGGTACTGCACTCGAGAGGGTGTGGGAGAGTAGCACGCCGCCGCATTCAACTTAATAATATGAAGATCCTTGGTAGAGCGCTCCGCTCCCAAGGATCTTTTTGTATTTCTGGGCAAATAATCGCCATTCCAGCAAACTGCCCGGCATAACGGAATGGTGGCTCAGCAAAGCCGGGCCAAGAAAGGGAAGGCCGGGAACGGCCGCAAATCCTTGTCACAGTCCATTGCGCGAAACAATAACACGGCAACGCAAGATGACGAGAACATCTCCATCAATCTTATTCTTGCCATTCTGTCAACTGGAATCATGGCCTTCATTGGCATCCTTACGGAAACCCTCACCAACGTGCTTTTCCCTGGATTAATGGCAGAATTCCACGTCGACACGTCCACTGTTCAATGGCTGACGACCGGCTATCTGCTTACGGTAGCGCTTGTCACGCCGCTCTCAAGCTATTTCAAGCGCAAACTGAAGTTGCGTACCATCTTCCTTACCGCAATCGTGCTCTGCATCACCGGCTGCCTGATGGCAGCTTGCACGTTGAACTTTCCTATGCTGATGACCGCGCGAATACTACAGGGAGCGGGCACGGGAATCGCGCTTCCGTTGATGTTCAATATCATTCTTGAACAGTCTCCGAAAAGCAAAATAGGTATGCTTATGGGCGTCGGAGGCATGGTGGTGGCTGTGGCGCCGGCACTCGGACCGACTGTGGGCGGTCTTGTCGGCACGTTCATGCCGTGGCGTTGGATTTTCGTGATTCTGCTGCCGTTCCTGTTTGTTTCGCTGGTGTGCGGCCTTAAAACGATTCATCAGGTCACTCCTACCGAAGAGGCGCATATCAATCCGCTGCATGTGCTTTGCCTAGCAGTCGGATTCGTCTGTTTCGTGTTTGCGCTCGACCGTGGCGGATCCGCCGTTACCGCAGTGAGTAATGGGGATACTTCCGCGACTACGCAATGTGTGATTGCAGTGGTTCTGCTGCTGATTGCCATGGCCGCTTTGCTAGTGTTCGCTTGGGTGTCGCATCGTGCGTTCTCGACGCTGGTTCGTCTGACCGTGTTGCGGAGCGTGAAATTCCGTTGGCATTTGCTTGCGTATGTGCTGCTGCAGTTTGTGACGATCGGTTACGGCTGTATGATTCCGAACGCTTCGCAACTGGGATTCGGCGCGTCTGTGCTTGCTGCAGGCGTGGTGTTGCTGCCTGGCGCGTTGCTGGGAGCGGCTAGTGCTCCGGTTTCGGGATCGCTGCTTGATAAGTTCGGTCCGGTCCGCCCGATGTTCACTGCCATGATCGTCGGCTTGCTGGGAACCGTGTTGATGGCCGCGTTTATTGGCGCAGGATCGTCGATGGTCATGTTCGGCTTGTGGTATTTCGTGTATATGCTCGGTTTTTCCATGTGCTTCGCCAATACGATGACATGCGGTATGGCCGTGCTGCCGCCTGAACTGAAAGCAGACGGCAATGCGCTGTTCAACACGTTCCAGCAGCTTTCCGGCGCGGTTGCGACCACGGTCATGGCCGTGTTCCTGGGCGTTGCGCAGGCTGGACACGGTTCGGCTAGGGACGCCGAATTCGTGACTGCCACCCAATCGGGCGCGCACTGGGGGTTTGTGTTCCTTGCAGTGGTGATGGCGTGCGCCATGCTCGCCAACCTGCGTGCCTTCGCGTCCAAACGATAGCTGCTGTGCTCACGGTATGTGAGCTCGTGTCCGGATCCCTCCACTCGCTGGAAGAATCTGGACAATTCGGGGGTGTATGTGCGGGCAGATTCCTCCAGCGGGTGGGTGATTTGAGACGTTGCGACACGCCGATTTGGGGTTTGGAAGAAACTGTTGTATTCTAATCAAGTTGCGTTTCGCGGATAGACACTGTGAGACGTTGCATAATTGGAGAATTCGCCTAGTGGTCTATGGCGCACGCTTGGAAAGCGTGTTGGTGTAACAGCCTCACGAGTTCGAATCTCGTATTCTCCGCCAGCAGGGCTTCCAGATGGTTCCGGGAGCCCTTTTTTCATGCCGAAAACGGCGTTTTTCCAATGGCTTGTTACGTAGAGGTGCGACGGAAAAGTTGCGAAACAGTGGGGGAGTTGCGCATATCGCTGATTTCGTTCGTAACGGTATGCTACCTTGCGTTACGCTCGGAACGGTGACCGTTACCAGTGGAGAGATTACCGGCAGAGATTGCTTGAAGAGAGGGAGGGCAGCGATGGCTGAGTTCGACGATGAGCTAGATATGCAGCGTGAACTCGATACCCGCGATTCCCTGGCTTCGATGGCCCGCTACCATGTGTCATCGCCGGGTGCCGTTACCACGCAGGTGTTGCCGCCAAGCTTCATTCCCACTGCGACCGGCCGCATTCGCCCTGTGACGGGCACGATTCCCGCAATACAGTCGGATGCTCAGGAAAAACAGGCGCAGATTGGCCGTTCCGTTCGATCCATACGTTCGCTGGCTGCCGGCTCGCTTCGTAAATCGCAAGATTCCGATGCAGACGGTAGTACCGACGGCAACGACAATAGAGGCTCCATAACGCCCCGCATAGCGTCCAGCGCCCCGCACTACGTCGATTGATCGTCGATTTTGACCGTCGACATTGCTTTCGACTTAAGTTCGATGAAACAGGTCTGATTCTAACCTAATTACAGTCCGCTTTATCGATTAGTCGTCGCAGCCGGATAATGCCCGATTATCAATCTGCCGTATTACTCAATAACAGCAATAAACGGACTTGCAGGCAATCCGAGATCGTTATACAGCAGACTGGAAATAACCGGATTTCCACTCCACCAGTAACGCACTTGAGTTACCGCGTTGCAATTCGAGCTTCCATCGGCGGCACTCAGCACAATCTGATCACCCTTAATCGTTGCCGTTGCCGAAACCCACTTTCCGGAATCGTCGGCAATTTCAAAACCTTGCAATGGCGTGGAAGTCGGCGTTGCAACGTTGGAAATACCATCCAAAGGAGTCGCGTCCGGATTCGCATCATAATCGGGTACGGTCGCGCGTGCAGTCTTCGAATAATTGGGTTTTTCCGCCTGCAAACCAGTTGCGGTGCCCTTTTGGAACGACAATACGATCGTACCGTCGGAAGCGTGCTTCGCATGTGCGATAAGAGGTCCGTTGGGAATGGCTTCGCCTTCCGACATCGCTAGATATTGCGCTGCCATGCGTGCGCCAAGAATATCTTTGCCAAGCGGATGTATCAACGTTGAAGTGCCCTTGTCCGTATCCAGTGACACCGTCATTGCAATGTTGGAAGCATTGCGTAATCCGGCATTGCTCAACGTGTTCAACTGCGCGAATCGCACGTTTTGCGTGTACTGGTAGCCAGGCCAGCGTGCCAATTGCACATACAGGAACGGCAGATCATCCTGATCAAACACTTCACGATATTGGTTGATCAGCAGCGTCATCTGCGACTCGTACGCCAGCGCGGTCGCCTCGTTCGTGGAATCATTGCATCCCTGATACCACAGCACGCCCGCCACATGGAACCCTTCCAAAGGCGCAATATGGTTCGCATAAATATCACCGCCCTGCACGTGACGTCGAATCGGCGTGCCACCCCATGCGGTTTGAATAATGCCGATCGGCACGTTCGGATGCGCGGCACGAAGCTGCATGGCAAACTGCTGCGCCAGATAACTGAAATGCTGCGAATTATCGGCGGTCGCCTCAAGCCAGGTGCCAGCCTGCCCATTCACGTCGCGTAACGGAAAATCCGTACCTTTCGAGGAATTGGCGCTCGCAACGAAGTGTACGTTGTTGTCGGAAAGCTGCTTCGGCAAATCGTCGGTCGTTACCAAACCACCGCCGAAATTATAGGCATTGCCTGAACCCTCGTAGTATTGCGAATAATTCAATTCCATATTCGACTGCCCGGCAGCAACAAATACGTCGCCAACATACACGTTTTTCAGAGTCAACAAAGTGGTTTCGTTGTATAAAATCGTTAATGAATATGGTTTAAGACTTGCTTTTTGTTTAGGTAAGGTGCAGGTGAAATCGCCATTTTTGGAAATTATAGCTTGTGCTGATGATGATTTCTTTCCTTGGGAAATCGTTGTAATCAGTTGCGTTGGGTCAACAACTTTTCCGCGTTGTGAAGTGGTGGCCGTTCCTTTGACTACCAGCGTTTTCCCACGTTGGAAAACCATGTTCTCCAAATAGTAGGAGGGGAGTTTCACGGTGATGCGGGTCGCATAATTGTTGTTGGATTGCGTGGCGTTGTCGTTACTGGAGACATTATCTGATGCGCTGTTGCTGCTATTGGAATTACTGCCGTTGACGTTTGCTGAACCGTCGCCCCATTTCGGCCCACAACCAACAATGATCGTCACCAGAATTGCCGCGGTCACTACCGCGGCAATAATCACGCGTGCCAGTCGTTTCCTGTTCAAAGCAGCCCCTTCCGCATGACGTGGTTAAAGCATGTCTGCATGTCGTAGCCTAGCCATTTTTGCTACGATACGCACGAATATGGTCATCCGATCGTTGTTTGCCTGTTGTATTGTCGGAGTCGTTTCTTTTGCCTGTCATTTGACTGAGGGGCGGTTTCTTTTGGATCGTTAACGTTTTTGCGTTTGCGAAGTCTTGAGAATGGCGGAATTTCAGCGTTTCTTCTTTTTGTCTGCCATTTGCCTTTCTTTTGATCTTATGATCAAAAGAAACGCTGAGTGTGTGAAATAACGCGAAAGAGAGTCGGGAGAAACGTAAAACGGTAAGGCTGATGATAAAGCGGTAAGGCTGATGGCCGGTTTGATTGGTCGCGTTGCGATCAACTGATTTACTGGAGGAATTAATCATCCAGCGTCGGTTGCGTCGGTTGCGTTGGACTAGTCGGCAGCGCCGTCCGTGGCTGCGGCTCCGTCCGTTCCATCAGCGCCGTCACCGCCATCGGTGGCCTCGGACTCGTCGCTCTTCTGCAAAGCCTGCTTGAACTGCTTGGCCTGTTTGTCGTACTCGGCTTTTGCGGCGTTGGCTTTGCTGATGGTAGCGGAAGTGTCTGCTGCGCAGCTCAGCGTTTTCGGCGCGGTAACTTCCGTCTGGTGCAGTTCGGCAAGCTTGTCGAGATCGTAGGACCCGTCGAGGCTGGTGAACGCTTCGGAGATCTTCGCTTTCAGCTGGAACGCCTTCGAATAGGAGGTGTTCATGGCCGTGACGGCTTCTTTGCAGTCGTTGAGTGCGGCCAGGTCGCGCATTTGCTGCGATGCGCGCACGCCTGTGAATCCGAAGACCGCGCCCAGAACGACGACCACGACGACCACGGTGATAATGATCTGGCGGTAGATGCGCTTTACGTGCTGGTTCATCCAAGCGTCACCGTCGCTGATGCCTTGCGTTATGGCTGCGTCGAACAGGTCTTGCGGCTGGCGGGATTCGCTGGCAAATGTTCTGTTGGCGGTCGAGCTGTTGACTGCGATACCGCTGGCAGCGGCGTCAGTGCTGTCGGCAGAAGTGTTGGTCGTTGCGCTTCCGGCAAGTGTTCTCGGTGCGCGTGGCGAGGTGCTTTCCTCGCTTGGCTTCTTGCCATGCCGTGCCATAACCCCTCCAGAATCTGCCTACTATTCTGTACTCCCCGGTGACAGCTCCCCGTCCGATCAATGCTGACCGCGCCGAGCGCCCACCTGAAATGCCAATATACAGCGTACGATACCCGTCCTTCCCCGATTTCCCACACTCGTGTTGTAGTCGTTAATGCATTCAGGTCCTCTCCGGAGTTTTATTCGTCTGTGGTAACTTCTTAAAAATTTTTAGAAGTGTTGGTGGAAACTTCTTAAAATTTTTGAGAAGTGTTATGCTGGGATTGTTGGGTGTTTCGCAATGGACGGCGAAAGGAAGAACTTATGGTGCCGGATAATCCACATGAATCGTATGCCATGCTGGTTCGTGAGTCCATGCAGTTTGACATTCCTACGCCGTCACGCCGCATCGAAATCATACGCGAGCTGCCGCAGCCAGCAGTGTTCAATGCTGTGCACATCATCACTGGCATCCGACGTTGCGGCAAAACGTTCTATCTTTTCCAGAAAATTCATGATTTGTTACAAAACGGCGTCTCGCGTAATGATATTTTCTATTTCAACTTCGCTGACGATCGTTTGCAACCAATGCAAGACACCGTGCTCAACGATATTGTTACGGAATACTGGCGGCAATATCCTGACTCTCGTGACCATGGCTGCTATCTGTTCCTTGACGAAGTGCAAGAATGCGCCAATTGGCAGGGATTCTGCCAGCGCATAGCCGAACATGAAGCTGTGACGCTAGTCATTACTGGATCGTCTTCGAAACTGTCCAGCGAGGAAATCGCAACGAATTTCCGAGGAAGATCGCATCCGCATGCCATGATGCCACTGTCTTTCCGAGAATTCTGCGACTTTCGAGGAATCGAAACGCCTTCAAAAGGCAGTACTCTTGCCGATGCCGTGTTTTCTCCGCGAGAGATTACTAGATTTGAAGCCGCATATAACGATTATTTGACTATTGGTGGCTTCCCTGCAGTGCAACGTATGGTTGAAGCTGATCGTATTGAAACGCTCCAAGGTTACGTGCGGGACGTGGTTGCGCGTGACGTTGCCGAGCGTCTTGGTCGTGAAAACATTACTCTCGCCACGCAGATAGCGCTGTTTTTGCTGCGCAATACGGCCTGCGAGCTGTCTACCAATGGTCTTGTGGAAACGTTGCGAGCGGTCGGCTGGAAAATCTATTGGGATAAGGCGAATACGTTACTCGAGCTGTTCAAGCAGGCATTTCTGGTGTATCAGCTTGAGGAGTATTCCACCATGCTCAAGCCGGGTAGTACTGCGGTGCCGAAAATGTATGCCGTCGATCAGGGTATGGTTTACGCGGTGTCACGCGCCAACCAGCAAGATATTGGAAAACGACTGGAAACTGCAATTTTCTGCGAACTGCAGAGACGAACTTCCGGCAGGCGTACGGAAACAATCACTTCGTACACTATGCCGACGTCCAAACAGGAGAAAGTTGACTTTCTTATCGGCGATGCTCTTGCTACGGAACCGTATGGGCTTATTCAAGTGTGTGCCAATATGGGAAATGAGAAAACCAGGGCGCGAGAAATCGGCTCTCTGCAAGCGGTTATGCAACGTACCAACGTTGATTCTGGCCTGATTCTCACGCTTAACGAGGGAGAAACCATTGAACTTCCCGATTCCACTGGCACGATCCACGTACTCCCCTCCTGGAAATGGTCCCTCTACGAAGCGTGATGGGAAGGTCAGCGAGAATGCTGGAAAGGAGATATGGAAATGGATGATGTCATGTCGGATGTCTCTAACGAGCTAGTCGATTCTTATCAGTGTGTAATGCGTGAGATGTGGGGACCGGGATGATTTTGGAGTTGGGGATGGACGGGGTTGTGGGTTGCAGTTAGAGTTGACGGTTAGGGCGTTTGCGCCGAATTATTTGGGGTTGATGACTTTATTCAAGAGAGGCTGACGAATGGTTTCGCCACATCATGTTGTGAAGATCGTGACTGCGCTGTCTGCGGTTGCGTTGACGGCTTCCGTCGCGGTTACGCCGGCTTACGCATTGCAGGATATTGCGATTGAGGATGCTGTTGCACAGAGAGGTGCCGTTACTGCAGATAATGGCGTTGTTATGCAGTCGGATGATCAGACGGGCGACCAGCAGTCGGCGACCAGCATGCCTGACAATCCGAATGCGAAACTTCCAGGCACCGTCAGTGACGAGATTTCCGACGATGCAACTGTAGTTTCGGAAGACCTGGCCGTTACCCCCGAAGGTGAGGTCAAGAATATTGAAACCGGCGAAACCGTAACCGATGCGACGCTGATCGGTACGCAGGATCAGCAGCCTGACCCGCTCGCCAAAACTAACGGCGAATCCTTCATTCCGGTAAGTGCGGAAGATGTCAAAAATGCTGTAGCCGACGTGAACGTACAGCTCTCCAAATTCGAAAGCAATGAATACGGCGCGCACTGGGGCACCTACAACAATTCGAAAGCCTTCTTTGATTACCAGAACAACCTGTTCGTGCAGCAAGCCAAAGGCGTGATCGACGTTTCCGGATGGCAAGGCGACATCGACTGGGCCAAAGCGAAAGCCGACGGCGTGGAAGGCGTGATCATCCGCCTCGGCTACGGCGAAGGCAACAATGCCGACAAGAAAGCGCAACGCAACATTTCCGAATGCAAGCGGCTTGGCATCCCCTTCGGCGTCTACTGGTATTCCTACGCGGACACGCCGGCGCTCGCCAAAGAAAGGTGCCGACGTGGTCACCAAACTCAAGCAATTCGGTGTGAATCCGAGCGACTTGGCGTACCCCGTGTACTACGACCTGGAAAAGTGGACGTGGGAGGGGCATCAGCCGCCCACCGATCCGAACGTGTACAACAATATCGTCAACAACTGGTACAGCGCGCTGCAGTCCGCCGGATACAAGAATCTGGGCGTCTACTCGTACACCAGCTACCTGCAAGGACCGCTGAAGCATGCTGATATTTACGCCAAAACCACGTGGGTGGCGCAGTATGGCGCTCGCATGGGATTCGACTCGTTCCCGACCAATAGTCGCGGATGGCAATACACCAGCTCCGGCAAAGTGAATGGCATCAGCGGCAATGTGGATATGAATGCGTTTGGGAATAAGGCGTATGTGAATGGCGGGAGTAGCAATGATTTACAAGCGGCCATTGATGTACGCAAAATGACGGCAGTTACCATTCCGAATGGCAATTATTACATCAATGTTCGTTCCAAAGTTGCGTCCAGTGTTGATATTCCTGGTGGAAGTGCTGCAGATTCCACCGCCATTCAGTTGTATTCCGGTAACGGTTCCAAGGCTCAGCAGTTCACTTTTACTAGGCAGTCTGATGGGAGCTACGAGATCGTCAATGTGAATTCCGGCAAGGCTTTAGACGTGTGTAATGGTGTTGCTGAGAATAACGCTATAGTGCAACAGTATTCTCGAAATAATTCTCAAGCTCAACGATGGTTTATTCGTGATTCTGGAGCGGGATATTATTTGCAATCCGCTCTCGGTAATTGGGTTCTGGATTTGAGCAGTGGAAATACTGCGAATGGTGCTGCGATTCGGCTGTATACGCCAAATGGCACTGCTTCACAGCTGTTTGTTGTTTCGTCAAGCGATGTCAATATAGCTACTGGAGTGTCGATGATTATCACTTCGGTTACGAATAAAAAACTTGTCACGGATGTGACGGGTGCATCGACGGCGAACGGGGCACGAGTTCAGCTTTATTCAAGTAATAATACGAACGCCCAGAAATATCGATTTGAATCAATTGGCAATGGAACTTATAAGATTGTCAATATTAATTCCGGCAAGATGCTGGATGTGGCTGGCGGATCCACTGTTAATGGAGCGGCATTGCAGCAATATACGAGTAATAACACTGTTGCTCAGCAGTGGACGGTGCGGAATTACGGCAGTGGCAAGATTGCGTTGGTGTCGGTGAACGCCAACAAAGCTGTCGATATTCCAGGTGGCAATGCTGTGCAGCAGGCTCAGTTGCAGCTTTATTCGCCGAATGGCACCACTGCCCAGCAGTGGTTGGTAGCAAGGGCGCCGTTGACATTGCGCGAACGTTTGAACGAAACCGCAGCCAAGCATAGCCAAGATCTGCCAGATGGTACCTACATTTTTGGATCGAAGCTTAATACGTCTATGAAGATGGATGTAAGCGGCGCTTCCCGTTCAAATTATGGAAACGTGCAGATCTGGGCGGGTAATGGAACCAATGCGCAGAAGTGGAAAGTGACGCATGATTCCAACGGGTATGTGACGTTAACCAGCGTGAACTCCGGCAAAGTGTTGGATGTGAATGGCGGCGTATCTGCCAGCGGAACCAACGTGCAACAGTACGATTCCAATGGAACATACGCTCAAAAGTGGATAGCAGTCAAGAATTCTGATGGCTCGTATACGTTCCAGTCAGCGCTCGCAGAAAACAAAGTCCTTGATGTTTCGGGTGCTTCTACCTCGAATGGTGCCAATGTGCAGCTATATGCCGCAAATGGCACGAATGCCCAAAAGTGGGTGAAATAGCAGACGGATTAACCAATAAAATATGGCTGAGGACAAGTATCTTTTTGCTCTCAGCCATATTTGGAATCTGTGCTATTTCTGGTGCCGCATCATGGCGAATTGATTGGCGTCAATGATGAATGCTTTGCGGTCGTTCTTGGCCATGACATCGAGGATGATGCCGGTGATGAACAATAGCAGTCCGGCAATGACGAGCATGACCGCGCCGATAAGCGTGGGGAATCGCGCTACCATGCCGGTATGCCAGAAGTCCACGGTCACGCTGCCGCACAGCACGATGCCGATGATGCCGAGGATGGCGCCAAGTCCGCCGAAAAACGGCAGCGGCTTGTATTCGCGAATCATGCGGAAGATGGTGCTCATCACCTTGATGCCGTCGCCCACGGTGTTGAGTTTGCTGACGGAGCCCTCTGGGCGATCGCGGTATTGGATCGGCATCTCGTAGAGGCGTAGGTTGTTGTTCAGCGAGTGGATGGTCATCTCGGTCTCAACCTCGAAGCCGCGCGACAACACGGGGTAGGTTTTGACGAAGGTGAACGAGAAGGCACGGTAGCCGGTCATGATGTCGGTGACGTTGGCGTGGAACAGGCCGTTGATCGAACCGCGCACCAGACGGTTACCGAAGTTGTGGAACGGGCGCTTGTTCTCTTGGAAGTAGGTGGAGCTCAAGCGGTCGCCGATTACCATGTCGTAGCCTTCGAGCACCTTATCCACCATGACGGGCGCCGCGTCTGCCGGATAGGTGTCATCGCCATCCGACATGACGTACACGTCGGCGTCGATGTCTTCGAACATGGCGCGAATCACGTTGCCTTTGCCCTGGCGTGGTTCCTTGCGGACGATTGCGCCCTCGCTGGCCGCGATTTCCGCCGTGCGGTCGGTGGAGTTGTTGTCATACACGTAAATGTCGGCGCTCGGCAATGCTGTCTTGAAATCACGCACTACCTTGCCGATGGTGACTTCCTCGTTATAGCAAGGAAGCAACACCGCAACGGAAACGTTTGAATTTTCAGGCATATACTCTACTATAGCTTTTGTGCTAGCCGTTTTTTGATTTTGCACGAGTTCGTTCACGCTTGGATTTGTTGCTTGCTTGGAATAATGGCGATGTGTTTGCAGTATACCTGCCGTAAAATGAAACATTACTTTGAAAATATGATGGAAATGGTCGAACTGGGGCTGGATGGTCTGTAACAAAACAGGTCCTGTCCCGGACAACACCGTTACGGAGAGGCTCTTCGATGGACTATGGACTCAGGTTGTTTTTATTTTGAGATGTTGGATGGAATACTGCGCAAAAACGTAGTGGACAATCGCTTTGGTTTTGAATTTGATGTAATGCCGCCAAATTTATTGAATGGTCGTATTGTTATTCCTAAGAAAATTCCTCCAATTTACTCTTCTTATATTTCTTGAAGGATGAGAGACGATGCTAGGTGTTACGTAATATTGTAAATATGGTAATGCAAGGGTCTCACATAACACATGAAGTTGGGATAACGCACTTGAAGATTAAAAGAGGAGACGAAAAAGGAATGGACGACCAAAAACAACTCGTGCAGATAAAGGATTTATTCTCCCAATGGAAACGGCTGTTATCGGTACTGTTGGGTGCGATTGTTATAAGTTGGGGCTGCACTAAGATCTATCCATTATATTCAGAGAGAATCCTCAATCTTCATCTGCCTAAGACTGAACTACATATCAGGCTTTTACGTTTTGTCATTTTTCTTCCGCTATGGGCGTTAGTGTGCTCGTTTTTTGCATTTGGTTTTACCAAGGTAGGTGATTGGCTCCATTGTCATCGTTTCTATGTAGGCGCAGGCGTGATTGTATCCGCAGTGGTGTTAAACATCAGTGGATCATCATTGGGAATATGGAATTTCTGGCTGGGTGAAGATGGTACGCAAGATCTTGTTTTTGGAGTACCTCGTTCCATTCGGTCAGATGAGTATGCGGTGGGGACTCCATTAGCATTTGCCCAATCGTATAATGATTACGGCTATTTCAATGCATTATTCGGTAATAAACCAGCTGACATGTTCATTATCAAAGATGCACCGGTGTGGTTTCCTACGGAAGTTTTCCGTCCATTCCATTGGGGCTATTTATTATTGGGCAACTCAGCGGGCTTGGCATTCTATTGGAATGCTCGTTTGGTCGTACTGTTTTTAGCTGCTTACCAGTTTTTCTTGTGTATTGGTGACAATAAAAAACAAGGTGGAGCGTCTCGGTCTTTAGCCGTTTTGGGCGCAGTACTCATTACTTTTGCGCCGCTTACACAATGGTGGTTTGCGGTCAATGGTTTACCTGAGATGCTGATTGCTGTGTTCGTTTCGATTTGTTGTTTCGATTGCATGCTTCACAGGCAGGAAAGTTGGATTAGGCTATTGTGCTGCGCAATAGTTATGCAGTGCGCAGGCATGTTCATTTTGACCCTATACCCTGCGTGGCAGATTCCAATGGGATATGTTCTCGTGGGTCTCATCATTGCTATTATTTGTCGTTACTGGGGAAAAATACATTTTAAACGTGTCCAGATTGTCGGTTTGGGTATCTTGCTTGTAGTTTTTGCAGCACTTATGGGAATAGCTCTAAATGAGTCATTAAATACTATTCAGTCAGAAATGAATACATCATATCCTGGATCACGAGTATCAACGGGAGGAGGACGTTCATTCTTTTTATTGTTTTCTTCCTTGGCTACGTTCTGCTTACCCTTTAAAGAATTCTTTGCAAGCACAATGCTTGTCGGTAACAATGTTGAAGTGGCGGCATTCATCGATTTATGCCCTCTGGGCATTTTGTTCGCTGTCTCAAATATGGTGAGGCGACGGAAGATAGATTTTCTTGATTGCTATTTTATCATGTTCATCGTTTTTCTTTCTGTATTTGGAACTACCGGGTTCCCGGCATGGCTATCGAAATTAACATTCATGTCTTTAGTCCCTAGTGGGCGAACGACTGTAGCTATTGGTATATGCAATATAATTTTGCTTGTTCGATGTGCAAAAGAGTGGTGCGAAAATCATTCCGCTACTTACAAGATCATTGTGGCAGGTTTGTATGCCGTGTTGTCTGTTGGTGCCGCGCGGCTGGCATTTCACCCCTATCTTGGGAATTTGCTAACTATAATCTGTCTATTAGTAGGGATTATTCTTGTTTGTGCAGTTGTTCTTCAGGGGCAAACAATAAATAAGCTCGTTGTTCCAGGGACTATATTTGCAATAGTTTTTTCCGGCATGTCAATCAATCCCATACAATATTCTACACGTCCTCTTACCGATCAGCCAACAATTAATCAGATACGTACACTGCAGAACGAAGACCCAGGTGTTTGGATTACTGAGGGTGATAATTCTGCGTTTTTAGCGAATTTATTAGTGGCCAACGGAATAAAGACTTTCAATACTGTGGCTGTGACACCTGATATTCAAGGAATGAAACGTATTGATCCGAATGGGAAATGGCAATCTGTCTACAATAGGTATGCATTCATAGGAATGAATATTGTAGATAAACCTGCGAAGCAGTTGTTTACTTTGGTTTCTCCTGATGCATACACGATTAATCTGACTCCTGAACAATTGAGGAAACTCGGTGTGAATTATGTATTATCATCAAATGATTTAGATAAAAAGAATTTTGACGTTTATCGGTTCGTGCGTATAGGAAAAACTATTAGTGGAAAAACACCTTTCGAATTATGTGCACTAAAATAGCTGGTTAAAAAACGTCACCACCTCGAGAATGGCGTGTCAATCCAGTCCGAAAAGCGGCAGGTTTTAGTCCAGTGGAGCGGAAAGACCCGCCGCCATTATTGTTTGGTTTCTATCCCATCAGGGCGTGGGTGCGCCTGTACGACTCGCCCTCGAACCTGATCATCCTGCCGTGATGCACCGTCCTGTCCACTATCGCGGTGGCCATGCTCGGGTCGCCGAACACGCGTTCCCAGCCACTGAACTCGATGTTCGTGGTGCAGATCACGCTCCGGGTCTCGTAGGAATCCGATATGACCTGGAACAGGAGCCTGGAGCCCTCCTCGTCGATCGGCATGTAGCCGAACTCGTCGATGACCGGGAGCCTCGCCCTGGCGATCTGCCGGAGCTCCGCGTCGAGCCGGTCCTCCCGTTTCGCGCGGCGCAGCCGCATGAGCAGCCCGGTCGCGGTGAAGAACCTGACCGGTATCGCGCTCATGCACGCGCGCCTGCCCAACGCGACCGCGAGATGCGTCTTGCCGGTGCCGACGGGCCCGTAGTGGATTGGCAACGGTGTGTTGGACAGGTCTTTAGAGGACGAGTCCTTGTTCGGTGAATTCTTTCGGGCTCCGGTATCCGAGGGTGGAGTGGAGCCGCTGGCTGTCGGACCACCACACGTAGTCGTTGAGGTCATGCCTCAGTTGCTCGATCGTGGCGTAGCGGTTCCGGTACACGAGCTCCTTCTTCAGCAGCCTGTTCGTCGACTCGACCACGGCGTTGTCATAGGGGTTGCCCTTGCGTGACAGCGATCTTTTGATGTCGAACACGTCGAACGGCTCGTCGATCCTCGTGTTGTCGAACTCGCCTCCACGGTCGATGTGGAACACCTGGACGTCCGTCAGCGGGAAGTCGAGCGTGGCGAACGCGCCCAATACCAGACTCGCGTCCCGGGTCCGCCCGACGGAATGGCCGGCGATGCCCCTGTTCGCCAGGCCGGCCAGCAGACACACGTACGCCCACCCGTTGCCGACCCTCACATACGTCAGGTCGCTCGCCAGATGCGTGCGTGGGGCGTAGCCGTCGGACCCGCGGGCCCGGCAGGTTCGCGAGCCTGGCCTTGTCGGCCCGCGTCTTGTGCGGTTCGGACCGCTTGCGCGCGTACGCGCTCGTCATGCCCTGTTCGCGCATGATGTTGCCGATGCGTCTCTTGGACGCGGTGACGCCCTTCCTCTCCAAGGCGGTCTTGATCTTCCTGGCGCCGTAGCGTTCGCGGCTGTCACGCCAGATCGCGCGTACGTCGCCGGCGATCGGATCCACGCGCTCCGTCTCGGGATGCCCGGTCATCCAGTAGTAGGTGGAGCGGGGAACGCCCAGTATCCTGCATTGCGCTGATATCGGACAGCGGGCGGCGTTGGCCCGTATCACGCCTGCCTTCGTGCGAATACCGGCGCCGCTTGTCCTGAAACGTCCACCTCCATCTCCAACTGCCTGTTGCGTCTCCCCGGCTCGACCGGCTCGTTCTGCTCGGGCGTGCAGTTGTCCGCGGGTCGGGTGGAGCCGCTGTTGCGTATGCCTTGGACCCAGCGCCGCGGGGTCGATCGCGCGATGTCGTACTCGGCCCTGATCTCACGGGAGGGCTTGCCGTTCTCGCACGACTGCACGATCTGCCGTTTGAACGCCTCGTCGTAGTGGCGGGGATGTTCCGGGTCGGCCATCGTCGGCCTCCAATCTCATGTCATTCGTCCCTCATCGGACTGTCTAATACATTGTAGTCAATCCATCCAATTAACAACGTCCAACAAACGGGGCGCAGTTCAGATCGGCGCCTGGGTCTTTTTTATGACCTCCACCACCTCCCGCATCAACGCGTTCTCCAGCTCCAACTCCTCGACCCTGCGGCGCAACGCCTCCGCGTCATCGCAGACGGCTCCGGCGTTCCGGTTTCGCCGCGGCGCGGGCTTGTTGGCCTGGCTGGCGTTCCTGTTCCTGGGTCGCAGCGCGGCCATGCCGCCCTCACGGTACGCCTTGACCCAGTTGTGGACCGCTCCGATGCTCACGCCGAGCTGTCGGGCGGCCTGCTTCTGCTGCATGCCGCCCAGCACCAGTTCGATCGCCTTGGTCCTTGTCTCCAGTGGGATGATGGGTTTGGCCATATGGCCAGCATACCGGGGATCCTTTGCCAGCCAGCGTTCCAGGCACTGCCTGGTCGGGTATCCCAGATGCCTCACCACCTGGGCCGTGGTCATCTGCGTGGTGAAGTACAGCTCCACCGCGCGCTCCCGTTCTTCGGGACTGAACATACGAAAATACTTTCGCTCAGTCTCCAAGAAAACGTCCGCAGCCCCCTACCAATTACGCCAATGTTGATTCCGTCAATGGACTCAACATTGGCATAACTTATCTAAATCTATTTTGGATTGATCATTAGTTTTTCTAATACGTGGATTAGTGTATTTTGGATAGGATGCACAACAATATTGTCAAAAATCCATGCAATAAATGCCAAAATTAAAAAAACGGCAATAAGAATGATGCCGGAAATCAAGGTCATCGACATCATTCCGCTGGGGCGTGAAGGGGATGTTTTTGAAGCAAGAATCCAAGTAAGTTGTCCGATTGATTGATTTTAATGAATCAGATAAATTCCAAAAACAGTACTTGCAAGGGAATTGACGGTGACAATATACCGATTGCTATGAGGTCTGGTGTTGCTTACCAGTAATAAAGCAAAAAGTAATGCGATGAGGCTAAGGGGAATTAACGGAATCGTGCCAAAAATAGAACGTGGGATCCATGAGAAAAAACGAGCAATTCCGACTTGTTGTTGTGCTGCAAGAATGAAAAGGAAAAGCAAAGAGAATCCGATACACCCAGATACCACAAGGAGAAGTGTTGCACTGGCTTTCGTTAAATTCAATGTTTCCGCTTTTTGTATGTGGTTAAGCAGCCTCCAACCATATAACAAAGAACGGCATATGTGGCGGGGGTCCAGAAAAGACCATTATATCCTAGACTGCAAAATGAGACAAAAGGGAGTAGGCCGAAGGCCGCAAAAAGAATCATGAGAAAAATGATTTGGCGCTTATCGCAGTGTCTAAAAAGAAGATTTACAAAAGGCGAAAAAAGCAACATGATTGCATAAGCGGTAATGAACCAATATTGATTATTGAATACTGGTAAAACCCCTTATAAATGCGTTGAACTATTTCCATTCGTGACTATTGTAGGGGTTCTCCCATAGAGCCAGGTTTGACGACATGCAGTACGAAACTCAGCAAAAGTAATGTTGCGCTATATAAGAAGACCTGAATTACTGTTTTAGCGATTCGTTGCCAACGAAAGGATTTTTAACTAAGAAGAAACCAGATATTGTAAAGAAAAAGCAGACACCAATTTGTCCAAAGAATTGATCAATTCTTATAAAGAAAGAGCCACGCCAACCGGATTCCTGTTCTAATTCCCATGGCATAAAAGCAACAAAATGGCAAACGAGAATCGCGAGCATTGCCAAAATGCGAAGAAGTTCAAATCGGCTATCTCTTGATACAGCGTGGCTCTCTTCCAAAGACGTTTTTCCTTGCTACTTGTCTAGTTCCTTGGCGACGTACGCCTTCAAGGACTCCTCCCAATCAGGCACCACCAATCCCGTGGCCTCGATCTTACCCAGATCCAGCGCGGAATACGTCGGGCGCGGGCTCACCGGCGCCTTCGCGTTCGCGAAATACTCCGCGGTCGAGATCGGGCGCACCTTGTCGCCGTTGCCGTTGATCTGGTCGAACACGTCGCGGGCGATGTCCGCCCAGCTCCTCACCGCGCCGGAACCGGTCAGGTCGTACGTACCGTATTCGGCGTCCGTATCCAGCAGGTGGAAGATGGCATCGGCCATGTCACTGGTGAACGTGAGGCGCCCGTACTGGTCGTCCACCACCGTCACCTCCGGCAGGTCGCCCTTCGCGACCCTGTCCGAGAGGGCCATCATGGTCTTGACGAAGTTATGCCCCTCGCCGATCACCCAGCTCGAACGCAGGATGTAATGGCGCGGCGCGTTCGCGACCGCGATGTCGCCCGCTGCCTTCGACTGCCCGTACACGCCCAACGGGGCGAACGCCTCCGTCTCGTCATGCAGTTCGCGCGATCCGTCGAACACGTAGTCCGAGCTCACGTGCACGAGCGTTATGTTGTGCTCCGTGCACACACGCGCCAGCAGGGCCGGCCCCTGCGCGTTCGCCTTCCAGGCGAGGGCGCGCCCCTCCGCCGTCTCGGCCTTGTCGACCGCGGTGTACGCGCCCGCGTTGATGATCGTGCCGTACAGACTCCAGTCGAATTGGTCGTACTGCTCGGGGTCGGAGAAGTCGAACGTGTCGATGTCGTTGAACTCGAAACCCTCCAGGTGGTGTACGTCCACGTACGCGCGGATCGCGCGTCCCAGCTGCCCGTTGCAGCCCGTCACCATGGTACGGCGCGGCGCCATGGGCTTCGCGTCCCTGAGCATCGGATGATGCAGGTCCGCCTCGCTCCTCTCGGAATCCTCCAACGGGATCGGCCAGTCGATGCCCAGATCCGGGTCGGCGAGGTTCACGAACGTGTACGTCTTCTTCTGCTCCAAGCTCCAGTGCGCGTTCACCAAGTACGTGTACACGGTGCCGTCCTCCAACGCCTGGAAGCTGTTGCCCACGCCACGAGGCACGTAGATCGCCTTCGACGGGTCTAGCACGGTCGTATACACCTGGCCGAAGCTCTCGCCCGGACGCAAATCCACCCACGCGCCGAACACCGAACCGGCCGCGATCGAGATGTACTTGTCCCACGGCTCCGCGTGGATGCCACGCGTCACGCCCTTCTTCGCGTTGTAGCTGATGTTGTTCTGCACCGGCCCGAAATCAGGCAGGCCCAGATTCGTCTGCTTCGCACGCTGCCAGTTCTCCTTGAACCAGCCACGGTTGTCGCCATGCACCGGCAGGTCGAACACGATCAGGCCCGGGATGTTCGTCTCCACGGCCCTCAGATCTTTTTCGAAATCCATGAAATCCATCCCTTTCACTGGCCCTGCTGCTTGTAACGCGCCTCGGTCGCGGCCTTGGCCGGCTCCCACCACGCACGGTTCTGCGTGTACCATTCGATCGTCTGCTTCAGGCCCGACTCGAAGTCGGTATGCCTCGGCGTCCAACCGAGCTCGGTGCGCAGCTTGGTCGAGTCGATCGCGTAACGGCGGTCGTGACCCGGACGATCCCTGACCCAGTCGAAAGCGTCTTCCGGCTGTCCCATCATCCTTAGGATCATGCGCAGCACGGTGATGTTGTTCCTCTCGCCGTCCGCGCCGATCAGGTACGTCTCGCCGATGCGGCCCTTCGTGAGAATCGTCCACACGCCCGAGCTGTGGTCCTCGGTGTGGATCCAGTCGCGCACGTTCTCGCCCTTGCCGTACAGCTTCGGACGCTGCCCGTCCAGGATGTTCGTGATCTGGCGCGGGATGAACTTCTCCACATGCTGGTACGGGCCGTAATTATTCGAGCAGTTCGATATCGTCGCGCGGATGCCGTACGTGCGCGTCCACGCGCGCACCAGCATGTCCGATGCCGCCTTCGTGCTCGAATACGGGCTGGACGGATGGTACGGGGTATGCTCCGTGAACTTCGCCGGATCGTCCAGGGCGAGGTCGCCGTACACCTCGTCCGTGCTCACGTGGTGGTAGCGGATGCCGTACTTGCGCACAGTCTCCAGCAGACGGAACGTGCCCTCCACGTTCGTCCTCAGGAACGGTTCCGGATCAGCGATCGAATTGTCGTTGTGGGACTCGGCCGCGTAATGCACGATCGCGTCATGCCCCGGCACGATTTTGTCGAGCAGATCCGCATCGCAGATATCGCCCACCACGAGCTCCACACGGTCCTCAGGCAGGCCCGCGATGTTCTCCGGATTGCCCGCGTACGTGAGCTTGTCCAGCACGGTCACATGCACGTCCGGATGGTTCTCCACCACGTAATGCACGAAATTCGAACCGATAAAACCACAGCCACCGGTCACAATAATGTTATGGGGAATAAACGTCTCTTCAGCCATAGAAGCTATATTAGCGTTTCCACTGTATGTATGTTGCGAAACAGGGATAAACAGAATAACAGAGAGACGCAATGAACGATATCGTCCCGAGTTCTAAATAGAAGTGCAACACCTTGTCTAGGGTTGGAAGTGTTCGAAGTTTCTAACCCAAGAAGGTGTCGCACTTATGGGTTAACAGTATTCGCACCTGTCATCCGAGGAGAGGATCCTGATCGAGAAGCTGCATTGCGAGCATCATCTGGCATGGATTGGCAACGGCGTGTTGGACAGTTCCTTAGAGGACGAGTCCTTATTCGGTGAATTCCTTCGGGCTCCGGCATCCACGGGTGAAGTGGAGCCGCTGGTCGTCGGACAACCACACGTAGCCGCCGGATCCAGCGCCGCGGGGTCGATCGCGCGATGTCGCGCTCGGTTCTGATCTCCCGGGAGGGCTTGCCGTTCTCGTACGACTGCACGATCTGTCGTTTGAACGTTTCGTCGTAATGGCGTGAATGCTTCGGGCCGGCCAGCGTCGGCCTCCAATCATGTCATTCGTCCCTCATCGGACTGTCTAATACATTGTAGCCAATCCACGGCACAGAGGCGTCCCTGCACGTGCTGGTGGGCGAGGCCCTGGGCATGCTCACCTATTTCGCCGATTCGTACAGCTCGTACCAGCGCGGCAGCAACGAGAACAGGAACGGCAGGATCCGCCGCTATCTGCCCAAGGGAACCAGTTTCGAGGATCTCACGCAGGACGAGCTCGACGCGATCGTCAAGGGGGGTCAACGACACCCCCATGAAACTCCTCGGATACAAAACGCCCAACGAGGTATGGGACGATGAGATCTCCAAGCTACAATCAAAGGCAATCAATACGAAGACGGGCGTTGCACTTACAAATTGAACTCGAGCGTTATATTTTCTGAGTAAAAATCGGCTATATTGCTTGGAAAACATTATATCCAACGGCGTGTTTTTAAGAACCATGAGAAGTGTCTTTCCCCCTGTTGAGACATGGAATTTGTATGAAGAGACACGTATATTGCCATGTACTTTTTTTTGACTCAGTAGGATTGACTCGGTAACTTGAGTAAGCTTAATAGATATATAGGTATCAAACCGAAAATGAGGTTGTGCTATGAAGGGTATTATTCTCGCAGGCGGTTCAGGCACGCGTCTGTATCCATTGACCACGGTAACATCGAAGCAGTTGCTGCCGGTTTATGACAAGCCGATGATTTATTACCCGCTAAGCGTGCTGATGATGGCTGGTATCCGAGATATCCTGATTATCAGTACACCTCATGATCTTCCAAATTTTGAACGGTTGCTTGGTGATGGAAGTCAATATGGCGTTAATTTTTCTTACAAAGTTCAGCCTTCGCCTGATGGCCTTGCGCAGGCATTTATTCTCGGCGAAGATTTTATCAACGGAGAACCTTGTGCTTTAGTGCTCGGCGACAATATTTTCTATGGTAACGGTCTTGGCCGGACGTTGCGTAAAGCTGCTGCAGTGGAACATGGGGCGACTGTATTTGGGTATTATGTTGATGATCCTGAGCGTTACGGAGTCGTTGAATTCGATTCAAATAATAAGGCAATTAGCATCGTCGAGAAGCCGCAAAATCCCGCTTCTAACTATGCGGTGACAGGACTTTATTTCTATGATGAACGAGTGACTGAGTATGCAAAACAAGTAAAGCCGAGTCCACGTGGCGAACTTGAGATAACAGATTTGAACAAAATGTATCTTAAAGATGGCACATTGAACGTACAGACATTGGGACGTGGATATGCTTGGCTTGACACGGGCACTATGGATTCGCTGTTTGAAGCGGGGGAGTTTGTAAGAACCGTGCAACGAGCTCAGGGACTTCCTATTGCAGTTGCGGAGGAAATTGCTTATGAGAATGGCTGGATTACTCGTGATCAGCTTCTGGAAGCTGCCATGAAGTACGGGAAGAGCCCCTATGGCAAGCATCTGAAAGATGTGGTTGATAATAAGATAATCGTCAAAGAACTTGGAAATAACTGAGCTGTTTGAGCGTTTTCTCAAGCAGTGTGAGGAGTATGTTTTGAATATCTTTGAAATATTCACTAAAAAGAACAGAATACTGTTGAAAGCAATGGTCAGCACGGACTTTAAGCTTCGTTACCAGCAGTCTGTACTGGGGTATTTGTGGTCAATCTTGAAACCATTATTATTGTTCACTATCATGTACTTCGTTTTTGTGAAGTTCATGCGGTTTGGCGATGGTATTCCTCACTTTGCAGTGGCACTGTTGTTGGGCATTGTTATGTGGAATTTCTTTAATGAAACCACTACAGGAGGCATGATGTCCATTGTAGGACATGGTGATTTACTCCGTAAGATTCACTTTTCAAAATATGTTGTTGTCATTGCCTCGTCGATGAGTGCATTGATTAATTTTGGTTTGAATTTCATCGTCGTCATTATTTTTATGCTGATTAATGGCGTTCATCTGACTTGGTCATGCTTACTGATTGTGCCTCTCATTTTGGAACTCTATATTCTGGCTCTCGGCATCGCGTTCTTCTTGTCAGCTGTGTATGTGAATCTTCGTGATTTGAATCCAATATGGGAAGTAGTCATGCAGGCGGGATTCTATGCAACCCCGATTATCTATCCGATAAGCATGATTTCATCCCGTGGAGGTATGTGGGGGCCGATTGTCGCCAAGCTTGATTTGATTTTGAACCCTGTTGCTCAGATTGTTCAGGATGCTCGTTATGTACTTGTCGATCAGGCCAATGTGACTGTATGGCAGATGGAAGGTAACCATGTACTCGCTGTCTGGCCGATTCTATTCTCCATTCTTATTTTCTTTGCTGGCCTGTGGTATTTTACGGCGAAATCAAAGCACTTTGCGGAGTTGGTGTGATAAAGATGACTGTGGAAAAAGAAACGAATAGGGCGATTGCGCTGCAAGTCGCTAATGTTGCCAAAAGCTTTAGACTGCCGACTGAGCGTGCCGGCAGCTTGAAGAATGCCATCTTCAATTGGATAAGAGGTATTCGTGGATACAGAATTCAGCACGTGCTAAAGGATATTACCTTCGAGGTGAAGGAGGGGGAGTTCTTTGGCATTGTTGGTAAGAACGGTTCTGGAAAATCGACCTTATTGAAACTGATTTCCCAGATTTACACTCCGGATCATGGGACTATTCGGACTCATGGAAAATTGGTTCCGTTCATTGAACTCGGCGTTGGTTTCAATCCTGAGCTAACTGGTCGAGAAAACGTGTATCTTAATGGGGCCATGCTCGGCTTTTCAAATGAAGAGATCGATGCAATGTACGATGATATTGTCGCTTTCGCAGAGTTGAATGAATTCATGGAGCAGAAGCTGAAGAACTATTCAAGTGGTATGCAAGTTCGCTTAGCTTTCTCCATTGCGATTAAGTCTCAGGGTGATATCTTAGTCCTTGACGAGGTCTTGGCAGTTGGAGATGAGGCTTTCCAGAAAAAATGTCAGGATTATTTCTTTGAAGCAAAGAGACAGAAAAAGACCATTATCCTTGTCACTCACTCCATGCCGGATGTTCGTCGATACTGCGATCGCGCGATGCTGATTCAGGACGGTCGCATTACTAAGATTGGTGATCCAGATGCAGTAGCTGATGCATACTCAGATTCTTTCCTTCCGCCGAAGGAAGTAGTCGAAGCACAGGAACAGGAAAAGCAACAGAGCCATTTTATTGCAATCGAATCTGTGACTACGGAGATTGATTCCTCTGTACAGAAATTCTTGGCTGAGGGTGAGAATTTTGATATTCGAGTTCAGTTTGAGACTGACCGCGCTATCCCTGTCTCGCAGCTATACCTTGATATGTATGATGGGCGGAATGTTCCAGTACTTTCCATGCCTTTTTCTGAAGATAAGAAGAAGGAATTGCAAGCGGGCAAGCATGAAGCTGTTTTTTCTGTAGATAATGTTTTTGCTTTTGGCGATTATCGGATCAACATTGCGCTCCAGAATGATTCTGAACGAGTCGTTTTATCCGAGAATGCCTGTCGTTTCCATATAAAGGGTTTTGCGGCTGAGGTGATGTCTGTTGTGAATCCGCAAAAGACTGTCAAAGTGACGATTCGATAACAATTTAATAAAGGCTAGCATAAATGGGATATTTACTAAATAACCGCTCATATCAAGTGCTGATTGATGGTGCAAATGTAGTAAATCTTGGAGGAAAGAGTAGGACCGTTATTACCGGATGGGCTGTGGACAAGATGCGTTCAAAGGCATTGCCCATCAAAACGGATGTTGCTCAAATCAAGATAGCGAGAGTTCCACATCCAGCAGTCAATTCTATATTTGGACTCAATGATCAAGAACGTGCTGGTTTTAGGATTGAAATACCGGAAAAAATTTCTTCTTTCACTCTAAAGTGTGAAACTCCCGGACAAACTTTGTCGAAACAAATTGATGTTTCGAAATTGATTACGAAGATGCGTATGGAATTCATTCATCGTAGACTTCAACAAATAACGTCCTATCTGACTCATGCTTGGACTCCAAAAGGGGCTAAAGCATTGGCTGGAGCAGTGAAAAGAAGATTCATCAAAAAGCAAAGTTTTTATGAGTCTTGGATTAAACACAATGAAAACACTAATCCAGAACGAGCTAAGAGTGAACTTAAATCGTTTAAGCGTCGACCATTGATTTCTGTTGTTACTCCTGTATACAACGTTGATGAGATATGGCTCCGTAAATGTGTACAGTCAATGCAGAATCAATGGTATCAGAATTGGGAACTCTGCCTTGCTGACGATCACTCTCCATCCACGCATGTGAGGCCTCTGCTCGAGGCTTTCGCTGCAGAAGATTCACGAATCAAAGTGACTTTCCGTGATGAGAATGGTCAGATTTCCAAAGCGACCAATTCCGCTATTGAACTTGCCTCAGGTGATTATGTCGGATTCATGGATAATGATGACGAGCTTGCCCCACAGGCCCTTTACGAAGTTGTCAAGTCCATCAATGAGAATCCCGAGACAGATTTTATATATTCCGATGAGGATAAGATTAATGAAAATGGGGTTCGTTTCGATCCGTTCTTTAAGCCGGATTATTCTCCGAACCTTTTGCTCGGGCATAATTACATAACCCATTTTGTAGTTGTTTCTAAACAGTTGCTAGATAAAGTTGGGCCGCTGAGGAGCGAATTCGATGGCAGCCAAGATTATGATTTTGTTCTTCGAGCGACTGAACAGGCTGTGAGGATTCATCATATTCCTAAAATGCTGTATCATTGGCGCACTTTGGCGAGTTCTGTGGCCGGTGATCCGACAAGTAAAATGTATGCATATGAAGCTGGTCGGAAAGCTATAGAGGCTGCATTTAAACGACGCGGCATTGCGGGCAATGTACGAATGCTCGATAATTTGGGCACATACAAAATTGATTATAGTTTTGATTTGCCTTCGGTTGCAGTAATTACGACTTCGTATAATGATGTCCAATTTGCAAAGTTGAAGCAACTGACTAAATATCCTAATGTTCGTTTTGTCCGGACGACGGTTGAGCATGTCGACGATGTCGCTAAGCAGTGTAAGGAGACAAAGCTTGTTTTCTTGGACGGACTTCAACCCCAAAATGCTGAGTGGCTTCGGGAAATGGTCAATTATGCACAGGATGCTCGAATCGGTGTCGTTGGCGGTAAAATCTTCGATACCCATCAGAGGATTCTGAATGTAGGCGTTACGCTCCGTGCGTTTAAGTCTGGTAAACCATTCGAGATGCGTGGTGAATGGGATGAAGGAATCGGATATTATTTCAGAGATCTTCTTCCTCGTGATGTTTTTTCAGTTACGGAAGATTGCATGCTCGTTGATGGACACGACTTCCAAATGTTGGGAGGCTTCACGAAAAAGCTTGCTCCAGGGATTCGTGGCATTGACTATTGCGTGAGGCTTTTTGAACAAACGTCTAAGACAACGTTATGGGAGCCGTACTCGAGATTCACTGATTCCAAGCGTACTAATCTGAATATAAAACAGGAAGATATAGTTGCATATGAAAAGAGTCGAAAATCTCTTAATGATCCTTTTGCCGCCGCATGTTTCCCTAGTGACTACAGGGGAAAACAAAGAGGAATACAATACAGCATTGATTCGGCCAAGTTTGTAGATGACGATGCTGAACTTGTAATTACAGGTTGGGCTGCTGATTTCCATGGAAATGAGGATGTTGAAATTAGCCTAGGTCGGTGCCGCAATGCGACTCTTAAGTCCGTTGAGCGAATTGTGCGTCTTGATGTTAATGCTGCTCATCCGGTCCCAGCTAATTCAATTTTAGGTTTCCGGGCAACCTTGAAAGTACTTGGAACTCGTGAAGCTTTAGCTGCAGAAAAGCCCGTGTTGGATTTCTCCACATCGACAGATTCTCTGGAAGTGCGGATTCCAATGAAATCTTCTCCTTTCTTGGAGAAAATGAGTGAATTCTTCAGGAAAGTTGCCTTGTTGAGGCATCCTCGTAGCACTGGAATGCGGCTAATCGAGAAATACTGGACTCCATATCATCAAAAAGCTGCCTATCAGAAGCTGATTAGGAATACTGAACACTACGATTTGGCGGATGTGAAAAAACAGATTGAAGGCATGTCTTGCAAACCTTTAATTTCGTTACTCGTCCCTGTCTATAACGTAGACCCAATATGGTTGGAAAAATGTGTTGAGTCAATTAAAAACCAGTACTATCCGTTCTGGGAGCTGTGCCTTGCCGATGATTGCTCAACAGAACCTCATGTCCGCCCATTACTTGAAAAATATAGTAATGAAGATTCCCGGATCAAGGTTGTTTTCCGCAAGGAAAACGGGCATATTTCCAGAGCGACTAATTCCGCTTTGCAGATTGCCACAGGTGAATTCGTTGGTCTGTTGGACAACGATGACGAACTTGCTCCGCAAGCACTTTTTGAAGTGGCTAAGGCGATTAATTCCAATCTTAAGTTAGATTTAATTTATAGCGATGAAGACAAGATAGACGAGAAAGGCAATCGGTCCGATCCGCATTTTAAGCCTGATTATTCGCCGGATTTGCTGCTAAGTACTAATTACATCAGCCATTTTGGTGTTTATCGGAAAGCTATCGTTGATGAGATTGGTGGCTTCCGAGTAGGGTATGAAGGTTCCCAAGACTACGATCTTGTACTGCGTTTCGTGGAGAAGACTACACCTGATCGGATTTGGCATATTGCCAAGGTTCTATATCATTGGCGTACGCTCGCAACTTCGACGGCATCTAGTGGTGGCGCAAAGAGCTATGCATCGGATGCGGGGTTGCGTGCTCTTCAATCAGCCATGAAACGCCGTGGTATTGAGGCTGAAGTGACTTCTGCTGGTCCTAACGGCATATATTGTGTGCATTACGCAATAAAGAACAATGATTTGGTATCAGTGATTATTCCGACGAAAGACGGGTATGACAACATCGAACGATGTGTAAGCTCTATAATCAAGAAAACTGATTATCCTAATTTTGAAATTATTATTGCTGATAATGGTAGTACTAATTCTCATATGTGGGATCTCTACGCCAGATTCGAGAAACAGTTGGGAGATCGCTTCCGTGTTGAAGAGATTGATATTCCATTCAATTTCTCTCGAATCAATAATCTAGCGGCGGAGAAAGCCAATGGAAAGTATCTGCTGTTTTTGAATGATGATACAGAAGTGATAAGTCGTTCTTGGATGACTCGAATGGTCTCTTTTGCTCAGTTGAAACGTATCGGAGTTGTGGGTGCGAAGCTTTATTATCCTACTGAAACAATTCAGCATGCAGGAATAGTGCTCGGTCTTGGTGGAGCTGCGGGACATATCCAGGTTGGTTTCCCGCGTGGCTATGTCGGATATTTCGGCCGATTGATTGAAAATGTCAATTACTATGCTGTCACTGCTGCGTGTTGCATGGTGAAGGCCGAAGATTTTAAGACTGTGGGCGGGTTCGACGAGTCTCTTGCGGTTGCTTATAATGATGTCGATTTCTGCATCCGTGTGCACGATCAATTGAAGAAGGATATTCTTTGGACACATGAAGTTGAACTCTATCATTATGAATCCGTGACACGAGGATATGATGTTGAGAGCAAGGCAAAAAAGGCTCGTCTCGATAATGAGTCTGCGAAATTCCATGCAAAATATCCAACGATTGTCGATAATGATCCATACTACAATCCGAATCTATCTCGAACATCTGGAAATTACTGGGTGAGAGAGAAATAAAACAAGCAATATGGGTGTGTGATTTTCTAGAATCGCACACCCATGCTACTAGAAGAAATATTTGATATGAACTGATTCTTGTTCCGCATTTCCCCTAACTTGATGGGAGATGATGGAATCATGGCAAAGGGCACGAGATATACGCCAGAGTTCAAGGCGAAGGCGGTCAGGCTGTTGACCGAGTCGCGCGGCTCGTATTCGTCGGAGACCAAGGCGATCGAACAGGTCGCCAAGGATCGGGGGCGCGCCGGAGACGCTGCGGCGCTGGCGCAACCGGACGGACGCCACGGTCGCGGCGTCGAGCATCGCGTTGAGGATCTGCGTCATCTTCTCGGTGATCAGCCGGTCGAGCCTGGTCCCGGGCAGGTTCTGGTCGATCTGTATGATGTTCTCGGGCATGGTTCCGTCTCCTGACTTCCAATCGCGGTTTTTGTTTTGGCGAATAATCGTACACAGGACGCGGGCCATGCCCTCTTGCGTCAGGGCCGGAATCCGAAAGTGCGCAAGATTTCGGACGTTAGGGGCTGCGGATGTTTTCTTGGAGACTGAACATACGATAATCCTTTCGCTCAGTCTCCAAGAAAACATCCGCAGCCCTGTTACAAACGGCACCGCCCCCAATTGCTTAGGAAAAATTGAAGCAAAACACCACGTCCGGATAGGCGATTTCCGGTAGTGCCCGAAAAGTTGCGCACTTTGGATCGTGGCCGTCCATGGCGCGATAGTCAGTTCGCTTCCACGAGGTTGTCACCGAGCCGGGACATGTCGAGATAGCGGCGGGTCGACCATTCGTTCGCGGTGACGTGACGGATGCGGGCGCATATGAGCATCAACGCGCTGTTCCCGTCGGGGAAGCCGCCCACCACGCGCGTGCGCCGGCGGATCTCCCTGTCCGGCCGCTCGATCATGTTGTTCGTGCGGATCCTCCTGCGGTGCCCGTCCGGGAACTCGTCCAGCAGGTAGGTCGTCGTCTCGCCGACGCCCTCGCGCAGGCAGTTCGCGGCGGCCTTGAGCCTCCTGGATTCCATCTCCATGGCGACCTGTTCGGCCTTGGCCAGGGCGGATTCCCGGGATTCCATGGCGAATATGGCCTTGAGGGCGGCGGACGCCCATTCGCGGTGTGTCGGCGGCGTCCTCGAGAGCACGTTGCGCATGAAATGCACCATGCACCGCTGGTATCTCGCCTTGGGCAGCATCGAGCCGACCGTGGCGACGAGTCCGGCGCACCGGTCGCCGACCACCAGGCGCACGCCCTTCAGGCCGCGTTCGATCATGGAGCGGACGAACTGCTCCCAGCTGTCCCTGTCCTCCTTCATGCCCTCGGCCACGCCGATCACCTCGCGGTGCCCCTCCGCGTTGACTCCGATGGCGACCAGGACACTGACGTTCTCGACCGAGCCGCCCCATGAACGCTTGTGCCACACGCCGTCCATGAACACGTACGGGTACTCGTCCTCCAACGGCCTCGTGCGCCACGCCTCGATCTCCCCGTACACCTTCTTGAGCTTGTCGCTCAGGGTCTGGGACGGCATCCTGTCGCCCCACAGCAATTGGCTGATGTCGTCCACCTGCCGGGTGCTCACGCCGGCCAGGTACATGTCGATGAGGGCCTCCTCGACACTCTCCTCGCGTCTCCGGTATCGTTCGATGACCGCGGACTCGAAGACCGCGCCCTTGAGTTTGGGCACCTTCAACGCGAGCCTGCCGGCCTTGGCGGTCAGGCTCCGGTCGTAGTGGCCGGCCCTGTACGCCTTCCGCTCCCCGGTGCGCTCGTACTTGGCGGCGTTGGCGATCTCGTCGGCCTCGGCGTCGAGCATCGCGTTCAATAGCTCGGCGACCTTTTCGGCGACCAAGCGGTCGAGCCTGGTCTCGAGCAGGTTCTGGTCGATCTGTATGATGTTCTCGGGCATGGTTCCGTCTCCTGGCTTCCAATCGCGGTTTTTTGTTTTGGCGAATGAAAATCGTACACAGGACGCGGGCCATGCCCTCTTACGTCAGACCCGGAATCCGAAAGTGCGCAAAAAATCGGGCGTTATCCGATTTCCGCGGTGGTCGAGGCGGACAGCACCTCGGCCACGCTCTACCTCGCGATTCCCAGAGATCTGGCTATCGTCCTGCCGGACAGGCCCTGGTCGTTCGGGCGGAGTATCGCTTTAGCCTTGATTTTCCTTACCATGTTGGCAGCTCCTTTCACCACACGTGCCTCGCATGGTGAAAGGAGCCTAACAAGCGGTGGTCTCGATACGCAATAACGATGGCCTCAAAACAAGCAAATATTCAGTTCTGATTTATTCTTAAAATGATTACTTTCTATTTTTGATTTTTATATCATATATTTTTTTCTCGCAAAGGCGTATCGCTGTTAAAATTTGGCACTGTATTTTTTGCGTTTTAGTAAGTCGCTGAAGTGCGGATTTCACTTGAGCTGTATCTTTTTTTTGAAGAGCGAAATTACTTGCTGAATCTGGAGATTCATTCTCTTGCTTGAGGAGCGTTGTCATTGTATAGAAACTGCGCTTTGGTAGTATGCCATTATTAATGGCGAAGTTGAAATTAGACACTCCTGCTATTACATTGTCATGGAAGAATTTGAAACTACGTTCATTATGGGTGACCGATTCGGGGGATTGCAGCCAGAAATAGAGTATATGATTTACATCTGCGACTTTAGACATGCGTGAATAAAGCTTTCCGGCGACCATTACATCTTGGGCATACATTCCCTCTGGGAAGCGGATACCGTTCCAAAGTTCTCTCTTATATAAACGGCACCAGTTAGCCTCATTGAAATACTTTGCTTCTGTATTTTGTCTCAGTATGTTTCCGATAAGTCGCAGTGTTTTGCAAAAAACTGTTTGATATGCATGAAGAGGGTTTTTGATTATAGAAACTTTTTCTGGACGGTATATGCTTTGCTGAGCTAATTCTGCGATTTGATTAATTTGTGAAATACCGAACTGTCGCCAACGGGCTTTACTCATATCTGCTCCGGAGTCGAGTAAAGCATGCAGAAGCAGTTCAATATTGCAGCGATCTAAAATATCGTCATTATCCGCGAATGCAATATAGTCGCCGTGTGCTGCGTCAAGTCCAGCGTTTTGTGCTTTTCCGATGCCGCCATTTTCTTGATGAATTACTTTGATTCGAGAATCTTTGGCAGCATAAGAATCGCAAATCTGCGGAGAAGAATCTTTCGCTCCGTCGTCGACAAGAATTACTTCAAGATTGCGGTATGACTGTCCAAGAATGGATTTGATGCAATATGGAAGGTACTTTTCCGCATTGTAAACGGGAACAATAATTGAAATCAGAGGTTCAGAGGTAGACATGCGGCTTTCCTTGATTGCGTTATTTGACTCATATTTAGTATGCCATGATGATTCTACGACGTACGGAAGCGAATGAAAAATGTCTGGACGTTGAATGCTCAGTTTTCGATATTGTTGATGCAGAAGAATGGTTTGGCACGAGATACTTTGTTTTGTTGTCTGTGATGAATTCGTAGAGTACAGAGGAAGGGTTAAGGGCTATGTTTGTCGTTTTTTTTTTGAGCATTACTCGCAAGCGATACATGGCATGCACAACGTAATCGATATCGCGTTGACCGCCGCGTATGAGGAGCAAAATAAACTAATCCTTAAAAAGTGGAATTCTATGAATAGAAATTGGGGTGGACTTTTTGTGCACCCCAATTTCTATTCATATGAGATTTGTGTGAAATTTAGGTTCTTGAGGTAGTCCTTGCCCACGGTCTGGTCATATTGAATCAGCTTGTAATCTTCGAGTAGTTTCTTTGCCCTAGTGCTTAAAGCTGTGGCTTTGATGTTGTTGCCAGCATAATCCAAGTACGTCGCCTTGCCTTGCCCGATACCGCCGTTGGTACCAATCACACGACTCATTGCAGGAACTTCTTGTTGCAATTCCGTAAGCATTGCAAGATACGGCGATACCTTGGCGTTCAGGTGTTCCGCAGCCAGCGGCATGAAATAGTTGGATGACGTGTATGCGGTAGTTATGGGATTGACCTTCGTGTCATGAGAAGGCGAAGCGGAATTTGACCAAATGAAATAATCCGTTTCATGTAAAACAGTTTTATTGTTCTTATCCATATCTGCCGTGTCGTAGATACCGGGCAGATGATCTCCATAGAAAATAACGGTGATTGGCTTGTCTATTTGGTCGAGCTGATTAAGAAAATCCGCCGTTTCCTGGTCGGTCCAGTTAATGCCTTTGGTGTAAGTGTTGATATTCCAACGCTCTCCATCAGATAAATCTTCTGAAATATTGGCATCTGAAAACTCGTTATTGTCATAGTAATCGCCATAGGGCAGATGGTTCTGCATGGTGACGAGCTGCAGGAACTGCGAGGACTTCCAATTTTGTTGCTTGTCGATCAGGTCAAGAATACTTTGATATGCTTCGCTGTCACTCACATAAGGCGAACGATCGATACAACCGGTATGTTCCAGAGGGATCTTGCTATCAAGCGTGTATAGGTATGAGAAACCAAATTTTTTATAATTAATGTTTCTCAGATACATGCTTTGCTGGAACGGATGCACTGCAGTGGAAGCATTCTTCCCGTACTTTTCCATCCAAATCTGGTTGAAGGAGTAGGGATTATTCTGGTTCGGCACCAATTGCTGATATGGCACAATCAAAGAATCATTGAAATTCGCAAGATTCAAACCAGTCAAAGCCTGGTATTCAATATTCGCTGTACCACCGCCATAACCGGGAGACAACATAAGTCCGGAAGTGGTCGTGTTTTTGACATTGCGAATATTCGGTATTGGATCAAGAGTGAAGGAAACACCCGGAACTCGAGTGGGGTCGGAGAAGGTTTCGGACAGAATCATGATGACGGTATTATCCGTAAGCTTATTCGGCCGAGTCTGGTTGATGGCTTGCGCCTCTTTCGCATATTTCTTAGCGAGAGATTCCATGGTTTTTTGACTGTAATTGTCGGGCTTATCCATAGCCTTGACCTTTGACAGGCTAAGGAATGTGGTGGCCGGATTATTGGCTCGAGCATCTCCGAAAGCATCCCATAGCTGAGGTGCGTACCCATTATCTTTAGCCCATTTGTAAGTACCTGAGCCAGGTGTGCCTAAGCCTATGACATAAGTGCTCAGTAGCACAACGCTGAGTATTGCTGCGAGTACGCGGAAGACATTGCCAATGATGTTTTTGATGTTGGCGATGGGATGTCTCCATGAGCAATAAATGAAACGTCTGCGGCCGTCCAGAACAAAAAGGGCGAAGATGATAATTGCGAACCAAATTACGAAAGTAATTGCGCCATTAACGAACGTTTGGCTGGATTTCGGTACAAATGACATGATGCTGCCGGTGTCACCGCCTGAAATGAATGTCAAATCAGCGGGAATGATCGGTTCATTTCGCAGCTGGACTTTGATGCTGTTGGCGACTCCAAAAACCGTAAGGGCAACGCCAAAAACAAGAGTGGCAATCCAGAATCGGTTCGTTACAAAAATTAACGCAAGATAGATTAAAGCCAGTCCCATAAAACTGACGAAATAGACGTTTTTCTGCTCAAGCCACATTTGACTGACGAATCTGGTGACTTGTCCGCCAACGCTTTGAAGGACTTTCGTCGTTTCGTCAATTTCAGTGCCCTTTTCATATTCGGGCTCGGAATACATTCCCCATTGAAGGAAAATGACTTCCGCTGAAGTGAGCAGGAAGAACACGATGGTGTAGAAGGCGTATGAGAACCTCATGCGCTTTTTCCAGAGTGCATATACTTTCTTGAAGAATTTGATGATGAGTTGAACGGCTTTGAAATTAATAAAAGTATGCCATGCGTTTTTTACTGCTGTGGCAGCGGTGTGGATGGCGTGGCCGGTAGTTTTGGCGGCTTTTGCGACTGCGTGCCCTGCGGTGGAAAGCGCTTTTGTTGTGGTGCGGGCTGCTTGCTTGCAAACTTCAACAGCCTGCATCAGAGGATGTTCGTCAGTTTGCGCGAGTTGAATTTCAGCAGATAGGGGGGTGAAATGGATATTGTCGTTCCCTGCTTCGCCAAATGCTCCGTTGCCGGACTTGTTATCAGCCGTTTCTGGCAGATGGAGCGCGTCGACGTTGGGAATGAAAACGCTTGTGTTGTCGGAGGTGGCGTGAATTGCTGATTTCTGCGTATACAGCCTTGAACTGTGGTGGCCTGAAAGGGTGGATGGAGCACAGGCGTTGCTGTCTTCGTTGTCCGCAAGAGGGCGATACGCTCCGCCCGTAATCGGCTGCTTAGTAAGTTTTACGTATGAAGGTGCACAAGTATGACGGTCAGGCGAGTAAATGGGCATCGTCGCATCCTTCAAAAAGCAGCCCCTTATAATTAGGGGCTCTGTACAATTAAACCGGATATATTCTAGTGTTCAGCTGTGGACGAACGGGTGCCTAGCGGATGTCTTAAAGGTAGCTGGAAGGTTAACTGTGCTACGTGGGGTATCTGCCTACAACGTAAGTGGGAAAGGGCAACAAAATGTATGCGAAATCTGAAGGGTCGTAGCGCAGGAATTGGTTGATTTGCAGACTGGGGGAGAGGCTCGATATGTGGATCTTTTTACTCAATTTGCTGCGAGCGACAGTCGACAGACGGATTTGGTGTTCAAGGTGGACGACTATATGCGCGCGCAAGTGTTGGATGCCACCAGCTGATAATGCGCCGAAAGCGTGGCTTGTATGGGGCGACGAGAAGGCGGGCGGCGGATTCGGTGCGTGGCTTGGCGCAGTTAGACCGTTGACGTGAGATGTAACGTGGTTGCCATGACAGACCATGAACGCACTATTCCGACTTCTGGACATATTGCTGCTGAACATGCCGTTCCAACTTGTGCTCGTATGAAGACCATTGCTGTTCCGGATTTTGAAGTGTTGTTTGCCGACTATAAGGGTTCCAAGCCTCAGGAAGACGAATTTGTGAAGTGCGTCGGACGGGAACGCTTATGACAGTTCGCCATGGCGATGTGACGCAGTCTGACAACTGAGATTCGGTAAGCGTCGCTTTTGAAGATGTCACGCTGCAAGCGAGTCGGCTTCACTGGAGGCAGAAGCGGGACCTGACTCATACTTGGCCTAGAGCCCGAATCTTGCCATGTAATCCAGAAGTTCTCTTCTGCCAGGACCTAAATTTTAGGGTGCTCGTTTGAGTTCAATGGGTCTCTGCTTGAAAAGCCAATGATTATGCGGTCTTTACACCAAATCAAGGGTTGCGAAAGGCGCTCTCATACACCAAATCAAGGGTAACTGAGGTGCCGTTCATACACCAAATCAAGGTTTGGAGTGCGAAAAACCTGCTGAATCTGTCATAGATATCGCATCCGCCACGGGGGAAGCCGTGCAACCATTGAACTTTTCGGCTTGCGCGGGTTACGTGAATTAGTGATTCGAGACATCGCCCACGAGCGCTCCATGATGCAACCCTGCCGGTACTCTGAAATTGTGAGTAGTGAGATTTTCAAGCCGCGCAACATCATCGTGACCGGCGGATGTGGGTTTATCGGAGCCAATTTCGTGCGCTATGTGGTACGTAACCATCCTGACGTGCGCATAACCGTGCTCGACAAGCTGACATATGCAGGAAATCCGCAAAATATCGCCGGTCTCCCGCAGTCACAAGTAGAACTCGTGCAAGGCGACATTTGCGATGTTGCATTACTGGAACGTATCGTACCGGATCATGACGCGATCGTGCATTTCGCAGCCGAATCACACAACGACAATTCCATTGCCAATCCTGAACCCTTCATTACAACAAATGTGGAGGGTACGTTCCATTTGCTTGAAGCCGCCCGTAAGTATGACGTGCGATTCCACCATATCAGCACCGACGAAGTGTACGGCGACCTCGCGCTCGACGATCCACGCAAATTCACCGAAAGTACGCCATACAAGCCGTCGAGTCCGTACAGTGCGTCGAAGGCGGCGTCCGACCAGCTGGTGCGCGCATGGGTGCGCACGTACGGTCTACGCGCCACGATTTCCAACTGTTCCAACAATTATGGGCCATACCAGCATGTGGGAAAGTTCATTCCGCGGCAGGTCACATCCATCATGGAGGGTGTGCGGCCGAAACTGTATGGCACTGGTGAGAACGTGCGCGACTGGATTCATACGGAAGACCACTCTTCCGCGGTGTGGGAGATTCTGACGCGCGGGCGAATCGGCGAAACGTACCTGATTGGCGCGGACGGCGAAATGAGCAACATTGCCGTAATGCGTATGATTCTGCGGCTTATGGGGTGTGCGGAGGACGCATTCGACTGGGTGTGTGACCGTCCTGGGCATGATCGACGTTACGCGATCGATTCCAATAAGCTGCGTACCGAACTCGGCTGGCGGCCCGTGCACACCGATTTCGAAGCCGGTTTGCAAGCGACCATCGCTTGGTATACGGACAACCGCGCCTGGTGGGAGCCCGCCAAAGCCGCCACCGAAGCCCGCTACCGCGCCCAAGGCCAGTAAGAATTCGGTTCGTGTGGCGCGAGCCGGACAATTGAAGTTCGGTAAGCGGTGATCGAGGAGACGCGTTGCAGGCGAGTCAACCTCGCCGGGGAATGGATGTGTGGTTTGGCGTACATTTTGTTCGCTAGCCTTAGTTGCAGATCCAGGTTTGGTGAAGGATGAAAAACGGCCGCACCTCGAAGGTGCGGTCCCTATTGCGTCTCCTGGTGCGTGGCAACTGACAACTTTTGTCAAATGGAAGGTGTTGTCAAGCCTCTAAGCGACGCGAGGTCGCGCTTGCACAGCATAGATGCGTAATTCATGGGCATATCTCGCTTATGTGTGGCAGATTTTGGGGTTTGTACGGAGACATCTCGCCTATGTATGGCAGTCTGTTTTTGAAACAAGCTAGTTAGGGGGTAATTTTGTACCTTCTAACTGCGGTCTTTCCGGAATGACCTGCCATATATAAGCGAAAAACCTCAAGTCGGGCTGCCGAATCTGCCATATATAAGCCCGATATGGTGGGAAAAAGTTTTATTGGGCGGAAATCGATGGCTGAATCTCGTTGGGTCCTACGATGGTCTCATCTAAAGCAACGGACCGTCAAACAGTTCGTCGTGGGATCCCATGCGAATGAATCGGATTGTCGACGCTTCCGGCCGCTCCGAGTAGATCACCAACACATCCATTTTCCCTTCGGCAAGATGGAATTCCGCATATCCCGAGTAGATTCCTCGTGGGTGATCAAGCATGTGAGGATTATATGATTCCGGAACGTGCCCGTACTCCTCAATAGCTTCGATTACATATTCGAGTTCCGTTACGATTTGAGGTATCCGTCGTGAGATGCGTTTGAAGTCGGCCTGAAATTGCTGATCGAATTTGATGGTAACCATGGCGCTTTATCCGTTCGGCCGTTTAGCCGTGATTGTTGTGCAGCCAAGCGATGGCGTCTTGCGCGCTGTTGAAGGTGGCCGCGTCGTCTGGGAGGATACCGCGTTCCTTGGCTTCGGCTTCGAGCATGGCTCGCTTGGTCTGCTCGTTTGGTTCCGCGGCGCGCGCGGAGGTGTCGAAAGGCAGGCGCTGCTGGTTCACGAGCTGGATGCTTGCCATGGTTACGTAAGTGTTGAAATTCATGCCCATGGCGTCGAGCGTCTGGTTGACCCGAGCTTTCAGGTCGTCGTTCATGCGAATGGTAATATTGCCCACCTGGATCACCTACCCTAATCTTGCGTGCAATTAATGTGTATTCTATGTCAAATGCACGCATAATGCAAAATAAAGGAAAGTCGGCAGATGGTATCTCGCTTATGTATGGCAGATTTTGGGGTTTGTACGGAGGCATCTCGCCTATGTATGGCAGTCTGTTTTTGAAACAAGCTAGTTAGGGGGTAATTGTGTACCCTCTAACTGCGGTCTTTCCGGAATGACCTGCCATATATAAGCGAAATGTCTCCGGGCGACCTTCCGAATCTGCCATATATAAGCCCGATGTGGTGCGAAAGCGCTTGTAATGGGGGCGAAGTTGCAGACTTGGATGACTTTGGCCCCGTTAAACGTAGGGTTTGGCGCTGACGTCGGCGCTAACCGTCGGGGAGGCTTACTTGACTTACTTGGCGGACTCGAGTTTGAGTTCCTGGCTGGCGATCACCGACTTGGCGGCCGCGTCGAGTTCGTTGGTGATGTTGCGCAGGTTGTCGGCGTACGTGCGAATATCGTCTGTCGCCTTGGTGAAGTCGCTGGCATTGCCGTTCGCGGGGCATGTTGGCGCGTTTTCCACGGCTTCGGCCAGCGTGATCGCATCCTTCAGGGTTTCCAGCGTGGTGCCGTCGGCCACGTCGTCCACGGTGAGTTTTGCCGCATCTTCGGCTTCTTTCTGAGCCTCTTCGAAGTTTTGCTGATGCGTGGCGAGCGCCTTCGCGTTCAACGTGCAGGTGTCGCTGGCGGCTTGCGTCATTTCGCGCTTATTGGCGACTGCGATGATGGCAACGGCTGCGAGCGCGATGGCAACCACTGCTATCACGGCGACGATGGCGATGGTCTTGCGCTGTCTCGCATTGTTTTTCTGTGCTGTTGGTTGCATTGGGGTTCCTCTCTTCTCTGTGGCTTTCGTATTAAGCAAAACGTTGCGAGTATACAAAAACATTTCTGAGAAACGATTTACCACTGGAAATAATGTGGATTATTTTGCTATGAAAGGAATTTGTTTGTGGATGGGGGTGCTGGGCGCGTCAGGAGTGCGTGGCATTTATGCTGGAAGGAGAAACGTTTTAAGGGGTTTGAATGGCGTATCGTGCGACGTTGAAGGATGTGGCCGCTGCTGCGGGGGTGTCTGTGACGACGGTTTCGCTGGTGTTGAATAATCGGCCGGCTCGCGTGTCTGAGGAGAAGCGTAAGGCCATTGCCGACGCGGCGAAGAAGCTGAATTATGTGCCGAATCAGAGCGCGCGTAGCTTGGTGACCAAGCAGTCCCAGCTGGTTGCGCTGATCGTGCCTGATATTGAGAACCTGTTTTTCGCGGCGCTTGCCAAGTGTGTGGAGGATGAGTGCGCCGCGCAGGGGTATTCGCTGATTGTGGCCAATTCCGATGATTCGCGTGCTGCGGAGCATGAGTTGTTGCAGCGTCTTCCTGCCCGTGGGGTGGATGGGGTGATGTTGATCCCGGCGCGTGAGTCGTGTGTTGGGAGTGCTGTTGAGCAGCTGTGTGAGGATGTGGCGCTTGTGTCGTGCCCGGTGGTGCTGATCGACCGTTTGACGCAGTGCGGCTGGTGCGATGCCGTCGGTTTTGACAACTATCTTGGTGGTCGTTTGGCTGCCCAGTATCTGTTGGAAGGTGGTCATACTCGTATTGGCATTGTCACCGGCGATATTGCGGAGTCGAGTGCCGCGGAGCGTCGTCGTGGTTTTGTGGATGCCATCGAGCAGTCGGGGAAGCATTTTGATTCTTCGCTGTGTGTTGAGGGTGATTACCGTTTCGATAGCGGCTATCGTGCCGCGAATCAGATCATCGATGGCGGGGCGACGGCCGTGTTCTGCTGCAACGATGTGATGGCGCTTGGCTTCCGTCAGCGTATGGCGGAGCGTGGGTTGCATGTTACTGAGGATATGCAGGTGATTGGTTACGACAATATTCTCAAACGATTCGGTCTTGGTTGGCGTATGACCACCGTTGAGCAGAGCGTGACTGATTTGGCCGCCGCTTGTTGGGGTATGTTGCGTAAGCGGATTGATGTTGCGGTTCGTGCCAAGTCCGGTACGGAATCAGGGGATGCCCGTCCGTGGCTTTCCGATCCGCAGGTTGAAGTGCTTACGCCGAAACTGGTGCAGGCGGCCTGCGCGTAAACCGCCATTTTTAGATGCTGCAGACTGGTGCAAAACGGGTGGTGCAGATCAATCTCGGTATGTGGTGACGTAAGCATCTCCAATATGCTGTAATCGTTGGGAATACAGGCAACACGCCGTGTATAGGTGAAGAATTTGCGTTCTTGATAAAACGCTTTATCATAAATCTTGTCAACACAACACAATCGAGAATGCGCTCGATGTATAACTGACGATGCACCCGTATGGTGGCGGACCGTCGTCAGGCCGTCAAAGAGGAAAGGCACACACATGAAAAAGATGATTCTTGATCTTGATACCGGCGTTGATGACGCGCTTGCCATTTCGTATGCTCTGGGAAGCCCGGAGATTGAACTGATCGGCATCACCGGCACCTACGGCAACGTGCTCGTCGAGCAGGGTGTGCGCAACGCACTGGCCGTGACCGACCTGCTCGGCCACCCGGAAGTCAAGGTGTATCAGGGTTTGCCGCACTCCAGCACCACCGATCACTTCGAAGTACTGCCGATCTCCGCGTTCATCCACGGCGACAACGGCATCGGCGATGTGGAAATCCCCGATTCCAGCCGTTCCGTCGAAACCGAATCTGCGGTCGACTTCATCATCGACGCAGTGAAGACTTATGGCAAGGATCTCGTCTACGTGCCGACCGGCCCGATGACCAACATCGAAGCCGCACTGAAGAAAGCACCGGAAATCAAGGATGAAATCGGCCAGATCGTGCTTATGGGCGGCGCACTGACCGTACCCGGCAACTGCAACGCCTGCATGGAAGCCAACATTTCGCAGGATCCGGAAGCCGCCGACTACCTGTTCCGTTCCGGCGCTCCGACCACTATGATCGGTCTCGACGTAACCCTGCAGACCCTGCTCACCTACAAGGAAACCCAGCAGTGGCGCGACCTCGGCACCAAGGCCGGCAAGTTCCTGGCCGACATGACCGACTTCTACATCAAGGCTTACGAAACCACGTCCCCGCATCTGGGCGGCTGCGGCCTGCACGATCCGCTCGCCGTTGGCGTGGCAGTGGACCCGACCCTCGTCACCACCCTCGACATCAATATGAAGGTCGACGTGGAAGGCCCGACCCGCGGACGCACCATCGGCGACGAAACCCGCCTGAATGACCCGGCCAAGACCATGAAGGTTGCCGTCGGCGTCGACGTGCCGCGCTTCCTGAACGAATTCATGACCCGCATCTCCGGCCTCGCAGCCAAGGCTGAATAAGCGTAACCGGCCAAGCAATCGCGTATCGCATATCGCGCAATTCGAGAGAATCAAGGATTTTTATTATGTCTAACAACACAACCGCCGTGACCGGTACCGCATCCGCCGATCCGTTCGATGATCCGGTGACCAGCAACAAGATGGCCATCCGCGCCCTGATCCCGCTGCTGATCACCTTCGTGCTCGGCACCCTGTGCCTGCAGGGCTTCAACCTGGTGTTCCAGCAGGTCGGCGCCGACGTCGGCGCACCGAACCAGGCGTCCCTGATCACCGCATTTCCGAGCATCGTGCTCGGCATCGTGTGCTTCATCTACGGTTCCCTGGGCGATTTCGTCTCCCTGCGTAAGCTTGTGACCGTCGGTCTCGTGACGCTGTTCGTCGGCTCCATCTTCGGTTTCGTGGCAAACTACTTCTTCGCCGCAAACCTGTGGACCGTGATCATCGCACGCGTGCTGCAGACCGCAGGCGAACAGGTGGCAGGTTCCGCCTTCCTGGTGGTGGCCACCAAGTACCTGCGTAACGATTTGAAGGTCATCTTCTTCGGTCTGTTCACCGCCGCATACCAGCTTTCCGCATCCATCGGCGTGTTCGCAGCCGGCATGCTCAGCTCCATCGCATGGCAGTTCCTGTTCCTGATCCCGTCCGTCACCATCCTGTTCCTGCCGATCCTGCTCAAGACCCTGCCGTCCAAGAGCGGCAACGGCCAGAAGGTTGACGCATTCGGCTTCGTGATTTTCGGCTTCGCCACCGCATTCCTCACCCTGTTCTTCTCGTACATGGCATGGTGGATGCTCGTGGTCTCCCTGCTGCTGTTCGTGGCATTCGCCTTCTACATCAACAAGGCCTCCAACCCGTTCATCACCCCGGCGTTCTTCAAGAACACCCGCTGGCTGCGCGCCATCTGCCTGATTCTCGTGTTCTACTTCGTGAACTACGCACTGAGCCCGATCTTCAACGCCATCGGCACCAACATCTACGGCATGACCACCACCCAGGTCTCCCTGCACATTGTGTGGGCCTTCGTGGTCGCCGCCGTGGTGGGCACCTGCTCCGGCATGATCATCCGCAAGATCGGCATCAAGGCCGGCATCGTGACCGCAGGCACCCTCATGTTCCTCGGCTGGACCGGTGCGGCATTCTGCGTGAACTCCGGTTTCGTGGTGCTGACCCTGTGCGCATGTGTGTTCTACGCAGGCTGCGGCCTCATGTACTCCCCGGTGGTCTCCACCGTGCTGGGCACCATTGAAAAGGACGAATCCGGCCGTGGCGTCGGCATGAACGATCTGGCCATGAACGTTTCCCCGTCCATCGGCATCGCCATCATCGGCAGCCTGCTCGGCTCCAACGCCCTCGCAGGCGGCTCCATCACCGGCGCAACCGGCACTGCCGCCAACTATGCCAACCTGCTGCTGGTCGCCGCCGGTACCGCACTGCTTGGCCTGATCGTGTTCTTCGTCTTCAAGAAGAAGATCTACGAAGGCAACCATGCGCTGGAAACCGAGGAATCGGCAAAGTAATCGCACATTACATCCTCAATATAGTAAAAATGGGGATTTGCGATAATTGCGATTACTGAACAACACTATTTCGCAAATCTCCATTTTCATAAATCTTCTTTTGATGTAAGGAAGGTAAAGATGAGCGCGACTGAAGTTCTCTCCGCATTGGACCGCATCCACGGCACAGTGTCCGTAATCGGCTCGATGAACGCGGACTACACCGTCACCGCACAGCGTCTGCCAGGGCCGGGGGAGACCATCACCGGCGGTCCGCTGCAGCTGCTGCCGGGCGGAAAATCCGGCAACCAGGCGGCCGCCGCAGCGCGCATCGGCGCAACCGTGCAGATGTTCGGCGCGGTCGGCTCCGATTCCAACGCCGACTTCCTACTCGGCGCTCTGGGCGAGGCGGGCGTGAACACCACGCATGTTCGCCGCGTGCTCGGACCATCCGGCACAACCGTGATTACCGTGGACGCAACCGGCGAAAACACCATCGTGTACTCGCCGGGATCCAACGCGCAGGTCACCGTGGATTATGTGGAATCCGTGCGCGATGCGCTGGCACGGTCTTCCGTACTTGGCCTGTGCTTGGAAAGCCCGATCGAAACGGTGACGGCCGCCGCGCGCATGTGCCATGAAGCGGGCGTGAAAGTGCTGCTCAACGATTCGCCGTTCACCCCGTCGCTGCCGGCCGAACTGGTTGAAGCATCCGATATTCTGCTCGTCAACGAGCATGAGATGGTGCAGCTGCTCGGCATTAACGAGCCGGAAAACGACGATTGGGACGGTTTCGATTGGAATCATGCGCTGGAAGCAATGCGTGGATTCGGTTTCGAACAGGCGATCGTGACGCTCGGCGGCGATGGTTCCGTGGTATTGGATTCCACTTCGGCAACGCCGATCCAGCGCATTGCCCCCGTGCGTGTGAACGCGGTGGACACCACCGGCTGCGGCGACTCCTTCATGGGCACGGTGCTGGCCGGTCTTGCCTCGGGCATGGCGCTTTCCGAAGCGGCCGAGCTTGCCTCGTATGTTTCGGCATACGCCGCCACAGGGTATGGTGCGCAGGCCTCCTACGGCAATGCCGCGCAAATCCGCGAAGCATTCGCCAAATAACGGAAGCGAGGATGCCTATCGGACGCTAGCCAGATTTCTCTTTTCTCTCTTGATACGCGGGGTGCCGCATCCTACCGACGTAGGATGCGGCACCCCGTTTTTGGGAAGATCTGACATTAAAAAAACTCGCCGACCGGATGGGGGCGAGTTTTTGTTACGTTGAAAAGATTGCGCGAATCAGGCGTAGATATTGCGGGGACGCATGTCTTCGGGCAGGCCGTTGAGCAGCGTGGAAACGGATCCGGATTCGAACACGGAACGGATGCCGGCGGCCAACAGCGGAGCCACGGACAGCACGGTCATGTTCGGCAAGCGCTTCTCTTCCGGAACGGGCACGGTGTCGGTGAGCACGATTTCCTTGGCACCGCAATTCCTCAGGCGTTCCACGGCCGGGCCGGACAGCAGGCCATGCGTGGCGACCAGCGTCACGGACTTCGCACCAGCGTTGTTCAGTGTGCGCACGGCCTCGCAGATGGTGCCCGCGGTGTCGATCATGTCGTCGACCACCACGCAGTCGTGACCTTCGACCTCGCCGATAATGCCATGCGCTTCGGCATGGTTCGGGCGGGTGGTGTCACGGGTCTTGTGAATGAACGCGAGCGGCAGATTGCCCAGCTTCGCGGCCCACTGTTCGGAAACCTTGATGCGGCCGGCATCCGGAGACACGATGGTGGTGTTCTCAAGCGGCATGTTGTTGCGCACGTAGTCAAGCAGCACCGGAGTGGCGGTGAGATGGTCGACCGGTCCATCGAAGAAACCCTGCTCCTGGGCGGCATGCAGATCGACCGTCATAATACGGTCGGCGCCGGCTGCGCGGAACAGGTCGAAAATCAGTCGGGCGGTGATGGGCTCGCGGCCCTGATGCTTCTTATCCTGGCGCGAATAGCCAAGGAACGGCGCGACCACGGTAATGGAACGGGCGGAAGCGCGCTTCATGGCGTCAACCATAATGAGCTGCTCCATAATCCACTTGTTGATCGGCTCGGTGTGCGCCTGCATCACGAACGCATCGGCGCCACGCACCGGCTCGGTGTAACGCACATACATCTCGCCGTTGGCGAAATCGTAAGCTGTGGTCTCAAGTACGTCGATTCCCAGGTATTTCGCGGTTTCATGGGCCTGCTCAGGGTACGCACGACCCGTCACCAAAGCCAATTTCTTATCCGGGGTGCCTTCGAGAATCGCCGACATGCTTCGCCTTCCACAAATCTAGAGTCGCGTAAATACGGTACCAACCGTACAAAAATAGCCGTATTCAATATAACAATGCGGGTGCCCATGACGCGCCTGCACCACAGAACGTGCGCATGATGTTGCAGAACGTGCGCAATTGCCGCTCGTCCAGCAGAAGGGCTATGCTGAACAGGTTGTCTGAACTGTATCTTTATACCTTTCATATATAGATGCGTGAAGGCAGTACGCATACACACTCCTGCCATGGAAGGTCCATGGCCGATAGTCCGAAGGAGGTGGGTGATGTCTGCGCATAAGTACGAACTGATGTTCATTGCCGATCCTGAGCTGGATGAGCGCGGTCTGAAGAAGTTGACCGAGCAGTATCTGGAAACTGTCACCAAGGAAGGCGGTGCTGTCGAGAACATCGACATCTGGGGCCGTCGCAAGCTTGCCTACGAGATCGCTGGCAAGACCGAAGGCAATTACGTTGTGGTCAACTACTCCGCTGAGCCGGCCACCAGCGACGAACTCGATCGTCTGCTGAACCTGAACGAATCCGTCATCCGTACGAAGATTCTTCGCAAGTAAGTAATTCCAAGCTTTTCAAGCTGCAAAACAATAAGCTGCAAAGTAAGTAGGTAACGATGGCAGGCGAAACGATTATCACTGTGGTGGGTAACCTCACGGCTGATCCCGAAATCCGTACGGTTGGCAACGGCTCGTCCGTGGCCAGCTTCACCATTGCCTCCACTCCGCGCACCTGGAACCGTAATACGGGCCAGTTTGAAGATGGTCAGGCTTTGTTCATGCGCTGCTCCGCGTGGCGCGACATGGCCGAACATTGCGCGCAGAGCCTGAGCAAGGGCATGCGTGTGATCGCGCAGGGTCGTTTGCAGCAGCGTTCCTATCAGGCGAACGATGGTTCCCAGCGCACGGTTATTGAGCTTCAGGTCGATGAGATCGGTCCGTCCCTGCGCTATGCGACCGCCCAAGTCACCCGAACCTCCAGTGCCAACGGTGGTAATTTTGCCGGCAATCGTGGCGGCAATGCTTTCGCTGGCGGCAACGGCGGGTTCAACAACGGTGGCTTCGCCGGCAATGCCGGTGGATATCAGGGCGGTGCCGGGTATTCCGGTGGCGCTGGCTATCAGGGTGGGGCTGCCGCTCCAGCCAATGCCGCGCCTGCCGTGCAGCCTGCTCCGGCATCGGATCCGTGGGGCAATTCGGATAATTCCGGTTCCTCATCGTTCGGTTCCTTTGGCTCCTCCGAATTTGGTGGAAGCAGCGACGAACCGGAATTCTGATCCGACCCGGATCGCAGCTTAAAAGAAAAGCAATTTCCAGATTGTAAGGAGAACATCAAGATGTCACGCAAGAGGCCGCAGCCGCCGGTCAAGCCGTTTAAGAAGAAGCCGAATCCATTGAAGGCCGCTAAGGTCACCGAGATCGATTACAAGGACGTTGCCCTGCTGCGCAAGTTCATCTCCGATCGCGGCAAGATTCGTTCCCGTCGTATCACCGGTGTTTCCGTGCAGGAACAGCGTGAGCTCGCCAAGGCTATCAAGAACGCCCGCGAGATGGCTCTGCTGCCGTACGCCACTTCCGGTCGCTGATCTTAGAGAGGTTTGAAAAATGGCTGAAACTAAGGTTATTCTCACCAAGTCCGTCAATCACCTGGGTCACCCGGGCGACGTCGTGTCCGTCAAGGCCGGCTACGCTCGCAACTACCTGATTCCGCAGGGTCTGGGCTTCGCATGGTCCAAGAACGCTGCCGCCCAGATCGAGGCCATGAAGCGCGCTCGTCTGGCCAAGGCCGTTGCCACCCGCGAAGAGGCTGTTGCCGCCAAGGAACTCATCGAGGGTTCCGTCGTCGAAATCGCCGCCAAGGTCTCCGAGTCCGGCAAGCTGTTCGGTGGCATCTCCGCCGACAAGATCGCCATCGCGCTGTCTTCCAAGGCTGCCGTCAACCCGAAGAACATCACCGTGGATCCGATCAAGACCACCGGCGAGTTCGCTGCAACCGTCGCTCTGCACCCGGAAATCTCCGCTTCCTTCACCGTGAAGGTTGTCGCTGAGTGATTCGGCCCCATTCGCTATGGCTGCATTCATTGCGGTTACGGCGAATGACTTCAGACTGAGATACGTCTGAGCTTAAGCATGGAAAATCCCCCTGCACCAGCTGAAAACAGCTATGCAGGGGGATTTTCATATTTGATCAGTTGTAGCCACCGTCATTAGTTGGTTTGTCGCAACTTGGGCACGTCATGGTCGTTACTTTCCTTCTCTCGTGCGGAAACGGTGCTTGGAAGCAACCTAAGCTCAATCCTTAAGTGGGTGTTGCGTGAAGCATGCTGATTCACTCAAGAAGAGCGATTTACCGTCAGTTTTCATGCATGGCTGTGCAAATGAATTAGCGGGAGCGTTTGGGGCAACTGGATTGCAAGGAACTGAATTTGTGAAGAAATTGTGATTTCCTGCCTTGATTGTGCTCTTTAGGTAGGAAATATGATGGTTGAATCGCGTTTTCTGCGATTTTCGTAATCTGTCGAAATCGTTGAAAAATAGCGGTTTTACAACCGCGACACGCCGAAAGTTGCATTCTTCTCGATTCTGAGTATATTTACTTCTCGTGCTCAGCGAGAACAAAACCTCGCAAGACCAACGCCCCTTTAGCTCAGTTGGTTAGAGCAGCTGACTCTTAATCAGCGTGTCCAGGGTTCGAATCCCTGAGGGGGCACAGATAAAGCCTTGGAGCTTCGGTTCCAAGGCTTTTTTGTTTTCCGATTTCTGTATGACTGTCCGGCAAGCCGACGGCCTGTCAAGCCTTTTTGTGCTCGACTTCCAGTGCGGGGAGTAGTGTTGGACGCTGTTGTCCGCCGAGAGCGGAATCGACATCAATCTGATTCTTATTGAGAAGAAGCAATAGAGGAAACAGCAGTGGAATACTCGACTTTTGTCAAACTTGCGGCCGAATTCTTCGGTACCGCCATTCTGATGATCTTCGGCAACGGCGCTGTCGCGAACGTTGAACTGAAGAACACCAAGGGCCACCATGCGGGCTGGCTGAACATCGCCATGGGCTACGGCTTCGGCGTGATGATCCCGGTGCTCATGTTCGGTGCCGTCTCCGGCGCGCACATCAACCCGGCCATGACCATCGCCCAGGCTGTGAACGGCCTGTTCGACTGGAGCCTCGTGCTGCCGTACATCATCGCCCAGCTGCTTGGTGCCGCCGCAGGTCAGCTCGTGGTGTACATCACCTACTACCCGCACTATAAGGACACCGAAAACGCCAACGCCATCCTCGGCACCTTCTGCACCACCGACGCCCACAACGACCGCATCAACTACTTCGTCAACGAGTTCTTCGGCACCCTCGTGCTCGTGTTCGGCGCCCTGTGCTGCCTGTCCATGCCGTGGGGCGAAGCGGACCACGCTGCCGCTTCCATCGTGGTCGGCTTCATTGTGTGGGGTCTCGTGACTTCCATGGGCGGCCCGACCGGTCCTGGCCTGAACCCGGCCCGTGATCTCATGCCGCGACTGCTGCACGCCATCCTGCCGATCCCGTCCAAGGGCTCCTCCCGCTGGGGCGAGGCTTGGATTCCGGTTGTCGCCCCGATTCTGGGCGCTATCGTGGGTGCGTTCGTGTTCAAGTTGTTCGCCTGATCGCATTCAATCATTCGTGACTTGTTTGCCTGACCGTCGCATAAGTTGCGTTTGATATATGAGAACTGTTGCATAAAGCCTGTTTTCCTCGGAAAATTTCCGGTACGGGGGAAGCGGGCTTTTTGCATGCCTACTGTTGGCTGGTAGTGTTGCCGCGGAGGAGATATGCTGCCACCTGCGTGACGGCAGGGTTATAAGGAGGCCGGATTGAAGCGAATTCGTACCATTCTGCGTGCGCTCGATCCGAAAGCGGCCGCCACCATGAGCCGACGGGAACGGACGGAAGCGTTCCGCATCCGCAGAAGCGTCGTGGCTTGGATTCTTGCATTATGCGTCATCGTGTCATGTACGTCGTGCAGCGTGCATGCCGTGCTGGTCAACGCGGTACTGAACGGACATGCGAAAACGGCGCAGATCGGCAATTCCGGAACACATTCAGAAAAAACGGATCAATCCGCGAAATCCGAAAAGAAATCGCAACAATCAGAGAAGAAAACCTAGGAATCGTCGGAAACGAAAGACGCAAAGGCCTCAGCGGAGGAAACGGCGGAACCGCAGGAAGACGCCGTCACCAAAGCGCTTCGCGAGCAGTCGGCCGCGCTGATGGACGATCAGAAAAGCGAAATACTTGCGAAAGCGCAGCAAACGGCGCAAAACAGCGGATATGGCATGGTGCAATATCATTACTGTGTGGTCACCAATGGTGAAGTCGGATCAGTCGAAGATTTTTCGAATGCCGTGTTTCGTATTCTGAACAGCGAACATGGATGGGCGCGCAGGCGCGATTTTCGAACCTTCTACGAACGGCAATTGCGATTTCAATATCGTGCTCGCTCAAGCGTCGACCTTGCCGACGTTCTCGTCGGTATGTTCGGAGCAATACAGCTGCCGTGTGGGCAACAATGTGATTATCAACGACGATCGTTGGAATTCCGGCACGGACGTGTGGATGTCGGGAGGCGGCGACTTGGCGCGATATCGCACGATGGTGATCAATCATGAGGTCGGGCACCGGTTGGGGCATATCGACAATGAGATGACGTGCGCGGGGGACTGGCCAAGCGGCACCGCTTATGCAGGAGCAGTCCATATTTTTGGATGGCTGTGCGATCAACGAATATCCGCTTGATTCGGAATTATGGATTGGCTGAACGCGATTGCGGAATAGAGCTGCAGAATAAAACTGCAGAATAAAACTGCAGAATAGGGCCTACAGTCCGAAATATGCGTTGAACTCGCCTTGATCGAGCGTGCGGTCTGACGTGTTGGTGCGAACGGCATCCCAACTGAATACGCCAAGCGCTTCGTCGGCGCTCATAGGCTGCGGTTTGGTGTGTTTCAGGTCTCCCTGCAATCCGAGCAGCCATGCGCAATAGCCGATGATCTGTTGCGCGGTGGCGCCGTGTGCCGTGAGTATGCCGAGATCGAGCGAGCGCTCGCGTTTGGCAAGGCGTTGGCCGGCTGCGTTGTCGATGAGGGGCAGATGCGCGTATGAGATGGTCACATCGTCAGGTTTATTGGAACCGTCGGCAGGATGGAAGGGCTGTGTCGGTTCGGAAGGCTTGAATCCCGCGTTGATAAGGGCTTTGCGAATGTAGATTTGCAAAGCGTTGGAGCGAAGCAGATCACGGCCGCGCACAATGTCGGTGATGCCCATGTCGAGGTCGTCCACGGTGACGGCCAGCTGGTAGGAGTAGATGCCGTCCGAGCGGCGCACGATGATGTCGCCGATGTCGTGGGCGAGGTTGTATTGCTGGGTGCCGAATACTTCGTCGTGGAAGGTGATGGTGGTGTCGGCGGTGGCGATGCGCATCGAGTGGCGGTCGTTGTTGGCGAGGCGTTGTTTCGCACGCTGCGGTTCGCTGGCGATGAGGCGTCGGCATGTTCCTGGGTACACGGTGAAACGATCGCCTTCCTGTGGTGCAGAGGCGGCGCGGATGTCGGCGCGCGAGCAGAAGCAGGGGTAGATGAGCGGTGTTGTCTCAGAGGTGGCTGCTTCGTTGCCTGCTGTAGTGCTGCAGGGCTTGGAATCGTTGAAACCAGTACTGATAATATCGCTGATTTCGTCAAAGCTCAGCTTGCTGAGAAGCTCAAGCGCTTCCTGGTATAGGGCGTGTCGCGACGACTGGAATACCGGTTCGTCATCCCAACCGAGACCAAGCCATTCGAGATCGCGCATCATGGTTTCGGCGGCGCCGGGAACCACTCGTGGCTCGTCGATGTCTTCGATGCGCAGCCGTATGGAATCACCCGATTTGCGGGCGGAAAGCCATGCTCCGAGCATGGCGTAAACGTTGCCGATGTGCATGCGTCCTGATGGGGTTGGTGCGAATCGGCCGGTCATGGCTGCTCCTTTGGTGGGTTGACTGTGGCAGTACGCAACTGTACCCGTTGGGGTTTAGCTAGGTTTAGCGTAGGGCGATTCAGGTGGCGTGAGCCCCCATAGCCTTACGTTAAAGTGGTAGTATATGCCGTTCGGGTGCGTTCGTTTGTGATGGTAATCTACGAGCACGAGAATGGTATTCCGTTTTGTCGGATGAATGGGGTCGATATGACGAAAAGGCAGTTTAGTAACACGGAGGTCGAGTATCTTCGTGCGTTGCCGGCGGTTGAGTCGGTTACGGAAAATCGGATCACGTATTCGCGTGATTTTCAGATCAGTTGCATGCGCCGATATTTGGATGGCGAGCGGCCGAGCACGATTTTCACGTCGGCTGGGTTGAGCCCTGCGATTATCGGGCGCAAGCGTGTGGAACGTAATATCGCACGTTGGAAAGTGGATCTGGATATTATGGCGGCCGCAAGAAGCAATTCCACGACGGGCGCCTTGTCTTCCGACACCAGGGAACGATTGGTGACTGTGCAGTTGGGACAGATTCGATCGCTGACGTGTCAGGTGCTTGCGTTGAAGGAACGCGTTGATGCTTTGGAACGCAAATTAGACGAATCGCAAGGCTGAATTTGAGTTCGCTGAGAAAATTTTTTTTTGAAGAAAAAAGTTTTTTTCGGCGCGTGTTTAGTAAATCTTGCATATAGTTGCTGTCGGACGGAGTCTTTGAAGTTCCCCCTTCTACTGCCGTCTGTTTTATTAGCCCGTGCGGATATCGGTCGCTTTATCGCTTCACTTCAGACCGTCGTACGGGCTTCTTCTTACTCTGGTAGAGGTAGTTGGGATTGAACGCAAGAGGCTGAACATGACTGCATATATGGACCATAAGAATCTTGCCAATGAGGCGATCGACGGTGTGCGTGCCGTGCAGATCGCCGATGGCGTGCACCGTGTGCTGGACCGCATCGCATCGGCGGAGCAGCATGCCGGGCGTGACGCAGGTTCCGTACGCCTGCTTGCCGCCACGAAAACGCGCGACGTGGGTGAGATCATGGCTGCGATCGACGCTGGCGTGCGTATGATCGGCGAGAATCGTCCGCAGGAAGTGATGGCGAAGGCCGAAGGGTTGATGGCACGTTGCGGGGAGCGCGGATTCGCGTTGGGCGTTGCCGACGATGCCGGCGCTTCCACTATTGCGGGTGAGCATATTCCGTTCCATCTGATCGGCCAGCTGCAAAGCAATAAGATCGGCAAAGTGCTGCCGGTCGTCAACACCATCGAATCGGTTGATTCCCTTGACTTGGCGGAGAAAATCTCGCGCAGGGCCGTGGCGCGCGGCATCACCGTGGGCGTGCTGCTGGAAGTCAACGAATCGGGTGAGGCGTCGAAATCCGGCTGCGATCCCTCGCATGCCATCCGCATCGCGCAAAAAATCGGTACATTGGACGGACTTGAATTGCAGGGGCTGATGACCATCGGCGCGCATGTCGACGACGAAACCGCCATCCGCAAGGGATTCGAGCACCTGCGCAAAACCCGCGACCATATTCTCGAATCCGGCGAGCCGGGCACGCAATCCTGCCGCGAACTGTCGATGGGCATGACCGGCGACATGGAACTTGCGGTTGCGGAAGGATCCACCATCGTGCGCGTCGGCACCGCGATTTTCGGCGAGCGTGCTTTTATCTGACGTTTTCTTCCTGTGACGGGCCTTCGCATGATGTGATGGCCCGTTTTTTTTTCGATGTTTTTGATTGTCGGGCGTTGCATGTCGATGATATGGACGATTCGACGATTGTTGCGGGTAGACTGGCAGACATGAGAATCGCACGTTTTTCGCATAATGATGTACCGCAATACGCTTTCGTGCAGACCGACGAAAGCGACGGCAAGGACTATCTCGTGGCGCTTGAGGGGCATCCTCTGGCCGGTGCCGGTGTGAAGCCGACCGGCGAGCGTTTTCCGGTGGATGGCGATGGCGTTCGTCTGCTCTCTCCGGTGATCCCGTCGAAGGTATACGGGCTGGCCAAGAATTATGAGGCGCACGCGCAGTTCATGCATGAAGCAGGCCATTCCGACATCAAGCACGCTCCGGAAGACATGGTGATCTTCTCCAAGCCGAGCACGTCGGTGATCGGCCCGGACGATCCGATCGTGATCCCGTCGTACTCGAACGATATGAATTTCGAGCCGGAAGTGGCCGTGGTGATGGGGCGCATCGCCAAGAACGTGACGGTCGAACAGGCCATGGATTACGTGCTCGGCTTCACTTGCGTGAACGATGTGACATTGCGTGACCTGCAGGGACTTGACCCGATGTGGACGCGTGCGAAAGGCTTCGACACCTCCTGCCCGCTCGGCCCGTGGATCGTGACCCGCGACGATTTGGATTGGAAGGACGCGAAGATCTCCTTCACGCTGAACGGTGAGGATGTCGAGCTGGCTTCCGGCACCACGGCGAATCTGATTCACGGCATTCCGGAGCAGATCGCGGCGATTTCCAGCTTCACGACGCTGCTGCCGGGCGACGTGATTTTGACGGGCACGCCGAACGCTTCCGGCCATCTTGATCCGGGCGACGAGGCGATCGTGCACGTCGAAGGCATCGGCAGCCTGCGCAACGTGGTGGTGCGCGGCTGATTGCCGATTGCTGATTGACATATTGAAGATATGAAGGCCGTCACCTTTCGTGGGTGACGGCCTTTGTGCTGCGTTGTTCGCGATTTCCCGTTTAGTGAACAAAAGTTGAGTGTTGCAGGCTCAACTTTTGGGAATAGAATGGTGGTGAAGTCGGTTGAGCATATCAGACAACGACATATGCGTCGACGCGACCGTGCGAAAAACGGACGATCGGCGCGAACCATGGAGGATGATATGGAACAGAAGTTCACCACAATGGCGCAGGAAGCCATTTCCGACGCCGTACAGAACGCGTCGGCAGCAGGCAACGCGCAAGTCGAAACCCTGCACCTGCTTGACGCGCTGCTGCGCCAGGAAAACGGCGTGATCCGCGGTCTGATCGAAGCCGCGGGCGGCAACGCGCAGAACATCAGCGCCGCCGTGCACCAAGCGCAGGACGCGCTGCCAAGCGCCAGCGGATCGACCACCGCGCAACCGCAAGTCAGCAGGCAACTATCCGCAGTACTTGCGCAAGCCGGCAAGGAAATGCAGCAGATGGGCGACGAATACGTATCCACCGAACATCTGCTCATCGCCATCGCGGCGGCAAAGCCGAATCAGAGCGCGCAAATCATGGAACAATACGGCGTGACCGCCGACGCGCTACGCAAAGCCGTGCCAACGATCCGAGGAGGCGCGAAAGTGACCAGTCCCGACGCCGAAGGCTCCTACAAAGCCCTCGAAAAGTATTCGACCGACCTGACGGCAGCCGCGAAAGAAGGCAAGCTCGACCCCGTGATCGGCCGCGATCAGGAAATCCGCCGAGTCATCCAGATCCTGAGCCGCCGCACCAAGAACAATCCGGTGCTGATCGGCGAGCCTGGCGTGGGCAAAACCGCCGTGGTGGAAGGCCTTGCGCAGCGTATCGTCGCCGGCGATGTGCCGACCACCCTGCAAAACAAGAAGCTCATCTCGCTTGATCTGGGCTCCATGGTGGCAGGTTCGAAATACCGTGGCGAGTTCGAGGAACGCCTGAAGAGCGTGCTGCAGGAAATCAAGAACGCAGACGGGCAGATCATCACGTTCATCGATGAGATCCATACCATCGTCGGCGCGGGCGCGGCCGAAGGATCCATGGACGCGGGCAACATGCTCAAACCCATGCTCGCGCGAGGCGAACTGCGCCTGATCGGTGCCACCACACTCGACGAATACCGTGAGAACATCGAAAAGGATCCGGCATTGGAACGCCGTTTCCAGCAGGTGTTCGTAGGAGAGCCGAGCGTGGAAGACACCATCGCCATCCTGCGTGGCATCGCACCGAAATACGAAGCCCACCACAAGGTGACCATCGGAGACGATGCGCTCGTGGCCGCGGCGACGCTGTCGAACCGGTATATTTCCGGCCGTCAGCTGCCGGACAAAGCCATCGATCTGGTTGACGAGGCCGCATCGCACCTGCGCATGGAACTCGACTCCTCGCCTGAGGAAATCGACGAACTGCAGCGTCAGGTCGACCGTCTCAAGATGGAAAAATCGTACCTGCTTGGCAATCCGAAAGACGATGCCGACGCGCAGAAAGCGGAAAACGAGCTTGATGAAAGCGCCAAGGAACGTCTCGACGACCTCAACAAGGAAATCGCCGACAAAAGCGAGAAACTCAACGGTCTGAAAGCACGCTGGGACGCCGAAAAGAACGGGCACAACCGCATCGGCGACCTGCGCAAGAAGCTCGACGAACTACGCACCCAAGCCGAACGGTATGAACGCGAAGGCGATCTGGCGAAATCCTCCGCCATCAACTATGGCGAAATTCCGGCCATCCAGAAGGAGATCGCGCAAGCCGAACAAAACGAGGCGGCGGCCAAGAACAGTGCGGCAGGCGGTGCTGACGGTGGCTTGGGTGGCGATATTCCGATGGTGCCGGACCGCGTTGACGCCGACTCCGTGGCCGAAATCGTGTCCGACTGGACGGGCATTCCCGTCGGACGCCTCATGCAAGGCGAAAACGAGAAGCTGCTGACCATGGAAGACTATCTCGGCAAACGTGTGATCGGCCAGAAGGAAGCCATTCAAGCGGTTTCCGATGCGGTACGTCGTTCGCGTGCGGGCATTTCCGACCCGAACCGCCCAACCGGCTCGTTCCTGTTCCTCGGCCCGACCGGCGTGGGCAAGACCGAGCTCGCCAAGGCGCTCGCCGACTTCCTGTTCGACGATGAAAAGGCCATGGTGCGCATTGACATGAGCGAGTACATGGAGAAGGCCTCCGTGTCTCGTCTAATCGGTGCTGCGCCAGGCTACATCGGCTATGAGGAGGGTGGCCAGCTGACTGAAGCCGTGCGTCGCCGCCCATATTCGGTGGTGCTGTTCGATGAGGTTGAAAAGGCCAATCCTGAAGTATTCGACGTGCTGTTGCAGGTGCTCGACGACGGCCGTTTGACCGACGGGCAGGGCAGGACCGTGGACTTCAAGAACACGATTCTGATCATGACCTCCAACCTTGGCTCGCAGTTCCTGGTGAACACCGAACTGGATGACGAAGCCAAGAAGAAGGCCGTGATGGACGCCGTGCATATGCAGTTCAAGCCGGAATTCATCAACCGCTTGGATGAACTGGTTATGTTCCACCCGCTTACGCGCGAAGAGCTCGGCGGCATCGTGGACATTCAGGTGGCGCAGGTTTCGGCCCGCTTGGCGGATCGCCGCATCAAGCTGGATGTTACCGATTCGGCGCGCGATTGGCTCGCCAACACCGGTTACGACCCGGCGTATGGCGCTCGCCCGCTGCGTCGTTTGGTACAAACCGAAGTCGGCGACCAGTTGGCGCGCATGCTGCTGGCCGGCGAAGTGCACGACGGCGACACCGTGCTTGTGGATCAGACCGGCGGCGACCATTTGGAGCTCTCCTCGTGGGCGCCGGGGCAGATTGACGACGATTTTTCGGCAGAGGCTAAGTGACGGTCGGAGTCATTCGGCTGATCGGTTTGGCCTGACTGACTGTTGATTGGCCGAGTCACAAAACGGTCTAACCGTTGACGGTGGGCGGACTGCGCACATGCGGGTCCGCCCATTTTTCGTGCGATTGCGCGATTTTCTTTTGCGAAAACCGTTTTACCGTGACGGTTGGCGGTCATATGCCTGCAAAACCAAGCCTGCGACCGTCAAAACCGTCGCACCGATCAACACGGCGATCGCAAGCTTCGGCTGAAGCCCGAAAATCAGCCACAAAGCGAACGTCCACACCGCGATGACCATCGTCACGGTCGCGGTAATCTGCGTTACCCGCGTGCGAATCTCATATGTGATGCTGGCCTGGATAAGCGTATCCATGCTTTGCTGTGTTTCTTGCGTTTCTTGCGATTGTATTTCTTGCTTTTCTTGCGATTGTGCGGTCGGAATATCGCCTTCCGATGCTTTCTTTGCCATGGGGCGTTGCGCGATCAGCGAAATCGCAAGCGATAGCACGGCGACCATGCTTGCGAAAGCGAAATACTGATTGCGTGACCCCGCGGGGAAAATCCACGACACCACGCACGCCAGCAGACTGTAGACGTACACGATGGTCATGGCGAGCGACAGCAGCGAATCCGCGTTGGGCGTGTGGCTTTTCAGGGCGGCGATACCGCGATTGTGCATCGGCGCGGCGCAGTAGAACATGACCGGCGTGGCGATGATGGCGTGCAGCCATGGATTGGTCAGCCAGTGGGGAAGTGTGATGCCGCCGAATGTCAGCATGGTTACGGTGAATGTGGGAGCGGTCAGTATGGTTGCGATGGCGAGACTCTTGGCGATGTCGCTTCGGTGTGTTGCGCCGGCTGCCTCGTCTGGATTTTCGGTGTGATTTTCGGTGTGATTCTTGGCGGGCTTGTCATCGGTGATGCGTTGGTGGGAGGGGGCTATGTCATCGTTTTCGCTTAGGAATAGCCTGAGGATGGCCCAAGTGGCCACGGCCGCCGCAACAATCGCCGCCACCGTCATAAACAAATCGAATCCCATGTGTTTCCGAACCCCCGGATTGCCTCTTGAATGCCTCTCGAATATTCAGCGTGCTCGCGTTGCCGCATGTTCGTGAGCATGCTTTCGGCTCCAAGCATAATGCAGCTGGGCATGGATGTCTTGCGAACTTTGATCTTCCAAGATGTCTTGGTCATGCTGTTATATAGAACATATGTTCGACAATCCTGTGTTTGTGGTGATTCTTCTGGTGGTTGTGGCTGCGCTTGGAGTCGCGGCCGGCTTTTTTGCGGGCCGTTCCAAAGGGCAGGAAATGGCCCGTGATGCGAAAACCGCTGATCTTAACGAGGCGAAAGCGCAGATCGAAGCTGATCGGCAGGAAATCAGCGAATTGTCCACGGCGATGACCCAATACCGCACGCAGGCGGAAGGGTTGGCCCAGCAGCTGACCTATCTCAAATCGCAACTCGCGCAAGCCCAACGGGCCGAACAGGAACGAGTGGAGCGAGAGCGTGAGCGGGCCGCGGCCGAAGCGGAACGCAAGCAGGCTGAAAACGAGCGGAAACTGCAGGAACAAAGCAAGGTATTGTCTGCGCTCGCGCCCGTGCAGAAGAATCTTGACGCCTTGCAGCAGAAGGTCTCGCAAATCGAAGAAGGGCGCAAACGGGAGATGGGTGCGCTTGGCGAGCAGCTCAAGGGGCTTGGCGAGCAGCAGGCCCGTCTTGACCGCGAAACCAACGCTTTGTCGTCGGCGTTGCGCAACAACAAGGTGCGTGGTGCGTGGGGTGAGGCGCAGCTGAGGAACATTGTGGAATCCGCGGGGCTTCTGGAGCATGTGGATTTCGACACCCAGGTGGTCGTCACCGACGTGGATGGGCGTACGCAGCGTCCGGATATGATCATCCATATGCCGGGCGGCAAAACCATTCCGATCGATGCGAAAGCGCCGTATGCCGACTACCAGAAGGCGTGCGAGATTCCCGATACCGCCACGCCCGAGGAGCTGACGCGAAAGTCGGAGCTGCTGCATGCGCATGCCAAGGCAGTGCGTGAACATGTGAAGACCTTGGGCGACAAGGCCTATTGGAACGCGTTCGACGATGCCCCCGATTTTGTGATCGCCTTCATCCCCAACGAATCCCTGCTGCAGGCGGCTTTGGAAACTGACCCGACGCTGATGGATGACGCGTTTGCACGCAAGGTGGCTTTGACCTCGCCGATCACCCTATGGGCGGTGCTGAAATCCGTGGCATACGCGTGGCAGCAGCAAAGCCTGACCGATGACGCGAAAATGCTGTTCGACCTGTCCCGCGAATTGTATGAACGGTTCGCGGTGTTGGGCGATCGTGCCACCAAGCTGGGGTCCGCCATCACCAAAACGGTCGGTGCCTACAATGCGTTCGCCTCGTCGCTGGAATCGCGCGTGCTCGTCACCGCACGCAAGCTGCAGCGCGTCGACCAGAGCAGGATCATCGAGCCGGTGAACATGATCGCGCCAGAAAAGGCCGATGTCCGCGAACTCACCGCTCCCGAAACCAGTGAACAGTGATATCTGACTAAATACGTGTCGGCATAAGTAAGGTTTGACGAGTAGAAACGGTAGGCTGGGAGTATGATCGAAGAGAAGACTTTCCGTAAGACCAATCCGGTTGCTGTGCCTGCCGATGCTCCTGAGCATAGCGACATCGATTTCGCCATGCTTGAGCCGCGTGACCAGCTGAAGTCGCTGTTGCAGGCAGAGATGGCCGACAAGCCGTTCTCGGAGCTTTCCTCTGTATTGTTCGATCATCGTGGCGCTTCGATTGTCGGGCATATTCTGCTGGACGCGTTGGAAGAATCCGGCTATTCCGTGGATGATTTCGACGCCGTGGGCGCGTTGACCGCGGCCGCGGTTCCGCTGGTGTCCGCCATGATTCAGGCGGCCGCTTCGCGCGGTGAGAATCTCAACGGTTTTGTGATGGATTTCGTGTATCCGTCCATTAAGGGACCGTCGATCGCGGGTAAGCGCGTGGTGTTGCTGGATTCCTGGCTGTCTGAAAAGTCGTATGTACAGACGTCCTCTTTGGTTACCTTGCGCAATGGCAATGAGTTGAGCCTTGATTTCTCCGTGGTGAAGAACGAGGGCGCCGAGGTGCTTGCCATCGCTTCGCTGATCGGCGGCGTTGACATGACCGAGCCGACGATCAAGGTCATCAATCCGGTGGATGGGTCTGAATCCGAGCTGCCGTTCGTTGAAGTGTTCAAGGAATCGGAGCTTCACTAGGTATCCTGTTGACCAGCCATTGGCGATACGAGGTTCGTAAGGAGGAATCGCGTGCATCAGCCTCATCCCATTGATATTGCAGCGAAAGCGTCTGGCGAGCCGGTCTTTCGCGAGGTGGGTGTAGGGCCGTGGGCCGAAACACATCCGGGTGAGCCTCGTCCGGATGATCCGCAATCTGTAAATTATGATCGCCGATTCGACTCGTCTTTGCTTGACGAGGGCGATCGTCGCAACGTGCTTGACCAGTATCGCTACTGGGCGGTCGCGGCCATCAAAGCCGATCTTGACGCTCGCGGTCGCCATGATTTCGAAGTCGCCGTGGAAAACTGGACGCACGATTTCAACATCGGATCCATGGTGCGCACGGCGAACGCGTTCCAAGCGAAACGTGTGCATATCGTCGGACCGCACAAGTGGAATCGCAAGGGGTCGCTGATGACGGAGCTGTACCAGCACATCGAAAACCACCCTTCCATAACCGAACTTGTCGAATGCTGGAAGCTGCGCATTGCCGGAGAAATCGCGGCGGCGCAATCGCAGGCGGCCGCCATCGCATTTCGTATGCATGAAAGCGCGGGAAAAAATGTGGAAGCTGGAAACGATGCCGGCGTAAGCGATGCTTTGTTGGCTGAAGGCCGTGTTGCTGGATGCGCTCCATCTGGCATTTCGACGGATGCTTCGGATGCAAGCGGCGTTGGGAATGGATTCGAGCCTACCTGCATGGCGCAATTGGCTGCGATTGATCAGCGTATTGCCGAGTTGAAGGCGGCGCGGGTTATTGCGCTTGATATTATTCCGGGTGCGGTGCCGATGGAAACGTACCGTTTTCCGAAGCGTTGCCTCATGCTGTTTGGCGCGGAAGGCCCGGGATTGTCCGAAAAAGCGCTTGAGTTGGCCGACGATGTGGTTTACATCTCCCAGTTCGGTTCGGTGCGTTCCATCAATGCCGGAGCCGCGGCCGCCGTTTCCATGCACGCATGGATCTCCCAGCACGCCGCTCCCCAGCTCTAACCTCCATCTCCTATCGTCCAAAATCCTCCAGTGACTGGAAGAATCGGGACGATTGGAGTTCTGTCAGCGGGATGATTGTTCCAGTGGGTGGAGGTTTTGGGTCTCCTGTGGGGCGTCTGGCGGGGTGAGTCCTTCAGTGACTGGAGAGGTTGGGACTTTAGTACGGTGTTCTGCGGGAAGATTCCTCCACTTACTGGAGCAATCTTCCCGCTAACAAGCCTGTCAGAGTCCTGATTCTTCCAGTCGCTGGAGGAATCTTCCCTCTGAAAGCCTCACCAGAGACCCAAAACCTCCACCCACTGGAGCAATCTTTCCGCTGAGTGCCCTGCTAGAGTCTAGATTTCTCCACCCTCTGGAGGAATCTTCCCGGTGGCGAGCTTCTCAACGTTCCGATTCCTCCACTTACTGGAGGAATCTTCCCGCAGATGATTACCCTATGAAACGCAAGGAACCCCAGCACGCCGCAGTTTCGCAATCAGCGGTTTTTGCTGGACTGCATCGTCAAAAGTTAATCTGACAATTTCCGTAACTCCTGCGCGAAAAAGCGCTTGCTCGCGTTCTCGCTCGGCCTGAACGGTCTCCTGGATGCTCCTACGATCAGTCATTTTCGGATCAACGTATTTTGCTGTGCCGTCAAGTTCTCCGACAATAATACGTCCATCGGTTGTGCGCCATAAAAAATCGACCCTAAATTGTTTTCCCGTAAGCGAGTCGGCGAAGGAGACTTGCAATTGAGGAACCGCAAAACCGTTTTCAATCATGACTGCCCGAGCAAAAGATTCACCGCCATTTTCACTTCCTGCGTCGGTATATCTCAACAATTTGAAGATGCGCGAGCAATCGAGTGTCGTGCGTGCGCATTCCTGCAAGATCTGCTTTTCTTCGATTCCGTCTGCTGCTGCATCATCGAAAATCGGCAGGGAATAGATGAACTCTAACGTCCGTCCACAGTCCAATAAGGTACGAGGGGGATTAGTGACATGGATTCCGTTTGCGAGTACCGCATTTTCTCTGGGATATGGGCTGTAGATGATATTGAGTTTGTCGTGCGGCCGGTATGATCCGTGATTGGGCAATGTTATGGTCAGTCCTTGCCGGTGCAGGAATCGCGGGTGGTCGAATCCGTGGGCTGCGGCGGCTGTTATTCCTGCGAAAACCCAGTTGGGGTGGAGCCTGCTGAGGGTTCGGGCCGCGTGCAACGATTGTTCGGGCTCGTTCAGCTGATTCCAATATTCGGCACGGGCGAATAGCCCTGGGTATGGGCGCGCCAAATCTCCCGCGCGGTATCTGCGATATAGTCCCTTCTGGATGAGAGGGTCACTGCTGTGTGCGCATCGTTGCGCATTTTCTGTTTGATCGAGCAGCGCATCGATTTGAGGATATGCTTTCATGATTTGACGCTACCTTGTTGTGGCTCTGCTATGGAAGTGCGATCGGCAAATGTGGATAGAGGATGCTGTTTCGGGCGTGTCTGTGGATAACTTACGGGTTTTGTGGATAACTGGGTGGTTGTTTTGCAGATAAGTGCTTGTATCCGCTTGTTTTGTGTGAATTTTTGTTGTTTTCTTCTATTGGTTGGATATTTTTAAGTATTGGGATGCCGTTCAGAGTCCAGATTCCTCCATTGGGTGGAGGTATTGGGACTGTGGATGGCTGGCTTGCGGGAGAATTCTTCCATTGGGTGGAGGAATAGGGGCTCTGACGAAGCGCTAGTGGGAGAATTCATCCAGTGGCTGGAGGTTTTTAGACGGTTGTATTGCTTTTAGTGTCCGTTTTGTTCCAATGACTGGAGGATTTTGGCCTCTAGTGGGGCCTTCCGCGGGAGGATCCTTCCATCTTCTGGAGGAATCCGGACTCCAGCAGAGCGTTCAGCGGGAAGATTCTTCCAGCGGGTGGACGAATCGGGACGATGAGAGGCTGGTTTGGGCCCGGATTGTTCCAGTGAGTGGAGGTTTTGGGACTGTGGATGGAGGTTTTGGACTGTGGATGGCTTGTTGGCGGGAAGAATCCTCCAGTGTCTGGAGGGATTTGCCCGGTGAAACAGCGTTTGGCGTCCTTTTGTTCCAGTGGGTGGGGGATTTGGGACTCTGACAGAGCTGGGGTGTTGGTGCGGCGGGCTGTTGCGGTTAGCGTGTGGGGCTGCCGGGCGGCATGCAGTGTGGGGTTGCCGGGCGAGGCGAAATGGGCGGGCGCTCGTCACACAGACGCGTTAATGTTAGGGACATGCCTACTTTCACCAAAGAAGAAATCGTGCATCTGGGCGATTTGGCCCGAATTGCACTTACTGACGAGGAGATCACCCGTCTGCAGGGCGATCTGAACGTCATCGCAGAATCCATCAACAAGGTCCAGGAAGTCGCTACCGACGATGTGGAACCAACCGCGAACCCGATTCCGCTGGAAGCCTACCTGCGCCCGGATGTGCCGGAAACCCCGCTGACTCAGGAAGAGGCGACCGCAGGAGCCCCGGTTTCCGAGGCCGGCATGTTTGTTGCACCGCGCATTCTGGGGGAGGAGTGACATGAGCGAACTCGTCAAGCTTTCCGCCGCCGAGATGGCGGCTAAGATCAAGGCCAAGGAAGTCTCCAGCCGTGAACTGGTTGAAGCGCATCTCGAAGTCATCGAGGCCGCCGAGCCGAGCATCAAGGCTTTCCTGAAGGTGTCCGGCGATCAGGCTCTCGAACAGGCCGACGCCTTCGATGCCAAGTCCGATGAGGAAAAGGCACAGCTGCCGGAACTTGCCGGCGTGCCGATCGCCATCAAAGACATGATCGTCACCAAGGGCATCGAAACCACCGCAGCCTCCAAGATCCTCGAAGGCTGGGTGCCTCCGTACGACGCTACCGTCATCGAGAAGCTCAAGGCTGCAGGCATGCCGCTGCTGGGCAAGACCAACCTCGATGAGTTCGCTCAGGGTTCGTCCACCGAGCATTCCGCCTACCAGACCACACACAATCCGTGGGATACCGAACGTGTTCCGGGCGGTTCCGGCGGTGGTTCCGCAGCTGCAGTGGCAGCGTTCGAAGCCCCGCTCGCCCTGGGTACCGACACCGGTGGCTCCATCCGTCAGCCGGGCTCGCTGACCGGTACCGTCGGTGTCAAGCCGACCTACGGCGGTGTCTCTCGTTTCGGCGCAATCGCCATGGCTTCCTCGCTCGACCAGATCGGCCCATGCTCCCGTACTGTGCTCGACGCGGCCCTGCTGCAGGAAGTGATCGGAGGCCACGACAAGCGCGATTCCACGTCCATTCCGGAAGGTCCTCGCCCGATGGTGGCGGCCGCCCGCGAAGGCATGAAGCGTGATCTGAAGGGCCTCAAGGTCGGTCTGATCAAGGAGCTCGGCGGCGAAGGCTTCCAGCCGGGCGTTATGGCACGCTTCAACGAAGGTGTCAAGAAGCTTGAGGAGATGGGCGCTGAAGTCACTGAAGTGTCTCTGCCGCACCTGCCGTACTCCCTTGGCGCGTACTACATCATCATGCCGTCCGAGGTCAGCTCCAACCTGGCTCGTTACGATGGCATGCGTTACGGTCTGCGCGTCATGCCGCCGGCAGGCGTTCCGCAGACCGCCGCCAACATGATGGCCTACACTCGTGAAGCCGGTTTCGGCGACGAGGTCAAGCGTCGTATCATCCTTGGCACGTATGCCCTGTCCGCCGGTTATTACGATGCTTGGTACGGTTCCGCACAGAAGGTGCGCACCCTGATCATCGACGATTTCAAGAAGGCTTTCGAGAAGGTCGACGTGCTTGTTGGCCCGACCAGCCCGGTCACCGCATTCAAGTTCGGTGAGAAGACCGAGGATCCGATGGCCATGTATGCCATCGATATCACCACCATTCCGGCCAACCTTGCAGGCGTTCCGGCCATGAGCATTCCTGCTGGTCTGAGCGACGACGGCTTGCCGGTTGGCTTCCAGTTCCTCGCTCCGCAGCAGCGTGACGAGGCCATGTACAAGCCTGCCGCGGCACTTGAGGCGGCTCTCGAGGAAGACTGGAACGGTCCGATCTGGCAGTCCCTGAAGACCCCGTGGCTCGACGGCTTGAACAAGTAGGAAGCATCGGAGGAAAGAAAACAAAATGGCTGAAAAGTTGATGAAGTACGCCGATGCCGTCAAGAAGTTCGATCCGGTCATCGGTCTGGAAACCCATGTTGAGCTGAGCACCACCACGAAGCTGTTCTGCCCGGCCGAAGTCTCGTTCGGTGGCGATCCGAACAGCCAGCTCACCCCTGTGAGCCTTGGTCTGCCGGGTTCTCTGCCGGTGGTCAACAAGACCGCCGTCGATTACGCCATCAAGCTGGGTCTTGCCCTGCATTGCGAAATTGCCGAGTGGAGCCAGTTCGCGCGTAAGAACTACTTCTACCCGGACATGCCGCGCGATTACCAGATCTCGCAGTATGACAAGCCGACCAACGGCAACGGCTATCTTGATGTGGAACTTGAAGACGGCACCGTGTTCCGTGTGCCGATCGAACGCGCCCACATCGAAGACGACGCAGGCAAGAACACCCACGTCGGTGGCGCTGACGGCCGTATCGAAGGCGCTGACCACTCCCTGGTCGACTACAACCGTGCAGGCGTTCCTCTGATCGAAATCGTGACCAAGCCGATCGTTGGCGCAGGCGATCGTGCTCCGGAAATCGCCGGTGCCTACATGCGCGCCATCCGCGACATCGTGCGTGCGCTTAATATTTCCCACGCTCGCATGGAGCAGGGCAACATGCGTGCCGACGTGAACGTGTCGCTGCGCAACAGCCCGTCCGATCCGTTCGGCACCCGTTCCGAAACCAAGAACGTGAACTCGTTCCGCGGTATTGAAAAGACCATTCAGTATGAGATTCGCCGTCAGGCGGCCATTCTGAGCGAAGGCGGCGAGATTCTGCAGGAAACCCGCCACTGGGATGAGGCTTCGCAGACCACCGCAGGCGGCCGCGTGAAGTCCGATGCCGACGATTACCGCTACTTCCCGGATCCGGATCTGGTGATGCTGCACATCACCAAGGAGCACATCGAAGAGATGAAGGCTCAGATGCCGGAAATGCCGCGCGAGCGCCGCAACCGCCTGAAGGGCGAGTGGGGCTTCAACGATTTGGAGATGCGTGACGTGCTCAACGCCGACGCTCTGGATCTGCTTGAGGAGACCGTCAAGGCTGGTGCCACCGCCGCAGGTGCCAAGAAGTGGTGGCTGGGCGAGCTGAGCCGTGAAGCCAACAACAAGGGCGTGAGCCTCGAAGAGCTACCGATCGCTCCGGCCGATGTGGCTGAGGTTGAGAAGCTGATCGCCGATGGCAAGCTCAACGACAAGCTGGCCAAGCAGACCGTCGCCGGTGTGCTTGCTGGCGAAGGCACTCCGGATGAGGTCGTCAAGAAGCATGGCTTCCAGGTCGTGTCTGATGACGGCGCTCTCGAAAAGGCCGTGAATGAGGCTCTCGCAGCCAATCCTGACATCGTTGAAAAGCTCAAGAGCGGCAATATGAAGCCGATGGGCGCCATCATTGGTGCCGTCATGCGTGCCACTCGCGGTCAGGCTGACGCAAAGGCCGTCACCAAGATCGTGATGAGCAAGATCAAGTAACGTTTACAACGATTGCTGACGATTACAGCCGATTGTTGAATCGCAGGAAAACGCACGTTCCAAAAAGCTTGGGACGTGCGTTTTCTTTTCGTTATTCCGGAAAAGGGATTTCAAAGAAAGAGAATGCATAATCGCGAAGCGCATTTTCTTACGATTGCCGACATGTCCTTCAACATCAGGTTATGCTGGTAGAGGAATATGTACAGCGATTGCCGCCGCGCGGATTCACAGCTGACATACAGTCGGGTACAATACCCTCGGTATGGGTGCGGCGACGGTCGTGCCTGCAATGATGTAGGGGACAGGAATAATGCCAGAACAAGTTGAGGCTGCGACACAGGAGCAGTTGGACCAGCAGTCGCGTGAATTGCCGGATCTCATCGTCATTCCGTCTATCAAGGGCGAGATGGTGCATCTGCGTCCGTCCGTGATCGAAGATCTTGAACGTATGGACGCCATTGGGGCGTACATCGGCGCTTCCGGAATCACCGGCAAGGATCGGGTTGCCGAGCGTGGCGCGGTGCATGCGTGGGTGCGTCGTTCCGTGGCATGGTCCCAAGGCGAAACGCCGACCGAATCCGGTGTGGGGGATCCGGAGTCGCGTCGCACGATCGCATGGTCCATCATCACCGAAGCCGACCATGATGGCGATGGCGAGATCGATGCCGCGAATTCCGACAATGTGATTGGCATGATTTTCCTGATCGATATTGACGGTTGGGCTCGTTCCGCGCGCATTCAGGTGGTGCTTGGCAAGGATTACCGCGGCCGTGGCTATTCGCGTGACATCATGCCGCGCGTGATGACGTACGGACTTGCGCCGGAACCGGCAGGCCTTGGCATGCATCGCATTTGGGTTGCCGTGCCCGAGCAGAACACGCGTTCCGTGTCCGTGTACCAGTCGTTGGGATTCGTGCCGTCCGGTCGTTCGCGCGACGCCTTGTGGAACGCTTCGCAGAACCGTTACCAGGATCTGATCGTTATGGACACGCTGGTTGACGAGTTCGACCCGATCCGTTCGCTTGACGCGTTCGGCATGCATGTGATCGAAGATAATCCGGGCGTCAAGGAAGCGTTGAGCGCGCGCGAGCATTCCATTGCCATCCGACTGAATGAGAAGAATGCTTCGAAGCATGATGCGGAAGGTACGGATGTCAACGATGCCGCGGCAGCTGCGCAATCCGTGCAGAAAGCTTCTTCCGATGGTGCTGGTGACGTGGTCGAGGCTGTGCGGAAGGACGCGGAAGGCGCGGAACCTGCGCGACAAAGCGAGCATGATGATCGCAAGTCCGTTACTGGCGATGCCGATGCCGAAAACAGCTGGCCGTACACGGCGGGCGAGCGTAAGACGTCGAAGGAAGCTTGGTGGCGCACGCTTGGTCGTGGTCGCAAGCGCGATACGGAAGGTAAGTGATGAGCGCCGAGGATCTCGATAATTACGAAACCGACGCGGAACTGGCTCTGTATAAGGAGTATCGCGACGTAATCAAGCTGTTTACGTATGTTGTTGAAACGGAACGTCGCTTTTATTTAGCGAATAAAGTCGATTTCAATGTGCGTTCCGCAGGCCAGGACGTGTATTTCGACGTGCGCCTGACTGATGCTTGGGTGTGGGACGTCTATCGTTCCAGTCGTTTCGTCAAGAACGTGCGTATCGTCACGTTCAAGGATGTCAATGTTGAGGAAGTGCAGAAAACCGATATTGACATTCCTGATTCCATCTAGTTGCGCAGTTGCCGGTCACGCGGTTGCCAGTTGTGCGGTTGCTGGGCGCGTAGTTGGATTGCGTAATGTGGTTGCGCGCTTTGGCCGCGCAGTCGGGTCGTGCATCGGCCGGTTTGATGATTGCGTTTTGCATGATGCGATAGCCGTATATCCGGCTGACTTGGCTTGATTTTGTAAGCATTCGCACAAGTTGCGGTGTTCGTTTCCCTACCCTCGGGTAGACTATCAGGGATTTTTGTTTTCATAAGGAGACCTCAAAGTGACGCAAAAGCAATCCGTGGTGATTATCGGCGGTGGCCCTGCAGGCCTGACTGCCGCTTGGGAGCTCGTCAAGGACGGTGGCTCCGAGAACTACGACGTGACTGTGTTGGAAGCGACCCGCGAATTCGGCGGCATCTCCCGCACCGTCAAGCATGATGGCAACCGTATGGATATTGGCGGCCATCGTTTCTTCTCGAAGGACGAACGCATCATGGATTGGTGGAAGGGGGTCCTGCCGCTGCAGGGCGCGCCAAGCTATGATGACAAGAAGCTCGGTCGCGAGCACGATATGGAACCGGGCGGACCGGATCCGGAAGTCGAAGACAAGGTGATGCTTAAGCGTCATCGCGTGTCTCGTATTTACTGGAACCGCCACTTCTTTGACTACCCGATTTCCCTGAGCGCCAACACGTTGAAGGCCATGGGTCCGAAGCTTACGCTTGTTGCCGGCTTCAGCTACCTGAAGTCCATGGTGCACAAGCTGCCGGAAGACAATCTGGAGAACTTCTACATCAATCGTTTCGGCCGCAAGCTGTATTCCATGTTCTTCGAGGGGTACACCGAGAAGCTGTGGGGTCGCCATCCGTCCCAGATTTCCGCCGATTGGGGTGCGCAGCGCGTCAAGGGCCTGAGCATTATGGGCGTGCTGAAGAACGCGTTCCAGAAGCTCCTGCCGAAGAAGCGCAGCAATGCTGAGGTTGAAACCTCGCTGATTGAGGAATTCTGGTATCCGAAGTATGGTCCGGGCCAGCTGTGGGAAACCGTCGAGGCCAACTGCGAGGCCGCGGGCGTGAAGGTCATCACCGACGCGAACGTGGTGGAGATTCGCCAGGCCGACGGCAAGATCGCATCCGTGGTATATGAGGATTCCGAAGGCAACCGCACCGAAATGGCCGCGGACGACTTCATCTCCTCCATGCCCGTCAAGGATCTCATCAACGCCGTGGACGCTTCCAGCCAGCCCGCGCCGAAGGACATGACCGAAATCGCCAACGGCCTGCCGTACCGCGACTTCGTGACCGTTGGTCTGCTCGTCAAGCACCTACGCCTGTCGAACACCACCGACATTCCCACCCTCGGCAACCCGCCGATCGTGCCTGATTGCTGGATTTACGTGCAGGATCCGGGCTACAAGGTCGGCCGTTTGCAGATCTTCAACAACTGGAGCCCGTACCTGGTCAAGGACGTTGACAACACCGTGTGGATCGGTCTTGAATACTTCTGCGAAGAAGGCGATTCCTTCTGGAACATGTCTGACGAGGAAGCGAAGAAGTTCGCCATCCAGGAGCTTACGCGCATGCAGATCATCAACGGTCCGCAAGACGTGATCGACTCCCATCGTGAGCGCGTGAAGAAGGCGTATCCAGCATATTTCGACACCTACGATCGCATGCCTGAGCTCGTGGAATACCTCGATTCCTTCGGCAATCTGTATTGCGTCGGCCGCAACGGCCAGCATCGTTACAACAACATGGATCATTCCATGGCCACCGCAATCGAGGCCGTCGGCAATATCAAGAACGGCAAGACGTCCAAGAAGAACGTATGGTCCGTCAATACCGACAAGAGCTATCACGAGGAAAAGTAGGTTCCGGCAAGACCTGCACCTGTTGCTGTAAAGCATGTGGTAAAGCGAAAGACCCGTCATGTGATCGCATGGCGGGTCTTTCGCATTGTGATTTGCGATTTGTCATTGACTTGAATGCTTGATTGGCATGAATACGTTGGCACGCCTACGTTGCGTTGGTCTGGATGACGTTGTATGGTTAGGAAAGTTCGAAAACCGTGATATTTCGCGGCGGACTTTCAGTGGCGGAAATTTCCGTATCTCTTTTTACAGCTGTTGCAGGCGTGTGCTTGCGGAAGCTAGGGGAAAGGCAAAAACCAGTGGCAACCAGCCCGAATCTTGAAGACATGAAACTGCCTGAGCTCAAGGAGCTCGCCAAGCAGATGGGCCTTCGTGGCACCTCCACCATGCGTAAGCCGGAACTTATCGCGACGCTTCAGGCCGCTCGTTCCGGCGGTGAAGCGCCTGCCGGTGTGACCGTGCGAGCTCCGAAGTCCGCTGCACCGGCCGCTCCGGTGGCTCCTGCTGAAGCCCAAACCGCAGACGCTGAGGTCGCGGCGAACACGGCTGAGGAATCCGGCAAGTCCAACGAGGCTGCCGAAAGCAAAGCCAACGAGGCTGAGCAGTCCGAAAAGCAGACGGCCAAAACCGTTAGGAAGACCCTTGCCGGACGTGCTGATAGCGCTGAGCGTGCGGAGCGCTCCGAACAGACGGAACGTGCCGAGCGCACCGAGCGTGCTGACCGTCGCAAGCAGGCTGAGGCTCCGACGAGCGAGGAGGCGGCCGATGTCATGGCCGCGGTGAACGCCCTGGACAGCATCGATGAGGCTCCGAAGCGCCGTCGCCGCCGTGATGCGGACGCTGCCACCGATCTGCTGGCCGAACTGGGATTGGACGATGCTTCGCCGAAGCAGGATGATCGTCGTCGCCATCGTAAGGATGATGCGTCCGACGTTGAGCCGCGCCGTCGCCGTCGTGCGGTGGAAGGGCCGAAGGATGAGGACGTTGTGCGCGATCTTGATGACATTCTCGCCACGTTGCCTTCGCAGGGCAGTGATGATGACGAACGTCGTGACGAGGCTGAAGACGGTGATTTCGCGCGTCGTGGTCGCGGTCGCGTCAGCGATAGGGGTGACCGCGTGGATCGTCGTGGCCGTCGCCTGCGTGGCCGTGACCGCGATTATGACGAGCGTGACGAGCGTCGTGGCCGTACCGGCGACCGTAACAATGATCGCAACGAGCGTAACGATCGCGTCGAGCGCAACGAGCGCACGGATCGCAATGTTGAACGCGAACAGCGTCACGAGGAGCCGAAAGAGGATCTCGTGCCTGTCGCGGGCATCGTCGACGTGCTCGATTCCTACGCTTTCGTGCGTACCTCCGGCTATTTGCCGGGTCCGAACGACGTGTACGTTTCCATGGGCCAGGTCAAGAAGTATGGGCTGCGCAAGGGTGATGCCGTGCACGGTTCCATCCGTACCCCGCGTGAGGGCGACCGCCGCAACCAGCGTCAGAAGTTCGTGCCGCTGCAGTCCATCGACTCCATCAACGGCATGACCGTGGAGGCCGCACAGAACCGTCCGCAGTTCAACAAGCTCACTCCGCTGTATCCGCAGGAGCGTCTGAAGCAGGAAACCGCGCCGAACAAGCTCACCGGCCGCCTCATCGACATCGTGGCGCCGATCGGCAAGGGCCAGCGTGGCCTGATCGTGTCTCCGCCGAAGGCCGGCAAGACCATCACCCTGCAGAACATCGCCAACGCGATCGCCACCAACAATCCGGAAGTCCACCTGATGGTCGTGCTCGTGGACGAACGTCCGGAAGAGGTCACCGATATGGAACGTACGGTGCAGGGCGAGGTCATTTCCTCCACCTTCGACCGTCCGGCCTCCGACCACACCACCGTCGCCGAACTCGCCATCGAACGCGCGAAGCGTCTCGTGGAGCTTGGCCAGGACGTGGTGGTGCTGCTTGATTCCATGACCCGTCTGGCCCGTGCCTACAACATCGCCGCTCCGGCTTCCGGCCGTATTCTTTCCGGTGGTGTGGATGCCCAGGCGCTGTACCCACCGAAGAAGTTCTTCGGTGCCGCTCGTAACATCGAAAACGGCGGCTCTCTGACCATCATCTCCTCCGCACTGGTGGAAACCGGCTCCAAGATGGACGAGGTGATTTTCGAGGAGTTCAAGGGCACCGGCAACATGGAGCTGCGCCTGAGCCGCGAACTGGCAGACAAGCGCCTGTTCCCGGCCATCGACGTGAACGCTTCCGGCACCCGTCGCGAGGAACTCATCACCGATCCGCAGGAGCTGCCGATCATCTACCGTCTGCGTCGTCTGCTTGGCGGTCTGGAGCCTGAGCAGGCTTACCAGACGCTTGTGCCGCGTCTGAAGAAGACCGCGACCAACCGTGATTTCATGGCGTCGCTGATCCAGCAGAGCGGCAATACCGCGAATAACGGCAACAGCTAATCGCAGGTAATCGCAATCTGCGGTTACGCATCCAAGGGTCGTATGACAATCGCCATGCGGCCCTTTTGTTTCGTTCGGCTGTCTTTCTGTTCGGCTGTCTTTCTGTTCGGCTGTTTTTCCGTTTTGCAGTTTTCAACTACTTTCGAATGCGTTTCGATTGTTTTTCGAAAGTTCCGCACGATTCGGCAATGTGGATGATCACGTTGTGGACATACGGTATGTAAAAATCGACGCACGAAAAAATACGAAATCGAAAGTAAAAAGACGAAAATAGTATTGCTATATAGGGGGTATATGAAAAAAAATAGGAGAAAAATGATTGAAAATCGAAATTCGTTGGAAATGTTACGAAAATGCAGTTGACGGATTGTGTGTTGGGGTGGGTATGGTAATGGACGGAAACGTGAGCTGCATAGGGGAGTCGGTCCTACCGGACTGATGCAGAATGCTTGTTGGAAAGGGGCATCTATGACAGGCAATGGCAACGAACCCGACACCACGCATGCGAGCGTGGGCCAATTCGACGATATCGACGAGACCATTCTCAGCATGCTGGAGAAAGACGGCCGCGCTACGCTGTCTCAGCTTTCGGACGCTACGGGACTGTCGATTTCCGCGGTGCAATCGCGCGTGCAGAAACTGGAACGTCGTAATGTGATTCTCGGCTACAAGGCCGTTATCGACGATGAAAAGCGTGGCCTCGCCGTACGTGCCTACATTGCGGTCACGCCGATCGATTATTCCAAGGAAGCCGAGATTCCCGCCAAATTGCAGGATATCGAAGGCATCATGTCGTGCGATTCCGTGGCTGGGTCACCCAGCTACATGCTGACCGTGCGCGCAGCCTCGCCAAGCAAGCTTGAGGATCTGCTGAACGTCATCCACCAAACGGTGCCGGTGAGCACGGAAACCACGATTGTGCTGCAACGGTACTTCTCCAAGTGACATGCGCGCGGTAGTCTTGTACGCATGAGCGATAGCGAACATGACTGGCTTCGGCCAGAAGAAGAGCATGAAACCGAAACCGTCATCGATGCGGGCACCGCGCAAAGCAATCCCGAGGTTGCCGACGCCGTGGCGAAAATCGCTGCATTGCGCCAGTCGATCGACAATGTCGACACGGCCATCGTTTCCCTACTGGCGGAACGCTTCAAATACACGTCCCAAGTGGGTGTGCTGAAAGCCCGCGCGGGTTTCGCGCCGGCCGATTACAAGCGTGAGGATTACCAGATCGAACGGTTGCACCGCATTGCTGTCGATGCCGGGTTGGATCCCGACATCGCCGAAATGTATCGCGAATTCGTGGTGACCGAAGCCAAGCGCAGGCATAAGCGCATCGCCGAGAACGGCGTCGATCCGGGTGTGCTCGACGTATTCGCCTGACCTGTCTGTTTTCCGCGAAATCGTTTCTTGCCGGGGCATGCCGCGCGCTACATTGATTGCTTTGGAACGTTGTTTTGATTGCGATTGAGAGGCTCGGCATGCGTCGTTCTGTTGCGTTTCGTGCATCTTGTGCCCATCATGCCGATAGCACGCGTGGTGAGCGTGATATGCGTGTGGCGAGTGTCCATCTGCGGCACATGCTGGCTGCGTCCATTGCGGTAACGCTGGTTTCGGCGGCTCCCGTATGCGCGGTCGGGGTTTCGAATGTGGTTGATGCGGTGCGTCGGAACGGCGAGTACGTCTCGGCGGTGGCCTCGCACGATGTGATGAGCGCATATGAGTCCGTTGATGAGCCGGGCCGCTTGTATTTGACGAGTGACGCCGCTTCTGCAACTGATACGGACATGAATGCAGATGAGGGCGCGACGTCTTCGCAGCGCGTGCCGCAAGAGCGTGTGGAACTGCCGTGGGATATAACGGCGACCTTTACTTTGGACGGTCCGACCGTCAGCGCATCCAAGATTTCCGGTGCATCGGGCGTGGTCGGCATCCGCATCGATCTGAAATCGGAACGACCGGAGGAAACGGCTGATCTGACGCCGATCGTCGCGTTCACCATTCCCAACCGCGTCGGCAATGACGCGACCTCAGACGAAGGCGTGCTTGTGTCTGCCGGCAATTCGTCGACATTGGTCGCTGCGGTAGGCAAGCCGGGTGAGGATCTTACGATTCATACGTATGTGACTGCGAAAAACTTCACCATGAGTTCGCTGTCTGTCGCCGCTGTTGCCTGCGATTCCGAAAGAACTGGCTGCTATGGCAATCTCACCAGTTTGACCGATCGCGCATCCACATTGGTGGATGGTTTGACGAATGTCGGATCGCAACGCAACCATGAGCTCATCGCGCAGCTCGAACAACTGCGCGATCATGAAAAGGAGCTTGCCGAAACGACCATCGCCCAGCGTGAGCAGGAACATGAGCAGGCGTTCAACGGGTATATCGACGCGTACGTCGGCTCGTATACGACGCATCTTTCCGGATCGATTGGCGATACCACGCAACTTACCGCCATTCTCGGCACCGCGGCCGAATTGAACGGCGATACTGCGGTGGCGCAGTCCGTGGTCGATCTGGCCAACGCGGTCAACGATGTGAGCGCCGCATACCGACATACGGGTGCCGCCGACGCGGTGAACGAGGTGATTCGCACCATCGAACAGCGTGGCACATCCGGTTTGGTGGCGGAACTCAACAAGCGTGCGGGCGAGGAGCAGCAGCGTGGCGCCAAGGATTACAGTGCCGGCCAGTCGCAGCTTTCTTCGGCGATGATTCCGTATTCCATGGATTTCACCGACGCGTACACCGCTCGGCTTAAGGAATTGGGGGCTTCCGCAGGTTCGGCGCAAAACTTGGAATCTCAGGCGATTGCGGATGTGCGCAACAGCATTGACGGCAATGAGAAGTTGAAGTCGGCTTCAAGTAAGGTTGACGATGCGATGCAGACGTTGGCGGATGCGAGCGAGCACACGGGTCAGGCCAGTGCGTTCCACGAGATCGTGCTTCGTTTTGCGGATCAGCTTGATGCAGGTGATGATTCGACCAGTTCCGACGATACTGTCGATGGTTCGGAAGTTACGTTGAAGGGGTCTATGGGACTTGCCTCGGCTTCGGAGACGTCGCTTGCGGGCCGTGCCGAGCGGGCGCGTATCAAGGCCCAACGCAAAGAGGAACGCGCGCAGGCGGATGCGGCCAATCAGCAGAACGCTTCCGACGGTACTGCGGCCAGCTTGGTGGACGACAAGAACGCCATCAGCATGGATGATGTGATGAGCTACGCGGGCGGCCTGCGATCGTCATTTGGCGCGGCTGCCGATACCACGTCGAAGAACGTTGCGAAAGTCGGGGGAGTGGAATCAAAGAAATCCAGCGATGGCGATTCGGTAGATTCCGCATCTGAAAATACTGGAACAACAGGAAAAACCGCATCTTCCGAAATGTTGATGACAAGTGCGTTGCCGATTGCAGCATACGGCATTGCTGGTTCCGGAAATCGCACGTTGATTGTGCCTGATAATAGCGATTTGATTGACGAGACCGTTGAAATTGCGGCCGCTGCCGAAATATTGCAGCAGGCTTTGCAGAAGCTGTATCCGGATATGCCTGTGCAATCGCAGCCTGCTAAGGCCGCGCAATCTCAATATCTGCTTGCAGTTCCCGTTTTATAAAAATGTATAAACATAGGATCCAGATACACAAAGAGGGGGCCTTCCAATCGTGGAAGATCCCCTCTTAGGCTTTTTTAGCCGGCTGAGCCGTTAAGCAGACAGTCCTGTGGACTGTCTGTAGGTGAAGTGAACGGCTTTGCCACGAAGGCTGCCGGTTTCACCTACAGTTGCCATTAGTTCTTCGGCTTTTTAGCCGGCGGCTCTCCAAGTTCGCTGTCGGCCACAATCACGTCGATGGCGGCTTCGGCATCAGCCTTGGCCTCCTTGACGGCTTCCTTGGCTGCTTCGGCGGTTTCCTTGACGGCCTTCAGTGCGGCGGCCGCTCCCATGAAGGAGATGCGTCCGACCACGCGACCGGCCTCGGCGATATCGCCCAATGCGCTTTCGATGGATTCGCGCGCTTCATCGGAAACGCCCAGCTGCACGGAAAGGATCGGGGTCTTCATCGAAACCTTGGCCTTCGACTTGATGCCACGCAGCGCGGCCAGAGCTTCACCGGCATGGGTGAGCAGCTCCGGGGAGACGGCTGCTGCGGCCGCATCGTACGTTTCAGCCTTCGGCCATGCGGCGTGGTGCACGGAGCCTTCGCCCTCATGCATCCAGCTCCACACTTCTTCGGTGGCGTACGGCAGGTACGGTGCCAGCAGGCGTGCGAAGGCATCCAAGCCCAGTCCCAGCGCGGTGCGAGCGGACTTCACGGCCTTCTCGCTCGGCACATGGCCGGTGGAGTCTGCGGTGCCGTACGCGCGGTTCTTGACCAGCTCGATGTAATCGTCGCAGAACTGCCAGAAGTAGTTTTCGATGACTTCCAAAGCCTTGGAATGCTCGTAGTTGTTGAGGCTTTCGGTGGCTTCGCGCACTACGAGGGCCATCTTGGCCATGGCTGCGCGGTCCAGCGGCTCGGTCACGTCGGCAGGGTTCCAGCTTGCGGTTGCCGGAGCGCCCACATGGTGGTTCTCATCCTCACGGCCGATGGCCAGTGCGAACTTGGTGGCGTTGAGCAGCTTGATGGCCAAACGGCGGCCGATCTTCATCTGGCCTTCGTCGTAGGTGGCATCCAGGCCCAAACGTGCCGCAGCGGCCCAATAACGCACCGCGTCGGCGCCGAACTGCTTGATCGGCTTGTCTGGCACAACTACGTTGCCCTTGGACTTCGACATCTTCTTGTGATCCGGATCAAGAATCCATCCAGACAGGGTGGCATTGGCCCACGGCAGACACTTGTTCTCGAGATGCGCGCGATCCACGGTGGAGAACAGCCAGGTGCGGATGATGTCCTGACCCTGCGGACGCAGATCCATCGGGAAGGTGGCGTTGAAAATTGCCTGGTTCTCTTCGCCTGGCTCTTCCCAGCGGGTCACGATCTGCGGGGTGAGCGACGAGGTCGCCCACGTATCCATGATGTCAGGTTCGGCGGTGAAGCCACCGGGCACGTCGCGCTGGTCCTCGCTGTAGCCTTCCGGCACATCGTCGGTCGGATCGATCGGCAAGCGGTCCTCGCTCGGCACGATCGGATGATCGTAATCGGCGGTGCCATCTTCCTTCACCGGATACCACAGCGGGAACGGCACGCCGAAGAAGCGCTGACGGGAGATCAGCCAATCGCCATTCAGGCCGTTCACCCAGTTTTCGTAACGCACGCGCATGAAATCAGGATGGAAGTTCAGTTCGCGACCGCGTTCGATCAGTTCGGCGTTCAGCTTCTGATCGGTGCCGCCGTTCTTGAGGTACCACTGGCGGGAAGTGACGATTTCGAGCGGCTTGTCACCCTTCTCGTAGAAGTTCGTCATACGCTTGGTCGGAGTCGGTTCGCCGTCAAGATCGCCGGATTCGCGCAGTGCGTCGACGATGATTTTGCGTGCGGAGAATGTCGTCTTGCCGGCGGTTTCCTGGAAGACGCGCTTGCCTTCCTCGTCTTCGATCCAGTCCGGGGTGTCCATCACGATGCGTCCGTTGCGCTGGATGATGGAACGCAGCGGCAGGTTCAGATCACGCCACCACTCAACGTCGGTCACGTCACCGAACGTACAGCACATGGCGATACCTGCGCCCTTGTCCATTTCCGCGGCCTTGTGCGCCAGAATCGGCACCTTCACGTGGAACAGCGGGGAGTAGACGTACCGGCCGAAATACGGCTTGTAACGCTCGTCATCCGGGTGCGCGATCAGTGCGCCGCAGGCTGCCAGCAGTTCCGGACGGGTGGTTTCGATGTAGATCGGAGTGCCGTCTTCGAAGCGGAACGCCACCTTGTGGTAGAAGCCCGGATATTCGCGGGATTCCAGCTCGGCCTGGGCCACTGCGGTCTGGAAGGTCACATCCCACAGGCCCGGAGCGTCTTTCTGATACGCTTCGCCGCGGGCCAGATTGCGCAGGAACGCCTTCTGGGCCACGCGCTGCGGGTGCTCGCCGATGGTGTGGTAGGTCTGCGTCCAGTCGATGGACAGGCCGAGGGAACGCCACAGCGCCTCGAACTGCTTCTCATCCTGGGCGGTGAGCTTCTCGCACAGTTCGATGAAGTTCTTACGGGAGATCGGAACCTGATCCTTGGCGTCGATCTTCTTGCCATCGGTGCCTTCGAACGGCGGCACGAAATCAGGATCGTACTTGAGGGAGGTGTCCACACGCACGCCGTAATAGTTCTGCACACGGCGTTCGGTTGGCAGGCCGTTGTCATCCCAGCCCATCGGGTAGAACACGTCGTAGCCGTTCATGCGCTTGAATCGCGCGATCACATCGGTATGCGTGTACGAGAACACGTGGCCCACGTGCAGGTGGCCGGAAACGGTGGGCGGCGGGGTGTCGATGGAATACACGGCCTTGCGGTCGCGGGTGCCCTGGAACTTGTAGACTTCGCTTTCGTCCCAGACTTCGCGCCACTTGTCTTCGAGACCGTCCACGCCGACCTTGTCGGGCAGCGGCGTGAGGTTCGCGTTGATGGTAGTATCTTGGCTTTCAGTCATAAACGCTAGTCTAGAAAGCGAATGTGACAACTTACGGAACTGCAGCCGAATGCCGAAATCGCAAGAAAATCAGCGCAACACACGGATTGTCCGCAGTGTTCGGCGATTGATTGACAATCGCGGGAAAATCACTGCAACTTCACTCTGCTCAACGGCAGCAGACGGTCGGTCAGATTTTTCGGATATCCCTGCAATTGGTCGCTTACCGCCATGAAATTCTTGCGCGTGTACAGCCAGTCGCTTGCCGCGTTTTCGCTGACGGCGCGTGCATACGTGCGCATGCGTGCCTGATAATCGTCATCATTGGTGGCCGCCATCGCGTCCGCATATGCCTGCTGCACATCGCCGTTCTCATAATGGAACACGCTTTGGCCGTCGGTGAATACGCTCGCATCGTTTTCGCCGCTCATGGTGGTGAGCGCGATATTGTAGGTGCCCGCGTTCATGCGTTCCGTGACTTGCGCCGCGGAATCGAGCACTTCCAGATTGACGCCGATATTGAGCTGTTCGATCGCCGATTTCACGGTGTTGCCGATCTGCTCATATTCCTTGGGCACCAGCAGATCGATATCGGCGATATAGTATGCGCCGAAATAGCTGCGCATCTGCTGGCCCTGCTCAAGATTGTAGGGGAACAGTTCGCTCAGATCCTCATACCCGTCTTCCAGCGGGCTTATCGGGCCTCCGAGCGGCGAATAGGCGTCCGGAGCGTCTTTGGCGATGGTCTGCGCGTCGATGGCGTATCTCGTCATTTTGCGGATCTGCTCGTCGGAGAACGGGCTTTCGGTGCCGTTATTGAAGGCGAGCATCACTTTGTCGAAGCTGATGCCGCTGTCGGAGTTGATGCCGCTTTGCTGGTTGAGCTCATCGGCGGCAGACGCGCTCAACGGCAATGCCATGCTGATTTTCTTGGCTTCCATGGCGCTGACCAGCGAATCTTCGGAAGCGTAGTAATACAGCGTTATTTGCGATGCGGCGGCTTTGGTGCCCCAATACGAGTCGTTGCGCTGCAGCACGATCTGTGTTTTCGACGAGGCTTCCACGGTGAACGGTCCCGATCCCACGGCTTTCTTGCCGTAATTCGCCGTGCTTTCCTCATCGTAAACAATGCCGGCACGCCCGCTCAACGCGCGCAGAAGGCACGGATTCGGCTGATTGAGGGTGATGACCACCGTTTTTTCGTCGGGATTGGTGATTTCCTTGAGACTACCAAGTTGGTCGGATCCCACGTAATTGTTGTTGATGACGTTTTGCAGCGACCAGACCACGTCGGACGAGTCGAGCTTGTGTCCGTTGGCGAAGGTCATGTTGCTGTTGAGTGTGAACGTGTAGGTCAGTCCGTCGTCGGAAATCTGCCATGATTTCGCGATTGACGGCTGCAGTTTGTTGGTTTCGCTGCGTGACACCAGGGTTTCGTACACGTTTTCGAGCAGCGCCTGCTCCAGCGCGGTGCCCTGTTCGGTGCGGATGTCGAGCGATTCCGGCGCGCTGCCCTGAATGCCGATGGCCACGGAGGAGTCGGAAACGAGCGTGGTGAAGGAGGTAATCGGATTTTTGCGGTTCGTCAGCGACCAGCCCAGCCAGGTCATGACGCTGAGCATGATGGCGACGCCGAAAAAGATCAGCCATCGCGTGATTTCGGCTTTCAGCTTGGCTTCCCGCCCGTTTTCTTCTTCCATGGTGTCTTCCATGGTGCTGAGTCTAGTTGGCACAGGCTACAGCGGGCATGCGCGTTACGCTGCGAATGCGCTCGGACAGGTGTCGTTAAGGGGGCAGTTGAGGCAGTCGGGCTTGCGCGCATGGCATATGGCACGACCATGCAATATCAGCCTGTGAGACAGGTCCGTCCACTCTTCGGGCGGGAAGCAGGCGGTGATCTCTCGTTCGATGGCTTTGGGGTCGGGGGAGCCGCTCGCCCAGTCCGAACGCCAGCGCAGCCGCCCGGTCACACGGATCACATGCGTGTCGACAGGGAATCCCGGCACGCCAAAAGCATTGCCAAGCACCACGTTCGCGGTTTTGCGCCCGACCCCGGGCAGACTTGTCAAAGCATCCATGGTTTGCGGCACCTCGCCGTCGAACCGTTCGCACAATGCGTAAGAAAGTCCGATGATGTTCTTTGCCTTCGTATGATGAAATCCGATGGAATGAATGATGCTTTCCACGTGTTCGGGATTGGCGCTCGCAAGTGCGGCCGGTCCCGGATATTCGCCGAATAATTCCGGTGTGACCATATTCACGCGTTTGTCGGTGGTTTGCGCGCTTAGCACGGTCGCCACCAGCAGCTCAAACGGGTTTGAAAAATTCAGCGCGCATTTCGGATGCGGAATCTCCTCGCACAATACGGCGTATTCCTGATGCATGCGTGACAGTCGCGCTTGTTTCGATTCCCGGGGCATGGCACCAGTCTACCGTCGCATGAATATGCAATCGCGCGTACGAAAGTGAGATAGCCGACAGTCAGATCGCAAGTATCGTGGCAATCGCAAGCATCGCAAATCGCAGGCAATGCTTGCAATGCGAATAGTGCGACAATCAGTTTTCGCTCGAAGCGTTGTGGGCTGCGGCGTCCTTGGCTGCCGCCTCGCCTTCCTCTTCTTCCGGAGGATCAAAACGATAGCCGACATTGCGCACGGTACCGATCACATGCTCGTATTCGCCGCCCAGCTTGGCGCGAAGACGACGGATATGCACGTCGACGGTGCGGGTGCCGCCGTAATAGTCATAGCCCCACACTTCCTGCAGCAGCTGCGCGCGGGTGAACACGCGTCCCGGATGCTGCACGAGGTACTTGAGAAGCTCGAACTCCTTGTATGCCAAGTCGATCGGATGCCCATGCAGACTTGCCGTATAGCCGTTGGTGTCCACCACCAGGTCGCCGGAGTGGATCATGCCGTCTTCGTTCTGCACGCCCGATTCTCCGGAACCGGAAACCGCATTGACCGGCGAGTTGCCGCGCTCGGATACCAAGCGAAGACGCCCCTCAACTTCGGCCGGGGAAGCGGACGCCACCACCACGTCGGCGATGCCCCACTGCGAATTGACCACGGTGAAGCCACCCTCGGTGAGGACGAGCACGATCGGCGTGGACAGTCCGGATGCATGAATCAGGCGGCACAATGTTTTCGCCGTGGCCAGATCATCTCGCGCATCCAGAAAAAGAATGGTGTTTTCCGGCATTTTCACCAGACTTGCCGCGTCCATTGGTAGCACGCGTACGCGGTGGGAAAGCAGCGCCAGAGAAGGAAGCACGGTAGCTGGGTCGCTAGCGAACGTCATAAGCGTCAGATCCGTCACGTTAGCTCCCTTTGTCTCTTGTACTGGTTTTGTATCGTTGCCGCGATTGTACTCTTGTTGTGTGTTGTCGGCGTTTCATTAATTTTATCTGAACTATGTGGACACTTGCGGCTACATTTAATGGTATCGCATACGTAATGACCACATTATGGAAAATCATGAAAAGGGGACGAAATGACCGCCTCTGAAAAAGTTGCCGTCAAGTCGGCTCAGAAAGCCTCGTTCGGCAAGGTGTTTGCCGTCCAAATCGCCGCATATGTGGTGCTGGTTGTGCTTGCTCTGATTCCCGGCATTTCCTATGGGAATGCGGAAGAGCCCGCAATCGTGTCGTTCACGGTTGTGGCTTCCGTGGCGATGATTGCGCTGCTTGCCGTGTTCAACCCGTTCCGCGATGGTGTTGCGGGGCATGCGATTTCCGTGATTGCGGGCTTGCTTTCCGTGGTGTGTGCCACGACGATGATGCTCGGACGTGCGATTTTCCCTGCCGGTTTGGGTGACGAAGACACGTTTTGGATGCAGGAAGGCTGGATCGCCGGCGTCGGCGGTCTGCTGATCCTGCTGATTGTGGTTTCGTTCGGGCGTCAGATGGCGCGTGAGAACCGTACGCATCTGATTCGTTCGCTGTCGCACAATGTTGTGGAAGGCGTTGCCATGATTGGCAGCGCGGGCTGGTGCTTCCTATCGACGCTGCTGCCGATTCGTTCCGGCGAAAACGCGGCTTCCACCGATTATGGCTCGACGACGGCGTGGGCTGTTGCGGTGATTGTGGCGTTGTTGCTGATTATCGCGCTTGACGCGTGTTCGTATTGGTGGAATCGTGATGCCGATCCCGATCCGCAATCCAAGAATCCGTGGATCGGCATTGCGCTGCTGCCGGTTATGATTTCCGGAATTGTGGTCGGTATCGCATCGTACGCGACCGTCATGTTCTAATAGTGTGATTCCTGCAATCGCGAGAAAACGCGAAAGCGCAGGAAAATAATCGCAAGTATTTGCGGTAAGCGGTAATGTAAAAGCCCATAATCATGTGCGATTACGGGCTTTTACTGTAAGTTTGTATATTTATCTGTATATCTGATTTGCGATTATTATGCGAGGAATCCGAGATGTTCCAGCAATACTTTCACGCCGATCAGAATAAGCACGACGCCACCTGCGATCTGTGCGGGCTTCTGCCAGCGCGAGCCGAACGCGCGACCGATATACAGACCGGCTGCGGAGAACAGGCCGGTGGTGATGCCGATGATGATCACTGAAATCCAAATGTTCAACGACATGAATGCGAAACTGACGCCGACGGCGAATGCGTCGATGCTGCAGGCCACGGCGAGCGGAAGCATGTGCTTCCAATCGAAATCAGCGGTTTCCTTGGCGTTCTCTTCATCCTCTTCGAATGCTTCACGCACCATGTTGCCGCCGATGAGGGCGAGCAGGCCGAAAATGATCCAATGGTCGACGGCGGTCACGTATTTGCTGAGCGTGGAGGCGGCGAAATAGCCGAGCAGTGGGAAAAGCGCCTGAAATCCGCCGAACCAGAGGGCGGTTTTGAACGCGTCGAGGCCGCGTAGTTTTTTGACGGTGAGACCTTTGCCGATGGAAACGGCGAATGTGTCCATCGATACGGAAACGGCAATAAGTAATGTTTGAATCAACATAGCTGGTATATAGGTTCATCCCGCCGGTTTCCCACGGGATGGGCCTCGACGGAGTCTCACGTCCGCCTACGCCTAGGGGTACCGACATAGAACTGCCGCGCCAGCCAGCGGGCTTTGAATTCTGCGAATACTGTTCGCATGCCGTGAATTACGTGTTCCACTATAGCGGCCCCGGCGAATATGCGCGTGCAGTATGAGTGTATCCCGTCTGCGGGCTGTTTCTTCCACTCGCTGGAGGAATCTGGACACTTGGAGGGTATGGTTTTGTCCGTTTTCCTCCAATCGGTGGAGGAATCTGCCCGCTGAGAAGTTGATTTGCGGGCATTTTCTTCCAGTGACTGGGGGAATTTGTCCGCTGGAAGCCGTGTTAGTGGGGTGATTGTTCCAGTGAGTGGAGGTTTTTGCCCGCTGAGGGGCTGGTTTGCGGGAGGATTCTTCCAGTGACTGGCGGAATCTGGACGTTGGAAGGTATGCAAAAGCCCGTTGACGTGTGCGAGTGCGTACGTCAACGGGCTTTCCTTGGATTGCTACCTAAAGCTATCTAGAAAGGCGTGGAAATCACTTCTCGGATTCTTCGAGGCGCTTGCGGGCGGCCACGATTTCTTCCTCGGCCTTGGCGGCACCGGTCCAGTAATCGCCCGGCAGCACTTCCTTGCCCGGCTCCAGAGCCTTGTACTGCTCGAAGAAGTGCTTGATTTCAGCCTTGTGGTACTCGGAAACGTCTTCGACATCCTTGATGTCGTCGAAACGTACGTCAGCCGGCACGCACAGCACCTTGTCATCTCCGCCAGCCTCGTCGACCATGTGGTACAGGCCAACGGCGCGGCATTCCACCACGCAGCCCGGGAACACGGAGTTCGGGATCATGACGAGCGCGTCGAGCGGATCGCCATCCTCGCCCAGAGTGCCGTCGATGTAGCCATAGTCATCCGGGTAACCCATGGAAGTGAACAGGGTGCGGTCCAGGAACACGCGGCCGGTCTCGTGGTCCACTTCGTACTTGTTCTTGGAGCCGCGCGGAATTTCCACCACGACGTTGAAGGTTTCTGCCATGTCATTTCTCCTTGAGATTGGGCAGTTTGCATTATCAGTAACCACAATACCGCTTTCCACCGAAGTGGAACCGGTATTGTGGTATGAATCGAAACGAATTTCTAGTCGAGCTGACCGAGATTAATCAGATCGATTGAGACTCAATCAGTCTTCGACTACGGTGAGCACGTGTGCCACGTCGGCCCAAGGGGCGAGCGAAACGTAGTTGTCGTAACCCCATTCGAAGTCGCGGCCGGTCAGCTCATCATGCACCTTGAGCGGCTTGTCGGTGGCGAAACCGAAGTCGCCAAGCTCGATGTGCACAATGGACTGGTGCGCGTTGTGTCCGTCGAGGTTCACGATCACGATCATCGTATCTGCCTTGCCGGTACCGGTCAGTTCGGCCGGAGTCTGACGCAGGAATGCGATCACGCCCGCGTCGTCGCTCGGCAGAATGTGCAGGTTGTGGTAGCTGCGGCAAGCCGGGTGAGTGTCACGGATCTTGTTGAGCGAGGTCAGCAGTTCGGCGATGCCGTACTTTTCGGTGCTGTCCCAATCGCGCACCTTGACTTCGTACTTCTCGTTGTCGATCTGCTCTTCGAAGCCCGGACGCTGCTTGTTTTCGATCAGCTCGTAGCCGTTGTAAATACCCCAGCTCGGGCTGCCCATAGCGGCGAGCACCGCACGCACCGCATGGCCGGCAATGCCGTTGTCGCGCACGTAGGCGGTGAGAATATCCGGAGTGGTGGGCCAGAACGTGTTGTGCTGGTAGAAGCCGCCATTGCCGTTGGTCTCTTCGAGGTACTCTTCGAGCTCTTCCTTGGTGTTACGCCACGGGAAGTAGCAGTGCGACTGCGTGAAGCCCACATAGCTCAGCGCGCGCATCATGCCCGGGCGGGTGAACGCCTCGGCAAGGAACAGCACTTCCGGATGCTTCTTCGTAACGGCGGCAATCACATCCTGCCAGAAACGCACCGGCTTGGTGTGAGGATTGTCAACGCGGAAGATCGTCACACCCGCCTTGACCCACAGATCCATAATGCGTTCGACTTCCTTTTCGATGCCTTCCATGTCGGCATTGAAGTCGATCGGGTAAATGTCCTGATACTTCTTCGGTGGATTCTCTGCGAATGCGATGGTGCCGTCCGGCTTGGTGCGGAACCAGTTCGGATGCGCCTTGACCCACGGATGGTCAGGCGAGCACTGCAAAGCGAAATCAAGCGCGATTTCCAAGCCCAGCTCGTGGGCGCGCTCGCAGAATGCTTTGAAATCGTCCATGGTGCCAAGCTGCGGGTCAACGGTGTCGTGGCCACCCAGTTCGGAGCCGATGCCGAACGGGGAGCCCGGATCGTTCGGGCCGGCTACCAGGGAATTGTTGCGTCCCTTGCGGTTGGTCACGCCAATCGGGAAGATCGGCGGCAAATACACAATGTTGAAGCCTTCGGCTGCGGCGCGTTCCAAGCCGGCGATCGACGTCTTGAGGTTGCCGGGAACGATCTTGCCGTCTTCACCGTAGTAGGCTCCTTCGGAACGTGGGAAGAACTGATACCAGGAGGCGAAGCTGGACTTCGGGCGTTCCACACGGAAACGCTGCGGATTCGACTCGGACAGGCCGTCGCGCAACGGGTTGGTTTCGTGCAGCTGCTCGATGTCGCTGCTCTGGACTGCGGCGAGACGCTCTTCGGCGCTCAGCGACTTGTTTTCCATGGTCTTGGCGGCGTCGCGCAGCACCTTCTTGTCGGCTGCGGAAAGCTTGGAATCCTTCGCGTCAGCCCAACGTGCGAGCAGCTGTGCGCCGGATTCCAGCGCATTCTCCACGTCGTCATTCACCTTAACCTTGATGGCGGCGTCGTGCAGCCAGGACTGGTAGGTGTCTTCCCAGCCTTCGACCACGATCTGCCATTCGCCCAGCTGACGCTTGACGGCGGCATAATCGGCATCCCACGGCTTCAGATCGCTGTGTTCGCCGATCTTGACCATGGCTTCCCAGCGGTCGAGGCCCGGATTGGTGCAGGTCATGGCGAAACGTTCAACCTCGCGGCCGCGTGCGTTACGCACGGACACGGTCGCTCCTGCCTTGGTGCGGCCTTCGATGAACACTTGGGCGGTGACGTTGAATGCTTCGCCGAGCTCCACGCGTGCCGGGAACAGGCCGTTCTCAACGTTCGGGGTGATGTCGAGCACGTTCACGCGGCCGAACTGTTCGGGGCTGGTGCGTTCGATGACGGGGGCTGGGGCTTCGCCGACCGTTTGCGGTGCGGCGGCCTTCGCTTTGGTGGTGCGCTTGCGAGCGGTGGATGCCGTGGACTTTTTGGCTGCGGCGGTGCGCTTGCTAGGCGTCTGAGACGTTGCCGATGCCGTTTTGGCGGCCGCGCTTTTGGCGGTCGTCTTCTTGACGGCTGGTTGCTTGGTTGCGGTGGTGCGCGGTTCCGCGCTCTTATCTTCTTCTGCCATACCGCCGATTATAGAGGAGAAAAGGTGGATTTGGGTGAACTATCTTCCGACCAGCGATTTCCACCCTTTGTGGATAACTTGTTTACCTACGATTGGTAAAACGTTTTTTGTGGATAAGTTACGTTTGCTGACAAGCGAAGTTGTCCACAAAAACGGCAAAAAGAACGTCCTCCGACCACAACCCTTGAAAAAGGCCATGTGGCAATCGCAAGTATGCAAGCCTGTTGAATTACGACAACAACGATGTGCATATCGAAAGGACGATGCGATGAATGCGATGAAACGACATACGCTTGCGATTCTGGCCGCGGTATTGGCGGCCTGCATCATAATCGTGGGAATGACCTGCCCGGCCGCGCTGGCCGCCGAACAGCTGCTGCGCGCGAACGGCAAGCATTACAACTATTTTCTCGATGGAAAACCGTATGTGATCGGGGTGAACGCGGAATCGAGATCGGGCAAATTCTATTATTGCCGGCAAATCGAAAGCATGACCGACTATAAGGTCACCGAAACCACCACCGTGGAAAATACGGAAGCGGCGCGGCGCCTCGCATGGCTGCTGTCCGAATATCAACATGACGGGGAACCGGTGCTCACGTATGCGGCGATCGGCGTGCTGGTGCACCGCAACTATGACGACCAAAAGGTGTGGGTCAGGCATGAGCAATACCTCTTCTCGGTGATGGACGGGCTGGAAAGCAAGGTCAACGAGCTTTGGGAGGAGGCCGCGAACAAGCTGCCGGTTTCTTCGAGGGTGACGCGTGATGATCGGCAGGGATTGCGGTCCGGAAGCCTGTTCGTGCAGTTGCTGGATTCGAGTGGACAGCCGATCGAGGGCGTATTCACGGCGACGATCGAAGGTCCGGCCGTGTTCGACGAGGACGACGAGCCCACGGCAGTCGGCTGGGCCGAACTGGAGGGAACCACCGTGTATTGGCATGCAACGGGTGCCGGCGAGGTCAATATCAAGGTCGGATACCAGTCCGTGGGATTGGATGAGGCCGTCACCGCGCAGAAAATGATGGTGCTGAACGATGTGGTGGAACGTGAGGATAGCCTGCTGACGTTCAATGTCGACAACCTTTATGCCCCCGAGCAGGAAATGCCGCAGACAGGAAGTCCGATGGGGCTGGTGTTGGGTTTGGCGGCTGCCGTGATGTGCTGCGGGGCGTTCATGCTGTATGCGGTACGGCGACGATGATATGCGGCGATGATGTCGTCTCGCGGAGGTGATGCTTCTCGATGAGAGTTGCGATATTTCAGCTGCAATATATTCCGCATGTGCGTGAGAATACGGCTATATCATGCTGAAAACGTTGAAATTAAGCCGCAGACGAACATATTTTTCTGCTGACGAACTCCCATTTTCACGTATCTACAATCATGGCGTCGTCGATACGAATGGAGGTTGCGATGACAGAAGAACATGCAGATGAAACGATGGTCGCGAGCATGCGTGCGGATGCCGAACGGCAGGGAGCCGATGATCGGAAGGTCACCGATGCGCCGCATTATCTGGCGCGGGTGCTGATGGCCAACGGCATACGAAACATGTATGGCGTGGTCGGCATTCCCGTCACCGATTTCGCGCGCATCGCGCAGGGCATGGGTATGCGATTCGTGGGCATGCGCCATGAGGAGGACGCTGTGAACGCGGCCGCGGCCGACGGATTCATCACCGGTCGGCCGGCTGTCACGTTGACGGTATCCGCTCCGGGATTCCTCAACGGTCTACCGGCACTGCTGGAAGCCACGGTGAACGGCTATCCGGTCATCATGATCGGCGGCTCCTCAACCCGCCATGTGGTCGACCTTGAGGAAGGCGAATACGAAGGCCTCGACCAGATGAACTACGCCAAGCAGTTCTGCAAGGCTTCGCTGCGCATCGACCGCATCGAAGATATTCCGCTCGCGGTGGCCCGTGCCATGCATATCGCCTCTTCAGGACGCCCAGGCGCGGTGTACATCGATTTCCCCGATGACACCGTGGCACAGACCCTGAGCCAAAGCGAAGCCGACCGCCTGATGTGGACGGCAACCGACCCGGCCCCCGCCATGGTGCCGGCACGCGAATCCATCGACGCGGCGCTCGCATTGCTGCGGCAGGCCGAACGTCCGCTCATGGTGATCGGCAAAGGCGCCGCAATCGCCCGCGCCGAAGAGGAAATCCGCGAATTCGTCAAGAAAACGGATATTCCATTCCAGCCAATGTCCATGGCCAAAGGCGTAGTGCCCGATACCGACCCACACAGCACGGCAAGCTGCCGTTCCACCGCGCTACGCAACGCCGACGTGGTATTGCTGGTCGGCGCGCGACTCAACTGGATGCTGTCGTTCGGCCAGGGCAAAACGTGGAACGAACATGTGAAATTCATCCAAATCGACATCAATCCGGAAGAAATCGAAAACACGCGCAGTATCGACGTACCAATCGTGGGGGATATTCGTTCCGCCATGACGCTGCTCAACGGATCTCTGGAAGAATACCCGTTCAAAGCTGACGAAACCTGGCTGAACATGCTGAAGGAAGCCAGCGCGAAAAACGTGGCGAAATTTGAAACCCGCGAACAATCCGATCAGCTGCCCATGAGCCATTTCAACGCCTTGGGAGCCATCAAAAAGGTGTACAACAAACACCATGAAGATCTCATTCTCACCAATGAGGGAGCCAATTCGCTCGATGATTGCCGCAACATCATCGACATGCTCGAACCGCGCCATCGTTTGGACTGCGGCACGTGGGGTGTGATGGGCTGCGGCACCGGCTATGCGATTGGCGCGGCGCTTTCCACTGGCAAGAAAGTGCTGTACATCGGCGGCGATTCCGCATTCGGCTTCGATGGTATGGAAGTGGAGGTGGCCTGCCGCTACCAGCTGCCCATCACCTTCGTGGTGCTCAACAACGGCGGTATCTACCGCGGCGACTTCGAAAACCTTGGAGCGGACGGTGATCCGTCGCCGCTGACGCTTACCTACAACGCGCATTACGAGAAGGTCCTCGAAGCGTTCGGGGGTAAAGGTTACTATGCCACCACTCCGGAAGAAGTCGAACGCATGGTCGGCGAGGCGGTCGAATCAGGCAAGCCAAGCTTCGTGCATGTGCAGATCGCGCAGTATGCGGGCAAGGAATCCGGCAATATCGGAGCGTTGAATCCGAAGCCGGTGGTCGGAGCCCTCGTTGATTCCGAAGTCACCATGTACGACTACGCGACCGGCGCTCGCATGTAGCGCATCGGCTGTCGGTATGACATGTGGGCGTGCGAACGGTGGAATGCGTGCGCCCACTTTTTCTGCCTGAAAACCAATGATCCGATCAACGTATCTGCAATATCCGCAATATCAGCAATCAAACAATATTGCAGAAGATTGCAGATAGAAAAAATATAAAGAAAGAACGACAGTGATAAACATACTTGTTGACGACATCGTGCCAATTATTGTCATTATGGCATTAGGGTATATTTGTGGAAAATTCAGTTATTTTGATGACGATCAGCGGCAGGGACTTAATAAACTTGTGTTGAATATCGCGCTTCCTGCGGCGTTATTTGTGTCCATCATCAAATCGACCCGTGCAATGCTTGCGAAAGACGCAACATTGACCGCCATCAGTTTCATCGGCGTCATCGTCATGTTTATGGTGAGCTATTATCTGTGCCGGTTGCTGTTCCACCGCAGCATTCAGGAGGCGGCCGTCTGTGCTCTGATCGCAGGATCTCCGACGATTGGTTTCCTTGGATTCGCTGTGCTTGATCCGATTTACGGCAACACCGTCAGCACGAATCTCGTCATAGCCATTATTTCCATCGTGGTCAACGTGGTGACCATTCCGATCGGCATGTATCTGATCAACCTCGGCCAGGCCAAAGACCGAGCGAAGCTTAGCGTGCAGGCCGAAAACGCGGTCAATGCAAAGGCCAATGCAAAAGGCGATATCACGCTTGACCCGGCGCGAGATGCCGCAACCGACAAAACCGCCGAACTTATGGTGCATGGCACGTCGAATACGGGAAAGAACCGCAACGGCAATCTGCAGGCGTTGCTCGACGCACTGAAGCAACCGATCTGCTGGGCGTCGTTATTGGCCATTTTCCTAGTGTTGGTGGGCATTCATGTGCCAAGCCAGGTGGCGCCGACCTTCGATCTGATCGCCAAAGCGAATTCCGGTGTGGCCGTGCTTTCCGCGGGCCTCGCGCTTTCCACGGTGAAATTCTCGCTCGGTTGGGAAACCATCTGGAACACGTTCTTCCGCCTGATTCTGACGCCTGCAGTGTTCCTTGGCGTGGCGCTGTTGTGTGGCATGGGCGGTGACATGAACAAGATTTCGATGCTGGTGATGGCGGTCGCGTTGCCGCCGGCGTTCTCAGGCATCATTATTTCCAGCCGTTACAACATTTATGTAAAAGAAGGCGCCTCGACCACGGCCGTCGCCACGGTGGCATTCGCGGCCACCTGTCTGCTGTGGATCTGGCTCGTCCCCTTCTGCGTGGGCTGATTCAGTATCCTCACTGTAGCTCACGAAGCGCATGCAGTAACGGAACGTTGAAATTCCAACGTTCCGTTACTGCATGCGCTTTTTGTGACGGTAAACCGTAAGACGTAAGACATGGGATTGTGTGCGGAAGTGCGGGGCGTGGACTGCAATGGATGTGACGCATAACGAATAAGGGCGAATCTTGTGATCCGCCCTTATTCGTGCGCCAGTGCGCGCTAACTTGCGTTACTTCAAATCAGCCTGCACACCATCGTTACCGCCGATCACACCGGAATCACGCAGCGAAGCGATCTGATCGTCGTCATATCCCAACGCATGCAGAATCTCACGGTTATGCTCGCCCAGCTTCGGCGCACGCTGGTAATCCGGCACGAAATTACTCATCGTAAACGGCATGCCGATCGTCTTGAAATCGCCGCGCGCATCCTGCTGGTCAATGGTCACAATCGTGCCATCCCCATTCAAATCAGGATCGTTCTCCAACTCATACCAATCCAACACCGGGCCGACCGGCACGCCCTTCGCACCCAATTCCTTGGTCAGCGTGTACTTGTCGAACTGCATGGTGTACGCCTCAACACGCTGGTACACCTCGGTTTTATGCTCGTCACGCGTATTGGCGGTATTGAAACGCGGGTCGGTCAGCCAATCCTCGAATCCCATCGCATGGCAGAAATTCTCGAAGCCCTTCTTGGACTGTTGAACCACTATATATACGTAAGCGTTCGGGTCATGCTCCCAGCCTTTCGCGCGGTAGCACCAGCCAAGCACCAAACCACCCTCCGCATTCGCTGCGCGCGGAATGGCTTTGCCTTGCTTGCCCCACTCATAATTCGGGTAGCAGTCATAGTAGGAAAGCTTGCCTAAACGGTCGAGAATCAACTGGTCGCGCAGCTTGACACGGCACAAGTTCAGCACCGCATTCTGCATCGACTGGTACACATAGCAACCCTCACCGGTATGCTCGCGCTGCAACAGCGCCGAAAGAATGGCGATCAGCAGATGCATTCCGCTGTTGGAATCGCCCAATGCGGCGCCGGACTGCGTGGGCACATTGCGCTCGCCGTCATACCAGCCGGTGGTGGAAGCGGCACCGCCCGCGGACTGCGCGACCGGCTCGAACGCCTTGACATGCTCGAACCGGCTGCCCTTGTTGAAGCCCTTCAGCGACGCCATGATCAGACGCGGATTGATCGCATGTACGTCATTCCATCCGAAACCAAGCTTTTCCACGTCTCCCGGGCCGATATTCTCTACGAACACGTCGGCTTTCTTCAGGAGTTCGGCGAGGATTTTCTTGCCTTCCGGATCTCTCATGTTCAGCGTGATGGATTTCTTGTTGGCATTGAGCTGAAGGAAGTACAGGGAGTACGAGCCATCCACGTCGTTCATTTCATTACGTGTCGGATCTCCGCCCTGCACCTTCTCCACCTTGATGACGTCGGCGCCCATCCATGCGAGCATCTGCGTGCACGACGGGCCGGACTGCACCTGCGTCCAGTCAATCACGGTGATGCCTTTCAGCGGCGCGGTGTCCTGCGTTGCCTTTGTTGCCGTATCGTGCGTTGCGCTGTCTTGCATTGTGGTGTCCTGCGTCGCGTTGTGCGCGTTCGCTTGATTCATATAATGCATTGCCTTGTTCTCCTTATATCTGGTGATATGTGGTTGGCGAGGTCAACGTAGCGCGTGCAACCTTGGAGAACGTTGGATTTTCAGCCTTGAGCGGCAATCTTCGCTTTCGGCACATGCGATTGGCGGATCCGGCGCATTTTCTCCATACTTTCGGCACATGCGATTGATGAACTCGGCTGATATACCCGGTTTTTGTCGGATTTTGTCCAGATTTTGTCCGGAAATTGGTTTTGGTGAGATTTGACGGAAAACAAAAAAGCTAGGAATTGTTGCAATTCCTAGCTTTCATCAGTAGCGGGGCATGGATTTGAACCATGGACCTCTGGGTTATGATCCCGACCGGCCCGAAAAATCAGGCGGCCAGAACCATAGCCGGGGTCTTCCATGCCCCGCCACCTAGGCGTAAGTCGTCAACATTGACGACAGGCAAACCTCCATTCCCATCGTTATCGTTACGGCGCTCGCCGATGATGCTGAGCGCCTTGGCCGGCGTGAGAGTCGGATCAGTCAGGACGTCAAGGGAGACGCCCACGAACTCAGCCGCCTTCCACATGTCATTCAGTGCCCAGTTGCTCTCTCCTGACATCATGCGGGAGAGATTCTGTGGGCGTCTGCCGATGTATTCGGCGAGGTCTTTTCTGTAGCGCCCTTCAAGCTGCATCAGCATATTCAGGTTCAAAATCGCTATGTCCTGCGGGCTAGCTGCAACCTTTGGGGCTGTCATAGTTACCGTCATGCCCTTAATGATACGCAAAAGTGATTAGTAGCGCAAGAATCTCAGCATGTTGAATCAAAATCAAGACACGCCGAGAGTGCTCGAAATCGATTAGTGCGTGATATGGTTAGCAACCATGAACGCCAATCAAAAACGATTAGTGACGCTTGAAGGTGATAACCCAGCGTCCCGCATCTCAGGACTGATCGAGATGCGTCATTGCCTTCAGAAAGACGTGGCGCTCGCCATCGGTATGAGCGAACAAGTTTTCTCCAACAAAATGAACGGCCTCCGATCCTTCTCTGCAAAGGATTACAAGGCGCTCGCCGACTTCTTCAACACCAGTGTTGACTACCTCATGGGCCGCACCCTCGACCCGTGGCCGGTGGACACTCCCCAAGCCGAGGGGGTGGCGTCATGAAGGTGAAAGACCTGTACTGGGCGGCCAGGAACTCGACCTTTTTCATAAACCTGGAGAGCGAGGGCCGGCCGCTGCTGTGCGGGCCGAAAGTGTCCGAGGACGGCGTGCGTATCCGCCTGTGGCTGCGCAACCTTGCCGAGGGAACGGGGGCCGGCGGCGCGATCGTCCTACTGTCTCGTCATGAGGCGGCGGTCATGGCGAACGCGATCAACACCCGGAGCAACTGGATCGGCGAGAAAACCAGCGACATGCCGCGCATCGGCGTGAGCGTCACCGAGACCTCCACGATAATCCGGTTCATGGAATGCGGGGGAGCGGGACACATCGCACTCCCTCTGGCGGATGGCGAGCGTTTGGCGTCGTGTCTGCACGACATGGCCGACGGCTGCTGGCGTGCCCACTGCGGATACGTGCCGGAGGCGGCGAAATGAGCGACAAAATGAAGCGCCGTACCCTCATTGTCTGCGCCGGCGTGCTGGTTCTCTGTGGCTTGCCGATGGTTGTGATGGCCGTCGTGCAAAGGGACGCCCGCATGGGCCTGTACGGCGTGATGTCCCTGTTGTTCGCGCTGAGTGACGTGCTGCAACTGTTCCTCGTCGGCGGCTGCTGGGCAGCGCCGTCGGGCCATGACGTTCGCTTCGAGGACGCCGCCGGCCGTTGGGTATATGAAGGGCAGCTCAGGGCCGACACCGTCCGACACGGCGTCATTCCAGACCGCTCGAATCATCAGGAGCGGCATGAGATTCTGCGAGTCGAGAGCTTCGATGGCGACGTCAAAGCCGTTCAATCGTTCCTGAACGAGCATGACGCCGGCTATATCGCCGAGGTCACTCCTGAGCAGCCCATCATCGTTGAAGCATTGGGCAACAAGGCATGCGTCTACGTCACCAAGATCGTCCAATGCGAGCTGCGCGACGTTCTCCGACTGCTGGAGGCGAAATGAGTAACGCCTATGAGCGTCGTGGCGCACAGCTCAACATGGAAAGCCTTTACATACGCCACGACGTCATCAGCGAGCGCAAACTGGCAAGGCTTAACCCCGACCGTCCAGTTTCTTTTCGAGCCGATCAAGCCGTAAGTCGATTTGGAACAACGCTTGGGCGATGTCCGCTAGGCCTTCGGTCATCCGTGACTCATAGGCATTTCTAGTGCTTGCCTGAGCCTGCTTGAACTTCGTTTCCGCTGAGCTCGCCCAGCTTGCAGCTCCACCCATTTGAATACTTCCTTTCCCCGCATGCAGCGGATTGTTTGTGTTGCAGCTTCAAGCCTACGCGGCACGGGGAAAGGGCCTTATCTTCCGAAAGGAACCCTCATGATCTGGTTCGTCATCTCCATCATCCTGCTGCTCTTCAGCGCCGCCGTCACCGGCGTCGCGCTGTCCAACAACGTCAAGGGGGCCGGCATCGGCCTCATTCCGGGCCTTGTCGGATTGCTGCTGCTCATTCCCGCATGCCTGTACTCCGTGGACGTGGGCGAGGTCGCGGTCATCCGCAACATGGGCGGCAGTCTGGCCGGTCATTCCGAAGACGCGGGCTTCCATTGGAAGACGCCGTGGCAGAGCGTCATCAAATACGACACCCGTAACAACCTCATCAACTTCTACAAGGACACCGATTACAAGTACGACGGCGGCAGCGCGGTCGGCAAGCAGGTCACCGTCAACGACAGGAGCGGTGCTTCGGCCGACATCGACATCCAAGTCAACTACAGCCTTGATCCGAGCGCGGCCGAATACCTGTACTCGGAGTATGGCAAGCAGCAGACGTTCACGCAGAACTACATCAGCAACGATCTGCGTTCAGTGGCGCGCGAACAGTCCGGCCGGTTCGACACCCTGACGATGCTCACCAATCGCGGCGAGTACACGAAGGCGGTGCAGGATGCGCTGGCGGCGAAGTGGAGGAAGATCGGCCTGACCGTCGAGCAGGTCAGCGTGCAGGACGTGCGCTACGGCGAGGCCATCACCAAGAAGTACACGGAGGCGCAGGCCGCCGAGATCGACAAGCAGAAGGCGCTCAACGAGCAGCAGGTCGCCAAGACCGAGGCCGAGACCAAGAAGATCAAGGCGCAGGGCGAGGCCGACGCCAACGCCGTGCTCAACGAGAGCCTGACCGACAACGTGCTCAAGCAGCATTACATCGACGCATTGTCCAACGCGGACCAGCTCGTCGTCGTCCCCGACGGCGCGGACACGCTCGTCCAGACCAAGTAGGGGTGGCGGTCATGTTCAAGCGTTATCCGTACACCATCGGCCTGTTGACCGTCATATCGTTCGTCGTCTGCGTGGGATGGCTGTTCACTCACGATGCCTGCATGCATCCGATCGGCAATGGCCTCGCCGCGTTCTGGGCGTTCGTGGAATGCCCCGTGGTGTTCGTCGCACTGTTCGAGGAGGCCGGCGAATGAACTTCGATGCACTCGTCTGGCAGCAGTGGGTGATCCTCGGATACGCGCTGCTCGAACACTTCATACTCATCGGCACGCTGCGCGAAACGAAGGCCAAGCCGGGAGCGCTTGTGTACCAGTCGCTCAGGCTCGTCATTCTCTGCGCGCTCGTGCTGACCATTTAAGGCTTGCCCGCCGCCATTGCGACCTTCCTTCCGATGCGGCGGGCGGCGACAAGGAACAAGTCGTTAACACCACCTCTCTCAATGATCGCGCCGCCGGTTCTCTCCACCGGCGGCGCGCCAAGGGCGGGCAGGTTCGCCCCCGGTCGAGATTCGCGTCAGGTGGGCGCGGGCAAAGACCGGGAAGCCGTTCGATTCGGCCGCCGTCCACTGGGGCCGCGTCAACGTCGGCCGCGATCCATCCCCATACGACAGGAAGTCAGTGGATTGCGGAAGCGATGGCGTGCGAGCCGGTGGTCTCCATTGCCGGCGTCGACCACGCCAGCGCGGCCCCGCACCAAACGAAGGAGTCCCATGAACACCCACCGCAGTCTCATGGTCTGGCCCATCACCGAACGGGGCCTGACCATGACGCCCGGCGAACTGATCGCCGAGGCGCTGGACGCGATCTGCGAATGCAATTCACGGCTCGACTACCCGCGCCTCATCCTCATGCCGTCGCCCGCCGCGTTCGTCATCGACCGAGGCGCGGCGACCATCGGCGCGGAATGCGAATGGGCATGGAAACGGGACATCAGGAAAGGAACATCATGACATCCAACGAGGAAATGGCCGAAAAACTCGCCGAGAAGTTCTACGGCCTCATCGAGGGCGACGTGTCCGTCTCCGGCGGTGAGCTGGCAAAACTGTTCGTCACGGCGCTCGACCAAGCCGGCCTCGCATTGAGCGAGAAAGCCAAGGCCTACATATCCTTCGAACCTGTGCTGCCCAATGGCAAGACGCTCGCCGACATGTTCGCCTCCAGCGACCGGAAGCCGCTCGGCACCGTCATCGACGACGAAGACGACGAGGAAGAGGACGACGGCCCGGATGACGCCGGCGAGCTTGACGAGCTGGAGCACATGCGCGACGTGGCCGACATGGCCTATGCGGCGCTCTCCGACCTCGCCCTGCACTGCCACAACCGTCGCGAAGACGTGGCATGGGGCATCGCGAGCAGCGCAGCCAAGGACGCGCACGTCCTCGCCACGTTCGTCGGCGACTGGATCGAGGACATGGAGGACGAGGACTAGTGGCCGGCGAAACCATCCTCACGATCGTCGGCAACCTGACCGCAGACCCCGAGCTGCGCACCACCGGCACCGGCACGCAGGTGTGCGGCTTCACCATCGCCTCCACGCCGCGCGCCTGGAACCGGCAGGCCAACCAGTACGAGGACGGCCAGTCATTGTTCATGCGCTGCTCCGCCTGGCGCGACCTCGCCGGGCATTGCGCCCAGTCGCTGTCCAAGGGCATGCGCGTCATCGCCACCGGCCGGCTCTCCCAACGCTCGTATCAGGCGCAGGACGGCACCAACCGCACCGTGGTCGAAATGACCGTGGACGAGATCGGCCCCAGCCTGCGCTACGCGACCGCGCAGGTCACGAAACAGGGCGGCCACGACGGCTGTCAGGGCGGCAGCACCTACGGCAACCCCGCGGGCAACCCGCCCGTTGGCCCACGGCCAGCCGCCGCGCCGTCTCAGCCGCCGGCGTCCGACCCGTGGGCCAACGGCGGCAGCGGCTACACAACGGACACGTCCACCACCGACACCGGCGACCCGGAATTCTAGAAAGGACACCCTCATGGCAAAGAAAAATGACTCTGGACTTGTCCAGGACGCGCTCATACCCGACGAAATGAGCCCGCTGAGCCTGCTGGACTTCAACAGCTCGTGCGCGAAGATCAAGCAGGCGGCCGTGGACTTCCGCCGCGCGGTCAACCACAAGATGCAGCTCGAAACCAAAGACGCCTACCTCGACAAGTTCCACCAGATCGACCCGTACACCGAGGCCGTGTACGACACGGACGCGCTCGCGCAGCACATCATCGACTGCGCCGAGGTCATCAACCGGCTGCTCACCTATCCGAAGGACGCACGCCGCGCGGTCCTGTACGACAACCTCCACGACAGCCTCGCCACGTTCGAGGAAAGCGCGCCCGACTATCCCGATCCCGACGACGATGCTGACGAGACCGACAGAGGAGAGGCCGTCGATCCGACCACCGGCGAGATCAAGTAACCACACATTGAGAGAGGCTTATATGCAGCAGGCAAACAAAAAAGCCACCCGCAACGGGGTGGCTCAGGAAAAGATGTGGTCGATATCAGCGCTCCGACGTCTCATCGGTTGGCACGACGTCTATGGTTTCTGCGTCCACATACGCCATAAAGCCGTCCGGCACTCCGTCATTGTCGTTGACGCACGCAAATTCATCGTCCTCACGATCTGCCGTCAGTTCGACGAACTTGCGCAGCTCACCGAACGTAAGCTGCTCGAAATCAATCGTCACACACATGCAGCGCTGGGTCTTCTTGTCGTTGCTCATAAGTCGATTATCGCATGTCGTGAAGGCGGCGCGCCATGTCTGTGAACTTCGACAGCACCTTCGGTTTCGATCCTGCGGTGCAGGACAGCAGCATGGCCGCGCGCGGACTGTACGCGACGATGGTGACGTGGTGCGACCACCAGATATACACGCGGCCGGACTCGTTCGACGGCACCTTCGACCTCAAGCGCGTCAGAAGCGTGGGCGGCACCGTCAGACTCGTGCGCGAACTCGTTGAAAACGGGCTCTTCGAGGAGGCCGGCGAAGGCGTGTACAGGGTCGTGACCCGTCGCGGCCTCGCCGTGTTCGGCAGCTTCAAGAACCAGAAGAAACCGCTTACGCCCGAAGAAGCCGCCGAACTGCACGAGAAGAAGGTCGTCGCCGGCCACGCCGGAGGCAAGGCGTCGGGCGAGTCCCGCAGGGCGAAAGCCGAAGCAAACAGGAAGCAAAACGAAGCAGACGCGAAGCAGACTGCTTCAACTTCAACAAAGCAAACAGGAAGCACTACCGTACCTAACCAAACCAAAACCATGCCTTCTTCCTCCCCTGACCCCTCCGGGCCGGGATCGAAGCAAACCGCGTCGGTCGCCGAGGCCGAGGCCAGGGCGTTGGCCGACCCGTTCGCCACGGCGTGGAACGCCTACCCACGCCACACCGGCTCGCGACGGGAAGCCGAGAAAGCGTGGGCCGCAGCCGTGGCCGGGCACGACGGCACGTCCGCCGTGACGGAAGCGCAGCTCATCGGAGCCGTCATCGCCTACGCCAAAACCGTGGACGACCCCAGATACGCGCCCAACATGAGCCGATGGCTGCGCCAAGGCGCATACATGGACACCATGCCCAGCCAGCCGAAACCATACCGGCACGCACTGCCCGACGGCACCGTCATCGACGACCGGTGGATCACCGGCCACATCCGGGACCACGTGCCCGTAGGCACCTTCACCGACGCGATGAGAGCCGACTTCTGGGCCAGCGTCAAAACCGGCATCGACCCGGAACAAAAAGCCAAGGAAATCATCAACGAATGCCAACGAAAGGCCAGCCGATGAGCAGCAAGCCAACAGCCGAGACCCGCAGAACCGTACAGAGGCGAGACCGATACCGATGCGCCATGTGCGACCGGGAAACCGGCAGCCACTGGAGCGGCGACAGCATCCACCACAGGGAACCGCGAAGCCACCCCTTCGACCGGCTCCACCAACCCGAAAACCTGCTCCAACTCTGCGGCAGCGGCACCACAGGATGCCACGGATGGGTACACGCCCACCCCGCACGCGCCTACCGGCTCGGCTACCTCGTCCACACGGGCAAAGACCCCGCCACCATCCCCGTCTACTACCGCACAGGCGGCTGGCAGCAGCTCAACAAGGACGGCACCCGCCATCCCTGCCCGCCACCCGAAGACCTCCCCACCCACATCGACATCAAGAAAGGCGACCAATGAACACCCAACACGACATCACCGTCAGCGGCAAACCCCTCAACCCGCCAAAACCGCCAGCCAAACCCCACATGCTCCTATGGATCGACACCGAAACCACCGGCCTCGACCCCAATCAGTGCGAACTCCTGGAAGTCGGCATGCAGGTCACCGACCTGAAAGCCGAAACCCGAGGCGGCAGCCTGCACCTGATCGTCCACCCCGACAACGTGCGCAACTGGGCCAACCACCCCGAAATGCTCAAAGCCTACGAAATGCACCTCGCCAACGGGCTCATGCTCGCCTGCGCCGAAGCACCCAAGACCGGCTACGACTACAAGCACACCGCGCTCAACATCCACGAATTCCTCAACGACCAACTCAGCCAATACACACTCCACCCCGCAGGAACCAACGTGGACTTCGACCTGCGCCAGCTCGACGTGCACCTCAGCCGCCACCTCGAACACCCCATCACCCAAGGACTCCACCACCGAAAACTCGACCTCACCAGCTTCCGCCTCGCCGACCAAGCCATCGGCGGCAACCCCTACCAAAACCACGCAGGCACCCACCGAGTCCAGGACTGCATCCGTCGGGACATCAACGACTACACCGCCTACCTCGACATCATCCGAACCGGCACCCAAGGAGACAGGCAATGAGCTGGATCAACGACCCCGTCAACAGCCCGAAGCATTACACCGACTCACACCCCGGCATGGAATGCATCGACCTGACCGCCGACACCACCTTCTGCCTTGGGAACTGCTGCAAGTACCTGTGGCGCTACCACAGCAAGGGCCGGCCCTTGGAAGACCTCGAAAAAGCCCGATGGTACCTATGCCGAGTCATCGACTACGGCGAAAAGATCGCGTGGACGCGCCAACAGTACGACATACTCACGGCACTCGTCGCCCACACCGTCGGCGTCGAAGCCAGAACATGGGCAAAACTCAAGCAAGGCTACCCCGACCTCGCCCTCGTCCTCATCGACGAACTCATCAAACGGGAAAGAGACAAGCAATGAGCACACGCATCCACTGCGACCAATACGGCATTCCGACCGACATCAGCGAACTGGAGGCGGGGGAGTGAGTAGTCAGTATTGCAAGCCCGAGGGTTCTGATCCGGTATGGCGTTGCCCGGTCTGCGGTCAATGGTGGCAACTCGACCTACCGGACGGCGACTTCTGGGAGCCTATGAGCACGCTCAAAGCGTTCCTCTTCTACCACGTGAAATGGAAGGCGGAACGCAAACACAGAAAGGCGGGCATATGACGCGCATTCGGATCATGTGCGATCAGACGGACGGCACCACCATCAAACTCGGCGCCATCGAAACCGACAAGACCGGCGGCACGATCTACTCGGCGCGACGCTACCTCACGCAGGACATGTACCGGGACACCGTCACCCTCGCCCTGCTGCGCTGGATCGCCCATCTCGAACAATTCAGCCAAACCAACCAAACCAAGGAAGACGCATGAGCATCGACCTGACACAACAGGCATTGAACGCGCTCGCCGACGCCGGACTCGGCGACAGTCCGGCCAAGGCCCACGAGGCCTACGTGATCGGATACACCCAAGGCCACAACGATGCGCTCGCGCTCGCCATCCGCATCGAACAATCCATAAACGCCACACAACCCACCGCCGGCGAGATCGAACGACTCGCCATCAACCTCTGGGAACACAACGGCGAGCGTCCGACCGTGTATGAGAGCGGCAAGCGCATCGCCGACCGCGAGCTCGAATGGTGGAAGCAGGTCGCTGTGAGCGCATGGAGTTTTATCAACGGAACGGAGAAGGAACAATGAGGAACGGCAGACCATACGCCATCAAGATCGCGCCCGCTACGGTGATCGCCTTCGCGGCGCTCGCCGTCGGTTACGGGCTCGGCGAACAGGCGCAGCTCGGCGAACAGGATGTGCAGACCGTCACGCAGGAGGTGCGGCAGACCGGCGACGTCAAACGCCTGTGCATGACCGTCAAGACCGGCGAGCGCATCGACGCCATGAGCTGCGAGCTCATCGACCCGCTGAGCGGAGGCGTCAAATGAGACCACGACTCACTTACGCGCAGAAGAGTGTGCTGCTCCAGCTCGTCAACCACGGCGACATGCAGCCCGCCGACGGCAACCACAAACGCACCTTCCAATCCCTGGAGGAACGCGGATACACGCAAGACGTCGGATACGGACGCTATGCCATCACCGAGGCCGGCCGTCGCGCGCTGCAAAAGGACTTGTCATGAAACGCCTGAGCATCGTCTTCACCTGCGACAGCGAACCAATCGGCCTCTACGAGATCGAACGCAGGCTCAGGACGGCGGGCTTCAAAAGGCCGCAGGCCGGTTCGATCATGGACGCCGAACAGTCCGACGAACTCGCCGAAGCCTACGAACAAGGCAAACAGGCCGTGTTCGACGCCATGAACCACTTCGACGAACTCGCCATCGTGGAACGCGCCAACCCCTACCGAAAGGACGGCCGATAACCCATGGACTGGCGACATCAGGCCGCATGCCGCGACCACGACCCCGAACTCTGGTTCAGCGGCAAACCATACGAACAGGCGGCCGCGCTCGCCATATGCCGGTCATGCCCGGTCATCGGCGAGTGCCGCCGGTTCGCCGACGAGCACAACCGGATCAACGGCTACCAGTTGCAGGGCATCTGGGGCGGCCGCCGATACGGGGTCAAATGACGACCCAAGAAAGGAAATCTTATGAACAACATCGACGCCAAAATCACCGCCTGGCAGCTAGGCCCCGTCACCATCATGCGAGGCACCGCCACGCCCGGCCGTGACGTGACGCACCCGGAATGCTTCGGCCGGTTCACCGTCGTCGCCCTCTCCTACGGCGGCGCGATCCGCAAGTGCATGCGCCGCGTCGCCCAAATGTGCGCCAAGCACTCCGCATGCGAACAGCTCGACCGGCAGGAGGCACGGGCGTGAGAGTCACCGAAGGCGTCAGGAAGATCATCGTGGAATGGCACGGCAAGGGCGTGCCGCCGGAAGAGACCGCGCGATCCCTGCGCATCCCCATCGACGAGGTGAAGGCCATCATCCTGCAAGCCCACCCGGCACCCGCGCCGGAAAAACCCGCCGGCATCGGCGACAATAGAAGAGAAAGTTAAGGAAAGTCAGCAAACCGTTGAAAACAAGCCGTTCCCGGCCAATCCACCACGTCGGGAACGGCTTCGGGAAAGTAAAAGCCCCCACCTTTCGGCAGAGGCTCGCATTGTCCAACAAGCGAGTATAGCACCAGCGAAAGGGCGGGGATGATGGAACAACGAACATGCGCGGCCTGCGGCAAAGCGGCCGGCGACGCGAACCTGTGCAAGGAATGCGTCAAGGACTGGGCGAAACGCCTCGCATGGCTCCTGAAGGCCGGCATGCCAGCCCTCCAACAGATCGCCTACAAACAAGCCACCACCCGCGAACGCTCGCCACGCCACGGCAACAGGGCATACGCGGCCCCGCCGGTCAACGAAGCCGCCCAAGCCCTGTACTCCGCAGTGGAAACGCACCTGCAACTCACCGGCGGCATGCTCGGCGTCAAACCGATCGGCCACGACCGATACGACCGGCCCCGCACCCTCATGCAATGGGCCGACATCACCCGCCTGCTGCTGCACCACATGCCCGACCTCGCACGACTCGACACGGCCGGCGACCTATACGCCGACCTGATCCGCCTATCGGAAAAGGTCGAAACCGCCACCACGCACGCCGGCGAGCGCCGTCTTGTCGGCGTATGCCCCAACTGCCTGAACACGAAGGGGGACGACGACGAGCCGATACGCACGCCGATCTACGCCGCCCGCTCCGCGCGGTATACGGTGTGCCCCGAATGCGGCGCATGGCTCGACTTGAAGCGCGTGCGGTTGGAGTACCTGCGCAGCGCGGGGCTCATGCACATCACGCGCACGCAGGCCGACGCCGCCCGATGGGTGCGGGAGAACACGGGTGTGAGCGTGACGGGCAAGGACTTGGCGAACTGGCGCAGCCGGGGCAAGATGCCGTCCACGCGGCGCATCGACCGGCATTATTGGGAGTGGAACATCATGGATCTGTTGGCCTGCGCGCAGGATCGCGCCGAGCGCGACGGCGGCGACGTTTGAACGTGAGACGGTTTCGTGTTACGCTGTCGCGTGTAATCGGAGTATCGGAAAAGCCTGTCCCATCGGGGATGGGCTTTTTTCGTATCCGATCCCCTTGGATGGTTGGCCGAGCGGTCGAAGGCACCCGCTTGCTAGGCGGGCAGGCATGACAACCGACCTCATGCTTCGCGGGTTCGAATCCCGCACCATCCGCCAGCCGCCGCCGGCACCGTGCGCAACCGGCGTATGCGGCACCCGAGAAACCACCACAGACAGACGCCTCGCCGGCGGTTCTTTCCTCTTCTTCCCGCCGGCGAGCGCAGTCTGTCGATCCGTACAGGCGTTCGATTGGAGGCGTGCGTGGGCAATCCGCGGTACAGCAATGGCTATCGCCGCCGGCGCGAGCGCGAGCGGTGGCGGCACATGCGGGCCGACTGCTACATCTGCCATCGGCCCATCGACTACGAGCTCAAGGCACCGCATCCATACAGCTTCGTCGTGGACGAGACCATCGCCCTGGCGCGCGGCGGCACGCTCACGCACGACAACAGCGGGCCCGCGCACCGATGGTGCAACGCCATCAAAGGCACGCACAGTCTGGCATGGGCGCGCGAGCGCGTCGCCCAGCTCATCGCCCAGGGCAAAGCCCCGCAGCGCATCGCGCCGGTCTCGGCCGGGCCGATCCGATGCTCGGACTGGTTCGGGGGTGGGGAGTAGACCCCACCCGGCCCCGCCGGGGCGACCACGGGCAAAGCGCCGTTTTTCCCCCGGGCTTTTTCCACACTTGAACGGAGGCCGTCTTGGTGTCCAGAACGTCGAAGACCCCTCGCTCGAAGAGCGCGTCGAAGTCCCATAGGGTCAGCAACGCCGCCGCTTCCGGGGATCGCCGCCGCCTCCTGGTGGCGATGCGCAACCTGATCGCCGAAAAGCTCGACGAAGGGTCGATAAGCTCACGCGACCTCGCGTCATTGACGAAACGGCTCGCGGACATGAGCGCCGAGATCGAGGCGATCGACAAGGCGTCGAACGGGCACGATCCGGCCATGCAGGCCCTGGACACGGAGGACGAACGATTGGATGAACACGAGGATTGACGGGGCGAGCTGCCAGATCATCCCCGACGATTTGTACACCAGCGGAGAGCCGAGCCTCAACAGGCTCGCCGCAGCGGCGGGCGACCGGTTCGACGTCTGGCAGCGGCAGATCAACCGGATCATCCTCGCGAAAAGCGCCGACGGCTTCTGGAGCGCCCGCAACGCCGTGCTGTCGATCCCGCGCCAGACCGGCAAGACCTACGACATCGGCTGGGTCGCGATCCACCGCGCCGCCCGAACCCCCGGCATGCGCGTCGTGTGGACGGCCCAGCACTTCAGCGTCATCAAGGACACGTTCGAAAGCCTGTGCGCGATCGTCCTGCGCCCCGAAATGAGCGGTCTCGTTGACCCCGACCACGGCATATCCCTGGCCGCCGGCAAGGAGGAAATACGCTTCCGCAACGGGTCGCGCATCTTCTTCCGCGCGCGAGAACGAGGCGCATTGCGAGGCGTCAAGAAGATCGCCCTGCTCGTCATCGACGAGGCCCAGCACCTGTCCGACTCGGCGATGGCGTCGATGCTGCCGACCCAGAACCGCGCCTGGAACCCCCAGACCATCTACATGGGCACCCCGCCCGGGCCAAGGGACAACGGCGAAGCGTTCACCCGCCTGAGGGACAAAGCGCGCGCCGGCCGCACCCACTCGACCCTCTACGTCGAATTCACCGCAGACCGCGACGCCGACCCCCTCGACCGCCAGCAATGGAGGAAAGCCAACCCCAGCTACCCGTCCCACACCAGCGACGAATCCATCGCCAACCTGTGGGAAAACCTCACCGGCGACGACTTCCGGCGCGAGGCCCTCGGCATCTGGGACGAACACGCCCTCAGCCAAGCCATCGACCGCCGCCAATGGGAGGAAGCCACCATCGAGCGCCGCCGCCCCGGCGGCGTCATGAGCTTCGGCATCGACATGAACCCCCAACGCACACGCCTGACCATCGGCGCATGCATGCGATACGACGACAACACCGCCCACATCGAACTCGCCGAATACAGGGACACCAACCAAGACGGCACCATGTGGGCCGTCAACCTCATCGACAAGGTCTGGGAACAAACCGCCGCGCTCGTCATCGACGGGCAAAGCCCCGCCACCGCGCTCCTGCCCGACCTCGCCCAGGCCGGCGTCACCGTCACCGTCACCGCCGCCACCGACATGGGCCGCGCCTGCGGCCGCCTCCAGGACATGCTCAGAGACGGCACCCTCACCCACCTGCCCGAAGACGGCCAACAACCACTCTGGCAAGCCGCCAACAAAGCCACCACACGCCCCATCGGCAAAAACGGACTCTTCGGATGGAACCGACCCGACGACGACACCGACATCAGCCCACTCAACGCCGTCACCCTCGCCCTCCACGGGGCCATGACCACCAGAAGAGACCCCACCCAAGAAACGGAGACATGGTTCTAATGCCCGCCACCGACCACAACGGCCTCGCCATCACCAACCCCGCCACCCAAGACGCCTACCTCGCCGTCCAATCCGCCAACATCACCCGCATCAAAGGCGTCGAAGACGACGACATGCCCACCATCCAAAAACTCCTCACAACATGGCGCGACCACTACGCACGCAACATGCTGAGAGCCGAATACTACCAAGCCCGATACCGATACAACGGCGTCGCCTACAGCATCCCCAAACAAATGCGCGCCCTCGCCAAACCGATGATCGGATGGCCCAACAAAGCAGTCCGAGCGCTCGCCGACCTCAACGTGTTCGAGGGCTTCGACGCGCCCGACCCGCTGCAGGCGCAGGTGGACGAACTCGTGGACGACAACGCATGGGACACCGACGTCTCCGAGGCGATCACCAGCGCCTACATCCACGGATGCAGCTTCATCACCGTGTACGAAGACCCCGACGAACCCGGCCGCATCCTCATGCTGCCCCGCTCGGCCGACTGGAGCGCCGGCATCTGGGACCGCCGACGCCGCCGCCTCGGCTCGGCCTTGACCATCACCGACAAGGACGACAGAACCGGGCGCATCACCGCATTCACCGCATGGCTGCCCGGCAAGGTCTACGAAATCGACGACAGCGAAGGCCCGTGGACGGCGCGGACGATCGAAACCCACCTCGACCGGCCAAGCGTCGTGCCCCTCGTCAACGACGCCCAGTCCTACCATCCGCTGGGCAACAGCCGCATCACCCGCACGCTCATGAACCTGACCGACTTCGGCCTGCGAACCATGGTGCGCATGGAGGCCACCGCCGAATTCTACGCAGCCCCCCGCGTGTGGTTCATCGGAGCGTCGAAGAAGTTCACCGACGACACATGGAGCAGCATCGTGAGCGTCATGAACGGCATGCCCGCCAACAAGAACGGCGACAAACCCACCATGCAGCAGCTCCAGCAGGCATCCATGACCCCGCACGCCGACATGCTGCGCACCATCGCCCTCATGGTCAGCTCCGAAACCGACATCCCCGTCAACGACCTCGGCATCACCATGGACAACCCCGCCAGCGCCGAAGCCATGGCCGAAGCCGAACGCAAACTGTCCCGCACCGCCGACCGGCAAAACAAACGCTTCGGCCGCGCGTTGAAGGAAGCCATGAGCATCGCACTGGCCTATCAGGGCGCAGACCCCGACGCATTGCGCGAACTGCGCCCCATCTGGGCACCGGTCAAGGAAACCAGCGACGCCGCCCGCGCAGACTGGTACCAGAAGGTCGCATCCACCAACCCCGACCTCGCCGACAGCGACGTGGGACTCACCCGCGCCGGCCTGACATGGGACGAAATCAAGGCCCACCGGGCCTACGAACGCCAGCAGCGCACGCAGCAATCCATCGACGAGCTCAGGGCCAAACTGACGATCGCCAAGACCGACGGCAAGGAGGCCGAAGCCAATGAGCAGCAAACCGGCCAACCTGCCGCTGAACAACCTCACTCCACAGCAGCGCCAAGCATTCCAAACCCATCTTGACGACCTCTGGGACGACTATCAGGACGCGCTCGCCGACCTGTCCCTTGAGGCCAAGCAGCTCGCGGCCGGAGTTGCGTGGGACAATTTTGAAGACCCGCTGCACTACCTTCGCACGGAAGTGTTCGAGACCTACGCGGATCGCGCCAACCAAGTCGCCAACGACTACTATGACGCGGTGCGCTCCGCATGGGCAGAAGCCGCCGGCGTCGACCTGCCGGCCTACACGCCATCCCGAGTGAGCGCGGATCGCGCCTTCTGGCAGATCGTCGGAGGATACAACAGCACCGACCACGTCGGACTCAAATTCGTGGACGTCATCAACCACCACAGTCGCGCTGGGCTGACGATGGACGACCTATGGGCCATGAAGACCGACGGATACGGACAAGACGAATGGATGAACCTCGCCGCCGACATCGTGGGCGTCACAGCACGACTCACGGCCAAATTCAACGGCGAGCACGATCCCTCGCAACCGCGCTACGCCCGCGTTCCGGTCGGCCCGACCTGCGCGTTCTGCATCCTCATGGCCTCGCGAGGCTTCGTCTACTGGAGCGAGGAAAAGGCCGGCGGACGGGACAATCGATATCACAAGAACGACGACTGCCGCATCGTATCCAGTTGGGGAGAAGCCCACGTCAAAGGCTACGACCCGGAAGGCATGAAAGCCCGATACCTGCAATGCCGCAAGACGATCGCCGGCATGCTCAATCGCGACGAATATGGAAAATACGTCGCCCGTATGAAGGACGCAGGTAAAGACGAAGACGAGATAGACGACTACAACCTGTGGACGACGCATCGCATCACCGAGGAAATGAGCCAGCGCGACCGTCGATGGCTGTACGACGGCACCACGCCGGAACCCTCCGTGGAAAGCGCAAGGGCGTGGTCCGAACTTCAGAAGCACGAACGCAAAACGCTCGACGCCCTCAAAGACAACGGGTTTGCCGTGACAGTGCGCGAAAGAAGCGACAAACAAGGCGTGAAGACATCAGACGCCATCATCAACGGTAAACGAGTGGACTTCAAAGCGCCGGAAGGACACGGCAAAAACACCATAGACCAGCTTCTCCGATCCGCAGCCCGCCAAGGAGACGCCGCAGTCATTCATCTGCAAAAGGAAAGAACGGAACTGGACGCCGAAGCCTGCAAAGACTACATACGGTCATCGCTTCGACGCAGACGTCTCGACTACGTTCTGCTCATCGACTACGACGGGAACATCGTCAGGGTCGAACGCGATACGGAAACGGCTTCTCACTCCCAGAGCCAATAACGGGTTCGAGGTAGAGAAGCCAAGACAATTCCAGTCTAACAGATTTTCAGCCACCCGCACGGGCGGCTTTTTTAATGCCCGGAAAGGGCTCAACCACAAGGAGAACAACCATGTTCCTCACCCCCACACCCCATCACATCCGATTCGTCGCGGCCCCGCCGGAAGGCGGCGAGTCCACCGGCGGCACCGGGCAACCGCCGGCATCGGCCGGCACGGAGAACGCCGGCGATCCGATCGACTGGGAAGCCAAATACAAGGAAGCGCTCGGCCACTCGCGCGACTGGGAAAAGAAAGCGAAGGCCAACAAGGCCGCCGCCGACGAGCTGGAAAAGCTCAAGGAATCCCAAATGAGCGAAACCGAGAAGGCCGCCAAGCGCACGCAGGAACTCGAAGCGCAGGTAGCCGCCTACAAGGCCAAGGAACAGCAGGCCGAGTGGAAGGCGCAGGTGTCGGCCGAGACCGGCGTACCCGCCGACGTGATCGAAGGCGACAGCCTCGAAGCCATGCAATCGCACGCCAAGCGCATCCACGAGCTGCTCAACCCCAAACCCAAGGCCCCGGCCGTGCACGGCGCTGACCGCCAGCCGTCCGGCAAAGGCCCGAACGAGAGCATGGTCAACTACCTGCGCAACCTCGGCCTCTAACCGGCCAACACCTCCTCACCCCTCATCTGAAAGGAAACCATCATCATGGCACTCGATACCAGCAAGGTGCTGCTCCCCAAGGAAGTAGCCACCGTCATCACCAAGCGCGCAAAGGACACCAGCACCATCGCCGCGCTGTCCCCAAGCGAACCCCAGCTCTTCCTCGACAAGGAATACATGGTCTTCACCGGCAATTCCGAAGCCGAAGTCGTCGCCGAAGGCGAACAGAAGTCCAGCTACGAGGAAACCCTCGCCCCGGTCGTCGGCAAGCGCTTCAAGGTGCAGACCACCACCCGCGTCAGCAACGAACTCCAGTGGGCCGACGAAGACGCCAAACTGGAGATCATCAGCAAGATTCAGGCCGATCAGGCCGCAGCGATGGGCCGCGTCCTCGACTACGTCATCTACCACGCCTTCGACCCCAAGAAGAAAACGACCCTCGAAGGCTTCAACGCGCTCGCCAAAAGCGCGGTCAGCGTGCCGGCCACCGACGATCGCGTCGCCGACATCGACAGCCTCGCGGAGGCCGTCAGCGACGAGTACGACATCAACGGCATCGCCCTGTCCAAGACCATGGCGAACGAGCTGCGCAAGATCCGCGTTCCCTCCACCGGCCAGCGCTTCTACCCGGAAATCCCGATCAACCTTCAGGTCGGCAACCTCGACGGCATCCCGGCCGCCACGTCCGGCACGGTCAACGGCCGGCTCGTCACCCCGGCGACCGGCATCCTCGCCTTCCTCGGCGACTTCCGCCTCATCAAGTGGGGCATGGTACGCGACATCTGGAGCGAGATCATCGAATACGGCGACCCCGACAACACCGGCAAGGACCTCAAGGGCGTCAACCAGATCGCCTACCGCACCGAGGCCATGTACTCCTACGCGATCCTCGACCCCAAGGGCATCGCCGTGCTCAAGAAGTCCACATCCTCCGTCAAGGCGAGCAAGTAATGGCAGCGCCCCTCACCCAGACGCTCGTAGTGCAGGAACACGACGAGGCCGACGAGACCGGCCTGTCCATTCCCGTGCGTCTGGTCAAGCCCGACGGCACGCCCTTCGCCGAAGGCGTCGCGACCATCGCATGGTCTGCCATCACCGGCAAACCGTCCACCTACCCGGCCGCAGCCCCCGCATGGAGCGCGATCACCGGCAAGCCCAGCACATTCGCCCCGCCCGCGCCGACAACCAGCGCTCGCGGCGGCGTGCTCCAGCAGGCGGCCGAACCGCAGCTCGCGGCCGACGCCGACTCGGCGGCCATCATCGCGAAGGTCAACTCCACACTGACCAAGCTCAAGGCCGCCGGCGTGCTCGCCTAAAGGGAGGCAATATGGACGGCTACCCACTCCAACCGTTCAACCTGTCCGGCAATCAGACCGATGGCGGCACGGGCGGCGATAGTGCCGTGGATGACGGCGAGCCGTTCGCGCAGGTCGGAGACCTCGAAGCACGCTGGCATGCGCTCACCGGCGAGGAATACAACCGCGCCGAAGCGCTGCTCGCGGACGCATCCGACCTGATCCGCACCACCTGCCCGCGCTGGCCCGCCGCCAAGCCCGCCACATTGAAGCGCATCGCCTGCATGGTCGTCAAACGAGCCATGCAGGCCGGCCCCGACATGTCGGGCGTCACCCAAAGCACCCAGACGGCCGGCAGCTACAGCGAAAGCCTGAGCTACGCCAACCCCGCCGGCGACCTCTACCTCACCACGAGCGAGAAGGAAGCCTTGGGCGGCGACGGCGAGGCATGGGCCTACGACATGGCCGGAGGCGCGACGTGAGAGGCGAGACCATCACCCTCATCCACCGCACCCCGGCCGGCCATGATCCCGGCGGCGGCATCATCTGGAACACCCGCGAGGAACAGGTGGACGACGTGCTCATACAGGACGGCTCCCAGTCGAACCTCACCGACAGCACCCGCCCCAACGGCATCCGCACCGCCAAAACCATCCACATGCCCCGCGCATGGCCCTACCGAAGCCTGCGCGGAGCCAAAGCACGCATCGACGGCGTCGAATACACCGTGATCGGAGACCCCCGCCCCTACACGGGCGGCATCACCCCGACCCGCTGGAACCTCACCGTCGAACTCGCCGACACCAGAGGCTAGGAGAGCAACGCATGGCGAAAGTCAAACTCAACCTCGCAGGATTCCGCCAAATCCGCCAATCCGCCGGAGCCATGCACGCCATCACCGAGCAGGCCAAACGCATCGCCGACACGGCCAACGAGCTGGCGCAAACCAAAAACGCCCACTACGACCACGCCGTGGCCCGCACCACCGACCACGGCTCGGTCGCACTCGCCACCACCAAGGGCAGCGGCGCGGCCGCCTACGACAACGCCAAACACAACACACTGCTCAAGGCGGTGGGCTGACTTGGCGCTCAACCTCGAAAAAACAGTCAAGGACTGGATCGACGCCGACCCCGACGGCGACGGCCTGACCGCCTACCTCGAAGTGCCCGCCGACCGCCCGCAACGGTTCGTGACCATCGAACGGGTAGGCGGCCGGGAACTCGAATACAGCAGCCGCCCCACCATCGCCGTGCAGGTATGGGCGGAAAGCCGGTGGCAGGCCGCCCAGCTCGCCACGGGCCAAGTGCTGCCCCGACTGCTCGACCTCGACCTGCTCGACCCCATCGCCGCCGTCAGCGTGGAAAGCGTCATCGACTTCCCCGACCCCGGCCCGCCGCCCCAGCCCCGATACCAGATCACCATCCATCTCGACGCCGCCGCCCAATAAGGCGACGCCAACCATCGAAAGGCACCATCATGGCCGAAACCAACCACAACAACAAGAAAAACGTCAGCCTCGGAAAGCCCAAGAAGACCGGCTGCCTCTACTACGCGCCCGCCGGCACCGCCCTGCCGACCGACGCGACCACCGCCCTGCCGGCAGCCTACACCTGCGTCGGCTACCTGTCGGAGGACGGCGTCACCAACGCCACCGACACCGACACCACCGACATCAACGAGATGGGCGGCATCAAGGTGCTGTCCGAGATCAGCGGCTACGGCGAGACATGGCAGTTCAACATGATCGAAACCAACGAAGCCAGCCTCAAACTGCGTTTCGGCACCGCGAACGTCACCGGCACAGCGGACAAGCTCACCGTCTACCACGCCATCCCGTCCGGCGAAAGCCTCGTGCTCGTGTTCGAGATCGCCATGACCGGCAACCGAGTCAAGCGCATCGTCGTCGCCGACGGCACCATCACCGAATTCGACGACACCACCTACAGCGCCGGCGACGCCATCGGCTACGGCGTGACCATGAGCGCCAACCCGAGCGACCTCATCAACGGAGCCACCAGCGTCGAATACATCGCCAACGTCGCCGCCGCCTCGCTCAGCAAGTGATCCCACCCCGCGCCCGCCGTCCGGCGGGCGCACCCCCTCTGAAAGGACACGCATATGGCAGCCAAGCAGCCGCAGGACCACAAGACCCCGAAAAACCAGCCCAAGACCGTCGAGGCCATGGGCGTCACCGTCACCGTCAGCCCCGCGATCTTCGATGACCTCGACATGGTCGAATACCTCTACGACCTCCAAGCCGCGCAGGAAGGCGATGGCACCGGCGCGTTCGCCATCGTCCCCTTCCTCAAGAAGCTCTGCGGCCCCCAGTACACGGCCATGAAGGACGCATTGCGCGACCCCGACACCGGGCGCGTGAGCATCGACAAGGTCAGCGAATTCATCGCCCAGCTCCTCGAACAGGTCGCCCCAAACTCCTGACGCTCATAGGAATGCTCGCCACGGCACCCGACGCGCTCGAAGCGGACTTCCAGCGTTTCTATGGGCTTAACCCCGACCTCATCTGGACGGGCGAACTGCCCGCCAACCGTGCGGCCGCACTGGCCGCCAACCTGCCCCGCCAGTCCATCATCTGGCAAAAACTCGACCCGCGCCTCGCATGGGACGACCAAACCTACCTTCTCGCCGACATCCGCGACAGCCTCGCGTTCCTCGCCTGGACGAAAACCAAGGAAGCCTCACGCAAGGGCGCGCGCTGGCGCGGACAACTCCAACGCCCCGGCACCGTCCGGCATGAAGCCACGGGCGGCGAGGTCATGGCGATGGACGACGAACAACTAGCCGCATACCTGGCCGCACCGCGCACCACCATCAGGGAGGCATAGCATGGCAATCGAGATCGCCACCGCGTTCGTACAGATCGTGCCCAGCATGAAGGGCGTCGGCAAGGCCATCGAATCGGCGTTCGGCAGCGCATCGGAAACCGCCGGCAACACCGCCGGCATCAAAGCCGGCAACGGCTTCGCCGGCGGCTTCGGCGCGAAACTCGGCGTCATCACCGGCATCGCGCAAAGCGTCGCGGGCAAGGCCATCGAAGCGTTCATGGGCCTGTCCGGCGAGATCACCAGCGCCTCCGACAGCGCCCAGAAGTTCGCCAGCACACTGAACTTCGCCGGCGTCAGCGAACAGCAGATCAAACGACTCACCGCCAGCACGCAGGACTACGCCGACAAGACCGTCTACGACCTCAACGACATCCGCAACACCACCGCCCAGCTCGCCGCCAACGGCGTGCCCAACTACGACAAGCTCGCCGAAGCCGCAGGCAACCTCAACGCCGTCGCCGGCGGCTCCGCCGACACGTTCAAAAGCGTCGCGATGGTATTGACCCAGACCGCCGGCCAGGGAAAACTCACGACCGAGAACTGGAACCAGCTCTCTGACGCGATCCCCGGCGCGAGCGGCAAAATCCAGCAGGCACTCAAGGAAGCCGGGGCCTACACCGGCAACTTCCGCGACGCGATGGCCGACGGGCAGATCACCGCGCAGGAATTCAACGACGCGATCATGTCGCTCGGCTTCACCGACGCCGCCGTGGAAGCCGCCACCAGCGCCAGCACCATCGAGGGAGCCACCGGCAACCTCGAAGCCGCGTTCGTCAAGCTCGGCGCGAGCGTGCTCGACAGCGTCAAACCCGCCATCACCGGCGGCATGAGCTGGATCGCAGACGGAGTCACCAACGCCGTGCCCGTCGTCCAGGCAGGCATCCAAGGCGTCATCGGCTGGTTCCAGCGCCTCTACTCCAAACTGGAGGAAAACGGCGCGATCACCGCGTTCAAATCCGCGTGGGACACCATTCGGGACGCGATCATGGGCGTCGTCAACATGGTCATCGACTGGGTGAAACTCATGCCGCCCGACGGGGTCGCGACCGCCATAAAACTCATCGCCGACACGTTGAACCTCATCGTCGGCAACGCCGGCAAGCTCGCGCCCGTGCTCATACCGGCCGTCGCCGCGTTCCTCGGCTTCAAAACGGCCACGGCGGGCATCACGGCGGTCGCCGGCGGGCTCGACGGCATCTTCAACGCCGCCGTGAAGGTCAAGAACGCCGCCAACGGCGTCACCGACCTCGTCAACGGCATAGGCGGCATCTCCGGCCGCATCCAGAAGATAGCCGCATCCACCAAGATCGCGCAGAACGCGCAACTCGCATGGAACGCCGTGACGAGCGCCGGCACCGCCATCCAACGGGCCTTCAACGCCGTCCTCAAGGCGAATCCCGTCGGATTCTGGGTCACGATCTTCGCCACGGTGGTCGCCGCGCTCGTCTGGTTCTTCACCCAGACCGAGGTCGGCCGCAAGGCGTGGGCCGCGTTCACCTCATGGCTGTCCGAGACATGGGCCGCGCTCGTGGAGGGCGCTAAGGCGATATGGAACGGGCTCGGCGAATTCCTCGCCGACCTATGGGCGACGATCACAGGCGGCGTGCAATCCGCATGGGACGGCATCTCCGGCTTCTTTGCAGGCCTATGGCAGACGATCAGCGGCGGCGTCACCGGCGCGTGGACGTCGATCACCACGTTCCTGTCCGGCGTGTGGACCGGCATCAGCACGACCGCCACGACGATCTTCACCAGCGTCCGGGACTTCATCGTCAACGTGTTCACCGTCATCGGCGCGCTCATCGTCGCCCCGTTGCAGGCGATCCAGAACGGCATCAACACCGTGTTCGGCTGGATACTCTCGTTCATCACCCAGCAGATGAACAGCACGAACACCGTATGGAGCACCGTATGGACGGCGATCTACAACGTCGTCAACACGATCTTCACGCTGATAAGCGGCTACATCTCGACCGTGGTGAACGCGATCCGCACCGTCATCGTCGTGTTCCTCGACCTGCTCAAGGGAGACTGGCAGGGCGCATGGGACGCGATCAAATCGTTCTTCACGACCACATGGGACGGCATCAAAGCGTTCCTGTCGAACATCCTCGACGGAATCAAAAGCATCTGGACGAGCGTATGGACGGCCGTAAGCCAGTTCTTCACGGATGTCTGGAACAGGATCGTCGCGTTCTTCACGCCGATCATCAACGGCATCAGGAACACGATCGGCAACGTCCTCAACGCCATCAGCGGCGTATGGACGAGCGTCTGGAACGCGGTCAGGTCCGTCGCATCCGCCATCTGGAACGCGATCAGCGGCGTGGTGTCCACATGCATCCAGAATGTGCGCAACACCATCTCGACCGTCCTGAACGCCATCAGCGGCGTATGGACGAGCGTATGGAACAGCGTCAGCTCGTTCCTGGGAAACATCTGGCACGGGATCACGTCGGCCGTGTCCAACGGCATCCAATCCGTGTCGAACACCGTCGGCCGCATCCGCGACACCGTGCTCGGCGCGGTCAGCGGGGCCGGCGGATGGCTGTACGACACGGGCCGTCAGGTCATCAGCGGCCTCATCAACGGCATCGGCGGCGCGTTCGGTTGGGTCAGGAACACGATCAGCAACCTCGGCAGCAGCCTCGTCGGCTGGGCCAAGGGCGTGCTCGGCATCCACTCGCCATCGAGAATCTTCCGCGACGAGGTCGGCAAATGGATACCCGCCGGCATGGCCCAAGGCATCGACAAGGCCAGCGGCCTCGTCGCCGACAGCATCGACGGACTGACCGACATGGTCCCGACCGTCAGCCTGAAGACCGACACCAGCCGACTCGAAACCCCGCTCGCATACCACGGCACCGTCAACGGCGGCCGGATCGCGTACACGATGGACGAACAGGCCGGCGAATACGCCACCAAACAGGACATCATCGACGCGATCGACGCGGCCCTCGCCGCCGGCATCACGCTCAACCTGTCCGACCGAGGCGGCGAGGTCATGGCCGGCAAGCTCGCCAAACCAATGAGCTACGAACTCAACAGCCTCGCCATGAGAGGCCGTTAAAACCAGAGAGGACAGCATCATGCTCTACCAGCGACGCATGCGCCTACCGCATGTCGAAGACCCCACGCTCAACGGCGTCCCGCTGGAACGCATGATGCTGTCCCTGACCTCCGACGGCGTGACCATCGACGCCGCCAAACCGACCTTGAGCATGCAGGACATGCCCGGCCGCGACGGCCGGCTCGACCTGACCCTCACCGACCCCTCGGGGGCTGCGTACATGGGCGACCGCGCCATCACGCTCAGCCTGTACGCCATCGGCGGCGAAGACGACATCCTCGCCGCCAAAACCCGGCTCGCCGCCCTAGCCGGCACCATAGTCTCACTCTCATGGCGCAGCCTGCCCGGCGAATACCAAGGCCGCATGAGCCTCGGCGCGTGGGAAGACAAATGGGCCGGCGACCACCAGATCGCCACCCTCGTGCAAGCCGAGATCGACGCCCACCCCTACCTGATCGGCCGCAGCCGATCCATCGCGCTCAAAACGGGCGCGAACACGATCCACGTCAAAGGCAACCGGCCATGCTGGCCCACATGGACGCTCACCCCCGCCAGCGGGGCGAAAACCGTCAGCGTCAAGGACGCGCACGGCCACACCCTCGCCATCGCCGGCACGACCGCGATCACCGGCCGCATCTCCATCGACACCGACCCCGACCACCGGGAGCTGCGCGTCAACGGCAACCTCATGACACCCACACTCGAATCCGACTACTTCCCCCTGCCGCCCGGCGTGCACACGCTCACCCTCACCGGCTGCACCGGCATCCTCACCTACCGGCCGCTCGACCTCATCTAGGAGACACGACCATGCGCTACATGATCTTCGACCGCTGGGGCAACCCGCTCGGCGACCTGCCCTATGTCATCAAGGCTCTCCGCACCAGAGCCACCGACGGCACCGACACACTTGATATCACCACCATCGGCGAGATCAACAAGGACGAACGCATCGTCTTCAAGGACTCGATGGGCCGCTGGGCGGAATACCTGTGCCAGTCCACCCAGACCGCCCGCGCCGCAGGCATGCCCGTCACCGTCGCCTACTGCACCGGCAGCATCGCGGAACTCTCGCGCACCTATATCGAGGACAAACGCAACCGCAACGCGAACGCCAAAGCCTGCCTCGCCAAAGCCCTCGAAGGCACCCGGTGGGCGGTCGGCACCGTCGAGACCGGGACCATCACCGGCACGGCCGACCTCAGCTTCTACCACTGCACCGTCCTCGAAGCCATCCAGAAGACCGCCGACACCTACGGGCTCGAAGTCCAGACCGAATACCAGCCCGACCCGACCGGCAACCGGATCGGCCGGCGCATCATCCACCTCGTCGAACACCGGGGCACCGCCAACACCACGAAACGCTTCGAATACGGCAAAGACCTCACCCAAATCAAACGCGACATCGACAGCGGCGACGTCATCACCCGCCTCTACGGGTGGGGCAAAGGCATCGAACAAACCAACGACCAAGGCGAGGCCACCGGCGGATACAGCCGCAAAATCAGCTTCGCCGACGTCAACAACGGCAAACCCTACGTCCAAGACGACCAAGCGCTCGCCAACTGGGGCATACCCGGCCCCGACGGCACCAGACACCACAGCGAAGCAAGCGTGGACTTCCCCGACTGCGAAGACCCCAAGGAACTCCTAAACCTCACCAAAGCGGCGCTCAAGACCCGCACCACGCCGACCGTCAGCTACACGGCCGACGTGACCGCACTCGGCCAAGCCGGATACGACCCGGAAGGCACGGACGTCGGCGACAGCGTGCAGATCATCGACACCAGCTTCACCAATCCCCTCCGCCTCGAAGGCCGCATCCTCCAGATCGAGGAAGACCTAGCCGGCAGCCTCGCCGAAACCAAGATCACCCTCGGCAACATCCGGCAATCCTACACGCAGCGCCTCGCCGCCCAACAGCAGGCCCTCGACAAACTCGTCTCCAACTCCGGCGCATGGAACAGCGCCGCCGGCGGCACCGGCCCGTACATGAAGGACCTCATCGACCGCATCAACCAGATCATGAACGCCACCGGCGGATACACGTACCTCAAACCCGGCCAAGGCATCTACGTGTACGACAAGCCCGAAGACCAGAACCCCACCCAATGCATCCACATCGGCGGCGGCTACTGGCGCATCGCCGACCACAAGAAAACAAACGGAGACTGGGACTTCCGCAGCCTCGCCAACGGCAAGGGCCTCTTCGCCGACACCATCTTCACCGGCCGACTCTCCGACGCAGCAGGCCTCAATTTTTGGGATATGGACACCGGCGAATTCAGCCTGTCCGCCCGCAGCGCCGTGGGCGGCAAGACCGTGCAGGAATACGCCGACGGCGCGCTCTCCGACGCGAACTCGTACACCGACGCGGCCAAGCAGGCGGCGATCACCGAGGCCAAGCGTCAGGCCGACGCGGCCGACACGGCCAAGCTCGCCGAAGCGAAGAAGTACGCCGAGGCCGATGCGACGAACAAGGCGAACGCGGCCCTCGAGGCGGCGAAGAAGGCGGCAGCGGCCGGCGACACCAGCACGCTCGAAGCCGCCAAATCGTATGCCGACAACACGGCCACGAGCCATGTGAACACGTTCGAGAAGGCGCTCACGCAACAGTACATCTTCAACAAGCTCACGAACAACGGCCAGCTGCAGGGCCTGTACATGAGCGGAGGACTGCTGTACGTCAACGCCACCTACCTGCGAAGCGGCATCATCAGCGGCGCGAGAAGCTACTGGAACCTCGACTCCGGAATCTTCAGCATGAGCGACGCGAACGGATTCGAAACGGTTCATCTCGACGGCGACGGAGTCCATAACACGCTCACCGGCACCTTCCAGACTGGCACGTCCGGATCTCGCCTGTGGATGAGCCCGAAATTCAAACAGAAGCCGATCGGAGGATCCGCCGACATCACCGGCGCCGGCATCTCGTTCATCCACGCAACCACGGCGGCGCAGCAGCCATACATCGCTGCCGAGTCCACGAATTCCGAGATGGGCGAGATCTCGACGCTCACCTTCAACGGCGGTCGTCGCGCGAACACAGATCCAGGCGCCTTCGTACGAGTCGGCAGCACGAAAACCGACAACGCCAAGATGCGAGGTGTCTTCCAGGCACTCGTCATGCGCGACTACAGCCTGTCGTCAAATGACGCGAACAGCTCCGGCGCACGACTGGTGTCTTCGGCCTCTCCAGACACAAACGCGATGGACACGTATTCGGAACTTGCGGCATGGGATCCAAACGGCGCCGTCGGGGTGAAGGCGGACATCAACACCGGATACCTCTACCTAGGGGGCTTCCTCGGGGGCTATACGAACCGTCACACACTCGATGGATCCAGGGCATGGAAGGCATGGATGCCGAACGGCGGGGCAATATCGGTCGGTGCGGCCGCGACCGTGCACTTCACCGTGTCATCGCCGGCAAAATACGGCAGATACTACGCCGTCGCAAACGCTGACGGAGAATGGGGCGGCATCATCATGCACGTCAAAAACACCGGAGGACAATCCGGATGGGACATCCTAATGTACAACGCCGACCGGAACCCATGTACGGTCGACATGTATTGCGACACCTTCGGATGGCTCGTCAAATAAGGAAAGCCAAACATGAGACAAACCATGACAATGAGCGACGGGAACATCATCGTCAACTGCGACGAACCCATCAACGGATACCAGCAATTCGTCTTCTCCCCAGGAACCATTGCATCCTGGACGGCACTGCTCGGACTTGGATCCACAGCCGAAGCAGTCGCCGCGATAATGCAAGGCGTCGAGGACACGACGCGATACGATCCGTCAACCGGCAGGGGGGTCTGGACGGAGGCCTATGAAGCGCTCGAAGCGGCGCTGAACGACAGTGCGGCGGACATGTCAATGCTCGCCGATGACGGAACCGTCCAGAACGATCCGCTGACTGTAGCCCGCAACGACACCAGAAAAGGCATGCACCTACCAACCATCCCGCAACAGGCGCAATCGGTATCGACATACGCCCTCGAAGACTCAGACGCCGGAACCGGCATAGACACGTCCTGCGTTGACGCACAGGCGCTTTCCGACCTGCTCTCGGACAAGACGGTTGCCAATGCCATCGACAACGACGAGGAAAGCTTCTACGCAAGCCTCATGCCGCAACCAATAACCAGATGAAAGGTAGTAGAAAAATGAACGATGACCAGCAGTACGTCAGCTTCGACCGACTCGTATCGCAGAAGCTTTCCGAACAACTCGCCGACGCGAACCGGCAGATCGCCACACTCGCCGCCATGTGCGACATCAAGGACGCGCAGATAGCCGAACTCCGCAGCCAGCTCGAAAACAAGGACGACGGCAATGGCAACGCTTGACAGCTTCCGCGAAGCCACAGGCGAACCCATCCAACTCGACCTAGCCAACGGCTACATCGCAGACATACGCCTCAACGCCGGCGACATCAACGGCCGCACCATCACCGTCGAACTCACCGACAACGGCACACCCATCACCACAACCGCCGAAATCACCTGCGCGCTCGACTACAACACCAGTCCCGGCAGCAGCCTCGGCGACCGCGTGACCATGAGCCCGGTCAGCGGCGCGGCCACGGCCACGTTCCGCGCAGCGGTGCCCCGCAAGGCGCTCGCCAAGCCCGGACGCATCCTGTTGGGCATCGAGATCAGCAGCGGCGGCCACAAGGTGTGCTCGCGCAACTTCTACGGGCTCGTGGAACGCGCCGTGTTCGACGCCACGTCACCCGACGCGGACGACAAGCTCGGCCGGATCGAACAGCTCATCCTCGACGCCGACAAGGCAACCAGCAGCGCCAACACCGCAGCAGGCAAGGCCAACACGGCCGCGACGGCGGCGAACACGGCGGCCGCGGCCGCGAACACCGCCACAGGCAAGGCCAACACCGCCACCACGAACGCCAGCGCGGCGGCCACGGCCGCGAGCACTGCGGCATCCAAGGCGAACGGCGCGGCTAGCTCGGCCACCACGGCCGCATCCAACGCCAACGACAAGGCCACGGCGGCAGACACGGCCGCGACCGCAGCGGCCACGGCGGCCGGCAAGGCCAACGACGCCGCATCCAAGGCAACCAGCGCCGCCGGCGACGCACGCGACGCCGCCGAAGCAGCCCGCACCTCGACCATCGAATACGCGCAGCTCTCCGACGACTGCAAGGAAAAGATCGCCGCCAGCGCCAGCGCGGGCGTGGTCTTCGCCACACAGGCCGAAATCGACGAACAGTACGAGACCGTGATCGAACCCGCCCTGGGCGGCGACGCGATCCATCCCCTCACCCAAGACGACATCGATTGGGCGCTCTCCATCATCAACCAGTAGGAAGGAACATCATGGCGAACACGCAGAAGGTCATGACCTTGGAGGACACCGCCAAGCTCATCGCCAAAGTCCACGCCAACGCCACAGGCGGCGCGAAGTTCGAATACGACAACGCCAAGGGCGAATACGGCAACATCGCCGCCTACATGGCCGCCCACAAGGACGGCAAGGTGTACGGCGTGAAATTCCCCAAATACACGTACAGCAACACGCCAACCGGCGTGAAGACCCGAGACAACGCCAACCTGACCATCGAGATCAGCACCAACGCCAAGGCCGGACGCGACGACTACGCGCCCCTGAACGCCTTCCGCACATGGGACGTCAACGCCACCGTGGACGACGACGGCGTGCCCCATGTCACCGCCATCGACGGCATCGACACCCGCTTCAAACGCGACGGCAGCAACGGCGACGTGTACGTCATGACATGCCCCGGATACTACAAGCTCGAAAGCACGAGCACCCACAACGAATTCCTGTACAGCGACACCCAGTACGACGGTTACGCGCCATTGCCCGGCGTGCTGCTGCCCGACGGCAGCAAACGGCCATGCCTGTTGTTCGCGAAATACGCCGCCTCCCTCGACTCCCAGCAACGCCCCCTGTCCGTCAGCGGCAAGGAGATCGACCGAGAATTCGGCTCCCAGAACCGAGCCATCGACTACGCGCTCAAGAAAGGCAAGGGCTACGCCGGCCGCTGCGCCGGCGACACCTTCTATGTCCAGCTCATGCTCATGCTCAAATACGCCACCAAAAACTCGGACGTGCTCGGCGGCTGCTGGCAGTACACGCCTCAGACCGCCGTCACCAAGGCCGAAACCGGCGTCAAGCGCGTCATCATCGCCACCAGCTACGCCAACAACTTCGACGTCGGCAGCACCGTCAATGTCGGCACCGACAAGGAACGCAACAACGCCGGCAACTACAGCGCCGCCCGGGCACGCACCATCCTGAGCAAGACCGCCATCGACGACAGCAACACCGCCCTCAACCTCGACGGAACCCCCATCACCACGACCACCGCATGCTTCGTCAGCAGCATGCCGTGGAAGACCGGGGCCACCGACAAGCTGCTCGGCACCGACGGCCGCCCATCCGCCGCGTTCGCCGCAAACCACCAGCCCATCCGCCTACAGGGCATCGAACTGTTCAACGGCATCTACGAAAGCGACGCCGACCTCATCGCCAACGCCGTCAAGGACAACGACAACCTCGGCCGCATCGAACTCTACCGCGTGTTCGACATCACCAAGGCATCCAAGACCTCGACGGCGAACTACACCAAGATCGGCGAATTCGCCGCACGCGACAAGACCACGAACGACTCATGGCGCTACGCCGAGGACTTCACCCTGTCCAATGGCGTAATCATCCCCACGGGACTGGGCGCGACGAGCACCACCGGCATGTGCGACGCCATCGGAGCCAACCCGCTCACATCCCAAGGCCTCCGACAGGTGCTGCGCTTCGGCGCCCTCGGGGATGGGGTGCTGTGCGGCGCTTTCGCCGCGACCCTCTGGACCGACCTCGCGATCCGCGGGTGGAACATCGGGGGCCGCCTGTCTGCGCTCGGTCGCACGAAGGCGTAGCCGCAGTGCGATGGGGGGTGAAGCGAAGCGAGGGGGCGAAAGCCCCCTTTCTACGTTTCGCAACTCTTTGGGATTTGTGGCGGTACGCCTCCGACGTCCGTGCGTGGTGCAGCGCTTCGGCAACCTCAGGGATGGGGTGCAGTACGGCGCTTTCGCCGCGAACCTCAGGAACGACCTCGCGAACCGCAGGTGGAACATCGGGGGCCGCATATCCGGTCAATCCTGTCAACACGATCATTACGCCACAACTACCCTCCACGCCAGCCAGTGAGAGGGCAAGCCACGGCCCAGCCGAAAATCAAACCGAGCACCCGGCCGGTAGGCGAACCCATCCAGCACCGTCGAACGCCGGCATAGTCCAGATAGGAAACGCTCTGAAAACCCATTGCAAGCACACCCGCTGCGCCACGCCCATGTTCGTCCGCAGGGCGATCGATCACTACCTCAAGGGCAAACGGTCCCGCCGCGACGTGACCCGCTTCCTCGAAACCCACCCCGACCTCGACCGGCTCGCCGAACGGATCGCCGACGAGATACGCGAAGGCCGATACCGCGACACCAGGATCACGTACTTCAACCGCGTCGAACCGATCAGCGGCAAACACCGCGTCATCGGCCGCGAATCGGTACGCCACCAAATCTACGACCATGTGGCCGTCATGGCTCTCCAGCCGTTGTTCGACGCGAAGGTGGGCCGATGGCAGACCGCCAGCATCCCCAATCGCGGCACCATCGACGCCCGCCGCGCGATCAAACGATGGACACGCGAACGATCCAGCAAATGGTTCGTGAAGCTCGACGTGCGCAAATACTATCCCAGCATCGACCGCCCCACATTGAAGGCGATGCTCACGCGCGACGTCGGCGACCCGATCCTGCTGCGCCTCGTGTTCCACCTCATCGACCGGTACCAAGGCGACAACGGCCTCAACATCGGCAGCTACCTGAGCCAATGGCTCGCCAACTACTACCTCAGCCACGCCTACCACTGGATCGAATCGCCGGCCATGACCATCGAACGCACCAGCCGGCGCACCGGCGAGATCACCCGCCGCCGGCTCATCACGCACCAACTGTGGTACATGGACGACCTGCTGCTCATCGGCACCTCCAAACGAGATTTGAAGATCGCCGCCCGCCGCATCGTCCGCTACCTGAAGGACGCGCTCAAACTCGACGTGCACGAGGAATGGAACTGCAAACGCCTCGACCTCGAACCCATCGACATGGTCGGCTACACGTTCCGACCCCACGGCCGCGTCAACATCCGCAGCGGCGTGTTCCTCCGCGCCCGCCGCACCTTCAACCGCGCCAGACGCCGGCCCATGACCGAACAGCTCGCGCGACGCTGCTGCTCCTACTACGGATACCTGCGCAACAGCGACAGCATCCGATATCGGCGACGCCACCGCATCGACCACACCATGCGCCGCGCAACCCGGTATTTATCCACCCAACACAGGAAGGAAAACCCATGCTCCAGACCGTATCCAGCCTCGAACCCCTCGAAGAGGTCAGCTACTACCCGCGCGGCGACGGCCTCGCGGACATCCGCATCCGCCGCAACATCACCACCGTCATGCACGGGGACGGCGAAACCGCATGGACGGAATACACCGCCGACGAAGCCTACACGATCCGCGACCTGACCGAACAGGAAGCCATCGAACAGGCCGACAGCATCTGGCTCGACTGCGTGCAGGCATCCAAATCGGACAGTCAGCGCCTCGCCGGCTTGGAGGCGTCCAGCCTCGATCAGGACGAGGCATTGGCCGAAATCTACCAGCTGCTGTCAGGGGGTGAAGCATGAGCAAAGCCATGATCCGCGTCTACGCCCGTCTCGTCATCGCCGGCCGCAAGACCATCGACGACGTGCCCGAAGCGGGCCGCGAAGCCGTACGGGCATACATCGCCGGCCTCGACGAGGGGATCGGAGAGTGAACCCCATAGCCCAGCAGCTCACCGTCTGGGCCGCCACCGGCATCATCACCGCCCTGGGCGGATACATGCTCGGCTGGTGGCGCGGCTACCGACGCAAATCCGACGCCATGCAGACCGGCGTGCGCGTGCTCCTGCTGTGCAAGCTCGAACAGATGCAGCGCGAAATGGTCGCCAACGACGGCATCGCCGACAACACCGCCAAACGGACCGCGCAGCTCGTCTACGACAGCTACCACAGCCTCGGCGGCAACGGGCACGGCACCCAAGTCAACCAGGACATACAGGACGCGCCGATAGCCCCCAAGAAGGTTTAGCCCTCGCCGGACATCCCGGCGGGGGCTGTTTCATATGCCCACCCAACACAGGAAGGAAAACGAATGGGCAAAATCAAGAACAAAAGCAAGCCGCTACAGGCCCTCATCGCGGCACTGTTCGCCGTGCTGCTCGCGTGCACGCCGGCGATCGCGATGGCCGACATGGTCGGCATCGACGTGTCCGGCTGGCAGGACGCTAACGTGACCTGCACCGCCAGCTACGACTTCGCCGTCGTCAAGGTGTCCCAGGGCGTAGGCTTCGAGAACTCCAGTTGGCGCACGCAGGCCAAGTGCGTGACAGACCGGGGCAAGAGCCTCGGCCTGTACCACTACGCCGGCGGCAACAACGCCGAGGCCGAGGCCGACTACTTCGTCGGCCGGGCGAGGGACTACATCGGCAGGGCCGTGCTCGTGCTCGACTGGGAGTCCTATCAGAACGCCCAGTGGGGCAATTCCGACTGGGTTCGCCGGTTCGTCCAGCGCGTCCACACGCTTACCGGCGTATGGCCGATGGTGTACACCAGCGCCGGATACCTGAACCAGCTCCCCAGCGACGTGAGAGCCAACTGCGGACTCTGGGTCGCGCAGTACGCCAGCAACGCTCCCACCGGCTACCAGAGCCGACCGTGGAACTACGCGATCTACGGCGAGGCCATGCGCCAGTACACCTCCAACGGATGGATCAGCGGCTACAACGGGCCGCTCGACCTCAACTACTTCCGAGGCGACGCATCCCAGTGGCAGGCCTACGCCAACCCCGCCGGCGCAGCCAAGCCCGTAACCCCGCCGCCGACCGAGAAGCCGCCGACCCAGACCATCGACCTACAGGCACTCGCGACCGCCACGATCCGTGGCGACTACGGCAACGGCCAGCAGCGCCGCGACGCGCTCGGCGCGAACTACGACAAGGTAATGGCGATAGTCAACCAGCGCCTCGGCTCCGCGACCGTAGCGACGCAGCAGACCACGCAGGCCAACACGACCCGCGTGACCGTCCGCTCCGGCGACACCATGAGCGGCATCGCCTCGCGCACAGGCCTGTGGCCGCTGTCCAGGTGGAGCGTGCCAAGCGGCAACCTCAACCTGATCTATCCCGGTCAGGTCGTCACCTACAACGGCGGCGGCAGCGTCGCCACCGGCAGCAACGCCCCACCGGCCACCCGCACCGTGACCGTGCGCAGCGGCGACACCCTCAGCGGCATCGCCGCCCGCCTCGGCATCGGCTACACGCAGCTCACCGGCTATCGCAGCGGCAACCCCAACGTGATCTACCCCGGCGAAGTGCTGCACTACTGAACTACTGAGAACCCGAACCCAACCTGGGAATCCTGCACCTTGGCCGGGCGGGGTTCCTAGGTTCCAAATCACAGAATCGAGGACAATATGACCGACGAAAACACCGACCCCCAGACCGCCGGCACGGAGCCGACCGTGCCCGATTGGCTGCTGCCGAACCGAGCCTATGACGTGCTCAAATGGGTCGCGCTGATCGTGCTGCCGGCCATCGGCGTGCTCGTGCAGACCCTCGGCCCCGTATGGGGCTGGACGTGGGCCGATCCGGCCGCGACGACCATCAACGCCGTCGCCCTGACCATCGGCGTCGTCATCGGCGCAAGCACCCTCAAGGCCCGCGCATCCAAGGCCTGACATAACAAAGCCCCCGAACCTACCGCACTCACGGTATGGCTCGGGGGCTTTTCGTCGTTTAAGGGCTAGGCGTGGATCGTTTCGCGGCGTCGCGTGGTGCGCAGGCGGTCGGCGATCCATGTGTTGACGACGGCGTTGCGGCTGATCGCCAGATCGGCGGCCTCCTCGTCCAGTTCGCCGACCATCCATGCGGGCATCGTGAGCGTGATGCGCTTCTCCAGCGGGGGGTGATGTTCGACCACGGGATTGCTCATGTCCACGTAGTCGAGGATGTCGTCGCCGTTGTCGAACATCTCCTCAAGCTGGTCGCTGGTGATCGCCTTGGCGTCGGGCTTAGTCTTGGCTGTCATAGTATGCCTCCTCGTTCTTGCGTGATCTGCGCACGGATATGATGCGGATGCGTTTGCCGCGCTTGGTGGTGATCGCCGTCCAATGCTTGCCGTCGATCATGCCGAGCACGATGTAGCGCACGTCGTCGTTGCCGGGATTGGGAGCGGTCAGCGTCACCGTCTTTGAGTTGTCCCACATGCGCTGGGCCGCCTCGAAGTCGATGCCATGCTTGGCGAGGTTCTTCGCGCTCTTCGCCGGATCGTATTCAAACTCCATCAAACCTCCTAATACGTCTATTATACATCAATATGACATCAATACAACATCATGCGGCGAGGCGCGTGGCTTCCACTGCGGCGCGCAGGCGGTCGTCGGGCATGGCGATGTACCGCTGCGTGGTCTCGACCGAGGCGTGGCCTAGGAGCTTGGAGACGAGCAGCAGGTCTCGTGTGGCGGCGTAGGTCGTTGTCGCGTACCTGTGGCGCAGGCTGTGCGCCGTCCATCCGTCGCCCAAGAGGTCGCTCAGGTGTCGGCCGACGTAGGATGATTCGACGTGGCCGCTCCATCGGCCGGGGAACAGATAGCCGTTGGCGGATCGGATCAGCAGGGCGAGGTCGTCGCCGATGGGCACGATGCGCTGCTTGTCGCCCTTGCCCACGACCACGAGGCTCCAGCCCACGAGGTCGCGCATCACATCGCGGCTGTGCACCTTCGCGATCTCGAAGCGCCTCAAACCGCATTCGGCGCCGAGGCGCAGCATGAGCCGTTCGCCGTCCGTGGCCTTGCGCAGCGCGGCGAGTATCACCACGTCCGGGCATGGGCGGGGATGCGGCTCGGGACGCTTGACGGTGGGCAGGAACTCGCTCGGATCGGCCTCGCTGCGGCCGGACGCTTTGAGCCATCGGAAATAGCTGACGCAGGCGTTCTTCGCGCCCTTGCGTGTCTCCGGTTTCCAGTCCTTCGCGGCGAAGTGGGCGAGCAGGTCGTCGCCTTCCACGTCCCTAGGATCGCCCTCAAGCGCCCTCGACAATGCGGACATCTGGCATCGGCGCGTGCCGATCGTGTTGGGGGAGTAGCCCGCCGCCTTGAGGGAGTCGAGCCATAGATTGATTGATTCTGCCCAGAGCGGGCTTGGATGTTGTTTTTTCACAGGACATCATCGCCCCGATCGGATATGCGGCCCCGTAGGGCACGACGGCGGATAAACGAAAAGCCGCCACGAATAATCGTGACGGCCTCGCCCGCAGTAGCGGGGACAGGATTTGAACCTGTGACCTCTGGGTTATGAGCCCAGCGAGCTACCGAGCTGCTCCACCCCGCGTCGGCTTGTCTTTAAGACAGCTCTATTAACTTTACGATTACTTCCAAATATGTCAAATCGGCGTGTCGTATCAGTCCGGCCATGCAAAACCGCGTTGCAAATAGCGCGTTATTCATTTTTCCTATAACGGTTTCGGCTGATCGTGGGGGCAGGGAAGTGCGCCATATCCGAGCCCGCACCATAATAGAAGCATGCCTATCAAGATCCCCAGCGGCCTTCCGGCCAGAGACATTCTCGACTCCGAGCGTATTTTCGCGCTTGAAAAGCCTGAAGCGGAGCGCCAGCGCGTGCGTCCGCTCAAGCTGGTGATCTTAAATCTCATGCCGAAGAAAATCGAGACGGAAACGCAGCTGCTGCGTTTGATCTCGAAAAGTCCGCTGCAGGTGGAGATCGATTTCATGAAGACCTCCACGCACGAGGGTACGCATGTGAGCGCCGACCATCTGGTGAAGTTCTATGAGACCATTGAGGCGTTCCAAGACAACTATTACGACGGCTTCGTGGTGACGGGTGCCCCTGTTGAGCATCTTGATTTCGAACAGGTCGATTATTGGGATGAGTTCAAGCAGATTCTTGACTGGGCTTCCGCGCATGTGTTCTCCACTATGTATTTGTGCTGGGGCGCGATGGGTGCGCTCAATTATCGCTATAACGTGCGTAAAGAGAATTTGCCAGAGAAGATTTTTGGCGTGTTTCCGCAGTATTTGCAGGATGAATACTGCTTTTTGACGAACGGCTTCGATGAGATTTGCCTGCAGCCGCATTCTCGCCTTGCGGGGGTGGACGAGGGTGATATCGCGCGCAATCCGGAGTTGCAGGTGCTCACGTGGGGTCCGAAGTCCGGTCCTGGGCTGATCGCCACCCGTGATTTTTCGGAAGTGTTCGCGCTTGGCCATTGGGAGTACGGCAAGTACACCTTGGCCGAGGAGTATGAGCGTGATATGAAGAAGGGCATGACGAATGTGCCGTTCCCCGAAAACTATTTCCCGCATGATGATCCGCAGTTGGAGCCGGTGTTCGCGTGGCGCGCCCATGCCAATCTCCTGTGGCGCAATTGGCTGAATTGGGTGTATCAGACCACGCCATACGATTTGAGCGAGGTTCCGCAGCTTCGTGCGCAGAAGCGTCTTGGCACGGATCGTTCGATTCGTCATCAGCCGGGTTCGCCGCGTGTCGACGCGTTTGCGCCGTTCGTGCGTGACGGTTATGGCGTGATTCACGATTGATTTGTGGATTGATCCGCATATTGATGTGATTGACGTGCGGCCGTGATTGGCGCGTGACTTTACGGCTGTTTACTGGTGGGGGCTTGCGTATGCGGCCCCTCTTTCTTTATATACAGCACCTGTGTTATATGTGATATACTTGGTGAAACGTTTTATCAATATGCTGTTTTCGTAAAACAAACTATTGGTTGCGTCGGCTATCCGACGATTCACAAAGCTGTGTCTAGTTAGTACAGCTTGCTGCGAAACGCCGGTAAAACCAAATGGGAGTATGGAAAAGCCCAAGTGTGTGGATGTTGTCTAGACACGGGCTGATAATCCTATCCAGCCATTCGGAGTCGAATGCGTCGCACGGGACTCCGTTCGCGTCGACGCGCACTTCGAAGTACGCTTTGGTTAAGTAACCAGAACGTCACATTCGACTCGGTTGTTGGGTTAAACTAACAGCTGACACAAGAGCAGGAGGCGTGAATGATTGGTGCATTGGGAAAGGGCATGCTGACCATCGCTGATGGTCCCGAAATGCCCAGTGTCGATGACTTCCTTCCCGATCCGTTCGTTTTTCAGGGCACGCCGTTCGCCATCAACCGCATCATCCTCGTTCGCATCCTTGCGACCGTCATCATGTTGCTGGTTCTCGGAATTACGGCAAGCCGTGCAAAGCTCATCCCCAGCCGTTGGCAGGGAGCAGTCGAATGGTTGATCGAATTCGTCCGTGACAACATCGTCTATCAGGTGATGGGCGAGCTGCGCGGCAAGCGTTATGTGCCGATGATCACCACCGTGTTCTGCACGTTGTTGGTCTTCAATCTGTGTGGCATCATCCCAGGCTTCAATATCGCGGCAAGCGCAACCATTACGCTGCCGCTGGTATTCGCCATGTGGTGCTTCTGCCAATACTGGATTGCAGGCATTCGTGAAAAGGGCCTCGGCCACTTCCTGAGGGATGAGATCTTCCCGAAGGGTGTTCCGGCCCCGATCTACATTCTGCTGTCCCCGATTCAGCTGCTTGAGCTGCTGATTATCCGTCCGTTCTCGTTGACGATCCGACTGTTCGCCAACATGGTTTCGGGCCACTTGATTCTTGCGCTGTGCCTTTCGGCCACGCAGTACTTCCTCATTGATGTGGTGAACAAGGTGTTCATGCCATTCGGCGTCGTCACCTTCGCGGCTGGCATGTTCATGTTCCTGTTCGAAGCGCTGGTCGCTTGCCTGCAGGCTTACATCTTCGCCATCCTGACCACCGCATACATCAATATGAGCTATCCGGAGATCGACTGACCGCCGGCTTTTTAATTGTTGCTTCTTGTCAAGCAATAACCAGAAAGGAAACAATCATGGATATCGTTACCCTCGCTGAGGTTGCCGGCAACCTGAACGTCGTTGGCTACGGCCTCGCCGCCATCGGCCCTGGCATCGGTCTGGGCATCCTGATCGGCAAGACCATCGAAGGCACCGCTCGCCAGCCTGAGCTCGGCAGCCGTCTGCAGACCCTCATGTTCCTGGGTCTGGCATTCGTCGAGGTGCTGGCACTGCTCGGCTTCGTGCTCGCCTTCATCAAGTAAGACTTGATTCAAGGTAACACCGAAGACGCAAACGAACATGAAAGGAGGAAGACACTATGGTGACCGCAGCTAGCGAAATGGAATTGTTCCTTCCGAAAAGCTACGACATTTTCTGGTCGTTGGTCATTCTGATCATCGTCGCCGTGTTCTTCTACAAGTTCTTCCTGCCGAAGTTCCAGGCCGTGTTCGATGAGCGCGCTGCCAAGATCGAAGGTGGCATCGCCAAGGCCGAACAGGCCCAGAAAGATGCCGATGAAGCCAAGGCGAAGTATGAGGCTCAGCTGAGCAAAGCTCGCGTCGAGGCATCCAAGATCCGTGACGACGCACGTACGGAGGCATCGCATATCATCGCTGACGCGCGCACTCGTGCCGAAAACGATGCGGCGCAGATCACCGCCACCGCCCAGCGTTCCATCGAATCGCAGCAGCAGCAGGCTCTGGTGAGCCTCAAGGGTGAGGTCGGCGTGCTGGCAACGGCACTGGCCGGCAAGATCCTGGGTAGCAAGCTCGAGAATGACGATGTGCAGTCGTCGATGATCGACCAGATGATCGCCGACTTGGACAGCGACAAGAAGTGATCGAAACCTTCAAGAAAGGGAGGTGACCAATGCGAGGAGAAGCATCGCGTATCGCAGACCGCGTATCGCGTGACTCGCTGGCCCCCAAGCTGCGTGACAGCGGTGAGGACGCATGGCGTATCGGGAACGAACTGTTCACGATCACCAGCGCGCTTGACCACAATATCCAGCTTGAACGTGCCCTCACCGACCCGTCGCGCCCAGTCGAAGACAAGGTTGCGGTAGTCAAGACTCTGATCGGAGACCAGGCCCATCCGCTCGTGATGGAGATCATGTCCGATCTGGTGTCTCGCCGTTGGAGCCGCGTGTCTGATATCGCCAATGCCGTTGAGGATTTCGGCGTTGATGGCATGATGTACTACGCGGATTACACCAATACGACTTTGCAGGTCTCCATCGAGCTCGCAGAGTTGCATTCCGCACTGCTCAACCTTCCGGTCGTGCGTACCAAGCTGTATGACGCAACCGTTTCCAGTGAAGCCCGTGTCAAGCTGCTGTACAGCCTGATTGGAGACGCGGATTTCACCAAGGTGACCAAGCGTCTGGCCGAACACGCGACCTGCAATCTGCGCAATCGCCGCTACTTGCAGACCATTCAGTGGCTGATCAACAAATTCTCCCGCCATATGGGCGAATCGATGGTCACTGTTACCACGGCAACGCCGTTGAGCAAGGAGCAGGTGGAAAAGCTCATCGCCATTTACTCGGCGAAGACCGGTCATCCGGTGCACATCAACTCGGTGGTCGATCCGACCGTCATGGGTGGCATGCGCATCCAGGTGGGCGACGAGGTCACCGACAACACGGTGGTCGCACAGCTGCAGCATCTTCAGCGCACGGTGAAGGCAACCGCCTGACGGTTCGCCGCACGGTGAACAAGCCTGAAACAAGACTTGACTGAATTTATAAACAACAATAAGGAGTGATCATGGCAGAACTTACCATTGATCCCACCACGATACGCAAGGCGCTCGATGAGTTCGTCGAGTCGTACAAGCCGTCGGATACCCCGACTCAGGAAGTCGGTTATGTCGCGACTGCTGGCGACGGCATTGCGCACGTGACGGGACTGCCTGGTTGCATGGCCAATGAGCTGCTGACCTTCGAAGACGGCACGCTTGGCCTGGCGTTCAACCTTGACGCCCGCGAGATCGGCGTGGTTATTCTCGGCGACTTCGCAGGTATCGAGGAAGGCCAGGAAGTGCGTCGTACCGGCGAAGTGCTCTCCGTGCCCGTCGGCGACGGCTACCTTGGCCGCGTCGTGGACCCGCTAGGCAACCCGATTGATGGTCTTGGCGAGATCAAGACCGAAGGCCGTCGTATTCTCGAGGCCCAGGCACCTGACGTTATGCATCGTCATCCGGTTGACGAGCCAATGTCCACCGGTCTGAAGGCCATCGACGCAATGACGCCTATCGGCCGTGGCCAGCGCCAGCTCATCATTGGCGACCGCCAGACCGGTAAGACCGCTATCGCAATCGATACGATCATCAACCAGAAGCGTAATTGGGAATCCGGTGATCCGAAGAAGCAGGTCCGCTGCATCTACGTGGCCATCGGCCAGAAGGGCTCCACCATCGCATCGGTGAAGCAGTCCCTCGAAGAGTCCGGCGCCATGGAGTACACCACTATCGTGGCCTCCCCGGCTTCCGATTCCGCAGGCTTCAAGTACATCGCACCGTACACCGGTTCCGCCATCGGACAGCACTGGATGTACAACGGCAAGCACGTGCTCATCGTCTTCGACGATCTGTCGAAGCAGGCTGAAGCCTACCGTTCGATCTCCCTGCTGCTGCGCCGCCCGCCGGGACGTGAGGCATACCCGGGCGATGTGTTCTACCTGCATTCCCGTCTGCTCGAACGCTGCGCCAAGGTTTCCGATGACCTCGGCGGCGGTTCGATGACCGGCCTGCCGATCGTCGAAACCAAGGCAAACGACGTGTCCGCATACATTCCGACCAACGTGATCTCCATCACCGACGGTCAGATCTTCCTGCAGTCCGACCTGTTCAACGCGAACCAGCGTCCGGCTGTCGACGTCGGCATCTCCGTGTCCCGAGTTGGTGGCGCGGCACAGACCAAGGCGTTGAAGAAGGTCTCCGGCACGCTGAAGATCTCCTTGGCCCAGTACCGTTCCCTGGAATCCTTCGCCATGTTCGCTTCCGATCTGGATGCGGCTTCGAAGGCCCAGCTGAACCGTGGTTCCCACTTGACCGAGCTGCTCAAGCAGCCGCAGTTCTCCCCGTATTCCATGGAACAGGAAGTCGTCTCCGTGTGGGCCGGCACCCATGGCAAGATGGATGATCTGCCGCTGAACGACGTGCTGCCGTTCGAGAAGGCCATGCTGGACTACCTGGACCACAACACCGATATTCTCAAGACCATCCGCGAGACCGAAGATTTCACCGCCGACACCGAGGCTGCCCTCGACAAGGCTGTGGAAGCGTTCCGTGAGACTTTCGTGACCAGCGCGGGCAAGCCGCTGGTCGAGAAGAAGCCTAACGTCAAGAACGCCACCCCGGTCGAGCAGGAAAAGATCGTCGCAGGAGAGAAGTGATCCATGGGCTCGCAACTCGCATTGAAATCTAGGATCGCCTCCACCGCGTCGTTGGAGAAAATCTTCAACGCGCAGGAGATGATCGCGTCTTCGCATATCGCCAAGGCACGTGACGTCGCCTTGAACGCGAAGCCGTATACCGATGCGATTTTCGACGCCGTGCAAGCGCTGGTGGCCCACACCCATATCGACCATCCGATCGTGAAGAAGGACGAGGACAACCCTCGCGTGGCTGTCCTCGCCCTCACCTCGGATCGTGGTATGGCGGGTCCGTACACCTCCTCGATCATCCGCGAAACGGAATCGCTGCTGGCCCGCCTCGATGCGGCAGGCAAGCAGCCGGAACTGTATGTGTATGGTCGTCGCGGTGTGACGTACTACAAGTACCGCAATCGTGATGTTGCCGGTACTTGGGAAGGCGATACCGACCAGCCCGGCGTGGAAGTCGCAGAGTCCATCTCGAAGGCACTGATGGACGCCTACATGAAGCCGGCGAGCGAAGGTGGAGTTTCCGAACTCTACATTGTGTTCACCGAATTCGTGAATATGGTCGTTCAGAAGGTGCGCGTGCTGCGTATGCTGCCCGTTGAACTCGTGCTTCCGGAACAGCAGGACTCCGGCCCTGTGCCCGAATCCGATGCCGATGCCGCGACCCCGCTTTATGCGTTCGAGCCGAGCGTCGACGAAGTGCTTGACGCGATTCTGCCGAAGTACATCCAGTCCCGTATTCATGAATGCCTGCTCACCGCGGCGGCATCCGAGACTGCAAGCCGACAGAACGCCATGCATACGGCTACAGACAACGCCCGCAGCCTGATCGACGACCTGACCCGCAAGCTCAACGCTTCGCGACAGGCTTCGATTACCCAGGAACTTACCGAAATCATCGGCAGCGCCGACGCGCTGAATAAGAAGGAAGAGTAGGAACGCATATGGCTGAGAATCAGACCACAGCGGCTCCCGAGACGGCTGCAGAGCCGACCACTGGACGCGTCACGCGTATCCAGGGTTCGGTTATCGACGTCGAATTCCCGGTGGGCCACCTGCCCGACATTTACAACGCACTTACCGTTGAGCTGACCAACACCGCCAACGAAGAGGGCGAAACCACGAAGAAGATCACGCTTGAGGTCGAACAGCACCTTGGCGACTCTACCGTGCGTACCGTGGCGCTGAAGCCGACCGACGGCCTCGTTCGTGGCGCCACCGTGCTCGACACCGGCGGTCCGATCTCCGTTCCTGTTGGCGATGTCACCAAGGGTCACGTGTTCGACGTGTCCGGCAACATCCTCAACAAGAAGGATGACGAAACCATCACGGTCACCGAGCGTTGGCCTATCCACCGCAACCCGCCGGCATTCGATCAGCTGGAATCCAAGACCCAGATGTTCGAAACCGGTATCAAGGTCATCGATTTGCTGACCCCGTACGTGCAGGGCGGCAAGATCGGTCTGTTCGGTGGCGCAGGCGTCGGCAAGACCGTGCTTATTCAGGAAATGATCCAGCGAGTCGCCCAGAACCACGGCGGTGTGTCCGTGTTCGCAGGCGTCGGCGAGCGTACCCGTGAGGGTAACGATCTGATCGGCGAAATGGATGAGGCTGGCGTTCTTGAGAAGACCGCACTGGTCTTCGGCCAGATGGATGAGCAGCCGGGTACCCGTC